>Ga0065719_106705_pt1 | contig 16864 bp, 15 predicted proteins | sample GBSCel85sediment_FD_59106 | JGI IMG/M metagenome (GOLD analysis project Ga0065719, IMG submission 59106) | Hot spring sediment microbial communities from Great Boiling Spring, Nevada - Cellulolytic enrichment CS 85C v3 (version 3) | ecosystem: Environmental > Aquatic > Thermal springs > Hot... | reverse complement strand
TTCCTTTAAAATTCCCCCCATATTCAAGCTCAGATCAGAAAACTTAAATTTATTTAAACCAACTTCCTAAGGTTTTTTGCTGAGATTTGGAAAAAGCTTGCTTCAACTTTTCTATCCCATTTCTAACTCTCTCTTCAGAAAAGTCATGCTCTTCAACCATAAATTTAATTATTCCTTCCTCATCAGGCTGCTTCCACTCAAGCTTGTAATCATCTGTAACTGGCGGGTTCAAGAAGAAATTGTAAATATCTTCAGCTCTAACGTCAAACTTCCATTCAACTTCTCTCAAAACGTTCTCAAGAGTTTTCTTTTCTTTAACAAGCTTCAAAGCTTTTTTTGGCCCTATTCCTTCTACACCTTCCGGATTGTAGTCAGTCCCAACTAAAATTCCAATTATTATGAGCTGTTCTCTCGTTATTCCTAAAGTTTTTAAAACTTCTTCTAGCTCAATCAATTCTGGTTTAACTTCAATATAAACTTCTTTATTTGGCAACTTTCTCTTGCCAGTAATGTTAAGATTCCTTATCAACCTCGGAGAGCCAACCAATAGAGAATCATAATCTTGAGAAGCAGAAGCATAGGCATCTCCTTTTTTTGCAATATAAGCAGCTTGCATTTCCCCTTCGCTTGGTGCTTGAACTATTGGAATACCCATCAGCTCTAAAAGTTTTTTTGCACCTTCAACTATTTCTTCGTTAACTCTTGCTGTGGCTTGAGCATACTTTATAGCTTCTTCTCCTTTTTCCAAAGCCTCTTTCATTTTTTCCTCAGCTTCTTTTTTCATTTCCTCTCTCATTTCTAATGTAGCCTTCTTAAATTCTGGTGGCTTTCCATCAAAAACGTAAATTGGCTTTATTCCAGCTTCAACTAAATTAATAGTTCTGTAAAACAAGCCAGACAAATGGGAAGTTACTCTTCCCTTGCTATCTTTTAAAGGCTCCCCAGTCATTTTGTCTCTTATGATGCTCAAAAACTGGTAAAGAGCATTATGAGCATCTATTGCAATTTTTTTGCCGGCCAAACTCTCTAACTCAACCTCTTTCTTAGGAACAATTGTTCCAATCTGAACTCCCATATCTTTCTTTTATACGAGATTAAAAATTCATTTATGAAGGTTTACGTCGGAACAAGCGGCTGGCAATACGATTGGAACGAAGGTCAAAGTTTTGATTGGTATTTGGAGAATTCTGGATTGAATTCGATTGAGCTAAATGCAAGTTTTTATAGATTTCCTTTTCCAAATCAAGTAAAAGCTTGGGCAAAAAAGACAGAAAAGTTGAAAGATTTTAGATGGTCGATAAAGGTAAATAGATTAATTACGCACGTTTTCAAGCTTAGCGAGAGGGCTTTTAGAACGTGGAGAAAACTTGAAAAACTTTTTGAACCCTTAGAAGAAAAGATAGATTTCTTTCTATTTCAGCTACCGCCAATTCTAACTCCAAAATCTGCAGAGAGAATAGAAGCTTTTTACAAGAATACAAAGCTTGAGGAAAAATTTGCATTAGAGTGGAGAAATCTGAGCTGGTTTGAAAAAACCTGGGTAAATTGGGCAAAGAATCTTGGTTTAACCTTGGTAAGTGTAGATGCTCCGGATTTTGAAAGGTTTCCAAGAGAGATTTATTGCACGAATGGCATAGTTTATTTAAGAATGCATGGGAGAACAGCATGGTATTCGCACTACTACACAATTTCCGAACTCAAAGAAATAAAAGAAAAAATTTTGAGCGTTAAACCTTCCAAAGTTTACGTTTATTTTAACAATGATCACAACATGCTTCTTAACGCTCAACAAATGTTTTCTTTATTTAGAAATGAAAATGTGAGAGAGGACAATATGAGAAGATTAAAGTCCAACATCATTTCAAATCTAAAGAAATTTGTTAGCATTTAAATGCTGAAAACATATAGATTTTTATGCCGGTTAGTGAAGCACCATATAAAAGAAAGTATGAGCATACGCATGCAAGAGGAAGCGAAGCAGTAGTGGAATGTTCATTTTGTGGAAGAAGGCTGCCAAGATACAAAACTTTTATCATAACTAAAGGTTTCTCCATAAGTGATCCAACCCTGAGAAAGCAAATAGATCCTAAGTACCTGCATACTTTTCGGAGAAAATACTATGTTTGTCCGAGTTGCGCAAGGTTTAGAGGAATAGCTCAACCAGGGAAAAGCGTTAGGAAGAAGCATAGAGAAATATAACTTAAATTGAGAGTCCAATTAAAATTATGGATTTGATTGAAAAGATAAAATCTTTGAGAGGCGTTGGTTATAGAAAACTGATCGAAGCTTCTAGCGAAAAGAAAATAGAGTTGCCCGGTTTTTTCATAAAAAGAGTATCAACCATACAAGAGCTACCATCCTCAAAAGATTTAACAACTATAGATGTTACTTATTCAGTAATAGAGCCTTTTGCATATGTCAACATTAAATGGGATGACTCCCAAAAAATGTTGATTTACAGAGTAATAGAGCCAGAATTGAACGAAGAAGAAAGAAAAATTTTGGAAAAGATTTCTAGGACCCTAGTAGAAATGGTGGAAGTTGGTTTTGGAGAAATAAAGGAAGAGAGCAAGGCAATAGAGTATGTTAAGCAACATGTAGATAAAATCATAAAGAATCTTGGTATTAAAGTCTCTTCGAGCTCTTACTTAAAAATCATGTATTACATTTACAGAAACTTCATTGGCTACAACGAAATTCATGTTATCCTAAATGACCCATACATAGAAGATATAAGCTGCGATGGCATAAATGTTCCTGTCTACGTTATTCATAGAAAATATGGTTCTTTAAAGACAAACATAGTTTTTAGTGACTCTGAAAATCTTCGAAAATTTATTGTTAAATTGGCTGAAAGATGTGGAAGATATGTTAGCTATGCCGAGCCAATTTTGGATGCTAGCTTACCGGATGGAAGCAGAGTTGCTGCAACTATTGCTAGCGACGTTGCAACGAGAGGGGGAACGTTTACCATAAGAAAATTCACGGAAAAACCTTTCTCTCCAATAGATCAAATAGAGTTCAAAACGGCAAACGAGGAAATTTTAGCATATATATGGTATTTGTTGGAGCATAGAGCTTCCTTGTTAGTAGTAGGCGGTACGGCAACAGGTAAAACCTCTTTTTTGAATTCGATCTGCATGTTCATTAAGCCAGAAGCAAAAATTGTCTCTATTGAAGATACTCGCGAACTAAGGTTAACACATGAACACTGGGTTCCTGGATTAGCGAGGCCTGGTTTTGGAATTCCCTTACCAACTGGAGAGAAATATGGAAGTGTTAGCCTTTTTGATTTATTAAAGGAAGCGTTCAGACAAAATCCAGATTATGTTATAGTGGGAGAAGTTAGAGGACAAGAAGCTTACGTTTTGTTCCAGGGAATAGCGTCTGGCCACGCTTCTTTAAGCACTTTTCACGCGGGTTCAGCAACTGATGTGGTAAAAAGGTTGATATCCCCTCCAATAGAGCTACCTTCAGTTTTGCTAGAAGGCTTAGACGCCATAATAGTCATGACTTTCGCTAAAGAGAAAGGTGGTTCTTCAAGAAGGGTTAAAGAAATAGAGGAAGTTGTTGGTGTTGATGAAGAAGGAAATGTTAAAACAATTTGTGTGTACAGGTGGAATCCTGCTACAGACACTTTCGTGAAGGTTAACGAGAGTGTTAGACTAAAAAAAATAGCGAGCTATTTCGGAATGAGTTATGAAGATGTGTTGAAAGACATAGAAAGAAAGAAAAGATTTCTAGCTTGGCTTCATTCACAAGGAATAAGAGACTATCTGCAAGTCACTCAATACATAAATGAATACTACAAAAATCCTGAGAAGTTTAAAGAGATTATAGGAGAAGTAAAAAGAGAAGTAACAAAAGAAGTAGAGGTGAGAAGGGAAGAGAGGCCAAAGAAAAAAATTTATCCTTTACTTTCTCTCTTAGGAATAAAACTTATGAAAGAAGAAGCCAAATAATTGTATGAAGCTTGGATTAACATCTCTTGCAACAAGGATTTTTGGATCAATAATCGAAAAGAACGAAAAACTATTTGCTCCGCTCAAAGATTCTTTCCAAAAAGCAGACATAAAAATGCCTTTTATTTCATACGCTAGCCTAATGCTTTTCCTTTCTTTTTTAACCTTTATTTACGTGTTTGTCTTTTCCTATTTCATCTTTTTGCTTTTCCAAAGAGAAATACTAGTCTCGATATTTTACTCTTTTTTCGCAGCATTATTGTCTTCTGTGCTAATCTTCTTCATAACCTATTTTTATCCCATTCAGAGAGTTTCTTCAAGAAAAAGGAACATCGAAGTTAACTTGCCATTTGTCATAATTCATATGGGAGCTTTGGTAGAAGCCGGCTTACCACCTTACCAAATGTTCAAGTTGATTTCAAGCTTTGAAGATTATGGGGAGGTAGCAAAAGAATTTAGCAAGATTGTTAGGAACATTGAGCAATTTGGTCTAGATCCGCTAACAGCAATAAAAGAAGTTGCAAACAGATGCCCTTCCGACGAGCTGCAACAATTGTTAATGGGCTTCGTAACCACGACGGAAAGCGGTGGAAATATAAAACTATACTTGAAAACTGTTGGGGAGCAAACACTCTTTGATTATAGAAAAAGAAGAGAGAGGTACATTAGAACTCTAGATATGCTTTCAGAAATTTATACAGGCATTGTAATTTCTGCTCCGCTATTCATGGTTGCTATGCTGGCAATAATGAACATGGTTCAGCCAACGATCGGAGGATGGACAATAAAAGATTTAGCGTGGCTAGGCACTTACTTTTTAGTTCCTGCGTTGAACATAGGATTTCTACTATTCCTCTTTACGATGGAGGTTGAAATGTGATGGAGAAGAATTTTGCGATACTNATAATAAGCGATGCTATTTTTGTATTCCTTCTCCTTTACTTCAACTTCACAATATTANCACAAATTCCAGAGTTAAGACTGATCTCAACAATAATAACTTTTCTTTCGGCATTTATTCTTGTATTCCCTTTAGTGCTTTATTACTACAGAGAATACACAAGGTTGAGGCATATAGAAGAATACTTTCCAATTTTCTTGAGAGATTTCGTCGAAGCCGTTAGGGGAGGTTTTAACAGTTCCACTTGCTTTTAAAGCGGTTTCAAAAAATGACTACAAAGAGCTAACTCCATACATTAAAAAAATTGCAGCAAGGCTTGAGTGGGGAGTACCAATAGATGACGCTCTTTTGAGCTTTGGAAAAGAGGTAAGGTCGAAAATGATTTCGAGAATAGTTGCTTCAGTAGTAGAGGCTCATAAATTTGGTGGAAATATAGCGGATACTTTCCAATCTTTATCGAATGTTGCGATAGAAATTGATAGACTTAGAAAAGAGAGAATAGGCTATTTACAAGCTCAAATTATTACAGGCTACATAATTTTCTTTGTATTCCTTGGAGTTATTGTTGGAATTGAAAGGTTTTTACTTCCCAGCCTGTCTCAAGCCGGTAGTGTTACTCTTTCAACTGTAGGTTCTCAAACACAACCAACCGATTTAGCATCATTTTTCAAAAACCTTTTCAGAGATTTGATTATAATTCAAGGGGTACTTTCTGGCTTAGCTGTTGGGAAATTGGGAGAGGGAAGCTTGTTTGCTGGGTTAAAGCATAGTTTTTTCATGAGTTTTATTGGCGGCTTAGTTTTTATGTTGGCAGCAATATAAAACTTTTAGGTTTGCAGAAAAATAATGAGCATGATTAGGAAAGTGAAGGCAGTAAGAAGCAAAGATAGCAAAAAAATTTTGAAAGAATTAAGGCCATATCTTTCAACATGGATTAAGAGAAGTTTCAAAGCGTTAACACTACCTCAACAATATGCAATCCCTCTGATTAAAAAGGGTAAAAACGTTTTAATTACAGCACCTACTGGAAGCGGAAAAACATTGGCGGCTTTCTGTGCAATCATTGATGAGCTATTTTCCTTGGCTGAAGAGGAAAAGTTGGAAGATAAAGTTTATTGCATTTACATTTCGCCGCTAAGAGCTCTGGATAATGACATTAGAAGAAACTTGCTTGTTCCATTAACAGAAATCCCAAAAATTGCAAAAGACGAGTTTAACATTAATCTACAAGAAATTAGAGTTGGAATTAGAACTGGAGATACTTTACCATCTGAAAAGCAAAAACAGCTTCAGAAGCCGCCACACATATTGATAACAACTCCCGAAACCATAGCTATTCTTCTCGCTACAAGAAAATTTAAAGAAAAACTGAAGGATATAAGATGGATTATTGTTGATGAATTACACGAGCTTATCAGCTCTAAGAGGGGAGTTCACTTGAGCTTAAGTTTGGAAAGGTTGGAGTATTTCGTTGGTAAAAGAATTCAAAGAATAGGAATGGGAGCGACAATAGAACCTTTAGAAGAAGCAGCGAAATTTCTAGTTGGTATAGAAAATGAAAAACCAAGGGAATGCTATATAATTGATGCTAGGTTCGTTAAGCCAATAGATATCAAAGTTTTGATTCCCATAAAAGATTTAGTTTACAGCAGTGCAGAAGAAATAAACAAAAGACTGTATGAAACTTTAGATGAGCTTATTTCGAAGCATAGAACAACTCTTGTTTTTACCAATACAAGAAGCGGTGCTGAAAGAGTTCATTTTCATTTAAAGCAAATATTTCCAAGCAAGTATTTGGATGAAATAACTGGAGTGCATCATTCTAGCATAAGCAGGGACATAAGGTTTGAGGTTGAAGAAAAGTTGAAAGAAGGGAAATTAAAGTGTGTGATAAGCTCTACTTCTCTAGAATTGGGAATAGACATTGGTTACATAGATTTGGTTGCTCAGATTGGTTCACCAAAAAGTGTTTCTAGGTTAATGCAAAGGATTGGAAGGGCTGGGCATTCTTTGAAAGAAGTTTCGAAGGGAAGAGTTATTTGCTTGGATAGAGATGACTTGGTTGAATGCTTGGTAATGGTTAAGAAATGTTATGAATATTGGTTGGATAAGTTTACTATGCCAAAAAATTGTTTGGATGTTTTAGCTCAGCATTTGCTGGGAATGGCAATAGAAAAGAAGTGGAATGTAAAAGAGGCTTTTGAGGTTGTAAGGAGAGCTTATCCTTTTTCGACATTGAAATTTGAAACTTTTGTTCGAGTTTTAGAATATCTTGCAGGAAAATATCATACGCTCGAAGATTATAAAGTTTATGGGAAAATATGGTTTGATGAGAAAGATATGATGTTTGGAAGAAGAGGGAAGTATGCGAGAGTTATTTATAGCTTAAATATTGGAACGATTCCAGACGAAGTTAAAATAAAGGTCAGAAGTTTAGACGGAAAGTTTATTGGTTTTATTGAAGAAGGATTTTTGGAAAGGTTGACAAGGGGGGATATATTCGTTTTGGGTGGAAAAACTTATGAGTTTGTTAAAGCAAGGAAAAGCACTGCTTTTGTTTTGCCAGTAAAGGAGAAAAGGCCAACAATTCCAAGTTGGTTTTCTGAACAGCTGCCCCTTTCGTTCGATTTGGCAATAGAAATAGCAAAATTTAGAGGAAAAATTATGAAAGAGATTGAGAGAAAGAGCAAAAGAGAGATTGTAGAGATGCTTAAAAAACAATATTTAGCAGAAGAAGATGTTGCAGAAAATGTTTACAATTATTTAAAAATTGAGTTAGAATTTCTTAAAAAATTTAACGTTAGAAAATTACCGAGCGATAAGGTAATTCTAGTTGAGAATTTTATAGATGAAGATAACAATCAAAACGTAGTTTTCCATACTTTGTTTGGAAGGAGGGTTAATGATGCATTAAGCAGAGCTTTTGCTTATGCGCTAACTAAAAAAATTGAGAGGAGTGTTAAAGTTAGTATTAGCGACAACGGATTTATCCTAACTATACCTCCAGAAATTATGGAGCAAAAGTTTTACTCTCTTTTTGAAATTAAGAGAATGAGAAGAAGCAACAGGATTGATCCAAAAGAAATAGTTAAACTGGTAAATTCAAAAAATTTTGGTGATTTACTGATTAAATCTCTTGAAAATACAGAACTAATAAAAAGGAAGTTTAGACATGTGGCTTCCAGATCTCTAATGATATTGAGAAACTATAAGGGTCATGAAATAAGCGTAGATAGACAACAAATGAGTGCTGAAAGATTAATAAAAATCATAAAAAGAATTAAGGACTTTCCAGTTTTAGAAGAAACTTACAGAGAAATTCTAGAGGATTTCATGGATTTTGAAAATGCTAAGAAAATACTCGAAAAGATTGAAAGTGGAGAAATTGAATACGAATTTTTGCCAATGTTAGACGTTCCTTCTCCTTTTGCTCATAACCTTTTTGCGATTAGCGAAAGTGATGTTGTTTTAATGGAAGATAGGAGAAAACTTTTGCTGAAACTTCATGAAAAAATAGTTAAAAAGTTAGGAGAGGAATAAAATAATGAAGCCAAAGATAGGAAGCGGAGATAAGGGAAAAACAAAGATTTTAGGATGCGAATTAGACAAAACTTCCTCGCTTGTAGGCTTAATTGGGCAGTTAGATGAATTAAATAGCTTTATAGGCTTTTCAAGAAGTCTTCTAAAGTTTGAAGGACATTCTGAGTTTAGAGACTTAGATGAAATAATGAAAAAAATTCAGAGCCACATTTTTCTTATAGGTTCTGAATTGATCGGAGCTTTCATTAAGAAAAAAATTAGTGAGAGCGAAGTAAAATGGCTGGAAGACGTCATTAACGAATTAGAAAAAGAAGTAGAGCCAATAAGCAACTTCATCTATCCTACAGGAAGCGTACCTTCTTCTTCTCTGCAAGTAGCAAGGGCAATTTGTAGAAGAGTAGAAAGAGAGGCTTTTAAGTTTTCAAAAAGACAAAGGATTGTGAGAAACGAAGTTCTTTCGTATCTAAACAGGCTTTCAGATGTTTTATTCATCATAGCAAGAGTTATCAATAAAAGAATGAAAGTTTCGGAAGAGATTTGGAAAGCTGAAGAGTGAAATATATTCTTTAAAATAGAAAAAATTTTTAAATTAGCAAAACAAGTTTTAGTACTTTAGCAACGGTGAATCCATGCTAAAACTAATTAAAAAAAGAGATGGTAGAATCGTTGAGTTCAAAAAGGAAAAAATTACTGAAGCAATTTGGAAAGCTATACAAGCAGTTGGGGGAAAGAATAGAAAATTGGCAGAAAAGTTGGCTGATGAAGTCGTTTCTCTTCTTGAAAAACAATTGAAGCCTGATGAAATTCCTCATGTAGAGCAAGTTCAAGATTTAGTTGAACAAGTTTTAGTTAGAAGTGGAAATTATGAGGTAGCAAAGGCATACATAACTTACAGGAAAAAGAAGGAAGAGATAAGAAGAGAAAAAATTGCAATATTGGAAGGATTTTATGAGGAAGAAGTAGCAAAAAAGTTTTCAGTAAATGCTTTAAAATTAATGGCGAGCAGATATTTACTGAAGAATGAAGAAGGGAAGTTGATAGAAGGCCCAAAACAAATGTTTGAAAGAGTGGCAATGCTTATAGTTATTCCGGATTTATTGTATGATGCCAAAGTTTTCGATAAAGAAGGCAAGCAAGAAATTAAACCATTTGAGGATTTTGAGCCAGAAAAATATGAAGGTAAACTTGGATTTAAAACAGAAAATGGATTCCTTTCTTGGAATAGATATCATTTGGAAAGGATGAAGAGTTTGTATGATGAGCTGAATTCTCAAGGAAAGATGAAGGTTAGATGGAATGAGTTTTTAAAAATGTTAGAGAATGGAGAATTCCAAGAGTATCATAAAAATTTCAGAGAGTATTTTGATTTGATGGTTAATAAAAAATTTTTGCCAAATTCTCCAACCTTATTCAATGCTGGTGCAAGGTTGGGGCAACTAAGCGCTTGCTTCGTTATTGGAATAGAAGACGACATGGAAAGCATAATGGATGCAGCAAAGGACGCTGCCTTAATTTTTAAATCTGGAGGCGGAATTGGAATAAATTATTCAAAGCTTAGGCCAGAAGGAGATATTGTTGCTAGTACTAGTGGAGTAGCAAGCGGTCCCGTTTCTTTTATGAAAATTATTGATGTCGTTACTGACGTTGTAAAGCAAGGAGGAAAAAGAAGAGGAGCTAATATGGGAATTTTAGAAAGCTGGCATCCAGATATTCTAAAATTCATTCATGCAAAAGAGAGAGAAGGACAGTTTGAGAACTTTAACATTTCTGTAATGCTAGATGAACATTTCTGGAAGTGTTATGAGAATAATGAGAAATATCCTTTGATAAATCCAAGAAACGGAAAAGTGGTTGATTATATCGATCCAAAATTTCTGCTAAATGAAATTGCAACCTTAGCTTGGAGAACTGCAGATCCTGGAGTATTGTTCTTGGATAATATAAATAGAAGGAACATTCAGAAAGAAAGCAGAGGATTAATAAGAGCCACTAATCCATGCGGGGAACAACCTCTTTATGAGTATGAATCTTGCAATCTTGGTTCAATAAATCTTTATGCAATGATAAAATTTGATGAAAATGGTAATGCGTATTTTGACTGGGAAGATTGTAAAAAAACAATTGAAGTTGCTTACAGATTTTTGGACAATGTTATTGACGTGAATAAATATCCGATTGAGAAGATAGCTAAAGCAAGTAAGAATGTTAGAAGAATTGGCCTTGGATATATGGGTTTAGCTGATGTTTTATTTGCTTTGAGAATTCCATACAACTCTGAGGAAGGATTCAAGTTCATAGGAAAAGTGTCAGAATTTCTAACTTATTATGCGATGTATTATTCTGTAGAGAGAGCGAAGGAAAGAGGAGTATTTCCGCTTTACGATATAACAAGCTATAAAAAAGGAGAAATGCCAATAGAAGGATTTTATCATAGAGATCTTTGGAATTTGGACTGGGAAGTTTTAAGAGAGAATATTTTGAAGCATGGAATAAGAAATGTTGAAGTAACTAGCATTGCGCCAACTGGAAGCATTAGTATGTTTTTCGACGTCTCTAGTGGTATAGAGCCTCAATATTCTTTGGTCTTCGAAAAAAGAGTTACAGTTGGAAGTTTCTTCTATACTGATATAGAATTAGAAAGGCAATTGAAGAAAGAGGGTTATCACAATGACGTTATTTTGAAGAAGATTGCTGATAATGGAGGTAGCCTGCAAGGAATAGAAGAAATTCCTGAGTATCTAAGGAGAGTTTTTGTTACAGCTTTGGACATACCTTGGTGGGATCATGTTAGAGCTCAAGCGGTCGCTCAACTTTGGATAACAACTTCAATCAGTAAAACAATTAATTTGCCTTCTTTTACAACTGTAGAAGATGTTTTAGAGGCTTATATAGCTGCTTATAAGATGGGTTGTAAAGGTATAACAATTTATAGAGAGGGAAGTAAGTCCCGGCAAGTATTATACGCTCCTTCTCAAACAGAAGAAAAAAGAATATTCGAAGTTTTGAAGCTAATAAAGAACGATACAATCAAAATCATGAAAAAACTTGGATTAAAAGAGCCTAGATGGTTAGTAGAATTTAAAACGAATGGAAAAATTGAAAAAGGAAAAATTGAAAATGGAAAAATTGAAAAATGTTCCGTTTGCGGATCCGAAAAATTAGTATATCAAGGTGGTTGTGTTAATTGTCTTGAATGTGGATGGTCTGCTTGCTTGATTTCATAAAATTTGTAAAATCTTTTATTTTACAAATAGAGTTCATTTAATGGAAGAAATAAGAAGTCCTATTGTGATAACTGTAGGTCATGTTGACCATGGAAAGACAACTTTGCTAGATTGTATTAGAGGAACTGCTGTCACAAGAATGGAGCCAGGCGAACTAACTCAACATATAGGAGCTAGTTTTATTCCAAAAAGGATCATAGAAAATCTTTCGAAAGATTTACTACAAAAAATGAAAATCTCAATAGAGATTCCTGGCTTGTTATTTATCGATACTCCTGGGCATGCAGCATTCATAAGCATGAGAGAAAAAGGATGTAATGTTGCAGATTTGGCAATCTTGGTTGTAGATATTAATGAGGGCTTTCAGGAACAAACACATGAAAGTCTAAAAATACTGAAAGAGTATAAGGTTCCATTTGTAGTTGCTGCGACAAAATTAGACAAGATTCCTGGATGGAAAGACCAAAAAACAACTTCTTTTCTTGAAAGCATATCTAAGCAAAGTGAAGATGTTGTAGAGGAGTTGGATAAAAAGGTTTATATGATTGTATCTTCTTTAGCAGAATACAATTTTGATAGTGAAAGGTTTGATAGAATAACAGATTTCACGAAGCAAGTAGCAATCGCTCCAGTTAGTTCTATTACTAAAGAAGGAATTGCAGAATTGCTAGCTTTGTTGACGGGACTAGCACAAAGGTTTTTGAGGGAAAAAATGAAATGTTCTGGAAAAGCAAAAGGAGTAATACTAGAAGTTAAAGAGGTTAAAGGTCTTGGTTTGACTCTAGATGTTATACTTTACGATGGAAAACTTTCTAGAGAAGATTACTTAATCATTGGAGGGAAAGAGCCAATAGTAACAAAGATTAAAGCTTTGCTTCTACCTAGACCTTTGCAAGAAATTAGGGTTGAGAAAAAGTTTATCAACGTTGATGAAGTAGCGGCAGCTATAGGAGTTAAGGTTGTTGCTCAAAATTTAGAAAACGCAATTGCTGGAATGCCTATAAGAGCAACAAAAGATGAGAAAGAAATTCCAAAGTTAATAGAGGAGGTAAGAATTGAAAAATATGTTGAATTTGAAAAAGATCCTAATGGAGTAATAATTAAAGCTGACACTGTTGGCAGCTTGGAAGCTATGGTTAAACTTTTAGAAGAAGCAGGAATTCCAATAAGAAAGGCTGATATTGGCAATATAACGAGAGAAGATTTTATTGAAGGCGAATTGATTCAAGATAAATATAGGAAGGTCATACTGGCATTTAACATAAAGGTTGATGAGCAAACAATAAACGAAGCTAAAAGCTTCGGTTTGAAAATATTCACTTCAAATGTAATCTACAGAATAATAGAGGAGTATAAGCAATGGATTGAAGAAGAGAAGAAAAAAGATGTGGAAGCCAAACTTGCTATCCTTCCAAGACCAGTTAAACTTAGAGTAATTCCTGGTGCAATATTTAGAAACAGCAAACCAGCAATTTTTGGTGTTGATGTTTTAGAAGGTACTTTAAAGCCTGGGATAAGATTAAAGAGAGAAGGTAAGGTTATAGGAAGTGTCAAAGAAATTCAAAGCGAAGGAAGGACTATACACCAAGCAATAAAAGGGGGAAGAGTAGCTATAAGCATAGAAGAGGCAATTGTTGGAAGAAATGTTTTTGAGAACGATATTCTTATTAGCGATCTGAGTAGAGAAGATGTAGAAAAACTGAAAGAAGTTTTTGATTATTTGAGAGATGATGAAAAGAATCTATTGATGGAAATCTCTACAAGCTAGTTTATTTTCTAATAGCTCTAAAACTTCTTTTAGCTTCTTTCTTCCAATTTTATATCCTCTTGGTTTTTCTTTAAACAGATAGTAAATCAACGAAGGCTTTATTATCGATATGTTGCAGTTTTTGGAAAACTCCACATCATTTGGTCCATCCATAAAGCAAATCTTTAGCCCATTGTAATTTTTTGTTATTTCTCCTTTTGTTTTGGCTGTTACCAAGCTATCCTGAGAAGATGCAATAATATCCACGCTAAACTTTCTCCCATATCTTTTCTCTAATCCTTCCAAAACACCTTTAATAATTTTTTGTGATGACGAACTAACAATTCTTACATTATAATTTTCATTTTTGTTCAACTTTACAAGTAAGTTAAACAAATTTTCATCTACATATAAATTCGGTCTTCTTTTCATTCTTTCCAGTATCTCTTCGCTTCTTTTATCTTCCTCTAAGAGGAAATAATAAATGAGTTTCAGCGGCTCTACATTTCTGTGTTTGATAGCATATCTTAAGAAATTGGCTACTGAGTAAACAAAATTCTTCAGAAACATGTCGGGATTTGCCAAGTAGAAAGATGCAACATCTACTAATGTTTGATCATAGTCTACAAATATTCCAAATTCTCTCCTCATAAGAAAGCTAGAGGGAAATCTTTAAATACTTATCTCAAGTCGCCACAAGAGCAAAATACTTCATAACAAACATCATAAAGATCGTTCATGCCTTCTCCCGTTTTAGCTGAAGTCTTTACTATTCTTTGTTCTTTTACAATTTTTTCAACAAGTCTAGAAGCAAGTATAGCTAAATCTTTTTCTATTCCACCTTCTATTTTTTCAAGAGCTTTTCTAAGCTTTCTAGGCGACTTCAGAAAGTTTTCTATTTCTTCTATATTTTTAGAGAGGTCTATTTTTGATAAAACATTTATTGTTGGTATTCCCAATTTTAACCTAACTATAAGGCTTAGCAATTCTGATACGGCTAATCCTTTTAGATTGAACATCTCCGCAGGTATTAGAAAAATTCCGAGCATCCTTTTTACATCGAAATAATTGATTATTTTTTCACCCGAGTGAAAAAGAAATGGTTCTAGTTGTCCTGGCAAATCTATAAGTCTAAAGTCAGCCTTTACTTTTTCTATTTCTGGTCTGATCTCGTCTTCCATCTCGACCGTTTTTTCTATTGCCCTTACTAAAGCGCCGTTCGGTCCGAGCTCTTCTTCTTTCATTATTGATTCGATTGTAAAAAATTTTCTAATATCAAAATCTGCTTCATAAGGCAAACAATCAACTCCAGGATCTAAATTTATACAAGAAACTGATTTATTTTGAGTGCTTCTGATCCATTCGGAAAAATATTTAACTAAGCTTGTCTTTCCGCTTCCTGCCGGGCCTAAGAATAACATATCCATAAAAAACATTAGGAAGAATATTTTTATGGTAGTTAAAATCGTTGTTAAGTTTGGTGGTTCGTCGATAACCTTTGAGAAAAAGCCAAAAAATGTTGAAGAATTAATAGAAAGGTCAGAGAATTTCATCAGATATGAAGAAATAAGAAGGTATGCAGAAGAAGTTTCAATGGCATTCAAAAAGAGGAAAATGAAGTTATTTATTTTCCATGGAGTAAAGCAATATGGACATATAGCTGTCGATTATCTTGGCATATCTCCAAAAGTAAGGAGGTATTGCAAATTTTTGAGTGACATTTTCGTTGAAATTTTTAGAAAATTTCTACCAGTTGAACAAGTAGATCTATCAAAACATTGCCAATGGAATGAAAAGTTGAAAATTTTTGAGATGTGGGACTATTTAAGAAAAGCTCGAGATATTATGAAAAGCGGTGGGATACCAGTTTCTTTTGGAACTGTTGTTAATAAGATACCAAAAGGGTATGCAATAATTTCTGGGGATGATGCTTTTCTTTATGCTGGGCTTATGATGAGGGTTCAAGAAGGAATAATGTACACAGACGTTTCTGTTTGTAATAAAAATCCAAAAAAGTATGAAAATGCAAAACCTCTAAAATTTATCACCTCTCATGAAGAGTTAATAGCTGATGTAGAGGCTTTTGATAAAACTGGCGGTTTGATTGGTAAGATAAAAAAATTAAAAATTCTTGCCATGAATGGAGTAAGATGTCAAATAGTCAATGCTATGAAGAAGAGTAACATTTACAAATCGCTTGTAGGAAAGAGTGTAGGAACTGTAATAAAGCCAAAGCTTTAGACTTTAAGTGCTCTAAGTATAACATCTAATTCATAGCCACTAGTCTTGCTTCCTATTAAAGCACCATAACTATTTGCTATTATTCCGCTAGCTACAAAAGGAGAACCGAAATTGACGCTTCCTCTTTCAACTTCAACTTTCAAAACATTTCTCACTAATTCAATATCTTCTTCGCTAGCCTCTCTATGAATGATTGCACCCTTATTAGTTACAAAACAAACACTTCCAACAATTTTAGAGCTAGCTAGAGATGCTTGAACAGCCTCAACTTTTAAAACATCTTCTATAGACTTCAAGCTTTTTTTAGATACCAACTCGCTAACAATTGCCCCCCTATCGTTCACAACCATCAAATTTCCTATAGCTGTGAATTTTTCTTTTAGTACGTGAATGTCTAAACCAAGCTTTCTTATTTCTTTTATTTCTTCGTCTTTTGTTATGAAGGGTAAAATTATACCGTTTGAATTCATTGCAGAAAACAGACCTATAAACTCGGTTCCACCTATACTTATTCTCTTTTGAGGGACATTTAAAATTGATGAAAGCTCCTCTTCAAAGCTACAAACGAAGAGCTTGTCGCTTGCTTTACCATATAAACCTATGTTAACATCCCCATAATAATCAAAAAGCTTTCTCATCTTATCAACTTGCTAAATCGACTTTATAATATTCTCCTTCCTTTATAGCTTTTACTCTTATTTTTGTTTTTGGTTTTTTAATTCCTCTCTTCCAAATCAGATTGTTAAGAGTTTGGGAAAATTTTATTTTTTCAACCTTCAAATGCCTTTTTAATAATCTTCTCAAGAGAAGAACTGCTACTTCACTTCTTCTCCACTTTTGTTTTTTAACTAAGGCCTTTCTTATGTTTAATGTAAAATATTTTTCTTCTGTCATTTCTTCTATTTTCTTAAAGGATTTAAATTTTTGCCAGGTTGCTACTAAAGAATTCTTATAAACCTACAATAAACTCATATATGATAAAACCAACAGAAAGGGAAATAGTGAAGGAAGTCGTCAAAGAGGAATTAGAGTTTTTAAGAGGAGGATTAATAGGCGTTGGAGAAGCTTATCATAATATTTTAAGATCTTACACAAGGGATAGGGGCTTGGAAGCGCTAAAGATATTGTATCGATACATCAAAGAGGATGTATGGCCGATTTTCGTGGAAAAAAGGAATAAATTAAGTTTTCTTTTTCCCTATATTGCTAGTAATGAAGTAGAAATTCTCAATAAACTAACAAAGCGAAT
>Ga0065719_102360_pt1 | contig 16893 bp, 21 predicted proteins | sample GBSCel85sediment_FD_59106 | JGI IMG/M metagenome (GOLD analysis project Ga0065719, IMG submission 59106) | Hot spring sediment microbial communities from Great Boiling Spring, Nevada - Cellulolytic enrichment CS 85C v3 (version 3) | ecosystem: Environmental > Aquatic > Thermal springs > Hot... | reverse complement strand
CAAGGACTTCGTTCGGCTTTTTATCTGGTTTCATCTCGGGGTTCTCTTGAACTGGAAGAAATCCCTGATATGGGGAATTTATATCAACCACCCATCCGTTCGCTGTGATTTCTCGGACGATTCCTATGACTACGTCACTGATTGAGGGTATGTAGCGTCCCCTTAATGGGATTACCCTTACGGATGTGTCTGTTTTGTCAAGCAACCCAAGGACTTTTGCGTAAACTTTACCATTTTCAACATAGGTGCCACTTCCAGCAACTTTTGGATTCGTTGCAAGTAACTCGCCTGGTAACACGATCGATCTCATGATTCACCCCCTTTTAAGAACTTTTATTAGAGCTTCACCCTTAGCAACCTTTCCAAGCAGATCCATCAGATCCCCCTGCATCCCGGCAGGTATCCTCATGACGCAGATCCAACTCCCGTCTCTCTGCCATTCCTCTTTCAGTATTGTTCCAAAGTTGTAAAGTGCAGATATAGCCCTTCCTGTATGCTCTGGGGGGATTTTTATCGCAATATCTATCTCCTCAAATTTTAGAGGTAGGATGTGCTTTATCGCTTTCACTATATCCTTGACTTGGGCTTCAACCGGTTTGAATATGTCTATGTGCACTTTGGCCTCTTCTATCGCCGCCTCGATCCTTGCGTAAGTGTGAGGAGCCCCTGTCCTCGGGTCAATTGCGTTTCTTCTTATGTATTCAATTATCTGCCTCTTCTTCTGTTCAAGCATTTCCTTTCTCTGCTCTGCAGTTATCTGCACTTCTCCTTCNATGATAATTCTCTTTATGATCTCTCTTAAATCTCTCGTTTTTGAAGACTTTCTCAAGATCCTCTATTGAGGCACGACTGCCCTTTTTCGAATCATGAAAGACCTCTTCAACTGCGACGAGGGCTTCAAAATCTACTTCTTTNCCNTCTTTCAAATCTCTTGCTAAGTAAGGATCAACAAGAACTTCGAAAACCTCCCCCCCTTTCTTTAACCTCGCAATTACGGCTTTCTCCAAGGAAACCATACTCTTCCCTCTACTTTAACTGCTGACGGATAATCTCGTTAGCTTTACTGATGTATTTTTCTTTCTCTTCATTTTCAAGTAATCTGAACTTTTTATCCTCTACTCTAACAACGCCCATTTCAATTCCTTCGAGAGTGAGCTCNCTTTCAATTGCCTTTCCCATAGCCACAAGTCCCAAGATTATTGCGTCTTCGAATCCGATATCTTCTCTGTATTCCTTCTACGAAAAACTCCATTACGGTGTTTCTACCGGCACCGATTGCGGTCGCCTTGTACTCTAACAGCGCTCCACTTGGATCCGTTTCGAACAGTTTAGGTTCCTTGTCAACTCCGGCAATTAGAAGAGAGACGCCGAAAGGTCTGACACCGCCAAATTGAGTAAATTGTTGTTTGAAGTCACAGATTTTTTTCGCAAGCTCCTTAATGCTTATCGGCTCATCGTAAGTCAGTCTGTTGATCTGAGCTTCAAGTCTCGCTCTGTCAATTAAAACCCTTGCATCTGCAACAAGACCAGATGTGGCGGCACAAATATGCTCGTCGATCTTGTATATCTTTTCGATAGTACTCGCCTCAAGAAGTCTGCTACCAACTCTTCTATCTGCGATAAGAATAACACCCTCCTTTGTTTTAATTCCTATCGCGGTGGCTCCCCTTTTTACGGCTTCCCTTGCGTATTCGACTTGGAACAACCTACCATCGGGACTGAATACTGTTATCGCTCTATCATATCCCATTTGTGGAATTTGCATCTTTTAACACCTCCGAGTATTTTTTTCTGCATCTTTTTAATGTCCCACTAACTCCCAAGATTATTGGGAGTGTTCTTATCTCACCAACCCTATCTATTAGGGTTAATGCAATTTTTAACTTATTTAAATTTCTATGACAGCATGCCACTATACCGATATTATTTTCAAAATGAATGAGCTTAAATACTTCACCATCAAATTCACCAAAAAGAGAGAGCATCAAGCTCCACAGCGCTTTGACAAAATCCTCCTTTGCTACATCCCTTTCTGAAATGAGTTTAAACGCCACGTATCTTTTTCTTTTCCTAAGGGACGGGGGTAAATTTCTCATAAAATTTCAAGACCGTCCATAATGTATTTTTCATCAAACAACCTTCTGTAAAGCCTTTCAGCCCAGTAATCTGATCTTTTTACGTCGGCACCCAAATACTCGAAGACTTCGTGTATTTGCTTTTTTTGCCTGAGTTGATAGAAGTCTTTGGCGCCGCTTGTGAGGATGAATGGTGTGTCGAACTTTTTTATCACTTTGAACAGTGTCCTGAGCTCCTTAACGAGCATCGCTCTCTTTATCCCCTTAACAGATAGCAGATTTGATAAAGCGATTTCTATCATCACGTCTTTTTCCTTTGCGAGTTTTACCGTCACGTAATCGAGCCTCCTCTCTGGGAAATCCAGTAGGATATCAACTTTTTTCCTCATAACGGCGTATTTGTTTACTTCCTCCTTACAACTTATAACACCTACAAGTCCTTTTGCCTTTCTGAGCTTTTCTCTAAGTTCTTTTGTAGTTTCCGCATAGATTAGGCATCCTTGAATNNTTTTTTTCGTTATCTCACCGAAGACAACATACTTTTGAAACCCGAGATCGATCGAATTATCGTAATCGAATCTGATAAAGTCGATCATAAACCCTTGGACAGAATCTCTCTAGCGAATTCAATCAACTTCTCCCTCTTAGAGGGGAAGGTCACAAGCTTGGCTTTTACAACGATGCAGTCTCCGCCGAAGGCTAACTCTACTTTGCCGAGATAAGCTTGCTGCTTATCTATCCTAATGTGAAGTACTCCGTTCTCGTCAATTAGCCGATCTAAAAACTCGATGAGGATAGTCCGCTGCTCTCCTAACAGTTTTATAAGGTGGTTCCAGAACTCTTTGATCTCTCTTTTCTTTTTTATTTCAACCTCTAAAAACATTATCGGATTTCCGTAGTGTCCAGTAGCATGGCTAACTTGAATCTCGAATTCGAATGGGAAGAGGGTTGCTATGGCTTCCCCAACCTTCTCGGGATCCTCCGTAGAGTAAACTATGGCCGATACCGTGATGTTATCAATTTTCATAAAAATTTAAATAAAAAGATTATTTTCTGAAGTTAGCCCTGTAGCTCGGTCTTACCTTTTCGGCACCTCTGCCCTTCCTTCTTAGTCCTCTTGATTTCCTCCCAGCTGACGTTAGACCACGGAATACCCTACCTCTCTGCTTTGCGATTCCTGAGAGTTGAGGATCGTTCAGGATGGCTGGGTGGGCTCTGTCTACCAAGATCACTTCGAACCACTTGTATCTTCCATCTTCTCCGACCCAGTAGGAATTGAGCACCTCCATGTTTGGGTATTTTCTTGCTGCTCTCTCTTCAGCAATCCACTGGAGACTCTTTTTTGGAGTTTTCTTGTTTACCATAAGGTTTTTCGTTTTTCGACCCTTATTCGGTCGGGTAGCTCTTCTTCCCCCCCTTCTTACTCTGACTCTGACTACGATCACACCTTTCTTTGCTTTGTAGCCTAAGGCTCTTGCCCTGTCCAGTCTGGTCGGTCTTTCAATTCTGACGACTGCTGGCTCTCTTCTCCATTTCTGCAATCTCTCCCACATCAGTCTTCCAACGTATCCTTCCCAAGGCCTTTTCCAAGCCTCTCTGATATATGCATAGGCTGATTTCATCTTAATACCCCCATTAGCGTGATGCTCCTTAGATTCTCTTCTTGCTTAATAAACGTTTCTGCTCAACTGAATACAGCTTCAGCTTTCTTTAAACTCTCCTCATCGTAGATAACTAACAAAACTTCTTTGACACTGCTTGCTTTACCTGAGAAATCTCTGACGGCTTCTATAAATGTTTTTACAACCTCTTCAAGGGGACATCCATAAATCCCAGCACTTACAGCTGGAAATGCTACTGAGGTCAGTCTCATCTCCTCCGCCTTCTCTAAAGGCCCTATAAATGCTTTGTATAATTTCTCTTTCAGACTGTCGTCCCACTTACCTCCGCAAATCGGACCCACAGTATGGATAACATATTTGNTCCCATATTCTCCCAGTTTCATACTGGGTGTGACAACGACCTCCCCGTGCTCTATATAGTCTCGACCGATCTGCTCCCTCATGGCTTCCTTACTNATTCTGGTGTATTCCGCGGCATCACCAGTGCACGCTTTTGCTATTGCATAGGCGACGCCGCCTCCATGTTCTAAATGCTTGTTAGCTGCATTGACGATCGCTTCCGCACCGCTCTTTGTTATATCCCCATGAGCAAGCTTTAGAGTGAGGCCGTTTNTTTTTACCTCCTTAACGACTTTCATAGTCTTAAGTAGTCATATGGAAAGATAACGTTTTTCCTATATCTTACAGTAGGAAACTGCAAAAATTTTTAAGCTCAAAAAAATTCAAATGATATGGATTTTTTGAAAGAGAAAATCCAGCTAATCACAGCGTTCATGCTCACAATCCCTTGGATAATTTCTTTTTTCCTTAAAATTCATTACCCTCCACAAATTGAGGCGTTGATTTCTGGATTTGCCGTCGTCGGTGCAGCTTTCCTTCTCTCTTGGGCATCTGAAACTGCTGAAATGGATGTTCCAAGAAGCTTGAGCTTAGCAGTTGTCGCTTTGTTGGCTGTTCTACCGGAATACGCCGTTGATGCCTATTTCACATGGATGGCAGGAAAGGTAGGGGGAGAATACATCCACTACGCGACTGCAAACATGACGGGAGCTAACAGATTACTTATAGGTATCGGATGGAGTATTGTTATGTTTATAGCTATTTTTAAGAGCAAAAAAAGATATGTAGAACTCGATGACAGCCTGAACCTTGAGATATTCTTTCTTTTCATTGCCACCCTTTACTCCTTTATCTTACCGATCAAGGATTCTATATCTCTGATGGATAGTTTTGTTTTTGTTTCTCTTTACATCCTTTACGTCTTTTTGGCTTATAAAGCAGAACACGAAGAATTCGAACCTGAGGGGGTTCCAAAATTCATCTGCCAACTGGAAACTCGTGCAAGAAGGTTTATTGTTATGTTCCTGATGATATTCGCGGCGTTCGTTATTTTCATAAGTGTCGAAGCTTTCAGTGAGGGGTTGCTCGGAACTGCAAAGATGTGGGGTATCGACGAGTTTCTTGTCGTTCAGTGGATTGCACCGCTTGCGAGCGAGTCCGCCGAATTCATAGTGGCAATATATCTCGTCAAAAAGATGAGGGTATCTGCAGGTTTGAACGCCCTGATTTCATCAAAGGTCAACCAATGGACACTGCTTATAGGAACATTAGCTGTAGTTTACAGCATCTCCTTAATGGAGATTGCAGCTCTTCCATTGGATGTTAGGCAGAGGGGAGAGATCTTTCTCACGGCAGCTCAGTCCCTTTTTGCGACCGCGCTGATTTTGGACAAAAGGGTAACACTTTGGGAAGCCTTCTCACTTTTCTTCTTATTCTTAGTTCAAATAGCGTTTCCATCTGTGGAGGTCAGATATCTGATAAGCCTAATCTATCTTATTCTCGCTATTTTCGTCCTAATGAAAAACAAAAAGTATATTCCGATAACTTTCGAATACGTTAAGACCTTAGCGACGCGTTAGCAGCTATGAATTCGAGAATTAGTTTTGCTGCAAGAGTCTGCGTAATCTTCATCTCGTCTGGGACGACCTCTACGACATCGAAGGCTATTACTCTGTCGGATACCTCTTCAAGCACCCTCAAAAAATCTAAAGGGGATATGCCGAACGGTTCTGGAGCGGAGACACCGGGAGCAAATGATGGATCAAAAACGTCCATATCTAAGGAGAGGTATATGCTGTCTTTACCTTCAAGGTTATCGAGTAGATCGTCAAATCCATAGTCTATAAGATCCCAGGAGTAATAAACCTCCAAGCCAACATTTTCGGCGAATTCTCTTTCTTCTTTTGTCCCGCTGCGGACACCCACGATTATCACGTCATTAGCGAGTTCCATAATCCTTCGGGTTGTGCAGGCGTGATTGAACGGATTCGAGTCGAAACTATCCCTTAAGTCGAAATGGGCATCAAAGACAAGATAAACAAAGTCTTCAAGGTTTCTTGCAACCATGTAGCTTACGGAATGCTCCCCTCCGATTGCAATTGGGATACCTCTAACGTTTTCAAGGAATTTAGATACCCTTTCGGATATCTCCTCGAAACTCCCGTCGCAGTTCACGTTCCCTCCATCTGCAACCCTTACAAAATCGAGATCGTAATCGAAGTAAAGAGAATAGCTCTCAAGGTTCCAACTAGCCTCCCTTATCGCATTAGGGGCGAATTTCGATCCCACTTTAAAGGATTGGGTGGCGTCGTACGGAATTCCGAAAATGACGTAATCCGCTTCACTAACAGAAGAATTGGATAGAGCAAAAAAATTATCTATGTGCATAATTACTTTTCAGCAATCTTTCTCTTTCCAAGGGACTCAATATAGACTATTTCAGCACCCGGTTGGACTTTATTCGCCACTTCCTCTCCGAATTCGATTTCAAACGTCTCGTATGTTTCCAAATCCATTAGCTGTGCTACGTTCCCCGTTACGCTGATGACCTGTGCCCTTTTCCTCTCGACTATCGGAACGTATACCTTAGCCGTCACGGGCTGGACAATGCTCCTCTTCTGCTTATCGAAAATGCCGATGGCATCAATCCTTGCTTTAGCGGCACCATGCTTTCCCGGTTTGCTTACCGAGATGCTGACGATTTCACACGGTTCCTCATCGATGATAATGTAACCTCCCTCTCTAAGTTGCCTAACTTCAACCTGCTGCTTCATGGAATTTGGATGGTAGCGTGATAAATATAATTTTTCCGATTGCCAACTACTCTATCCAGTTTTCTGTTATGATCGCTTTCTTTTTGAAAAGTTCTATGTTGTCTGCGCTAAAAGTTTTACAAGTTTTCATTCTATCGTTCTGGATGTTGTATTTTACTCTGCACTGTAAATTCAGAATCCTTTTTAGCATGGATATTTTAGCCTGTAACCCTTTGGTATTCCTAATGTCGTCAGTTAAATTTCTAATCTATCTCCGTAATTAGCTTTACCAAATTTTGAGTGTTCACAAAATTTGTTCTTTAGGATTTCTGCAAATCCTTCCGTTCCAACCAGAATCGTGCCATGCTACTAAAACCGTTAAGTGTTCAAGGTTTTTATCCCTAATCACAGACAAAAACCCNCGTCATCAATCCTCCATACCTGACGTTAAACTTTCTGANATCGAAAAATTCCTTAGCATACTTTTCGAAGATTTTTGTCTCAGCTGTTATCGCTACAACTCTTTCTCTAACAATCTTCGATGCCGCTTTTAAAAACGAACTATAAAGCCTCTCTATGATCTTTTTCCTTCCTATCCTAAGTCCATAGGGCGGATTAGTGATTATGTAATCTATCTCGTTGAAGTATTCGTCTATTCTTTCCGCCTCCCCCTGCATAAATCTAACGTCCATGTTAATGAATTCGGCAATCTTCTCCGCACCTTCCACGTGCTTTCTAAACTTTTCAACACCGTAGAGATTCAGCTCTACTTCCCTTTCTTTAAATTCGCAATCTCCGTTAATAAACTTCTTAAACGCAAAATCTCTACGAAATCTACATATCGGAGTGTTGCGGGCGATCATTCCCGCCTCGAAAAGAATTGTTCCGCTACCGCACATCGGATCAAGAAGTGATCTTTCATGAGTCCATCCCGAGAGATAAACAAGAGCTGCCGCAATAGTGGGATTGAGAGGAGCGGGATGCTGATAGACTCGGTAATTCCTTTTGTGAAGTCCTTCGTCCCCCGTTGTGTCCAGACCAACGATGAAATCATCATCAACGAGATCACACCTTATTATCACATCCGGCTCGTCAAGATTTACTCTAAGCCTTACCCCTCTGCTCTTCTTGTAGCTATCTATTACAGCACTCCCAGCAACCCTCGAAATATCGATTGACGTGAAGTTATGCTCTCCCACCCTGTTGGATCTTATCGCAAAGCTCCATTTGGGATTGATGAAGGAGAAGTCGATCTCTTTAACAATCCTGTAAACATCTTCGAGGGTTTCAACCCTACCTCGTCCTAAGATTAAAACTATCCTTTCCACACTTCTTAAAAAATAATTTAACAGGGGAATTCTGTTAAAATCCGATTTATAAAATACCCTTCCTTTACCCTCTCTAATCTCGATGACTTTCCCGAGCCTTTTGTTTTTGATCTCATCTGCGGCTACAAACTCTAATCCCGGTACAATTGTCGAGTAAAATATCATTTTCTTATCTTCTCAAGAATCTCCTTTGCTTTATCGATTCTTATAACTCCCTCCTTAAGCATCCCCTCAACAACCCTATCGATTTCGTCGCCAACAGCCCCTGCCATTATCGCCACGTTCCTCGCATGGAGTTCCATGTGTCCCCTCTGTATCCCTTCGGTAACTAAAGCCCTCAGGGCGGCGAAGTTCTGTGCTAATCCGACGGCAGCGATTATCCTTGCGAGTTGCTCTGCCCTCTCAACTCCCAAAATCTTTAAACTCAGCTTTGCAAGAGGATTCACCTTTGTAGCTCCTCCTATCGTCCCAACGGCTAACGGAAGTTCTATCGTCCCTACTAGATCTCCATTTTCATTAACTTCGTAAGTCGTTAAAGGCTTGTATCCTCTTAGAGCTGCATAGCTATGGGCTCCCGCTTCAACTGCTCTGAAATCGTTTCCCGTTGCAATAACAACTGCAGATATCCCGTTCATAATCCCTTTGTTATGGGTAGCGCACCTGAAAGGATCTGCTTCTGCAAAGGCGTAAGCTTCCATAATCCCTTCGACGACTTCCTCGCCACCTATCACATCTTTTTTGAATACAGCCTTAGCCCTTGCAAGCCTATAAACTGCGAGATTCGATATAATCCTCAGGTAAACTTTGCCACCCGTTATCGATTGGATTAGAGGAGCAACCTTCTCACACATCGTGTTCACAGCGTTTGCTCCCATTGCATCCTTTACATCGACGATGAGGTGAACTATCAGCATCTTACCTCTAATCGTGTCGATAACTCTTGCTTCCACGTCTTTGCATCCGCCTCCGAGCTTTACGAGGATGGGATCACATTCGTTTGCCCTTTCGATGATTTCATCCTTATTTCTGAGAACCTCGAACTTCGCTGCATAGGGATCCTTAAGCCTTGTAACCTGAATCTGACCGATCATAATNTCTCCGGTGTAGTCCGTAAAGAAGCCTCCACCTTCCCTTGCCATTTTCGCCGCGTTGCTTGCTGCTGCCACAACACTTGGCTCTTCAATCACCATCGGGATCAGATAGTCCTTTCCATCGATTAGAAAGTTTGTGGCAATCCCGAACGGGAGCTCGAACGTCCCTATAACGTTTTCAATCATCCTGTCCGCAATCTCTAAGGGAAGTCCTCTTTCAAGTAGAAGCTTCTTATCCTCTTCACTTAATCCACAAAACTCAGCTACCTTTTTAATCCTCTCTTCAACACTTAGTTTGTAAAATCCAGGGATTCTTGAAGATCGCATGAAACAATGTAAAGTTTATAATTATAAAATCTTAATGGCTTGTATGAATTTCAGAGATGCGATGAATATCGTCGATTACAGGGTTTACGATGAAGAGATAAGACATGATGAAATTGTCGATTTTATCAGGAGGAACAAACTGGAAAAAACCCCCGTAATTCTAAATGTTGAAGGGAAGAGGGTTGCGACAAATTTCCTCTCAACAAGAGAGTTACTCTGCAAATATTTGGGGGTAGATGTTAAGGAGCTTGCTAAATATCTATCTCAGGTGATGTATTCTGGAGAGATAGAAATCAAAGAGGGAGATTATCAGAGGCTAAGGGATCTGAATGACCTTCCAATCCCCAAATACTTCAAAGACGATGCAGGAAGATACATCACGTCCGGCATTGTGATCGTTGGAGAAGGCAAAGATTTCGAAAATTACAATGCAAGCTTTCACAGAATGCTACTTCTAGATGAGAAAAGGCTCGCAGCTCGTCTTGTCCCACCGAGGCACACTTATCTCAGATGGAAAGAGGCTGTAGAGAAGGGAGAAGATCTTGAAATAGCCGTAGTCATCACACCGCATCCTCTTTTCATGCTCGCAGCCGCCACGAGAGTTGAATGGGGTAAGGAGTTCAGATACGCCGCATCTCTAATGGGAAAGCTCGAAGTAATAGAATTTGATGGGATTTACTGTCCAGAATCCGAAATCGTCATAAGGGGAAGGATAACGGCAGAAATGGTGGATGAAGGACCATTCGTCGATATAACGGGAACCTACGATATAGTGAGGAAAGCGCCCGTAATAGATATCGATAAGATTTACGCCAAAGAGGATTTCATATTCTACTCGATAACTCCAGCGGGCTACGAGCACCAGATCCTCATGGGCGTGCCGTTCGAACCAGAGATCTACAAAGCCGTTGCAAAGGTGTGCAACGTAAAGAACGTTATCATGACTCTTGGAGGGAGACACTACCTTCATGCGGTAGTTCAGATAGAATCCGTCACAGAAGGAGACGGAAAGAACGCAATCATGGCGGCTTTTGCAGCGCATCCAAGCTTGAAGCACGTTGTCGTTGTCGATGAGGATATAGATATTTACAATCCAGAGGACGTTGAATACGCCATAGCTACAAGATTTCAGGCTGACAGAGATCTTGTGATCGTAACGAACGTTAGGGGAAGCAGTTTAGACCCCTCAGCGAGGGACAACATCACGGCAAAAATGGGAATAGATGCAACGATAAAGGGAGATAAAAAAAGATACCGCCGAGTTTAATCACATTTTTATCACTGGAACTCTTCTTAGCCATCCGATGTCGGGAATGTAAAGTCTTCTCAAATCTTTCATTCCCAGTCTGAGCATGGCCAGCCTTCCGATTCCTAAACCCCAAGCTAAAACTTTCCCCTTAATTCCAAGGGGCTCTGTGACCTCTTTCCTGAAGATTCCGGCTCCTCCAAGCTCTATCCAACCCAATCCCTCTACATACACTTCAGGCTCCACGCTTGGCTCTGTGTAGGGGAAATATCCGGGTCTGAATCTGACGTTCTCAAAGCCCATTTTTACGAAGAACTCTTTCAGCAGACCCAAAAGGTGACGGAAACCCACATCCCTGTCGAGGACGACACCTTCGAGTTGATCGAACTCAGGGAGATGAGTGGCGTCAATGGCCTCCCTTCTGTAAACTCTGTCGATACAGAAAGCCTTTACTGGAGGCTCCGGGTTAAGGGCAAGGTAATGGATCGTTATGGCTGTGGTGTGTGTCCTTAGAACAAGTTGTTTAGCCTTCTGGATATCCCATTTTCCGCCCCATCCCTTTGATCCTGTTATCCAACCGTTTTCATGGGTTTGCTTAACCCTTTCGACAAATTCGTTATNGAGATCGACGTATCTGTCAAGATAGAATGTATCNTGCATCTCCCTTGCAGGATGATCCTGAGGCTGGAAGAGGGCGTCAAAATTCCAGAAGGCGGACTGAACGTAATGCCCCTTGATTTCGGTGAAACCCATTTCAAGGAAGATCTTGCGGCATTCTCTTATTATCCTCTCGTAGGGATGGATTTTTGCCGTAAACAGTTCCTTAGAGGGAATTCTTATATCGTATTCGAGGAATTCCTTATCCTTCCATGAGCCGCTCAAAAGGATTTCGGGAGTAAGATCAGATATTTTTTCTCTTAACTCTACTTCAGGCTTTCGTATAATTTGAATTTTAATTTTTTTGAGCTCTTCAACTCTAATGAGCTTTCTTTTTACAAGTTCTTTTAAAATCTTCTCATCGATTTTTGCTTTCTTATCTTCGGCGATCTTCTTTANGACTTCTTTTTCAGGAAATTCCGGTATCTTTATTAGTTCTATTTTTCCCTTTTCGATTTTTATGACGCCCTTTCTCCTGAGATTGCCAATTGCTATGTCTATTGTCNTCTTTCCGAAAATCTTTTNGAGCTCTTCAATTGAAGTGATTCCTTCCTTCAACTTTTCAACTACCCGTTCTTCCGGTAGTCCTTTTTTCAGATATTCATTTCCCTCTTCAGTGAGTTCGTATTCATTCCAAGTGATCTCCCTGACTTTAGCGAATCCCTTTTCCTGCAGGGAGATAGGCAGCCTTAATCACGGCATCTCTTTTCAATCCAGAGATTTCGGCAGCTTCATCGAGGGAGTATTTTTTTCCCTCCTCAAGAGATTTAAGTAACTTTATTTCGAAGGGTGATAGCATGTAGTTTGGATGAGAGGAAAGTTAAAAATAATTTTCCTTAAAATTCTAAGTCTCTAATTTTATCCTTCTCTTCTGTCTTGTCTCTCACTATAATAGAATTCGAAAGCAAATGTTGTTCGTATTTTCTTGGAATCTCACCTAAGGCTGTGATGTCTTTAGAAACTTCTACTGGCTCCTTATGTTCTTTTATCTTAGCTTCGATTTGCTCTCTTCTCGTTAAAATTCCTACATACCTGTTCTCGAAATATCTTGGCAAAAACGCATCGGGATGTGCGTAAATTTCCAAATCAAAAGCCCTAACGAAGGGAAGAATTCCTCCTGTATGATCGTAATGCCCATGGCTTAAGACCAATTTCGAGGGCGCATTTCTTCTTAAAATCATAAAATTCTCAAAAGCCACTCCGGTTTGCCCTGTGTCAAATAGAATATTTTCCTTATCTAATATCAGGGCTGAAAACCCCCATTCCGCTTTTAGTCCTTGAGGTCTTAAAGTTGTAACTTTGTTGTCAGCGAGAATAATAACCTCCATGATTTTTAGTCGAAGTCGAGTCTAAAAATCTTAATTTCTTATTAAGAGTAAGATCTAAGAAAACTTATTAAATCTTCCTAAGATTTATAGAATCATCAGCAAGAATAAGCATGTTTAATCGTTTAAAATATTTCGAAATGCTTATATAATTTCTTGGAAAAAATACTCATACTATAAAGGAGGTGTAAAGGGTGCCAATGATTAAGATGCCACCACCTCACGGTGGAGAACTTGTTTATAGAGTTGTGAAAAAAAGAGATCTTGCCGAAAAAATGGCTGCCGGTTGCGTAGAGTATGAACTCAAACCTACAACCGATCCTAAGGGGGTTCCGATAAGACATGTCTATAGAGAGATAATGTCCGTTTGCTACGGATTCTTCAGCCCCGTTGAAGGTTCAATGGTTCAAGAAGAACTTGAAAGGGTTCTCAAAGAGAGGAGACTTCTGAGCGAATGGATATTCCCGTATCCGATCCTCTTTGATATAAGTGACGAAGATCTGAAAGCTCTCGATGTTAAAGAGGGAGACAGGCTTTTATTAAAGCTCAAAGGTCAACCGTTTGCAGTAATGGACATTGAAGAGATTTATAAGATCAACCCAGAGGAAGTGGCAACAAGAACCTTCGGAACTCCTGAGAACAATCCAGAAGTTGTTAGAGTTCCGTTCGATGAGAAGCATCCGGGATGGATGATTTACAGATGTATGCATCCAAACGTTATTGCCGGCAAATGGACTATAATTAACGAACCTGTCTTCAAGCCACCATATGACAGATTCTGGTTCCCACCAGCAGAATGTAGAACAATAATCAAAAACGTGAAGAAGTGGAGGACTTGCATAGCCCATCAGACGAGAAATGTTCCGCATGTCGGTCACGAAATGTTAATGAAATGTGCTGCCTTTGCGGGAGATGTGGAGCCTGCTCACGGCATCCTCGTCAACGCAATCATCGGCGCCAAAAGAAGAGGTGACTATCCAGATGAAGCCATCCTCGAAGGTCATGAAGCTGTTAACAAGTATGGCTATATAAAACCTGAGAGGCACATGGTCACACTTACTCTCTGGGATATGAGATACGGTAATCCGATCGAGTCTCTCCTTCATGGCATCATCAGACAAAATATGGGATGTACACACCATATGTTTGGAAGAGATCATGCCGCNGTTGGAGACTATTACGACATGTATGCAACCCAGATTCTTTGGACTAAGGGTATTCCGAGCTTTGGATTTGACGCTCCTCCGAATGAAGTCGATTACGGTCTGAAGATATTGCCGCAAAATATGGCTGAGTTCTGGTATTGTCCAGTCTGTGGTGAAATCGCTTACAGTGAGAGTTGTGGACACACCAACGCAAGACAGAAGTTCAGCGGTTCCTTTATCAGAGGAATTATCGCCGAGGGTATATTCCCACCCAAGGTGATTTTCAGACCTGAAGTCTATAAAGTCATCGTAAAGTGGTGGAAAGAGTTCGGTTATCCCTTCGTGAACAACAAATACCTCGAAATCAAGAACAGGGAGCTTGAGGTTGATTTGCCACCAATGGAACTCCCAAAGGGGTGATCGAGGATGGTCTACTATTTGGGTATAATTTTGGACGATAAAAGATACGAGCAGATAAAGGGAACACCGATCGAAGAGAAGGTTCAGTATCTATTCGGTGGAACACTCAGAATGATACCCCTTGAAATCCCAGATGACAAAGCTCAGCAAATCCTCAAAGCCTTTGAAAAAGCAAGAATCGACTCAAGAGGTTTCATAGAGGATGTCCCAGTAGCTCTCAAGAGGGTAGTGTTTGAAGAGATTGCAAAGTCAAAGTCACTGGATGTCNTAGATAAAGTTCTCGANAGACTACCCGAAATACAGGAGGCTGCCAGGAANGANGATGAGTATATNCCACCACCTGAGATCGAATAAAATGGAAAAGTTTTTATTAAATTTTTTGGTTACAAAAAAGGAGGTGTTGTGAAATGCCAAGTTTCGTAAACCCGGACAAGTGTGATGGGTGTAAGGCCCTAGAAAGGACGGCTTGTGAATACATCTGCCCGAACGACTTGATGACCCTTGATAAGGAGAAAATGAAAGCCTACAACAGAGAACCCGACATGTGCTGGGAGTGCTACAGCTGTGTTAAGATGTGCCCACAGGGCGCCGTTGACGTCAGAGGCTATGTTGACTACTCACCTCTCGGTGGAAGTTGCGTCCCAATGAGAGGTACTGCAGACATCATGTGGACAATCAAATACAGAAACGGCAAGATCCTGAGATTCAAGTTCCCAATCAGAACAACTCCTTGGGGCTCGATAAATCCATACGAAGGGTTCCCTGAGCCAACTGAGGAGGCTCTCAAAACTCAGCAGCTTGCGGGAGAGCCCGATATATTGGGTTTGAGTGAGTTTCCGCAGGTTAAGAAGAAGGCGTGAGGTGGTTTGAATGGTGTATGTTCCGAAAAAGATTGAAACGTATAAGGCAGACGAAGTGCCGACAGAGGTAGTCGAGACAGACATCTTAATAATCGGCGGTGGTTTCTCGGGATGTGGTGCCGCCTACGAGGCTGCCTACTGGGCAAAGCTCGCGGGTCTGAAGGTAACGCTCGTCGAGAAAGCTGCTATTGAAAGAAGTGGTGCAGTTGCTCAGGGTCTTTCCGCTATCAATACATATATTGATCTTAGTGGCAGAAGTGAGAGACAGAACACGCTCGAAGACTACGTCAGATATGTCACTCTTGACATGATAGGTCTCGCCAGAGAAGATTTGGTCGCCGACTACGCAAGACATGTTGACGGGACAGTTCACCTTTTCGAGAAATGGGGTCTGCCAATCTGGAAGACTCCCGATGGCAAATACGTCAGAGAAGGTCAGTGGCAGATAATGATCCACGGCGAGAGCTACAAGCCGATCATTGCTGAAGCCGCAAAGATGGCCATTGGTGAGGGAAACGTTTATGAAAGAGTGTTCATCTTCGAACTGCTCAAGGATAAGAACGACCCGAACAGGGTAGCCGGAGCAGTCGGTTTCAGCGTAAGACAGCCCAAGTTCTACGTGTTCAAGGCAAAGGCTGTGATCCTTGCCACCGGAGGTGCAACGCTCCTCTTCAGACCGAGAAGTGTCGGAGAAGCTGCTGGAAGAACGTGGTACGCGATCTTCGATACCGGTAGTGGTTACTATATGGGAATAAAGGCTGGTGCGATGCTCACGCAGTTCGAGCACCGCTTCATACCGTTCAGGTTTAAGGACGGTTACGGACCAGTTGGAGCATGGTTCCTGTTCTTCAAGTGCAAGGCGANGAACGCGTACGGTGAGGAATACATCCAGACAAGAGCTGCGGAGCTTGAGAAGTACAAGCCGTATGGTATAGCCACTCCGACGCCGACACCGCTGAGAAACCATCAGGTCATGCTCGAGATCATGGAAGGCAAGCACCCGATCTACATGCACACCGATGAGGCCCTTGCAGAGCTGGCTGGAGGAGACAAGAAGAAGCTCAAGAAGATCTACGAAGAAGCCTTCGAGGACTTCCTTGACATGACAGTCTCACAGGCGCTGCTCTGGGCCTGCCAGAACATCGATCCGCAGGAGCAACCGAGCGAAGCAATGCCGGCTGAGCCGTACATTATGGGTTCACACAGCGGTGAAGCTGGGTTCTGGGTCTGTGGTCCAGAGGATCTAATGCTCGAGGAATACGCCCAGTTCTTCCCGCTCAGATACAACAGAATGACAACGGTGAAGGGTCTCTTCGCAGTCGGTGACTGTGCTGGAGCGAACCCGCACAAGTTCTCAAGTGGATCATTCACTGAGGGAAGAATCGCCGGAAAAGCTGCAGTCAAGTATGTTATNGAGCAGAAGCCCGAACCAGAGATNGACGAGGCTGTTGTGCAGGAGNTNAAGAAGAAGGCTTTNGCTCCGATGGAGAGATACGAGCAGTACAAGAATCTGACAACGGATGATAGTGTCAACCCAGAGTATATCCTTCCATGGCAGGGCCTCGTAAGACTCCAGAAGATCATGGATGAATATGCCGCTGGTATCGCTACGATGTACAAGACGAATGAGAAGCTTCTCCAAAGAGCTCTCGAGCTGTTGCAGTTCCTCAAAGAGGACCTTGAAAAGCTGGCAGCAAGAGACCTC
>Ga0065719_102733_pt1 | contig 16898 bp, 14 predicted proteins | sample GBSCel85sediment_FD_59106 | JGI IMG/M metagenome (GOLD analysis project Ga0065719, IMG submission 59106) | Hot spring sediment microbial communities from Great Boiling Spring, Nevada - Cellulolytic enrichment CS 85C v3 (version 3) | ecosystem: Environmental > Aquatic > Thermal springs > Hot... | reverse complement strand
GGAGTTTCATAAATACGCTAATCCAATACCAAGGCATATCACATATGAACATTACTTTTCTACTCCCTTTTGGGAGTTTCCAGCTGGGAACAGTTATCGTGTTTTCTATATAGATGCATCTGGGAACATTTTCTACTCCCTTTTGGGAGTTTCTCACAGGGTTTATGGAGCTAGAGTCAGTGCTAATCCTCTACAACACGATTTTCTACTCCCTTTTGGGAGTTTCAGGTTTTTGTGTTATTTAAGATATATATATGTTTTTCTTTAAAAGTTTTATGGTTTTTATTGGAACGTAGATTGTTTTGTGAAAGTGTTTTTTGTTAGCGTTCTATTGGAAAGGAGTTGACTTTATATAGCTGTTCTGATTAGTGGATGTAAAGAATTGAATTTTTGTGTTCTAACTATATAGAGTTGAAATTAAACCTTCTAAAGAGTTGAATGAGATATCTGAAACTGAGGTAAACCTCAGTAAAAAATTCATATTGTGTTGCTTTTGTTGATGTTATTTCGTTGTTTTTGTGTTATGTTTTATGGATGGTATACTTTTGTTTTTATGCGTTGTAATTTTGCTATTTTTATGTAATTTGTTCTATGAATGGGTTTTCATAGTTTTAATATTATTAAGCTAAGCTGTAATGGTGATGATTTTTATGCTTATGGCAACTATTTTCATATTTGATAGAAAAAATTTTTTTAAATAGTGTTCTTAGGAAATTATGTTTGGTGGAAGATTGAATTTTACGCAAAAATTTTCATCTCGATCTCCTCGGGCTCCACAACTGGAGGTTAATGTAAATGCTTTGAGAAATGAGGATTTGCTGGTACAAGAGGTTAGGAGAATTCTTTCTCATGGATTTGAAGAAGCTAGGAGGATTATAGGAAAGACAAGTATAACTGCGTATAGAAGGGTGCATGAAGTAGTTGCTTCAGCTCTTGATAGACTAGCTAGTGCAGGTAAGCGTGATACATCACTTCTTGTTGATTTGAGTAAAGCGTTAATACTTGTAAGATATCAATATGCAAGAGATCAGATTTCAGAGGGTATCGCTAGGTATGTTGAGGATGTAGTTAAGGGCGTGCTTGATGAGGCTGGAAAGGATTGGGAGAATGCGAGAAAGGTTGCCAGAAATGCTAGGACATTACTAGATGCGTTAGCAGTGCTTGTATATGAATATACTTAAATTGGTAAGAGAGTAGGTGGGAAGGGGATAGAAATGTCTACAATAAATAAAAGCTTTATACGCATGTTGAAAGGCATTGTAATACTTGACCTTGAGTTTGAAAGCAAAACAGGGCTTTTAATTAGAATGCCTATTCAGGCTCAAGCATATAGAATTGGAGGTGGTGATGTATATCCCATGGTAACTAAGAGACTTTACGTAAGTATTGGAGAGGTATTAGAGATACCTTACATACCAGGCTCAAGCTTCAAAGGAAGAATGAGGGGATTGCTTGAACTTACACTAGGAAAGAAGCTATATACAACAGATCAGAAGATTTGGCAGCATGTGAGAAGCTTAAGTGCAATGAGTATAGACGAATTTGTAGCAGATGTTCTTGATAGATGTGTGATAGATGAGTTATTTGGATATGCAGCTACAAACTATAGGCAAATCCTAGAAAAAGCTGAGAAGGAAAAGAAATCTATTAATGTTGATGATATGTTTAAGGTGTTGGCAATAACAAGGTTGCTGGTGGACGACTTTTACCCATCAGAGGAATATGTGAAGAAGATAGGGGCTAAGTCTATAGCAGACTTTCTTGAGGAGAAGTCTGAGAATAGATTAGATAGAGTTACATCTGCTGCTGATCCAAGAGATGTGGTTCGTGTTAAGCCTGGTACTATATTCGGAGGTAAGGTAACGCTATTGTTGTTTGATCATGATGATGCTATGATTGAAAAGTATCTAGCAACAGTAGCTACCGGGCTAAAGCTTATTGAAGAAACGTATCTTGGAGGCTCTGGGAGTAGAGGTTATGGTAGAGTGAAATTTACAAAGATAGATGTTGGTGTAGATAAGGTGCAGATAATAAATGGAGTTCCAAAGCTTATATCTTTAATTAATTTGAGGAAGAGGTACAATAGTGTAGAAGAGCTCGAAAAAAACATTGCTGAACTTGTTCAAGTCATTAAAAATGCTATCTTTGGCTAGTAAGTGGGAGTATATTGCATGTCATTAACTAAAGTATCTATACTATTGTTTGAGAAGGGATATCATGTAGGTTGGAGAGAGCCTAGGAAAATAATTGATCATGCAACAGTATTAAGGGCTTTGATATATATAGCACACCTTAGCTCCTCTAAAAAGTGTGCTAGGCTACTAGAAAATGGGGGTTTATTTGCATCAGCTTTACTCCCAGTACTGAAAACAGATAGTGGGTGTTTAAAACTTCTATCACCTTTTCCACACATTCCATGTATCGGCAAAGCAACTAGAATAAGAAGTCTTTACACAACACTTTCAGCACTTTTCAACATTCTGCAATTTGTTTTAGAGTGTCATAATGGTGGTGGGGTACCTATGGTGATAGGTATTGATGAAGAAGCTGAAATAATGGTTTCATGTATCAGTGGAAAGGGTGCTAAAGCACCAAAGCTAAAGGTAGTGAAAAGCGTTGTTTGTCTTGGTAATGTTGATTGCAATACTGTTTTGAATTATGCTATCTCAGAGTTTTTTGATAGGATCTCTGAGCATAGGAATAGAATTGATAGGATCTCAGGAGCAGCAGATGTGTTTATGTTGCATGGAATAAACACGCAAACACCTCTATGGCTAGCATTCTCGGGAGATAGCGAGGCTATAGAGTGTGCAGAGACCATACTTGAAATGCTTCAGCATTTTGGAATTGGGGGTTTTAGGAGTAGGGGCTGGGGGAGATTCAGACAAATTACAGATGCCAAGCCTTGTTCTGAAGATGAAAATATTCTAAAGTCCTATAGTGGATGGAGTATAGGTTATAACTACCTCTTAGGTATAATGCCTTCTGGAGAATGGCTTGATCCAAGATATTCCTATGCAAGCAGAGCTATGGTAATGGGGCTAGCAGGGTCTTCAAATAATGAATATTCTCTACCAGTTATCGGGGTTATGGATATAGGTGCTGTTATCTATGTAAAAAAGGTACCTCAACCATACATAATTAATCTTGATAATGGAAAATCTGTTTACATATTCAATCCGGTGACCATACATGCAACATAGCCTATTCACTACAAAAAGCTATGATATTTCTCTACATCCAATTACATATATACACGTATGGAGTGGTCGTAGGCTTAATATGGGTTTAGATATAGTGAGGAAGCATACAGGAACCCTATGTATAGTTGATGAAACAAGAATTTCACCAAATATAGTAAATGAGATTCTTAAGTCACGGATAGAGGATGTGCCAAAGATTTTAGAGAAGTACTCTGATAACATAGCTTGTAAATATGAGTTGAAAACAGATTTTATACCTACACTACATTCAGCAATACTTGAATTAAATCCATATATAGTTCCTGGTTCAAGTCTAAAGGGCTATATCAGAACAGCAATTCTCTTTGAGTTTCTAAATGAAATTAAGGATAAGAATAAACTTATAAAGGTGCTTAGAAGTGGTATAAATACCTCTGCAGATCCGAGAAATGTTTCTCAAGGGCTTGAAGCAGGATTTTTCAGAGCTCCTAAGCCTAAGAGGCAAAAAGGTTTTGTAGATTCGTTTCAAACACTTTTAGTTTCAGATCCTATACTTAGCATTGAATCTAAGTGCTACAATCTCTCAGAACTCCTTGTATATAAGCTACAGCAGTCAAAGTCCTTGCAATATATTGCAAGTCAATATGCCGTAACTGTTAGTTGTGGTAAGCTCAGATATAGAATTGATTTAATTGCCCCTTCTAAAGATATGATTTCAATGATTAGCAAAGTTGATGAAGAGCATAAAGCGATAGTAGATAGACTAAGGCTTCTTCTTGAAAAGAACTTAGTGATTGCGTTAAAGAACTTTGGATGCTACTTGCTGTCAAAGGAACTTGAGAGAGTTAAGGGGATTGGCGAGCTCAGTCAGTATGCAAGGTTGTTGGCAGAGCTTGAGGAGAGGTATTGCAAAATAGAATCTAGATGTATACTTGCTAGAATAGGGTATATGGCTGGTTTACACTCGAAAACTGTGATAGGTATTGTAAAAACTGTTGATCAGCAGCTCTATGAGGAGGTGAGGAGGCTTATGGAGGCTCAGCTACATCATAGTTGGGATGAGTTTACAATAAAGCTTGTGAAAACTCCCCAAGGTTTTGTGGGTCCTGGGTGGTGTGAAATATGTCTCAGCTGAGTTTAGAGAATGAAAAGAAGCTTTATGTTGTAGGTCTCTATGCTCTTTTACATGATGTGGGTAAACCCATTCTCAGATTCGCTAGGCGTTACATTCAAAAACTTGAGTTAGGAGCTATAGCTGATGATGCTGTGAAAGCTGTTGAGAATCAATTCAATATGAATATTATGGAGATAGCCAAGATGCGACATGAAGAGATATCAAAGATGTTGATTAATAATCTGCTAGGAATTGCACTAAGCTCTAGAGATGAGGAATATGTAAATATGGTCATAACCTTGACAGATAGGCTTGCTGCTTCTGAAAGAGGGCTTGCTCCAGAAGTAAAGGAGTTTGTTGAGAATGTATATAGAGAGATTGAGCAGGGTGTTACCACTGATGCAAAGCTTTCTATTGCTTATAGCCATGAAACATCACCTCTACTCACTCCAACCTGGATGTTGCTTAAAACTGATTATCTAAAGCATGTAGGGTTAAGTGCATATGTAGCTAACATTTCAGGTAGATGGTCTGGTAGCAACGAGAGAAAGAGACTTGCAACCAATTTCTTTTATCAAGTGTATCAAGCTGTATTGAGAAAGGATAAAGCAAAGCTCGTTGAATTTCTAGTAAGTTTGCTTAGAGAGCTTGCTGAAAAGGAGCTGTGGGTTCCTATAGAACCGCTCTTTCCACATACAATTGCGAATCTCAATGCAATTAAACTAGCAGATGCTATGGGGATGACCTCTTACTCTAAGGTGGTTCTACTGCTTCTAGACATGCTTCGTACCGCAAAGAATATCTTTGGAGGTTCTATAACAAGAGGTTTTATAGATACAGTTAGCAGCATTTTGAAGACAACAACATCTCTCGTGCCTTCAGCTGTGTACTGGTCTATGGTACCTGACATAAGTCTTTATAGCCATAGCAAATTAGTAGCTGCATACACGTTATCCTCTCAACTTAGTTCAAGGCTTAGAATACTGGTAATAGATGCTAATAGTATTCAAGCCTTTATAGCAGCACCTGTAAAAGCTACAGCTGCTTCAAGAGTGATAAGAGGTAGAAGTATCTTAGTAGAATTAGCTCTTGACACACTAATAGAATATGCACTTACATTATTTGGCAAACTTCCCATGACAAATGTTGTGGTGTCTGAAGGGGGTACGGTAGATATATTTGTTCCTGATCTACCAGACTTTAATGAGAGGTTAGATAAGCTGAGAAAGACTGCTCATAACCTCGCTCAATACCTTGGTGGGGTAATAGGGTTTACAATAGCATATTCAGACCCATTAGAATTGAGTGATATATCATTTGAAAAAGCTATAAAGGCTTTAGCAGAAGGTAGTGGGGAAAAGACCTTTGCAGAAGTTCTCGATAATCTTTCAAGCAACCTAGCTATAGAGAAGTCTAAAGCTGGTTGCAGACCTGAGCTGATCCAGGTTGAGGGGGTTATTGCTAAGGAAGATGAGATACAGGGATTTGACTCAATAACGCAAGAACCTGTATTGAAAAACAATGATAAGGATCCATATAGGCTAGTTGTAGATGAGAAAACAAAAGCATATGTGGATATAATCGCAGCTGAAAAGCTTTCCTTAGGAGATGTAGTGGCAACACCTACTCACATGAGTCTTGTAATAGGCACTGTGGCTAGAGAACTCATTGATATACTATCAATACATGTATATAGGCGCATAGGTAATGTTGTTAAGCCAGATTCGGAATCCATTGAAAAGATTAGGGAAGCTTTGCTGAAGCATTGTAAGGAAGCAAGAGAACTACTATGCAGATTAACTGTTAATGAGAAATTTGAGTCCAACATAGCACTGGTTCCTCTATCTCCAGCTGGTGCACTATATCTACTCATCAGCATACCGCTTCGAAAAGAGATACACGATGTTGAGGACCTAGAACTTCTTAGAGCAACATATGAAGTGATACATGCAGTGTTAAAGGCTATTAGCAATGTTTTAACAGATCTGGCTAGTGAAGATAGAGATGTTAGAGTGTGGATCAGATTAGTTAATGCATCTCATGCATTCATCTTTACTAATAGTCTAAAACTATTCTATAACAATATTGGTGAAGAGGTTCTTGAGGATGTAGCACAAGCTTACAGCTCTATAGGCAATGATGTAAATAAACTTATTTCCAAAGGTGTTGATATAGCCTTTGGCTTTATGTTTACAGGTCTCTACCATCCAGCGGTGCTTCATGTTGAAAAAGGTGTTAAGGGCTTTAAACTTATTGATTTAGACGAGTTTGGAGTAATTGCTGTAGCGAAGATGGATTTTGATATGTTTGGTGAGGTAAGAGCGCTTTACGCTATTTCACCAAGTAGGTTGGTTACATTATCAGACTTTGTTAATATTGTTGTAGCTGGTAAGGCTTATCTCAAAGCTGTTGATAAAGCAAAGCAGTTGTTGGGTAAAGGTATGAATATCGATGTTATACCGCTTTATGCTGGAGGAGATGATGTGACGATATATGGTAAGTGGAGCCATGTGGTTTACTACATGGATGAGCTTTACAACAATATAAAAACCGTGTTAAAGCCGCTTACAGCATCAATTGCCATAGCTATTGATGATTGTACAGCTCCTCTTCTCCTACTATACAATCATGCTGTTGAGCTTCTTGAAGGTCATGCAAAGAAGGTTAAAGCGTCATGTACCATAGGAGCTCCCTATACAATACTTTATCCAAAACCACAGTTGCAAGCTGGTCAAGAAATATATAAAGATGAGAAGTATCTTAGGTGTACTGTAGTACCTTTAGAGAAGCCTTCTATATTCTATCCATGGATTATAGATCCAGCTGCTAACTGGAATCTTAGATTACTAGCTAAATTGATAGATCCTCTTGACTATGTCTCTGACAAAAGCCTGCTTAAGAAACTTGAGGAGTATAAGAGGGAGCTCTATATACTAACAACAATAGCCCATGAATTTGGCAAGGCTGTGGAAGCACAAATGCGTTTAGATGTAGTTCTGCCCATAGAAATTCTATATGCATATGCCTGGAGCCGCAGAAAATATGAGCTTAATGATCTGAAAAAGCTTCTAGAAGAGGAAGTTGATGATGAGAACAAAGGGCTAAAGCTACTTGCATATCCAGATGACATAGTTGGTAAGAGTAGCGTAGAAGAGGCTCTGAGAATATTACTAGCCTCAAAACCCATTTTAGATCTTGTTCTTTTAGCACTAAGAAGACCTGATACAGTAAAACCATCGAGAATATATTCAGAGAGTGGGTAGATGAGTTTCAAAGTTTTTGCAAGACCTGTTAAAGCACTTATTGTAGCTGCATGGGGCAGTCCAGGTGAGTGGCGCGATGCGGAGTATACCATATTACCTCAAATTCTATCACATCCTGGTCTTAGGATAAGGGCTGAGAAAAAATATGGAGATAGATCATGGCTTTGCATTAGCAAATGTTCTACTCTTGCTTTAGCAAGCTATCTAAGTACTATTGTTGATGAATTTAAGGTGCTGATATTTGGTCTTGACACCCTTGCTGATCCTGATAAATGTGATACTGATTTAAGAAGATGTGTTGAGAGAATATACAGAGGCTATTCCACTCGATATCTTGAAGAATGTAAATGTTGTGACAACATTCATGGTGTTATTAACGATGCTCTGCAACTGGTTATTACACCAGGTGTTGGTAATTTCTATGGATACAACTTTAGGGGAGGATCTATATACATATTCAATACATCCTTTTCAAAGATTCTCAAAGCTATTGAAGAGTTTACCCCTAGCTTTATAGTAGTTGATATAACGCATGGTGTAAACTATCAAATGGTTGCTGTGCTCTATGCCACTATGGCGGCAGCCACTTTAATGGGTAAGGAGAAAGAGATTATTGTGTTTAACTCTGAGCCATATCCAAGAAAATCAAGGGGGCAGATGAAGAAGTGGCAAGAACCTATAGTTTCCTCGTATCCTCAAGACAATAAAATCTTGCTACAAGATTTGCAAAAATTAGAAGAACATCCACCACATCTAAATTTTATGGATGTATCAGATATTATGAAAACATTTAGGTTTATACAAGCTGTTGCAGATATATTGAGGCTGAGGTCAGAATCTTTATCAGAGTTTTTATTTAAAGAGGGAAAGGAATTCGACGTCGAGCTTCAACAAAGGCTGTGGAGGCTTGTAGTAGTTGTAAAGCTTTTTGAAAATGCTGCAATTGGTTTAACATATCCGGGTGCGACTAATGAAAGAGGAGATCCTTTGAATCTAGACTTGTGTTCAACGTATGCAGAAGGTTTTTGCCAAGATATTGACTATGTACCTTCTGTGAGAGGAAGGGATGTGGTTTACAATAAGCAGGCTACAGTACTCGATGTCATGATGTGTGCGTTGGAGAAAGTAATAGCTGGTTTGTACAATGATTTATGTAATGTGAATACTGTAAAGCATTTAATTGACTATATTAGTGCTGTGAAGAACAGACTTAATAAATCTGAGCTTTTATTAGCTAAGTTGATTGTTGCTAGAGAAACTGAGAAGTGGGGCTCTGTTGAGCAGGTAGTTAGGAGACTAGCTATAGAATGCAGTAATGCGATTAGTGATATAGAGAAGGCTGTAGATCTCATGAAAAATGGCGGTATAAAGGCTCAAATATATATTCATGATAATATAATTGAAATTGAACCTGACCTTGCTAGAGTGCTGGCAGCATTGAAATGGAGAAATGTTAAAAAGATGCGTTGCCAAGAAATTGTAGAAAGTATTAAGAATGGTATTGCAAAAGTCAGGGAAGAGAAGCAGAAAGAGAAAAGTGTGCAATCAAAAACCTGGAAGAATGTATCAGAGGATGAAACAAGAAACATGTGTGCTCATGCAGGCCTCTCTTATGACTTCATTACAAGTATCACTCTTGTACATGAGCAAAATAGCTTTAGGATAACTCAGATAAAGTTTAACAAGGAGAAAGTACAGGGATTTCTCAATAAATTAAATTTGAGGAAATTAAAGTATACTATCTAATAATACAATTGAAAATTGTTTAAAATTTATTTGCTTTTAGGTTATTTCCTGTGATTAATAGTAATAAAGATGTTATAAGAGCTACGCTTAAATTTAATGGCTTATGCAACTCCATAGCTATAGAGCTTTGTACAACTATTTTACAGCTTCAAACCAACCAAATTTGTGAAGTTTGGGTTAAATGTAATAAAGCTGAAGAATTAATACTCTATGTAGAAAAAGCTTTGAATAAGGGGCTTCTACTCCTAGAAGTAGGTTTTACCACAGGACATAAAATCAAAGGATACGCACTAAACCTAAAAGATGTGTTTTCCCATGGTACAAACTACATAGAGGTAAATGGAGAAATAGAATTTGAGTACTATACTCCACTGCAAAACTGGATAAAGAATCTACAAACAAAGAAGCTAAAAATAGATCTACAAAAGCACAGAGCCCAAGCACATCTAACAAAACCCATAACCACAGCACAGCTCTTCGATACAAGAATAAGGCTACTAAAACCACAGAAAATACCGCCCTAATACCAACATACCCAACTAAAAACCTACATACAAAACTAAGCACTACAAAAGTAAAAACCTTTTAATAACTCCTTAATATCATGAAACTGGTTTTACATCAAATAGTTCACATTACAATAAAAATGAAAATATTTAAAGCATAATATCAAAAACTCCTGAAAAGGAGTAGAGAGCCGATGCTAGATGTAGATATTGTGATAAAATAGTTCTTGCGAACTGCTACATTTACTAGTGATGATTTTAAATCATCATAGTTTTAAGGGGCTGGGTAATAGTAGGGTGAGTCATGATCTATATTTGTATCTTCCTCTATCTATTTTCTCTACTAGACCTATGTTGATGAGTTTTATAAGTGTTTTTGATAGTTGTTGTTTTGTTATTTTTATTCCGTTTTTGTTTAGTTTGTCTAGTATTTCTTTTGGTGTTATAACTCCTTTTTCTTCAATTATTTTTAGAATGGTTTTTTGCATATCGCTAAGCATTTTACTTGATGCTAGTCTTTTCTTAATTGTTTTAATGTTTATGTTTATTAGTTCGTTTCTTCCTTCAAGTGCTGTGTAAAGAGTTATGTTATCTATTTTCGAGGGGCTTAGAAGCATATATGCTGTATATGTCTCTATGACAAGGAGTCTAAGTCCACCTCCAAGGTCGAGGATTGCTGGTAGGTTGTTTTCTAGAATCNTCANAATTTTTTCAACGGCTTTGTCAACTTCTGTAACCTCTACATCAACTCTCTCAATATCTACATTTATCATACCGGCGAACTGTTTTAGCATNGTAAATGCTGATTCAGCTCNTTGNTCNANTTCACCTTTAATTGANCCAACAAGNGCTATTATTTTTGATGGCCTTATACCGCTTCTTGTTANAACCAATAATGTGTGAGAGATATCAAAACCGAGAGTTGTTATGATGTTCATTAATTTCACCTTGGGTACTCAGATAGACTCTAATATCTCTGTAGATTAATAAAAGTTACTTTAGATGTCCAAGGTCTAAGTGTACTTTATTGGACTGGATAGTAGAAAGTTTTATATAAGAGATACCGTAAACTAGATTCTAGGTGAGAAACATGTCGGTTTCACAAAAGTTTCCTGGTATTGTCGANATATTTAAGAAGCTTGCTGAGAATAAGAGATATGGACCTATTGATAGAATTGCAAGAGCTTTAACAGCAGAGATGGTTAGAATAGCTCTTTACGAAGCACTTAGAATTGGTGTTACAGAAGGCTGGAACCTTCCATCTGATAGCGAAGTCGATGCATTTCTAACTGAGGTCGAGAAAAACCTTGGAATAGCCCAGAAGATAGCAGCAATAGCACTTACCTCAGCACCGAAGGCCTAACAGAGGTGAAATATATGTTCCTCTCNATGAGCTTTAGACTCAGAGTAGAGGTCGAGGCTCTTAACATGGTTGAGGCAATGGGTGCTTATAGCAGGCACAGAACAGTCTCACTGCTTAGGTCTAGAGGAGATGGAAAAGGGTATAGACTTGTCATAGCTCCTGCAGTCTCGGGACAGGCACTAGCTTTCGGATATATGAAGAGCTTAGTTGATTTAGCACAGATCAAGAATATGCCTCTATGTGAACAGTGCATAAACTACGAGGCTAANGGTGGATTCGTAAAGCATGGAACAGATGAAAAAGGAGATGTTGAGTCTCTTGTTAAGAACTGTATTGTCGAGGACATTACAGGGTTTATGGTTGCAGAAGCAAAGATTAGAAGAACCTCNCCAATACAGTTNAGCTACATGGTTCCAGACATAGACANNTCNGATGTTGCAATAGAGCCACAGTTCCATGTGAGGGCAGCTAAACCAGGTGAAAAGCCACAGCCATTCCAAGTAGAAGCAGGGACAGCTATATACATCCTTGGAGTAGCTCTAGACATAGACAAGGTGGGTATAATACCAGGTGGAGATGGAAAGCCAAAGAGTGTTGATGGGAATAGAGTTGAAAGAGTTAAGATAGCCATAGAGGCGATAGCAAACCTTTTAGAAGGGCTTAGCTTTGGTGCAAAGAAGGCTAGATATCTACCAATATATGATGTTGTTGGAGCAGTAGCAGCGATATCACATCCAGTACAGTTCATGGTAACCCCAGCTAGAATCTCAAGAGAAGGCAACTACATTGCTAGAACAGCAACAAGAGCAGCAAACTATGTAAAGCTGTTTAANGATGTCAATGAGGTTATAAAGATATTCTATATGGATAAAGAAGGTGTTGTCTCAGATCTAAAGATTGAGGGTGTTGACATAGCTAAAGTCGAGGATGTAGCAGAGCTTGTATCAAAGATCATAGAGTTTGTTGAGAACAACATTAGGGATTAAATGTGTCTAGAGAACTCTATGCTGTATTTGTAGAGGTAACAGTTTTTGGACCGATAGCGGTTTACATACCATACTCCACAACATCCACAAATATATATCTACTCCCACCACCAACAACACTTGTTGGAGCACTTGCCTATGCATATAAAAGATCTTTAAATAATTTTAAGGAGCTAGATGAAGATGGTTCATCACAAGCACTAGAAATTATTGAAAATGGTGATGTTCTCTACGCTTCTGCAGGTATTGATGAACCATATACAGTTTCACGATCAATAGAAAAAGTATATCAGCACATATACCTTCGAAGTGAGCACTGGAAGCGCAGTGAAATGGCTTACACCGTTGGTGTACGCCCGAGCATAATCACGAGAAAGCTGTATATACTCTACATAGTGGCGAACGGAAATATTGCTAGGTACAGCTATGGCATAACGAGAATAGGAAGGAAAGAATCCTTGGTAGCTGTAGACAACGTCGAGATCGCCCCACTAAAAAGTGTTGTGTCAAAGAGTAGATATTGTGAAACAGGTTTTTACTTTCCACTAAGCATAGCTCAAGAGTATTCACCAAAAGATATGTGGATTAAGGTAGATATGCCAATACTAGCTAGGGAGAACTTCATGAAGAAGTCTATAAAAACAGAGAAATATGTTGTGCCAAAGCCATTTGCATTTAGAAAAGCATCTGTTCAGCTAAGTGAAAGTGGTGTTGCAATTAAAATGAAGGTGAGGGACAAAACAATGGAGGTTCCAATACCTCGAAATATTATTGGAGGCTGAGGTTAGAGCATGCCCAGAGCAAGCACGAGGAGAACAGGTGTAAGAAAAGCCATTTCACTTCTAGACCTCCCACTTTACAGAGACTACATATTCGCATTCTTTTCTGAAGCAGCCATAAAGTTGTGTACAGGTAAGGATCTAGATGAGTTAAATCAGCAAACATTAAATGATATAATAGTAGGTGTGGGCAACTGTATTGGAGAGGAGATAGAGAAGCTTAGAACGAGAAATATAGATCCCTGTAACGAGGTTCCAGTACCAACAACTAAAAACGATCCAAGAAATAAGATGAACTTGTGCCATGCACATAAAGTCTTAGTGGATTTCTCTATGGGGGTTAAACACGAGTCTTTTGTCCTTCCATCAGCATTTTCCCTAGAGTTTACAGAGTTTACAAGGTCTTTCATGGGCTCAGGTAAACTGAAGAGGGAGGTATTCGTTGTTGATGAAGAGGTTCTGGCTTTAGCTGTGTTAGGCTCTTATCTAACATATTCATATGCTATAGGTGGTGAGTATGGCTATATATACATCGATGTTGTTCCATATATCCTTGCATTAGAGAGAGTTAGGAAAATGAATAGCATTGCAGGGAGGCTTATCTATACAATACAAAAAAATGAGGGTAGCATAAACACGATTCTACTTGGCATAGCTACAGCTGCTAGGCTATCAATTAAAGAGTTTATTAAGGATGTTGTCAAGAGTGACTGCCATGTAATAGCAAACTTCCTTAGAATGACTAGAACTGGAACCAAGGTTATGGTGAAAGGCTTTGATTCTATAGACGTGATTCAACTAGTGAAAATCATTGGGAGAGGTGGCATAGCAGGTGCTCTATATGGAATGCTAGCTAGATATCCAAAGCCTAATTTCACTTCTCTAAGGAGATTCATAGAGATGATCTCTATAAATCTAATCAAGTTTCAGAGCTTTAGAAAACCACAGTATATATATGAGATACTAAGGTACTTGACCTCTGATGAACTCAATAGAGAAGGGGCTCAGTGGTATGTTAAGAAAGATGGGAAAGGGCTTGGATGGAGTGATATTGTTAATAGATTTTCAAATCTTTCGAGATTAGTAAGCTAACTTTTTGTAATATGTTCTTAATTGGTGTAGGAGATGTTTGAAACAGGTAGAAGGCTTTTCGATGTTGCATTGAGTTATCTAGGCAAGTTAGATGATGTTGACAAGGTTCTTGTTGTTGAGGCTCCCACAGGCTATGGTAAAACAGTTGGTGCACCAACTATAGCTGCACTTAACTATTTGAAGGGGTTTTCATCAAATTTTATTCATATCCTTCCATTGAGGGCTATTGTAGAGGATCTATATATATGTAAATACCTCTACGCCTCTGGTGTTCAAATCGATAGATGTAGGGGTGATCCTCCAAAAGCTTTCTTCAATGCTTTAAATGAGTTGGATGTTAATACAGATGATATCGCGTATCAAATGGGTTTTGACTACATGCTTAGAGGTGTTGGTAGGAAGGAGCCTACATACGATGCTAAAATAGTTATCTCTACACTTGATTCATTTGCATATAACTTTCTTAGAATCCCTGTGACAGAGTTCTATAGAGAGATAAAGCACTATGCAATTCCGAGGACAAGGATACTCACAGCGACTCTGTTTCTTGATGAGGTTCATATGATTAACTAGGTTTAGAGGATGAGTCATACGGAAAAGATATTGTCTTTGCTAAAGATATTGATAGAGTTTAGCCTCAATACAAAAACACCACTTGTAATGGCAACAGCAACGCTTTGGAGTCTCTTCAGAGAAAAGATATTGTTGTGGAGTAAAAACAATGCAATGTTCTTTACTATTTTCAAAGAGGATGGGAAAAACGGCAAATTCATATATGTTAGAGACAGAGAGTTTGAGGATAGGGCAAGGTCAATAAAATGGAGCACCACTGTTATTGATGAGAATACCATTGTTTCAAAGATTATGGAGCATGTCGAAAGTGGTGAAAAGGTTCTGGTTGTCAGAGATAGAGTAAATGATGCTGTGAATCTATATAGCAAGCTGGGTTTAGGAGAAGATGAAAAGGCTTTGATTCATGGCAGGCTCTGCCTGGGTGATAGGGAAAGNGCCTTGGAGAATTCGAGAAGTGCTAAGGTTGTTATTGCTACACCAGTTGTTGAGGCTGGTGTTGACTGGGATTTTGATGCTGGTTTTAGAGATGCTACAAACATTCCATCAATAATACAAGTNTTTGGAAGGATATGTAGAAACAGGGTTGATTGTAAAGGGAGCGTCTACCTAATAAAAACTAGTGAAAGTTTAGAAGAATTAGTAAGTTTTGTTAATAGCAATAGGAATATTGATTGGAGAATACCGTATAGCTACATTGGTGATAACGGGGAGGAGGTTAGAGGCTATCAACAGATTCTCGAACTACAGAAAACGCTTGTTAGTGAAGATGGCAAAGCAGAAACCATTTTTAGAGGGCTAATAGCTCCAGTAGCGATTCCATCTAGGTACATAAGCATGTTTCTAGAAGATAATGCATACAGCCTCTTGAAAGAACCGCTAATTCAATTCTATGTCTATGGAGAGCAAAGACTTAGAAACGCAAAAAGTGTTTATGATGTGATTCTAGGCACGTTCACATATACATATGAAATTGTTAAGAAGAATGCTAAGTGTGTTGAGAACTTTACATGCGTCGTTGAGAGCAGTAGGGCACTCTACTATGAGAAATACAACTGGAAGGAGAGATACAGTTCGTTGCAGAGGAGATGTGCAGAATTTGCAAGTAGGTTAAAAGGTAGAATAATATTCTCAGGATACATACTTAAAGAGGAATGTTATAAAGAAATGATAGGATTTATTTAGGTTGATGCCAATGTGCTATGCATATAGAGATAGAGAAAAAGAAGAGGATCTAGTTGAGCATCTGATAAGCACAGCAAATTGTTGTTTCAGTAGATGGGAATTAAATGCACTAGCAAGCAAAATCTCTAGAGCATTGAAGATAGATTTGGATAGAGCCAGGGACTCCATAGTATTAGCTTCAATGCTTCATGACATTGGCAAAGCTGCTGAGGTGTACCAAGAGAAGTGTCTTACTGGGGAATGCACAAGTTTTCAAGGGCATTACNTGATATCNGCATTCATAGTTCATTTAGCATTTAATTTAAGTAGCATTGAGCTGNGGTTAGATGAAGTAAAAAAGTTTCTAGGTGATAATATAAATGAGTTGGATAAGAACAAGGTTCTCTCAATACTTGTGATCCTCCCTATAGCTCTACACCACTATCATCAAATCAGAGGTTTTGGAAGCCTTAAGGCGGAATCAAACACCGTTTCAGAGTTTCTCGAAAATCCAACAATCAACAAAACTTGTTTGGAGAAGATTAGAAATCTTCTGAGCTACAATAATATGGGCCAAGAGGAGAGAAAGCTTGTTGGAAAGATATATAGTGTGTTAGCTGATGTCGACAGATATATTGATGAGGATGTTTATAGAAGTAGCAAGATATTTATACAAAACTTCTATAGTGATATAATAGTAGAAGGGTTAAAGAACTACTCAATTACTTTGGGAAAAACGGTAATTGAAGCTATATACGGTTTAATCAATCTGTGCGATGGCTATGTAGCATCAATAAAGAGATAAAGAATAGTTCTTAGTGATGAAAATGGCAATTCATATGTTCAAGGTCTCTGCTGTTGTTAAGAAGAGTGTTCCTCTTGTTGTTTGGTCTGGTACTTTTCTTGCTAGTGTTGTTAAGTCTTTGATGAGTAGAGAAGANCTTGAATGTGGTTTTTCTCTTTCNCCTCTTCAGCTTTTTTCCTCTAATGGTTTGCGTGTTGTTTTGAGTGGTTTTGTTGGTGGGGGTGATAATGTTGTTGAGGCTGGTTCTAGGGTTTTGTTTAGGTTGGCTTCTTTTTGTAGGGATGTTCCAGCTTCTTTTCTTGGTGTTTTGAGTGGGGGTGATGCTGGT
>Ga0065719_102827_pt1 | contig 16926 bp, 25 predicted proteins | sample GBSCel85sediment_FD_59106 | JGI IMG/M metagenome (GOLD analysis project Ga0065719, IMG submission 59106) | Hot spring sediment microbial communities from Great Boiling Spring, Nevada - Cellulolytic enrichment CS 85C v3 (version 3) | ecosystem: Environmental > Aquatic > Thermal springs > Hot... | reverse complement strand
CTATTTTATTAAGGTCGATATTTTCACCAATTTGTGTTGAAGCGACGACATTTTCTATTTTTATCTTATAGTCTCGCATATTTAAAACCTTTATTAGCTATTATAAATAGTTTTGCCTTCGGGGTTTTTTGCTTTACTTTCCTATTGCCCATTATCTCAAAATAATTGCAACAACAATTCTCTACATTGAAGTAAATATTAAAAATTTATATGATGTTCTATACTCAATCTGAACATTCATGTGAGTTATACTGTATAAAAGTTTTTTGCCAACTCGCCAAGCATGGAAGTGATGGACATTTTTAACACCTTTTATGCTTTTAATCTCTTCGAAATTGATGTTAGGTGAGTTCTTCATCAGAATGTTCCCACTTTCTTTTAATATTCTCAAACTTGTTGCTGAACATTAATTTTTTGCATCAACCAAAATAATAAATACAGAGAGATACTAAGAATCACTCAACTCCCTTCTTTAGGGTGAGATCATGGTTCGAAGAGCTAAACTCGTTAACGATCTAGTGGAGCTCGTCCCAATCCTACAATTACTGTCCACCGAGACTTACAGAAAAGTCTATGAGACATTGCTCTCTGAATGGAAGACTTTGAACGAGCTTAAAGAACTTTACGGTGAAAAGGTGGAGGAAGTTCTAAAAATTCTGAAAAATGCCGGTATGCTTGAGGTAAAATGGAGAATGCCATCAGATCCCTCGGGAAGACCGGAGAAAGAATATCACGTCAGCTATACCCACATAAGTCTAAACGTATACACATCCCTCAAAGATCTTAATACAGTGTTGAAAGCAGTTTTCATGGCTGAGGATGAGGAAAGAGAAATCGTTGATAAGATAATCGATGAGATCAAGCGGGGTAGAATGTCCGTTCAGCACATAAGCAAGGAAACTGGTATAGATCAACTGCTTATCAGAGCGATCGCAAAGAAAGCTCTCGAACTTAATTTAAAGGGACAAATCGTCGAATTGGCGAAAAATGAGGAGATATAGCATAAAGGAGATCCTAGATAAGTTTAAATGGCACCCCGATTACGACCTTTCAAAAGTTGTTGTCAGATACATCGACAGACCCAAAGGTGTTTCCGAGATATACGGAGATGAAATAACTGATATCGGACACAAATTCATCTACACTTTCCGATCAGCGATCCCACATCATAGGATTGTGGAAATAATCTACGACGGGAAAATAGTCTGGAAAAGGGGTGGAGATGATAAGGGAGAGCAGACTGAGTAAGGAGATGGATGCGGATGCTCTCAGGTTGACTACATCCATGGATTTCGATCAGAATATATTTCATTACGACATTCTTGTAGATTACGCTCACGTTTTGATGCTCTTTAAAACGGGACATCTAAGCGAGAACGAGCTTAGATCCATAATCAAAGCACTTAAAACTGTTGAAAAAATGGGATTTGATAATCTTTCTGAGGGAGAGGACGTTCATGAGGCGATTGAATCCGCCGTGATAAAGTTAACCGAATTCGGAAAGAAAATGCACACCGCAAGAAGCAGAAACGATGAGATCGCCACATGCCTCAGGTTGTTTGCAAGGGATAAGGTTTTGGAAATTCTGTCAGATTTGGCGGAGCTAAGATCAGTTTTACTGAAAAAAGCTTCCAAATACAAGGATATCGTAATGCCAGGATTTACTCACCTCCAATACGCTCAGCCGACTAAGCTTTCTCATCATTTAATCGCGTACCACGATATGGTGGAAAGGGATTTTCATAGGTTTCTAGATGCTTTCAAAAGGATCAACAAGTCCCCTCTTGGATCGGCGGCTTTTGCATCCACTTCATTCGAAATCGATCGCGATATTACGGCAAGACTCTTAGGATTTGATGGGCTAGTAGAGAACTCGATGGATGCAGTTGCTTCAAGGGATTTTCTAATAGAATTCGTTTTGTGTTGCTCTCTCCTCATGCTTTCTTTTAGCAGAATTTGTGAGGAAATAATACTTTGGTCTTCGGAATTTGGTTTTGTCGAGCTTCCCGATGAATTCGCATCCTCCTCAAGCATAATGCCGCAGAAAAAGAATCCGGACGTGGCGGAAATAATACGGGCTAAAGCTGGAAGAGCTATTGGTAACCTGACAGCCGTCATGACGATTTATAAGGCTCTTCCCTTCACATATAACAGGGACTTTCAGGAGATGAACCGAATCCTGTTCGATGTCGCTCACGACGCATCGCTATCTGCAAAGGTCATGGTTAAAATGTTGGATAAGATCGAATTCAATGTCGAAAATATGATCAAGAAGGCCGGCAAGGGATTCACGGTTGCAACCGAGATTGCCGATCTTCTTGTCAAAAAGGGTATCGCCTTCAGAGATGCCCACAGGATCGTGGGAGAGATTGCGAAGAGAACGGAAAAAGCAGACAAGAACGTTATAAAAGAGATACTAAAAGAATTTGGGATTGAACTAAGCGATGAAGAAATTGATGAAGTTACGGATCCAGTGAAGGTTGTTGAAAGAAAAAAAGTTGTCGGAGGGACATCTAAGGAGCGGATTGAAGAAATGATCACAACAAGAATTAAAAAACTTGAAGAAGATAGAGAAAAGTTAACAGAATTAAAAAGTAAAGTCGAAAATGCTATAAAAAAACTTAGGGAAGAGGTAGAAAGATATGGAGGGGAAATGGGTTAAGATAAAAGCAAAGGGCAGAATCTTTGAGGGAATAGCAATGCCCTCCGAGGGTAGACTCGTTTTAAAACTCGATAACGGATATAACGTGGGATTTTACGATTACGAGATTTTGGAAGTTAAAGATATTGAGACTGTTAAATCGACCCCGCCAAAACTTGAGATGAACCCCGAAATCCCGAATGTAAAGGTTATATCAACGGGAGGGACGATAGCAAGCAGAGTTGATTACAAAACGGGTGCCGTTACGAGCCAGTTTACTGCGGAGGAAATAGTCGCCGATATTCCGGAGCTGTCAGAAATCTGCAATATCGATGCGGAGCTTCTCTTCAACATTCTAAGTGAGAATATAAAGGTGGAGCATTGGATTAAACTTGCGAGGGAGATTTACAAATCGCTTAAAGAAGATTATACAGGCGTTATAGTCACCCACGGAACGGACACCATGCATTACACCTCCTCAGCCATATCTTTCATGCTCAGAACACCGAAACCCCGTTATCTTCGTGGGAGCTCAGAGAAGCAGCGACAGACCGAGTAGCGACGCAGCAGTGAACATGATATGTGCCGCTCATGTCACTACGAGCGATTTGGGGGAAGTTGCCGTTGTAATGCACGCAACGACGAGTGATGATTACTGCTACATCCACAGGGGGGTTAAGGTCAGGAAAAACCACACTTCAAGAAGAGATGCCTTCCAGAGTGTGAATTATCCACCTTTGGGTAAGGTTTGGACTGACGGCAGAATCGAATGGATCGCTGAGAGATTTAAAAGAGGCGAGAGGGAATTGATCCTCAGAGATAGGCTCGAAGAGAAGGTTGTTTTGATCAAATTCCACCCGAATCTTCCACCGGATATAATGGAGTTCTTTTACGATAAAGGTTACAGAGGGTTTTGTCCTCGAAGGAACTGGATTAGGTCACGTTTCTACCGACTGGATAGATACAGTAAAGAAGATAGCGGAGGACAGCGTTGTTGTCATGACATCCCAGTGCCTCTGGGGTCGGATTTGCGACAGGGTCTATGACACGGGTAGATACTTATTGAAGGCTGGTGTAATCGAGGGGGAAGACATGTTACCCGAGGTAGCTCTTACAAAGCTAATGTGGCTTTTGGGAAACTATGATTTAGAGGAGGCTAAAAAACTTGTTAAGGTCAATCTCGTTGGAGAAATAAATGAGAGAACTTCCTATTAAACTTCGCTTTTTTCTTCCCATGCGGCTTTCATTAGCTCTAAAGTCCTCCTTAGTCTCTCTGAGTCTCTTTTTTCCGCTATAAGGCTGAGTTTGACTCTGTATTCCTCCAAATTTACAGATCCCTTCGAGAGGTATTCGTCGATAAAGTTTCTGTAAAGCTTCACAATATCACGGATTAACGGGACACTGTACTCTCTCCCCTGAATTTTCAGGCAATCGACACCGTTATCGATCAGAACGGGAATCTCGTCGAGCATGAGGAACATGTCGTTCGGAAGCTGGAAATCTTTTGCATAAATCTTCTCGCCTACCAAACTCCATCTGAGTAGGCACGGTCGGAAGCACACGCCACCTCTGTTCGGACTTCCGATGTAGTATGCTTTCCCGTCTATCTCATCAAACTTCAGAGCTTTGTAGCTACTTATCCAACATCTTCCGAGATATGTAAAATCCGTATTTGCATGAATTAGGACTTCTATACCTATTTTAGCGTATTCTTTGATCTCTCTAATCTCTTCTAAGCTCATCTTGCAATCTGCAACCAAGAGAGATGCTCCCGCTTCCCGATATAACTTAGCCTCTTCTTTATTCAGAATGCTCGAACCTATGCTTGCTACGATCTTAAGATCGGGGTATCTTTCGTTTGTAATTTTCATTAAGCCGATGTCGTTCAGGATTATTGCATCGACTTCTATGGAGTACAGCTCTTCGAGTAGATTCTTGAACATTCCCTCCTCTCCGGCTTTCGGCATCGCATTTACAGCCGCTCTAAGCTGTCCGCTATGATTGTGGGCTATTCTGACAGCCTCTCTAAGCTGGGAGATATCGAGCTCGTATTTTTTGCTTCTNCGACTCCATCCCTTAACACCACAGTAAACNCTAGTCTGCTCCCGCTTCGAATACAGCTTCAACCATTTCGAGATTTCCGCCTGGACCCAGAAGNTCCACCATAATATCACCCCGGAATGTAGAGTTGACCTGCTTTGTTGAAGTAGAAACCATTCGCTATTCCGTGTTCTGCGAGCTCCTTTAGTTTCTCGAAATCAGTTTTTGAAAATCCTTTTTCGATCCTTCTTCTGTAAATTCTTCCGACTGCTTCTCTGTATCCGATCCTTTCAGATATAGTTTCTATTCTCAGAGCATCAGCGAAGGATATCTTTTCAATATGCTCATACATGCAGATGTCTTTTCCGCTTAAAGTCGCATGACCAAATGGCTTCAGAACAAGCTCCTCACTTTTAAAGAACATACTATCCATACAGATCTTGGGGCAATCCTTTCCGACAGTATCAGAGAATCTTTTCAGAAAACATTCGTGCCCTATCCCTACGGGAATCTTACCGTGGGCAACTAATTCTACTTCGACGCCCGTTTCTTTTATCTTCTCGATATCTTCGATTGGTAGCTCATAAGCGGGCATTATTCTTGAAACGCCAAGGCTGTAGAGGAGCTCCGCAGTCGATACAGTGTAAACATTTGCAAGACCTCCGACATGGACTCTAACGTCTGGGTATTCTCTCGTGATGTATCTGATCACACCGAGATTGCTTGCCTCTATCGCATCGGCGATCTCAGCAGCTTTTTCCACCGTTCTATAAACCTTCTCGAGATCTTTGTTTCGAGGGACTGCAAACGTGGTCACGTATGCTTTTTTACCCCATTTTCTTAAGAGGTTTACAGCCACTTCAAGATCATCAAACTCGGTTATCAGATTTCCCTGGTATTCGAAACAAAACGGCATTCCGAGGTAGACGGCATCATAAGGCTTCAAACTGCATTCACTCATACTCTCAAGATTTGGAACGTTTGTGGTTAATTCCATCCTCAATCACCCCGTATTTGTTGAACTGTCTACCCTCATATTTGACAAAATCTCCATTTACGTTAAAACTCCTCATTTCGGGCTTGAATGTAATTTCAGCAATTTTTGATCCGTTATAAAGCACATCCCACTTTCTACTGCATTCTTTTCTGCAAACACCTTGCCTTTTTACACTTTTATTTGAAAAATAGGCTGATAAGATACACTTCCCCTTATAGAACATTTCAACAGTTGCTAATCCAAAAACTTCCAATTTTAAGCTCTTATCAAAAGAATCTATCTCTGAGTTCAATTCTGGAGGAATAACGGCAGCAAACGCTCCCAATTCTTTTAAAAATTTTATATCTTCATTATTGAGCGGCGTCAAACCAACACTTGCCACGACTTTTTTGAATTTGGATACGTTCCTAATCGCCGCAATCTCATTCAATATAACGGTCTCATGTTTGATCTTTTTGCAAACTTCTTCGATTTCATCGGCTTCTTTAACTCTATTCAGAGCCACAGCTACGTTGTCCATTTTGTTTATCTCGTTCAAATCGAATGCTTTGCTATCTGAATATCTACAGAACCCCTTTAAGCCTACGAACTTCACATAATTTCATGATTTATCGTTATTTATAAACCTTACTTTATTTGCTCTCATTTGAAAGAAAAGACTTAAAAATACGTAATTAGGTCTCTTGAAGTATGGAAAAGATAAAGATTCTCGTAGAAGCTCTACCGTATATCAGAGAATTCCATGGACAAGTAATGGTTATCAAGATCGGGGGTCATGCGATGGTTAACGAAGAAATTCTTGAAAAAACAGTAAAAGATATCCTTCTTCTATACTTTGTTGGAATCAAACCCGTGGTTGTTCACGGTGGGGGGCCTGAGATAAGCGAAAAGATGGAAAAATTTGGAATAAAGCCGAAATTTGTCGATGGATTGCGAGTCACGGATAAAGATACAATCGAGGTTGTTGAGATGGTTCTTGACGGCAAAATTAACTCGAAAATTGTATCATACTTTATAAAGAACGGCGGAAAAGCCGTCGGAATATCTGGAAAGGATGGTCTTCTTATTGTAGCCAAAAAAAAGAAAGTCAGAAAGAAGATCGGCAATAGCGAAGTAGAAATCGACTTAGGATATGTCGGCGAGACGGAGTTCGTGAACCCGCACATACTTGAGATTCTCATTCAAAACGGTTACATCCCCGTGGTATCTCCTTTGGCGATAGATTTAAACGGAAACATCTACAACATGAATGCTGATATTGTGGCAGGAGATATTGCGGCCGCTCTAAAGGCGAAGAAGCTTATAATGCTAACTGATGTTGACGGAATTTACAGAGATAGAAATGATAAAACAAGCCTGATCACCTCAACAACATCAAAAGAGCTCGAAGAAATGCTAAAAGAGGGAATAATCGAGGGAGGAATGATTCCCAAAGTGGAATCGATACTAAGGGCTCTAAAGGGTGGTGTCGATAAAGCTCACATCATAAATGGATCAAGAGAACACGCAATACTTTTGGAGCTTTTTACCAGAGAAGGTATAGGGACGATGGTGCAAAGATGAAAGCTATGATCGGTTTTCAGCCTGATATAGACCAGGATATATTTCAGGCTTTTGAGTTTGCAAAGAGAAACGATTTCGATCATATTGAACTGTTAATGGATCATCCTTTCTATCATTATAAGATTCTAAACGCAAAAGAAGTTGCAGAACTTTCCATGAGCTATGATGTTGAAATAATCCTACACGCTTCCGCTACTCAAACAAATTTTTTGGCTATAAGTCCCGAATTACGAATGGCAAGCTATAGAGAACTGACGAACACTATAAAGTTTGCTGAGAAGTGCGAAGCTAAATTAATAACGTTCCACATAGGATGGAATCCCGGATTTATAACGGCAAGAGGCTTCGTTTTCAGGGAGGAATGGTACGACAAGCATAACGAGAATGTCTTAATTAACGAGATGATTCCGTATTTAAAGAAATATGGAGAAATCCTATCTCTAGAAAATACGATAAACATAACCAGGGGAATTAAGAGAGGTATTGAAGAGATTTTAAGAGAGACCGAAGTTAATCTGACCGTTTTGATATCGGCCACTACAATGTAAAAGAGAATCACGAAATATTCCTAAAACATTTCGATCGGGTTAAAAACATCCATCTTCACGATAATCGCGGTGAATTTGATGAACATTTATCCCTCGGAGAAGGTAGCATCGATTTCTCTATAATCCCTAAAGATTACAGAGGCTACCTAACGATAGAGGTAAGAGATAGGGATGGAATTTTGCGTTCTAAAGAATTCATAAAAAATTATATTTACGAACACAAAGTTAACTTGCGGTAGATGTGGTTTCAGATTTTTTAAATACCATAAAATTCATAAACTGAAACATGGGAATGTCGGAGAGGGCCCGTGGCTCAGCCTGGTTAGAGCGCGCGCCTGATAAGCGCGAGGTCCGGGGTTCAAACCCCCGCGGGCCCATACTTACTCCCGGTGGTGCATTCATCAAAGAAATCATCCGATAAAAACCGGAATATTTGAATACCTTACGACAAAATCAGCTGTACTACCCAATATTCTAAGGCCTTCTCCTGACCTTCCAACAAAGATGCATGTAGCTCCTTCCATATTGGCGATTCTTACGATCTCTTTCGGAGGACTTCCACTTCCTATTGCGATTTTTACATTGACACCTTCGTTTTCGAATTCTTTTTTGATACTATTCAGTTTGTATTCATCCAAAACACTTCCTCTTTCGAGAACGTGGGTTATTATCACATCGGAGCCACAAGATTTTGCAACAAATCTCGCATATTTCCCAACCCTTTCCGAATCTTTTGAAAAGTCTGTTGCATATAAAATCTTAGAGAAAACTCTTTGAACTTGATTTTTAAATACGATAATGGGAGATTTCGCTTTTCTTATAGTTCCTTCGGCAGTGCTACCGAGTAAAATTGCTTTGAACGTTCCTCTGCCTCGACTGCCCATTATAATCAGGTCAACGTTTTCTTTATCAGCAATTTTAACGATTTCAACCGTTGGATCTCCTGCAGGTAACGGTATAACAGGTTTAGCTTGAAAACCCATTTCTCTTATTTTTTCTGCGATCTCGTTAATAAGAGGTAAACTCTCGCTTTCAATCGCTTTGATATATGCTGGAATATCTACACCCTTAGGCGTTCCCAAAATTCTTGATAAGTTAACAACTCTGAGGATTATGATCTCCTTAATGCCTATACATCTCATCTCCGGCAAAGCATTCAGAATTAACAGACTTTTTTCAGATAGATCTGTTGCGTATAAGATTTTGTTGAACATGATCATACTTTAACGTCGGGAATTTTAAGACTTTTCAGGGATGCTAAACTTTTTAAATTGAGAGCAAGCCTCCAATTCGATGATAAAAGCGATTGTCTTCACAAGTGATAGCTGTCCATGCTGTAGAATCTTCGAAAAAATAGTAATAGATGGGCTCAAACGGAAATTTCCAATAGAGTTTGAATTAATCAACGTTTCAAAAAATCCCGATTTAGTTGAAAAATACAATATCGAGATAGTTCCGACGTTAATTCTCGTTAAAGACGGTGAGGTAATTGGTGGCTTTATGGGATATTCCGATCTTAGGACGGCTGAGACAGCTATTAAAAAACAATTAAAAGCAAAATGCTATGGTAAATATCCGTAAATCTCGATTATATGACGAAACAAGACCCTTTCCGCTCGTTTAATCTTACTTATGGGAATTTCTTTTGAGATAGGGCAGAAATCATCTACAGTTGCCACCTTCTTCTCAACATCGTAAACGATTGGATATAACTTGCATCCAAGAGGTCTGTGGTCATATATTACGCATTTTCCATTCTTAAGAAAATAACATCCTCCCTTAACGTTCTTTAGTATTCTAACTCCATCTTTCTCTACACTGAATTCTTCTTTGCTGTAACCGAGTTTTTCTAGTCTCTTAATATCTCGGCGGCTTAACTGCATTTCGGTCTCCTTACAGCATTTGTAACATCCCAATTCAAGACATCTTAGCTTGACTTCCATGCGATTTCCCTCAGGAAATCTTTTAGATTTTTCCTTTTACTTTTTGCTAGTTTATCCAAGAGCTTATAAGCTTTCGTTGAATATTGAATAGCCTTTTTCTCTTGATAAGCGANGTCTTTCGGAATGAATTTCCTCGCAAGTTCTCTAAGGAAGAACTTTCTCACAATCCTTCCACTTTCACGGTGAATTTTCAATTCTATCGGAATTGAGAGGGCAGCTTCGATAACATCCCAATGGANGTAAGGCGTTACGAGCTTAATCTCATTGAAGTATGCAAGCTTGTTATCTCTGATGAGATTGTTTTCACCGATATTTTTTATGTCTTCTTTAATCGCTTTTTCAAGACTATTCCCCATCAAATTCTCGTATCTTTTGTATCCTCCGAAAAGCTCGTCAGCTCCTTGTCCAAATATTATCTCGCTAAACCCAAGGGTTTTGGCAAATTTCATCGATAGATGGATNGGAATTGCTATTGAAACTTGAAGGGTGTTNGTTGTCTCAATNGCATTTACAACGTCTTCTACACACGCTTCAACATCCTTTTCACTGAATTCGTAAATGTCCACGTCTTTTCCCATCTTCTTTGCGGTTTCAATTATTTGCTCTTTCTCTTTCTGAGATGCCGTTACACTTATCAGAGGGACATCATAAATACTCGCAAGGAAAGCAGAGTCAACGCCTCCAGAAAAGCTTATACAAGCATTTTTCGGTTTAAAACTTTCGAGGGCTTTCAGTATCATCTCTTCGATCTCATCGGGATCGTATTCTCTACTCTTAAACACCTCATCAAAATCGTAAAAATCTCTTCTGATTATCTCTCCGCTGTAACTGATCTCGATTATCTCTCCTGGATGAACTTTTTCAGTGTTCTTCCCGAGCATGTTCTTGAAGTTGCCGATTCTCGTGGTGTTGCTGTAATACAGAGGCTTCGAACCTAAAATGTCCTTACTAAGGATAACCCTGTCTGATTTAAATATAACGGCATAGAACAATCCCTTAACCGATTTGGGTAGATCCCTTTTATAAGTGAGATCGTCAACACCTTCGAAAAACATTAAATCTTTTTGTTTGGAGGGATATCTCACCCTAACATCGATTTTTCCACCTTCGGTGTTTATCAGTACTGACATGTCAGATTAATATCTACGCAAATTTAAAAATTTTGTAACCCCGCATAATTATTACATCTATTAATAATTTGAAGTCAAATAATGCGTAATATTTATATACTCCTGCTGCAAGGGGTGGGTTGTGAAAACGATAGAAGAGATTAACAGGAGGATAAAGGAGGGTTCGGTCAATGTTGTCACGGCGATAGAGATGAAAGAAATCGTAAGCGAGCTTGGATACGAGAAAGCAGCTAAAGAAGTTGACGTGGTGACTACAGGAACGTTCGGAGCAATGTGCTCCACTGGTGTCTTCTTCAATTTCGGACATTCCGATCCTCCGATAAAGATGCAAAGAGTGTGGCTTAACGATGTTGAAGCCTATACGGGAATAGCGGCGGTTGACGCTTATTTAGGTGTCACACAGCTTTCTGAAACTCTCGGAATGGAATATGGAGGTGCACACGTCATTGAAGACCTTTTACGTGGAAAGGATGTTGAGCTGAGAGCAACAGCCTACGGAACAGACTGCTATCCAAGAAAGGAGATCGTAACTGAGATAAGTCTTGAAGATGTAAACCAAGCAATCATGGTTAATCCGAGGAACGCTTACCAAAGATATAATGCGGCAACAAACTCTTCTGGGAGGATTTTAAGAACATATATGGGAACTCTGCTCCCACATTTTGGTAACGTAACCTACGCAGGTGTCGGAGAATTGTCCCCTCTAAATAACGATCCTGAGTACAGAACGATAGGAATTGGAACCCGTATCTTTTTGGGAGGAGCCAAAGGCTATATAATCGGAGAAGGGACTCAGCACGCTCCTCCTTACGGAACACTTATGGTCAAGGGTAATTTAAAGGAGATGGACCCTCGATATTTGAGGGCGGCAACATTCCCCGGTTACGGAACGACGATGTTCGTCGGCATTGGTATCCCGATCCCGATCCTTGATGAGGATCTTGCAAAATCAACAGCGATTCGGGATAGCGATATAGTGACAAACATAATCGACTTCGGCGTTCCGCGTAGAAACAGACCTGTGATAAGAAAGGTCACCTATGAGGAGCTCAAGAGTGGTAAGGTAGAGATAAACGGCGAGGAAGTCAGAGTATCTCCACTTTCAAGCTACAGAATGGCTAAGGAGATTGCAGAGGAACTTAAAAAACGGATAGAAAAGGGAGAGTTCCTTCTCACAATGCCGGTTGAGAGAATCCCAAGCAGAGGTGAATTCAAGCCGATGAGACAGAAGGAAATCAAAGTTGTCAGAAGCGTTATGAGTTCTCCAGCTATCACAATTGGACCGGATGCGACTATTGAAGAGGCTTCGAAAATCCTGATAGAAAAGGGTATAAACCATCTCCCTGTCGTGGACGATAATGGAAGACTGATAGGAATTGTCACAAGCTGGGATATCGCAAAAGCGGTCGCGAAAGGAGGGGTCAAAGTAGAAGATATCATGACAAGGAGGGTGATTACGGCTCATCCCGATGATCCGATAGAGATTGCGGCAAGAAAAATGGATGTGAATGATATATCGGCGTTGCCCGTCGTTGATGAAAAAGGAAGAGTTGTGGGAGTTGTAAGCAGTCAAGATCTCAGCAAACTCCTTGCGAGGTGAGACCATGCTTCTTGAATTGATTTATGATTCAAAAGTTGTTAAAGAACCGATTTTAACGAAGGTTGCTATCGAGGAGAATACCTTATTGAACATAATAGAAGCAAAAGTGAGTGCAAGAGAAGGGAAGATCGTAGTGGAGCTTGAAGATGAAATAGCAGACAGAATAGAAAGAAAATTCACCGAGTATGGTGTTAAAGTCAGAAGACTTGAAAGGGGTGTTGAGAAGAAAGACACCTGTGTCGATTGCGGTGCCTGTATAAGCATCTGTCCCGTAGGTGTTTTCAGCTTTGATAAAGAGTTTAGACTTGTCGCCGATTCATCAAAGTGCATGAGATGTGGAACATGTGTAACAATATGTCCGGTAAAAGCTCTGAGCCTTCCAGAATGAAATACAAAAGATATTCCTTTAGATTTAAAGAAACAATCACAACAATCCTTCGCAAGAGATGACAGAGCTTATCGGAATGCTGTTAAGGGAAGTGCTTTATGCGAGAGGAGAGATAGAGANATTCATTACAAAGGATCTCTTTTTTTTAACTTACTTTGGAACCCTACGATTGTGAAGGTGATGTTGTCGGAAGAATGTGCTACGCATCCAAGATTGCCGGAGTAGGACCGATGGCGGCTGTTGCCGCAACCATCGCATGGCTTGGCGTTGAATTTTCGGATGCTGATTTCATAGTGATCGACAACGGCGGAGACATCGTGATGAGGCTCGACNAACCCATTACAGTTGGAATATATGCAGGGAAACTGAGATCGATCGGTTTTGAGATCGGAGAGTGTGATATAAAGTCGATATGCACGTCGAGCGGAAAAATCGGCCATTCGATAAGCTTCGGATTTGCCGATGCCGCCACTATCATCTCAGAAAATCCAAGTGTTGCAGATGCTCTTGCAACTGCTTTGGGTAATATGATAAAAGAAGATTACACAAAAAGCGATATCGAGAACGTATTGGAATCTTTCTGGAAGGATTACCGGAAGTATATCGAGTGTGCAATTGTAATAAAAGATGATATATTCGCCTTTGCCGGAGATCTGCCGGAGATTAAAAGAGTTGAAATAAATCCGGACATTATCACCCGAGGATAACTCACGTGATTAAAGTTCAGGAAGAGTTAATATAACAATCATCATACCGATTTGTAATGATCAGTGTAATNCTTCCAGCATATAACGAAGCTAAGAGATTAAAGGACAGTGTTGAGAAGATTGTAGAATATCTCAAGGAAAACGTCAGCGAGTTTGAGATAATAATCGCCGAGGACGGATCNAGGGACGGAACTGACAAAATTGCAAAAGAGCTTGCGGAAAGATACAAATTCATAAGGCATTTGCACAGCAAGGAAAGGCTTGGAAGAGGTAAAGCTCTCAACAATGCGATAAGAAATGCGAAATACGAATTCGTTTTATACATGGATGTGGATCTATCTACTGATCTAAAACACATAGGAGATGTTTTAAAAGCTCTGAATGACGGCTATGACATTGCAATTGGCTCAAGACTTTTGAGCGAAAGTGATGCCGCAAGACCCCTTTACAGAGATATTCCTTCGAGGATATATAATTTCCTTGTCAGATTCCTTCTCGGATCGAAAATAAGAGATCACCAGTGCGGATTCAAAGCTTTCAGGAAAAGCAGGATAATCAAACTCCTTGACAAAATCAAGGACAACCACTGGTTTTGGGATACAGAAATCCTTGTGTTAGCTCAGAGAAAGGGTTTGAAAATAGCGGAAATACCCGTTAAATGGAGACATAGCGGAAAATCTAAGGTAAATCTCACAAAGGATAGCATTTATATGTTCAAAAATATTATCAGAATGATGAAATGAGGTGCAGAAACTGCCAATCGGAACTGGAAGAGGATCTGGATTTTTGTTTGTTCTGTAATACAAGAAATGCCGATTGCTCTGCTATCTATTACGGAAAGAAGCTACTTTTGGTATTCATNGGTGATAGAGTGCGGACTACGGGTTTTAAGATATATGAAGAGCCTGAAAGTCTTAGGAATCTCTTCGAAATCGTAGCCGAAAAAATCCACAGGAAGAGAGTAGATGAAGTCTTTGTATGTGGAGAAGATCAAAAAAAGATAGATTTTGCTGATAGAATGATCAGAACGTACGCCTTATCCGATCTGAAATCTTACATCAGCGAACCAATGGATTTCAAAGAATTTTTGGAGAATCTAATGAAATTTTTGAAGAAGAAGAGGGAGATTGCAAAAGTGGAGATTCCGCCAGATAAGAAGATCGGGGGATCACACTCGACAATAATCGGAGGAAGAGAGGGAATAAACCTCGTTTTGAAGATTGCATCCTCGGAGTATGTAAAGAAGATCGTTCCCGGAGTTATTGAGAATTCCGGGACCGCAACCGGTGGTGTCAGATTAAAACTAACGAGAACTGACGAGAAGGGGAACATTAAAGGCTTACTCATTCACGGAGGAAGCGTCCAGCAGCTTTACATAATAACAACGGCAAAAGATATGGAAGAGGGGGAGTTCATTTTAAAAAGTTTAAGACATTCCGTAAACTGATTCGTATACTAGCTCGATTATGTCCTTGACGGCGATTCTGTTGTCGAGCTTTTCTGTCTTTACTGCGTCTTCGAGCATAAGCATGCAAAAGGGGCATGCGACCGCAAGTATTTCGGCATCAGTTTTAGCTGCCTCCCTCGCCCTTAAGCGGGCTNGATTTATCTGTCCCAGATAATCTCCAACGATGTTTCCAGCCCCTCCACCACAGCATATCGACATTTTTCGATTGTTTTCCATTTCGATAATCTCAACACCGAGTACCTTTAGGATATCCCTCGGAAGATTGTAGATTCCGTTGTATCTACCTAAAAAGCACGAATCATGGTATGTGACGGTTTTTTTGATCTCTTTTGATTCAAGGCCTCCCTCCTTTATTGCATCGTAGACAACGTCCATCACTAATTTCACATCCATCTCGTATTCGTTTTTGAGCGTGTTGTAGCAGTGTGGTGAGTGTGTGATTATCTTTTCGACACCGTATTTTTCGAAGGTCTTCAAATTCTCCTCCATTAAGAGTTCGAACAGCCCTTCTTCTCCGGCTCTTCTAACGTCGTTACCGCAGCAACTCTCTTCTCTCCCGAGGATTGCATAGTTAATCCCTAGATCGTTCAGAATTCTTGCGATTTTAAGAGCAACCTCTATCCCCCTGTTATCAAAGCTGTGAACACATCCGACAAACCAGAGCCATTCAAAATCGGGATTTTCCTTTACAGTTGGAATCTGAAAATCAGCCTTCTTTATCCAATCAGCTCGCTTGAACTTACCCAAACCCCATGGATTTTTCTGTTTCTGAATGTTCGTGAAGAAATCTCTAATGTATGGTGGCACGTTACCTCCCTCGACAGAAATTCTTTTCAGAGCTAACATTACGTCGCTCGGTTTCGCATCGCGAGGACAGAATTCCGTGCACAATCTGCACTGAAGGCAGAGCCAAGCCTCTTTGGAATCTTTGATCCTCTCCTCTATACCGAAGCGGGAGTATAGAACAAACATTCTTGGAAAGTTTTCGTCGGTAGTTGAAACGGGACAGATTCCAGTGCAAGTTCCGCACTGGAAGCATTTTAACATATCCCTGTTGAAGAATTCTTTCATCTCCTTGAAATATTCTGGATTTACCGTTAGCATAGCGGGATGGGATTTTATCAGTTTAAAAAATTTGAGATTTCGTAGAGGTAAAGTCGGCAAAGCTTAAATATTGAAAATTATCAATTGGATGTTGAGATTGCCTGTAACCCAAACATATCGAACGTTTTTCGGTTTTTGGTTTAACTTTAGCTATTAAAGGTGGGGTGTTGCTTGTGGGCGGTTGCTACGGCTTCGAGAGTCTATATTTTCTTTTTGAATAAAAGATGTAAATAAAAATGATAGGGAAGAAAAACGGAAAAGTATTTGTAGTCCTAATAGATCACGGAATGACGAAACCTGAGAGAGGATTGGAAAAAATTGATCGAATATTGATGTGGCTCGACGGGATTGCGGATGCTTTCTTCACGAGGGAATGGTAAATGAGATACGTGGAGGAGATGGAGTCTGGACTGATAGTCCATCTTTCGGCTTCCACCTATCTCAGCAGAGATACCTTATCTAAAAAAGTCATTACGAGCGTTGAGAAGACTATTGAGCTTGGAGCAGACTGGGTGAACGTTCACATAAACGTCGGAAGCAAGAATGATATCGAACAGATAAAAGAAGTCTTAAGGATGGCTGAAATCTTCGACAGTTACGGGATTCCTTTGCTTGTCATGAGTTATCCAAGGGGAGCGGGAATGAATTCGGTGTTGAAGAGGTTAAGCTTGCAGTCCGAGTCGCAAACAAATTGGGTACCGACACGATCTTGGTTGCGGGAGGGGTCAAAAGATCGGACTTCCTTAAAGTAGTAGAAAAGTCATGAGAGCCGGAGCCTTCGGGATAGTGGCTGGCAG
>Ga0065719_105782_pt1 | contig 16952 bp, 25 predicted proteins | sample GBSCel85sediment_FD_59106 | JGI IMG/M metagenome (GOLD analysis project Ga0065719, IMG submission 59106) | Hot spring sediment microbial communities from Great Boiling Spring, Nevada - Cellulolytic enrichment CS 85C v3 (version 3) | ecosystem: Environmental > Aquatic > Thermal springs > Hot... | reverse complement strand
AAGGATAATATACTACTTTATCTATACTGAAATCTTTATCTATAAGTTCCGCAAGTTTTAAAGCGGTGTAGCTTTTTCCAGTCCCAGTTTTTAGAAATGTAGAACCAACGATTGATGAAACAAGACCAACTTTTAGTTTGAAAAAGAAGTAATGAAAGTACTTGGCTAGTGCTTCTTGTGGATGCGTAAATTCAATATGCATACAATGATATATTGTCTGAGTGTTAATAAAAATGTTTAAAATAATTTTAAACCCTCCTTTTTCGCTTTTCATAGCAAAAGTGAAAAAAATTAAAGGGCTATATATTTTCCTTTTTGAGAAAATTAATTATGCCAAAGTATTACATCCCGAAAAAAGAGTTTAAGGTAATTAGCTATGAGGAAATTAAGCCATACGTTGAATTAGCCCCAGACTTGGATAGCAAAGTAATAATAGCTTTGGCTTGGCTTACCGGGGCAAGAATACAAGAGTTGGTTAATCTTGAAGGTAAGGATTTCTTGATAGATAAAGAAAATGATAGGGTTGTTATCACAATAAGAGCATTAAAGCATGGAAAGGTAGGATATCCTACATTCAGCTTTTCAGATCCTTTCATTAACGATTTGATAGTTCCATTTGTTGAAGGGAAGGAGAAAAAATTGTTTTCAAGAGGAAAAAGGAGATATCAGCAAATCTTAAAAGAAATAAACTTGAAGCTTCATGGTAGTGATACAAGTAAATGGATAACTTTCCATTATTTAAGGCATTCAAGGTTGACTTTTTTAGCTCGTGAACTAAGGGCTTTCCCCGAGGAATTAAAAAGCTGGACCGGTCATAGGAGTCAGGCTTTCGAAGATTACTTTGCTCCAAGGAGGGTTGAAAGGTTTAAAGGGAAATTTAGATAAAGTCCATTGCTAACACATTTACATTCCATCCCAAAGGGCCCAGTATAAATTTCTTTATATCCTAACATATTACAACACTTCTCACATAACTCAAAAAACCGAATTTTGAGTAAAAGATAAAGAATTGAAAGTAAAAGAAGGAGAAAAATAAACAAACTTATTATTATTTTATTACTTTCCAAACGCTCCCCTCCTTTTTTAAAAAACCTAGGTTTTCTAGTTTTTCTATGTACCAATGGGTTGTTGGATATGTGACTAAAAACTCTTTACGAAAGTCCGAAAGTGTTATGTATTCTCTCTTTTCCAACCACTTGAATATTTTTTCAAACTTTATCTTCTTCGGTCTCCCTATATCAGAGTGGAGATGATCCACAACTATTAAATAATGTTTCTTGCATAAGTTAATCACACCGAGAAAATTTATATATGCTTCTTCGGTACAATTATTATATTCGCACTGCATCTACCACCTCCCCCACCTTTCTAAACCTCATAAAAACTCAAAGGTTTTTTAAATCTGTTAATTGGATTCCTAACCACCAAGATTCCCTTACCTTCTTTCACCATTTTTAAAGCTTCCAAAACTTTTACATTAACCCTCTTTTTATTAATTGAATAATACTCTTTACCACAGTTGTTTGGGCAACTCCAAAACTTTAAAATTCTTTCTTTTTCATCAATGCTAAAACCACGCAACTCAGCATTCCAACCACATTTTTTACAAACTATTTTAACGATTTTTTCATTAAGTAAACGTTGAAGTTCATCGATCAAAGGATTTATTATTCTCAACGTGTTTTCATACCTTAATTTCTTCATCTCTTCTTTTTCTCTATTAATTGCTTTCTCTAACCAAGCTTTTTGATTTAAGAGAAAATTTAAAAGTTCTTTTGCATTTTTTTCTTCAAGTTTAAGAATTATCATTCAATTCACCCTCATTTAAAAAATAAACAAACTTTCCATTTTCCCATTTTCTATCTACAATTCCTTTAGGTATTAGTTTAAACATAATTTCGAGGTAGACATAAGTATAGGAACTACCAACACCTTCAACTATTTCTTTTATTGTCCCTCTTTTCTTCTCTCTCAAAAAATTAATAATTTTCTCAGCAACATCGCTCATATTAATAGTTATGTAACATTTATTTAAAAACTTTTCGTATACTTACTTAATTATTTTATATATATACAAAAGTTGAGGTAATAGTAGTAATAGTGGTAATAAGTATTAGTGGTAATAGCGGTAATAGTGGTAATTCTGGTAATAGTGGTATTAGTGGTATTAGAATTACCACTATTACCACCAATACCATTAATATTCTGTGTATTTTTTTGCAATTTTTAACCGAAAAGTTTATATATTCGAAATGAAAAATATTAACTATGATAACTAAATCAACACAAAATTCTACTTTGGTTCGAATTTCTCGCGAGACTTTTGAAAAACTTATTTATTTGAGAGCAACTCTTGAGCCTCAAGTAGGTAGGCTTCTTTCTTTTAACAAGCTTCTAAATCATTTAACTAGTTATTTAATCAAAAAGTTGGAAAACGATGAATTTGAAGAGGAAGTTGTTAATTTCATTAAGGAGGAAGGGGGAAATGATAGATAGTGTCGTTTCCTATCTTAAAAAATTTTTTGAAGTGAACGATCCGAGCCAATTCATTGAATTTAGAGTTTTCGGGAAGAAAGGAATCATAAAAAATTTTTTTATCAAGATTGAAGATTTGATTGAAGAAAGTATAATTGCAAAGAAAGAAATTAAAAAGTATCTTCATAATTATAATTTTTATTTTGGAGTTTTGCCTAGGATTGAACGAAAAGGAACTCGAGATGCGATTAAAGAAGGCTCAAGTCTTTGGATTGATTTTGACTGCCATGGTGAGAATGTTTCAAAGGAAGATGTTAGAAAGAAATATGATGAATTTATGAAAAAACTTGATGAAATTGCGTTCCCAAAACCCAATTTTGTTTTGTTTTCCGGTAAAGGTTTTCAATGTTATTGGTTTTTAGATGGAGTTGTAAAATCGGAAAAATTGGAAAAGATGGAAGAAGCTCTCCTTGAAAAACTTTCTACCTTCTTTCCTCAAAATATAGATAAACAAGTAAAGGATCTCGCTAGAATTATGCGCGTCCCACTCTCTGAAAATGTTAAATATGAGCAACCGATTCAAACAGAGGTTTGGTTTTATAAAGGTATAAGATTTCCGGTTAAAGTGATTGAGGATTTTATATTAAAAGAGGAGGTTCGAGAAGAAAGAAAGGAAGAATTAATCGTTTCTCCACCCAAAAAAATCGAACTTTCTCGCAAGCTTAAAAAACACGTGAGAGATAAAATTGTCGATTGGTTTTACAATTTTTGGCTTCCCGGTTTTAGAAATTCATTAGAAGTTTCTTTAATCGGAACATTAATTAAAAATGGTATCAGTTTCGAACACGCGCGTGATATAATTGAGAGAATTTGTGTAAAATCGAAAGACGAAGAAATAAAGCAAAGGTTGAAGAATCTCGAGTATCATTACAAGAAAAGAATTGACTTGAGAGATGAACTCTTAGGAGCAAAAGGAATTTCGGATGTGATTTGGGAAATGTTGAATTCAAACTTACCTAAAGAAATTCTAGCCGATCGTCCCGAACTTTTAAAGTTGTGGGAAATGAAAAATCGCGGTGGGTTGATAAAAGATGACATAGATGATTATGTTTCAAGTGTTTTAAGGATGTTTCACTTACGTCGAAATATTTTTAAGGAAGAAGGGTTGAAAATTTTGAGTTTAGATGATCTCTTATCGATGGAAACTGAAGATGTTGATTATATTGTTGAAAACTTAATCCCAAGAAACTCTTTAATCATCATTGGTGGCAAGCCAGAATCTTTTAAATCAATCTTCACTCTCCTTTTAGCAACATCTTGCGCAAGGGGAGAAAATTTTCTAAAGTTTAAAACAAGAAAAGTTAGTGTTTTTTATGTTGATGCGGAAAATGGGGAAAAAATAATTTCACAGAGATTGAAATATTTTTTTGGCAGTGAAAAAATAGGTGGTATTTTTTCATATTGTTATTCACAAAAGATTGAAGATATTAGGAAAGAAGTTGTCAAGCAAAAATACGATCTTGTTGTCTTTGATTCTCTCAGAAGATTTTTGAAAGGGAGTGAATCTGAAAGTGAAGTTATAAATAAGTTTTATACGATGTTTCTTAAGCCATTAAGAGATCAAGGGACAACGGTTGTGATAATTCATCATTTTAGAAAAAGGAAAGGAGACATTACCGATGAAGAATTGATGGAATTGTTTAGAGGATCGAGCGATATTGTTGCAATGGTTGATTTGGCATTTGCTCTCGAAAAAGTTGAAGAGGTTAGCGATCCAGAAAATGGGATTACAAGATATGTTATAAACTTCAAAAAAGTTAAAAACAGGTTGGGAATTCCAATAAATGACTTTTCGTTCGTCGTTGTTAAGGATGATAAGATGAAGAGAAGCAAGATCGAGTTCGTTGAATATAAGGTTTATCTCACTCTCGAAGATAGGTTGAAAGAAGCAGTTCTCGACATACTTTCAGATGGTGCTGAAAGAAGAAGAGCCGAGATTGAAGCTTTATTGAATGCTAGGGGGTTCGAAAACATAAACAAGAACACTTTAACTGAGGTCTTAAACTCACTTGTGATCTTGGGAAGAATTGTTAGAATCAAAAAAGGAGTTTATAAAATTAATGAAAGAGATGTTTTAAAAAAGTTCATTGGTGATGGTGGTGAGAGAAACAGAGTGGATGAGAATCAAACCAACAGTTGATAGAATTTTTATGGATAAAATTAGAGAGATATGGTTTTCTAAAATCCATTCAGATTGCGAAACCTTTACCGAGTTTGAAAACAGATGTCTTAACTTTCCATCATTGAATTTTATTTCCGAAGTTTATCATAAGGTTATCTTAAAAATTTTTGGAAGCGAAAAGAACTTGAATTATTATTATTTTTGGCTTTTCTCAATGTATCTCGGGGAAGAATAATCTTCAAACACTTCTTCCCAATCTACCTCACATTCGCTACACTTCCAGTCCAGTAATAATGATATGATAGAAAAGGACTGAAAGGACAAAAGGGACAAATATTATATATACTTGTCCCTTCAGTCCCTTCCTGCAAATCCCATCTGAAGATTCATCTAATTTTCTAAATTTGGACTTATGGACAGAAGGGACTGAGTCTTTTTTGTCCTTTTGTCCAATAAAAGAGCTAATCTTTTCACCTCCTCTCCAGTTCTTTTTTTAAGTTAATCCATTTCTTATACGCTTCATCGACAATGCTCAAAGGAATGTTCAAAACTCCTGCTATATCTTTGGGTTTGTAGCCATAAACGAAAAAAGTGTAAAGTTTTTCAATTTTTTCTTTCATTCACCCACCTTTTTAACACACTTCCAAGCTTGACCTATGTAGAAAGGATTTCTTTTATAAAATTCCTCATTTATGTTTCCAGTTATCTCGATCCAAACCCAATTTCCTTCTCCATACAGTTCATTACACCTCCTTTCAACAGTTTTGTTGTATTCGTAAGTTACCAAAATCCCTACAGCTAAAACTGTGGCAACAGCTAAAACTAATAAAAACAAAGTTGTTTTTTGATTTTTAAACATAAAAATCATCTTTTTAAAAACATTTCAAAAAATTCATCCCAAGTGATAATCTTTTTCACTTCGTTCTGTTTAGCTAATTTACAGCTAAGCAGTTTTTGGTAAGTTTGCTTAGAAATTGTTATGGTGGTTTTTTCAACCATAAAAATATTAAAGTATTCAAAGTATTTAAAGTTTATGGTTTTAAATTTGTCTTGCTCCTCTGAAGTAAATTTCAGCAACTTTCTTTAATTCTTTCCTCTCTTTCGAAGAAATGTTTGATTTTTTAGCTAAAGCTTTAGCTCTTGCTCCAGCAAGAATTAGGCTTGCTCTCAGTTGCTTTTTTGTAAAACCTTTCCCAACCAATTTCTTAATTTTTCTCACAGCCTCTCTAGCTTCACTTGGGGAAACTATGGAAATTATTTTGCTTAATTTTTTGTGCTTTGGAGGGAAGAAAATGGTATTATTAGCTTTTTTTCTTTCTTTTACTTTATGATTCAGTTTCGGGATTGTTAAAGAAGAATTTTTAGTTTTGAAAAGAATGGAATTGGCTAAACCATCAACAGAATCGAAAGCTTTCATAACTTCAAGATCAAAAATAGATTCTGTTCTTTTAACTGGTTTAAATACTGGCAATTCTAGATCAAAAAAATCTTTCAATACATTTTCAGTTTTTTGTTTTCCCATAATTTTGTTTTTAGAAAAGGAATATTTAAATAATCTTAATTTTTTTAAATTGGTATTGTTTCAATATTAAAAGCTATTCTCTTAGCTTTCCTTCCTTTTTTTATCGGAAAGAGTAAGAGTTTAGAGCCAAAAACAAAGTCAAAAACTTCATCAAACCCGTTTGCTAACAAATCTGTAAAATCAGTGAAAGTGATTTTCTTTTTGAAATAATTTTTTGCTACGTTTTCGTTGAACCATAAATATTTTTGCTTTAACTTTTCCGCGAACCTTGAACTAACCCTTATCTTTACTGACTTCATTCTCTCTTCCTTATTATCGAGGTGATAGAATTGTAGATGAAGAAGACCATTATCAAAGCTATTATGGTATAAGTAACCCAAGTCAGAATATCCAAATAGTTTAAGATGTTTTGCTTTATCGGTTCGGATAAAGCCGAGATATGAATCTCTTTTCCAGTAAAGTTTCCATATTGGTCATATTTATAAACTTCAGTTGTTGAATTCAAGGAATAAACACTCCAAACAAGCAAATATGCAGTCCATAGAGTCATCCCCAAGAATAACAAGCGAAAAGCGAAACCGCTAACTGTGGTGCTTTCTGGAGCCTTGGAATAAAGATAAGCCCATAAAAAAGTTAAGCCTAACAAGGTTATGATTACTTCTATCATAATTTTTTGTTGGAGAAATGAATATAAAATTGGCTTTAATTTTTTTAAAAAAAAGAAAAAAAAAGCAAAGTTAGTTAAGTTGATAACTGATCAAATGCCCTAACAAAGAGTAATAGGATTATTACTCCTACTACTTCTAAAATAACGATTGAAAACAATCTAGATAAATCACCAAAGGGTATTAGTCTTGTATCTAAAATACTGACCGCCGGTTCGATTGAGGCATGAATCTCTTCTGTTGTTGAATTTGAGAAATAAATATACCAAGCGAGTAAATATATCCATAAAGCCATCCAAGATAATAACAAAGTAGTTTTTTCAACTCTCATAAAAATAATAAAGTATTTAAAGTATTTAAAGTTTACGGTTTAATTTTTAAAAAAAGAAAAAAAGCAAAGTTAGTCAAGTTGGTGGTTTAACTGTTTTTACTCTCCTCTTCTTACAAAAAGTCCAAGTCCACCAAATGCTCTGACAATGAGCAATAGGATTATTGTTCCCGCTACTGCTAAGGCAATGATTGGAAGCCATCCAGATAAATCGCCCAAGGCGGTTAATCCTTTATCTAAAATGCTAGAAGCTGTTTGATCTGTGGTTTGGTTTTTCATTTGGGCGACAATTCTTGCTCCAATGCTAAGGACAATTACTGTTATCACAAAGCCTAACCCAGCTATCCAAAGTGAAGTTAGGGCGACTCCCTTGCTTCTTTTACTGAACAATTTTTTGATCTGGAACATTTTCCCACTAATTGAAGCTTGAAAATAAAAAAATATGTAAACGATTGTCCCCAGTTATATTTCCCTTTGGCTGAAATAAAGGATTACAATACATAAAGCTAAAGCTATTGCTGAACCCAAGACCCAAAAGACTTCTAACAAGCCAAGTAAATAAAAGAATAGAGATGAAAGGAAAGTTATGAAAAGGCTTGCTGGAAAAGCTTTCAACGTTTCATATTTTTTCAAAGCAAAAAATGAGGTAAAGAATATAGCTAAAACTGTAAGCTGAGCAAAAGGAACTATTGTTTGAGTATAGGCAAGCAAACTTACAAAGTCAGTTATACTTGGGGTTTCATACAACATTTTTTACACCTTATATTTCATTATCGCTGATATTATTTCGAACAATATGAATATAATTATTAAACTAATCGCAATTGCGATAAACCAACTTGGTAAGAAAAGGTAAGAGGCGATTGAATTAATAAAGCCAGACCATATCTCTATGAAGCTTACCATTATGAGTTTAAAACCAGACATAATTATTATAGGGATGTCAAGGAAAGTGCCGGATATTTGAGTGGTTCTCAAACTTTCTTCCAAATTTTTTGATTCTTCTTGGATTCTTTGAACCGAACTTAACTTTGACAAATCTTCAATATTACTTGAATAATTTTTGGCCAAATCTCCCATAAATGTTGATAAGCCTATAATAATTCCTGAAAAAAGCAAAAGTGTGATGAGCATGTTTCTTATCTCCATGTTCACGACCTCATTTTATATATTAAAATTCCTATAGCTAAAGCTAATCCTACCAAGCTTGATATTGAAAGTGGAATTATTCCTAAAAGGAATCCCGCAACAATTCCTAAAAATGCGAAAACTATAGCTACTACGGGATTCCATATTCCGACAAAGAAAAGGGTAGAGGTTAAGATGAAACCTATAAGCAATCCTTGAGAACCCCAGAAAATTATTCCAGTCATGTAATCCAAAATGTTTTGCTCAAGAATTACTGGAGGTTCGGAAAAGTAAGCAAGGAGTTGGTAGCGATAAACCTTATTTGTTCTGTTTCCTAAGTCGCAAGTCAAGGTGCAAGCTGAAGATTCACAAATGTTATCACATAGAACATCAAATTTCAAAGCCCCTTTTTGTTCCACAAGTAATCGAGCCTTTTGCATCAATTGGCTTGTATCATCTACTGTGCATCTCAATATATTTGTTTCTTCATTTAAAGTACAAGCGTAAGCTATTTTCCCTAAATATTGGAAGTATTTTGCTGGCTTTTGTTCGGTTACCGATAAAGTTACTGGATAAGGAGGACATCCTCCAGCTGTGCAAGTAATTATTGTTGGCTCTGTTTCCCTCAAAACAACAAAGTTCTTTTCTATTATGAAGCGGTAATAAATTTCATTAACTCTTAGGAAAGTAACTCCTTTTCCTTCATAATCTGTTTTGACTTGAGCAACTGTTTTGTAGGAATTCGAGCCTACATAATATCTTTGGATTTTCACTATTGCGTTTTGAACTTTATTTCCATTTTCATCTTTAACATAAATAACTATAATATCGCCAAGACTTTCGCTCAGCAAGTAAAGATTTGTTCCAGTTGTTGAATTGTTTATTTTTGTGTAAATGTAGTAAGCCCTATCCTTATAACCAGGTTTATAATATTGAATCGTTGAATCTATAGTATACTCAGCCCAGCTTGGATAAATGCAGATGCTTTGGTTATCTCTGTTTTCCAAATAAAATTTCCACGCATAATTCCTTTTTATTTCTCCAGTTTTCCAAACATCGAAAGTAACTTCTATTGTTGCATTTTGTATTGGTTGGTCTGTTTCCTCATCTTTAACGTAAAAAGTTAAAGCTTTTGTTGGATAAATCGAGCAATTTGTTAAAATAATTTTGTAAACTTTAAACTCTTGAATTGGAGAGTTCATTATCCTCGAATTTCCTTGATAGCTTACTGTTAGAGTTGCGAAATAGCTTCTAGTCTCATTATCTGCAAAAGATTCTAAAACATCAAAAGTTGTGTTGAAAATTTTGAAATTCTGGCTTGTAGTGTAACTGTTAACATCCTTGGAAACATTGTAGCTCGAGTTATAAATTAAAGTGAAACTTGAGGAAAGATTGACTTTTCCAAATAAATCTTTAACATAGAGTCTTATCAAAGAATCTTCGAATTCTATGTAATCATTTCTATCACTTGTTATAGAATCTATCCAATAAGCATAAATAACATTTTGTTGATAATTTGAAGAATTGTAGCAATCCCAAGTTCCATAAAAATGTTTTAAACAAAGCTGGAACTTGAAAGGTAATTGAGTGTTGTTCGCTTGAACTATAGGCGGATAGAAAATTTGAGAAAAATTACCTATCCAACCAAATTCATCTTCAGATTCGGAATAATATTTTTCATACTCACTTTGCATTTCATTATAAATTAAAGTACCGTTAATTTCCACAAAAACCTCTTTGTTGATTCTAAAACTTATTAGTGTAATTTTGTTCTGAAGTTTCATAAACATTTGTGTTATAATATGGTTCAATGAAATCCAAAATTACTCCTTTCAATATAAATTATTTTTTCCATTTCTTTAAAAGAATCTTGAGCATAAAACCTTATATACATTGGGTTATAATGCGCATAAAAATAAGCGTGAACTACAGTGTTATTTTGATATGATTCATTTTCATATATAAAATTATATCCCGAAGAGATATTTTCTGTGAACGCAATTGAAAAATAAAATGTTGTGTTTACATATGAAATTGCTTTTGCAGTTACATTTATTGTTGTTCTATAATATACTGTGTTATTTATCGGCGAAAAAACATAAATTTCAATTTCTGGAATTACAGATTCCTCCTCGCTCCCTATTGAATAGGTTGGTTCTGGGTTGAAAGCTTTGAAAAATCTTATTTCCCAATATGTTATATAACAAGTTTGTGCGGAATTGTCCTGTCTTGCATACAAAACAACAGTATAATTTCCAATTCCAAACGGTAAAGGTTGAACTTTTACGCCTGATAAACCAGAAAAAAGTGTATTATAGTTATAACTTGTATAATTTTTTGTGTTGCTTATTAATGTAGGTGTGGTTGTTGAAACTCTCAGACAATTTAAACCATATTCTGTTGAGTTTGAAGGAAGAATGTTTGGTAAAGAAGGGTAATCACTCGGAACTGTTCCACATGCCGAATTGATATTTCCAATCCAGTTATGGAACCATGTTGATCCGTTAATAAATATGTGTTGATAGCATGAGTAAAGTGTTGAAGAAGTATAAGTTCTTACTTTTAAAAACCCAGGCAGAACTCTTAAGTAAAAAGGCGAAGTTGAAGAAAAACTGTAGCTTGCTACGAGAGTATCTGTAGTTGAACTTGTAGAAAAGGAAAGAGAAGAATTATAGTAAATGAATGATACATCATCTAAATTGCTTAAACTTGTTGCAGTTGGATTCCCGTAGTAAAGATAAATTGTAGCATAGTTTGAAGCTGGAATTTGAGGAACTTTAACCCAGATTTTTGTATTTGTCGAATTACAACCAGATTCAATCCAATAGCTTAACAAATTATCATTTGTATCTATGAAGCGAATATCTCCACAGTCGCTTCTCATTTTTCCCGCAGAAATCAAACTTGCTGTGTCCAAAGTAATCAAAATTTGATAATCTGTTAAGGTATAGCCGATTTGAGTGTTATTTATTGTTATGTTTCTTCTATATTCCCAACCAGAAAGCCAAGCGTAGCTTGGAGAAGGAAGAAAGATAAAACTAAGGAAAAGTATGGAAAACAACAAAAATTTTTTATTCATTCATAACCACCCGATTTGCTGTACATCACAATTATCAAAAGTGTTCCAAAAACTGCAATTATGTATGGGAAATATTGAACTATACTTGCTATTAAAGGAAATTGATTTGCTATAGCTATTATAGGTTGGGAGTTTAAAAATTCCCATAAAAAGTTGCTAAAAACTGTGGAGAGAATTACGAAAATAGCTAAAGCCAAGATTGAAATAGGCAGGAAAATTGGATGGGAAGGAATGAGAAAGGCTAAAACTATTGCTCCTATTCCCGAGCCAATGATTATGAAAGGAATGGAAGAAAGTAAAACATTGTAGATCGTTACTCCTTTTTCCAAGATCTTTTGCTCAGTTTCGCTTATCGACATTTCGCTGTATTTTTCTTTAAATGCTGTGTAAAACATGAAGGCAATAAATCCTCCTATTATCAATCCGCAAGTTAAAAAAATAATTCCGGCTAAGTCAAGAACACTTCCCTTCCCCATAATTTTGTTTAAAAAAAAGAAATACTTAAAAGGCTCTAATTTTTTTTAATCATTTATTTCTTCTTTTTCTTCTTTTTCTTAGCCATCATTCACCCCCCTAAATTTTTTTATCAAGGAAATCTTTTAATTCGTAAAATAATCCCATTTCATAACCCCCTTATTTCAAACCCAGTAAAGAGCTTTTGTTTTCCTTTCCTTTTCTTTCCTAACAAAATTCCCAACAAGCTTGGTTCATATTTTGTCATTTGCTTGAGCATTTTTTCATCTTCTAAAGCAATTTTACCCAAGCTTCCTTTAGGTAGTTCTGGGAACAAAGTTGGAGGGGTTGTTATTTTTGGAGGGGTTACGGGAGTTAATATTTCTGTTGGTATGAATTCTTCTGGGGTGGTAATTCTTGGTACTTGTTTTGGGGGAAACATAACTGGGGTGGTAATTCTTGGTTCGTATATTTCTGGGGTAAATATAACTGGGGTAGTTGAAATTTCTGTTGGTTTTTGAGTTTGAACTTTTGTAGGAGTTGGTATCATCACTTCTTTTTCAACTTTTTCAACTTTCAATGTTTCTTTGCTTACTGTTTTTGGTTTAACTGTTTGGATCCTTGGAGTTAGAGTTGGGGTGATTAATGCTGGAGTAATTAAAGGAACTGTTGGTTCAACTGGAATTTCTAAAGCTACTGGAGAAACTATTGGTTCTAAACGAACAAAGCCAGTTGGTTTTGTTTCAGTAATTAATTTCATGCCTCCAGAAGAAACTTTAACTCCCTCCTTTCCAGGTTCGATTCCAAGTATGTTTTTAGTTGCCTCTTCTATATGCCTCATTTGTTGAGTTTCTGTTCCAGCAATTTTTTCGGCTAATTTCATATCTTCAGCTAATTTACTCGCTTTATAGCTTTCAGCCAATTCTTTTAAAACTGGTCTTGGCTTTCCACTTGGCTTGATAACTGTTGGTTTGAATTCTTCTTCTAAAGGCATTTCAAAAGTTACTGGAATTTTACCTCCTTTTCTAACAAAAACTTCCATACCAGCATATTTTCCTTCTTTAACAACTCCAAGCTTTAAATAACCGGCTTTTTCCACTCTCAAAACATCGATTAAATCTTTTCCTTCTAGTTTTTGGGTTGGAAGACCCATAGGTGTTTTGGAAATTAAAAACTCTTGGCCTTTATACTCTTTAATTATATAATCTGGAGTTTTTTCTATAATTTTTCCTTTTCTTATAACTTCTTGTATATTCATTTCTTTTACGGGTATTGACTCGGGGTATACTTCAGACCTTACAATTTTAACAGCTATTTTTCCTTCTGGAATTCCTTCCTCTTTTCCTATAGTAAGTTTAACAGTTTTCTCTTGAGTTCTTGACCCAAGAAGATATTGTTGTTGTTTTGGTAAAGTTTTTTCTAAACCATATTTTAAACCATAACCAAAGCCGATCAAACCTAAAACATCTCGTGAGATTTCAGCACCAATTTCTTCTGCAATTTCTTCTTTCGGAACACCTTGAGCTTCTAAAGTTTTGTATGTAATAACACCGCTTCCTAACTCTATTCCTCCTATGAGTAGTCCAGTCGCAACTTTTGTTGCTGTTGGATGTTTAGCCATTGCTTGACCCACTTTTAAAGCAGCTGAAGGTGCTGCTTTACCAACAGCTGCTCCAATCCCAGTTCCAAAAAGCGTGGAAGTTCCTACTATTCCGGGAGGGGAACCAAATAATGAACCAATAATAGTTTGTTTTACATACTCAACTTGAGGAGTTTTGACAGATTCTACCATCTTTTCTTTAACAACTTGTTCTGGAGTCTTGCCACCAGGTAAATAAGACCAGATATATTCTAAACCTTTTTCAGAAAAGAATGTATGAGCATGTAAGCCAAGTTTTTCTAAAGGAGAAGCTTTTTCATAAACTTGACTAACTTGCTCTTTCAATCTTTCTTGTTCCCTCTGTTTTGTTATTTCTTCATAAGGAGTAACTTTTATTTCTTTTGGTGGGCTCGTGCTTTCAAACTCAACAGCTATTTTTCCTTCTGGTGTGGCTACAACTTTTCCTCCTCCCACTTGCTCTTTTACTTCTTCTATTTGTTCTTGATACGCTTGGGTTCCTAACTCAACTCTATAAGTTTTTGGAGCAACTGACATTTGCTCTTGAGGTTGAAAAGGACTTACAATTTTTCCAGTTTCAAGATAGGTTTTTGCTTGTTCTATTTGTTCTGCTGTAGTTGGAGTAGAAGGTTTGGAAATTTCTTCTTTTTTTGCTCCAACAAGTGGAATATCTATACCAGTAGCTTTTTCAAAAGAAGCAATTTTTTCATTAATCGTTTTTCCTATTTGAGTTAAACTTTTTCCTATCCAATCTAAAAAACCCATAAAATTGTTTTGTAATTAAGAATATTTAACAAGCTTTAATTTTTTTAAATCGAATTACATCAGTAAGGAGGTTTGGTTACAGTTTCTATCGGTTGCCCAATGGCTTTCACCACATGAGTTAATTTATCAGCTATTACATTCATACTTTGAGAAACTTCTCTAAGACCATCGACCAAAGTTTTTGTTAGTTCTGCATATTTTGAAACTCCGGTATAGAAAAACATGACCAAAAGAATTCCTATCACAGCAAGAGTTACAAAATTTCCATATCTTTCCCAAAATCCCTTGCTTCTGTATAAACGAGAGGCTGTTTCTATTTCATTGCTTAACCAATGTTCTTTGTCATATGTTTTATAAGCAATCATGTTCGGTAATTCAACAACTTCTCCATTTTCCAGAATGATGTTAGAATCAAATAAGGGTTTTTCCACAAGAACTATTTTCGGATTCCCTTGCTCATCTTTCACAACATTTCCTTTTTCATCTGTTAAATAACTTGGAACTTTAACTGTTAGTTTTCCTCCTTCAAAGCTTATTGGATAATAAGTGTATCTATCTACTTGAAGTAAGTAGAGGTAGCGAGTGTTTTCTATGTCATAGTAAAAGCTTAATGGTGGTGCTGGGATTTTTACTTTTTCTCCTTTCAAAACAAGATAATTATTTTCAATTATCCCATCTTGAGTTTTTATTCTTTTTCTTTCATACCTTCCTCTATCAAAAGTTAGCCTCAAAACATTTCCATATCTTTTGAAAATTATAACTTTGATTGGAAATTTTCCAAACATCATATTATCCCCAACAATTTCTTTCTGGGTTGTTCTATCTTTTGTTCAACTATTCTTTCAGTTTGGCCTATCAACAATAAACTTCTCCCTCCTAAACTTTTCCTTAAATTTGTTTCAAATGCGTTCATCACAATTCTTATAACAACGCTTGCTTTTTCTGGAATCAGTTCGTATCTTTCCATGTTCACATAGTAAAGCTGAGCCAATTTAATGTAAAGATCTTTGCATAAAGTTAAGATTCTTTCTTCATCCAAAATAGTTAAAGCTTGGATCTTTGTTATGAAAGCATTGACCAAAGCCATAGTATCTTCTATTCCTTTTGTGTTTAAAAAAGGGGTTGCGTTTTTTGGTTTTTTGATTATGTAATTTCCGAATTTATCTTCTTCCAACCAACCTCCATACAAATGGGCTTTTATTTCCCAGTATAAACGGGAATAATCGAAATACCATCTTGCTATTTGGTCGCTTGGTGGAGTGTAAGTTGTGGAAATTTGTTCAACTGGCTCTTCTATAGTTTCTATATCTTCTAACATTATAACACCCCCTCAACTTCAAAAGAGATTTTTCTCTTCATTAATTTTATCAATTCTCGGAATTTAAAGGTAGAAAATTCTTTTAACTTAATAGCTTCCGTTTCTTTTTTTGTTCCATATTTTTCTTCCAGTTCAATGGCCTTTTGCTCTATTTTTTTAAAATATTCTTCATCCAATTCATCTATTAAAAGACTTTCCAAGTTTTCTACAGCCAAGCTGTATTTAACTACATCTTCAAGTTCGGCTTTAATTGTTTGAATCATCGCATACTTAACAATATCATAAAAATCTAATTCCTTCAAGCTTGATATTGGAATTAATTCATCCATTTCCACCACTCCAAACTGTTTTTAGAAGTTTTGAGAGCATGCTTGCCTCAGCAAATGTTAAGTTGTATTCTCCCATCTCATATCTTACGATAGCAGTTGAAACTTTACCCTTTTCTTCCAATTCTTTTCTGATTAAAGGTTTTGTTAAGGCTACATCTACAAGTTTTTTTAAGTCCTTTTTTTCTTCTATGGGCATTCCAGACTCGTATTTTTCAAATTTTTCAATTTCCTTGAGCAAGCTTTTCCTTAAATTTCTCTTAAATTCTATTGCTTTTTTCTCATAAGCTTCAATTAAATCTTCACTTGGTAAACCCACTTTGAAAGAGCGAAAAGAAACAACTCTTTCCCTTGTTCTATCAAACATTCTTATTTTTTTGAAGAAAATTTTTTCTCCGATCATATCTGTAGTGACTCTGTAAAGCCTTAATTTAACAACTGGCTTCTTTTCCTTTTCATCAAAACCCTTAAAATATTTTTCACAAAAGCCTAAATGAGAAGTTAAAATTCTAACTTTTTTATCCAACCAAGAAAAGGCTGGAGAAACAAATATGGCCATGCTTCTCAAGTATCTGAAAGTTGCGAGATTGTAAGCTATAGCTTTATTTGTAAAACTATACCAAAGAGAAGAAGGGGCTGTTACCTCTCCTTCATCTACAATGACCACTTGGGAAGGCTCGCCGGTTTCTTCAATTTTATCCATAACTGATAAAAATTCTGAAGGATAATATACTACTTTATCTATACTGAAATCTTTATCTATAAGTTCCGCAAGTTTTAAAGCGGTGTAGCTTTTTCCAGTCCCAGTTTTTAGAAATGTAGAACCAACGATTGATGAAACAAGACCAACTTTTAGTTTGAAAAAGAAGTAATGAAAGTACTTGGCTAGTGCTTCTTGTGGATGCGTAAATTCAATATGCATACAATGATATATTGTCTGAGTGTTAATAAAAATGTTTAAAATAATTTTAAACCCTCCTTTTTCGCTTTTCATAGCAAAAGTGAAAAAAATTAAAGGGCTATATATTTTCCTTTTTGAGAAAATTAATTATGCCAAAGTATTACATCCCGAAAAAAGAGTTTAAGGTAATTA
>Ga0065719_100157_pt1 | contig 16974 bp, 17 predicted proteins | sample GBSCel85sediment_FD_59106 | JGI IMG/M metagenome (GOLD analysis project Ga0065719, IMG submission 59106) | Hot spring sediment microbial communities from Great Boiling Spring, Nevada - Cellulolytic enrichment CS 85C v3 (version 3) | ecosystem: Environmental > Aquatic > Thermal springs > Hot... | reverse complement strand
CATAACTTGCTTATATCTTGCTTCTTACTTTATTCGAAGTATCTTAGAAGTATGCTAGAAGTATCTTAGAACTATCTTATAAGCAAGTTATGGCAAAGCTTTTCTTTCACACGTGTGAAATTGTAAAAAGGTGATTAGCTATGAGAAAAAGGTTGAACAATGAGAGCAATGGAGAAAAATTCATNCTNGCTTTTGATTTGCCNAGAGAATTCCATTCAGAAAGGAAAAGAATAAATTTGGAATTGAAAAGAATAAATGCGAAAATGATTCAATTTTCTATTTGGGAAAGCGAAAAATTGGAAGAATTGATGAGGATTGCATTAATGATTAAAGAATTTGGAGGAAGCTCAAAAATTCTGGAAGAGAAATTTTTGTTCTAGTTCGACAATAATCTTTATGAGTCTTGGCGACACCTTAATAAAGCTCCTTGCTATAAAACCTTGGGAGAAGGTTTTAATCTTAACGGATTTCAGGAAAGAAAAAATCGGTAGAAAATTTTTTGAAGAATTAAAAGGCAAGGCAAATGTTAAGTTTTTTGTGATGAAAACTAGAAGTAGAGATGGAGAGGAACCAACAAAAAGAGCTAAAGAACTAATGCTCGAGGCAGATGTAATACTTGCTATTACTTTATACTCCTTAACTCATACAAAAGCAGTAAAAGAGTGTGTTGAATTGGGAAAAAGAGTTGCAAGCATGCCAAATTTGAGCGAATTCAGTATAAAAGATGGCGGATTAACTGCTGATTATCAAGTTGTAAAGGAAATTACAGAGAAAGTTTTTCGTTCGTTAAAGAATGCTAAGAAAATAAAAGTTTTGTCTAAAAATGGAACAAATGTTGAATTTTCTGTTGAAGGTAGGGAGTGGCACAAGGATAACGGTTGGTTGACTGAAAAAGGTAGCTTAGGAAATTTGCCCGCTGGGGAAGTTTTTATTGCACCGCTAGAAGAAAGTATCAATGGGTTAATTGTATTTGACAGTTTTCCTTTAAGTAAGTCAAAACTCATTTTAGAAGTTAGGAATGGCAAAGCATATGAAATTAGAAATGATGTCAAGAGGTTAGAAAAAATTTTTTTACAGCTTGGAGAGAAAGCAAGACAGATTGCAGAGTTTGGAATTGGAACCAATCCAAAGGCTAAAATCATAGGAAATGTTCTTGAAGATGAAAAAGTCTTAGGTAGTTGTCATTTCGCTTTGGGGAACAATATCAATTTTGGTGGTTCCAATAATGTTCCTTTCCATATGGATGGAATTATTGAAAAGCCGACGATAATTGTTGATGGAAAGCCAATAATGAAAGGAGGAGAATTAGTATGTTAAAATTAGATAGGAAAAAGGTTCTTGAAGAATTGAATAGGCATTGGTTTTTTGTCAAAGTCTTCATTCCATTTGTTGTTTCAATTTTATTTCTTCTCTTAGCAATATATTTCGACTGGAAGCTTATTTTCATATTGCCCTTTTTCTTAGTTTCTGCATTTCTTCCTGACATTCTTTTGGTAGTCTTATCTCTCCTTTCTAACAAAACTAGANCGATTAGAAGAAAAACTCACAGCACTTCCTTTCTTTTAATCTATCCACTCTTCTTATTCTTTCTTCTACCATTTTTATTAAAAGTTGAAGTTTATTTTTCACTGTTAACTGCTATAGTCTCTTTTTTCGGACTTTCTTTACATTTGCTTGTTGACTCTTTCGAAGATTTTTCCAACTTTATTTTCCGTCTTTTCTTTGTTCTCAAGAAGTTAGCAAAAAGAATAACACGTTAAGAAGAAGAATGATACACAAATACTTGAACACTCTCCTGAAAACTTTTTTGTTATTTTTTAGTATAAATAACGAATTCCCTATGATATTGCTTGAGGTCAAAACTAATATTAAGTATTTCGCTTTTTCAGAAGAAAACGTTGAAAATACTGTTGCAAGCGAGCTTGTATCAACTAAACCAACTACAAATGCCATTAATTGAGATCCAAAAAGACCAAAATATTTGTTTATTATGTTTGCTATAAGGAATAACAGAGAAAAGACAGGAAGATATAAAATTACAAATTTGAAAGAAATTGGAGATTTCATTTTAATCTCTACCTTTCTCTCATCCTTTTCAACTTTTCTCGACAAAAGAAAAGAAATTAAATATCCAGAAGTTGATGTGAGTAATAAAAATATGTTTGCGAGCATCAAGCTTGGGTTTATCAAAATTGAAAGAATGTAAACTCTTAGAAGCATTGAAGAAATAGAGGCGATAAAAGGATAGGTAATTGGATTTTCTAACTCTGAAGAGAAAAGGTTTGATGTGTAAATAGAATTTATCATTCCGCCAAGAATGCTACTTAATAACAATTTTTTCTCTTTCAAAATTCTGAAAATCGAGTATACGAGAAAACTTAAGCTAAATATTGCCACCATTGCTCTCCAAATAAACCTCAGCTTAACTATTCCAAATGGGTCTATTGGGTAATCTGGCAATATAGGATAGATAACAAAGGCAACCAATCCGAATATTACAAAATCTTCAATTTCTATTGTAGTTACTTTATGTGCGAATTCATGAAGATTCTCTTTCAAAACTAGAATTAACGTTAATAAAAATGCCAAGGCTGTCGAGAGAATGTATGGATAGGATTCATAATACAAAATAACTCCGATCAAAAATGTTAGAATGAAAGCTATTTCTGTTGTTATTCCCTTCCCTCTTTTAAAAATAATCTTTCTGTAGAAGTTTATTGAAGACAGAACTCCAACAAAAAATAGTGAGATTAATAGCAGGTTAAAAGACAAGAAAGTGGAAAGGTAGCTGGAAACAAAACCAAGCAAACAAACCAGCATAAACGTTCTAAATCCAGCAAACGTTTCTTTCATTCTCTTTTCTCGCTCAATTCCTATTATAGCTCCAAGAGCAAGTGAAATCACAATCTTTAAAAGCAGTTCTTCCATCTTTTTAATTTTAGGTAGAAAGTATAAATAATTGTGAGTGTGGAAGAGCTTACTAAAAAAGAAATAGAGAAGATCGAGAATATAATCAAAAAAGTTAAGATTAAAGACGAGAAAGCTCTTGAAGTCTACAATCTCGCTTTAAGCTATTTTTTAGATGCTAAGCACTTTTTTGAGAAAAAAGATTTTATAAGGGCCTTTGAAGCTATTGTAATCTCTTGGGCATATCTTGATTCTTGTCTTCATTTTGGATTTATAGAGGTTCCAGAAGAATTCAAGAAATATTTTACTATTTAGAGCATGAATAAAAATAGAAGCATTTTATGGCAATTGACTTTCTTTCTTGCAATAAAAAAACTAATGAACAAAATAGTTGTGATTTGCTCTTTGATAGCAATTGTTGGAATCTTGTTGCTATTTTATTTGGCAAAAGTGACGCAACCGAATTTTATCTCTTTGAATGAAATTGACTCGACATACATAGGAAAAACTGTATCGACGAGCGGAAGAATTGTAGCAATAACTTACAGTAAAGGAAACATTTTTTTAACGATTTACGATAAAAATTCTTCAATTAGCGTTCCGATTTTTTCCAATGTGGCAAAATATTTAGATATTTCTTTAAGGAAGGGACAAAAAATTGTTGTTTCTGGAGTTGTTGATGAATACAAAGGCAGACTTCAAATTGTTCCGAGAAAAGCTAGCGACATAAAAGTGGTTGAATGATTGAATATTTGATAGCTATTCTTGCAGGCTCTTTTTTCGGAATTTTCATAGGATTGCTGCCTGGAATGAGCATCAACAACCTTCTCCCTCTATTCCTAACTTTTACATTTTTCAAACCAGAAATTCTCGCAGCTTTTATTGCAAGCGTTTCTGTATCTCAATTGTTAGCGGGATTTTTTCCTTCAATATTTTTAGGAGCTCCTAGCAGCGAGACTTCAATTTCTGTTTTGCCCGGACACAAATTGCTGCTTGAGGGAAAAGGCTATGAAGCTTTAAAACTTTGCTTAATGGGTGCTCTTTTTTCCATTATTTTTTCCATGATTTTAGTAGTTACGCTTTCTTCATTCTTCAAAGACTTTTATTATGCAACTAGGCCTTACGTTTTCTATTTGATTTTTCTCGTCTCAATTTTCATGATTCTTTCTGAAAAAGAAGTGAAGAAAATTTTATATTCGCTTCTAATTTTTTTCTTAACCGGATTAATAGGGCTAATAACGCTGAATTCCCCTCTATCTTCCTCAAACTTGCTTTTTCCCATGCTTTCCGGATTTTTTGGTCCTTAGNACATTGATTATAAGCTTAAAAGAAAAATCCTNCCTTCCAAAACAGAAGATTGAAGAAAAAGTGAACATAAGCAAAGCGAATTTCATTAAATCCTCTGCCTTAGGTTCGATTTTTGGACTGATAGTAGGCTTTCTTCCTGCTGTTGGAGTTAGTCAAGCAGCAATAATCGCTCAAACATTAGCTGGGCTTAATGATGCTAGAAATTTTTTAGTTACGATAGGTGCAATAAACATGGCTAACGAGATTTTTTCTATTAATAGCTTATATTTGGTTAACAATCCTCGCTCCGGCACTTCTGTAGCACTTCAAAGAGTTTTACAAAATCTTGGTTTTTTCAACTTTGTTTCAATTTTGGCATCAATCTTGATCTCTTCCTCCATTTCCATAGCATTCATTCTTTACTTTGCAAAGAAGTTTTACACGATTCTTCTGAAAGTAAACTATTTTATGCTTAACATTGCAGTAATCGTTTTCCTTTCTTCTCTAGTAACAATCTTTTCTGGCTTGATAGGTTTGCTGATATTTTTCACTTGCGGATCNATAGGAATATTGGCAGCTGAGTTGAAAGTTAAAAGAAGCCATTGCATGGGATGCTTGCTCATTCCAAGCATGATTTTCTTCTATGGTGCTACCAANTTAGTTTTAACGTTTCTATTTGGTTAGATACAAAGGAATTTCCCTTTCATAGTATCTTGCTTCCTTACTGCCAAATCTTTCCTTAACATACTTCTCCACCTCTTTAAAATTCGAATTTAGATTGCAACTTGCCACCCTAACTATAACAGTTCTGTATTCTTGCCACTCGTCTAGAGATATAAAAGATTCTTCAACGATAGCACTCATGCTCTTTGCTCCTCCTTCATGCTGATATTCACAAGAAGCTACAACTTTCAGTTGCGCAAGCTCGGCCATTTCTGCAAGAATCTTCCTCATTTCTTCCATATCTCTTGGCAAATTTTCACATTCATAAAGAACTATTGTTGCTTCTTTCTCAAATCCTCTTCTCATTATTAAATTTTTCTCTTCTCATTTTAAGAATTTTTCCTCTAGGCTTTTCATGTATTCAACGCTTTTCTTCACATCAACAAATCTTTCTTCAACAAATTTTATATCCTCAACTGTAATTTTTTCTCTCTTATTTTCCTTAGCCACTTCATAAGCGGGAGCTAAAAGTTGAATGGCATGTCTTAAACTAGTTTTCTCCCCAATTTGTGTTAAATAATCCAAAGCTTCTTTCTCTATTTTCACCTTTTCTTTTTCTGCCCTTATCTCCAAAATCTTTCTTATTTCCTCTTTGGTATAAGGCTTTGTGTTTATTATCAAAAGTCTATCTAGCAAATCTAAAGGAATGCCATGAGGAGAAACTATATCAGTCCCTCTAACGTTTGTTAATCCTCTATTTGTTGCGAAAATCAAAATTGGACAAAGCTCTTGCTCCATAGCTCTGTTTAAGAAAGCGAAAGTTTCAATATCAAGCATGCTAACTTCATCGATAAAAACAACCCCGGGCAACAACTCGCACTTTCCCTGCTGGACGAGCTCTTTTATGTATTCATCAACCTGCTGCCTTATTTCTGGCTCTATCTCTTTTGTCTCTCTTCCGCCAAAGAATAAAGAAAATATATCGCTTCCAGCCTCTCTGGCAAACGCAACATCCAAAGAATGCAAAGTTACAGGATAAACAAATTCTTTTTCTTTCAAAACATCTCCAGAAGGAATTGGCAGAGCTTTTTCCCTCGTTATATCATACCCTTTCTCTTTAACAGCTTCTTCGCTTTTTCCAAGTTTAACAATTCTTCCAAGTTCTGGATCTATTTGCACTATATCTCCAGTTTCTATTCCTTGCTGATAAATTTGGATTGCAAAACTTTGATCAACTTTCAAAGTTTTGCTCTCATTTTTTGTCGCTATTTTAATTTTTGCTCCAACAGGAATTTGCTGGTAAGGATTGTAGGGATGTGGAGCTTTCTCAACTTCCAATTCTTTAACAACGCCTTCATAAACTTTCCTTATCTCATGAATTCTCGCTCCTATCGCTTTTCTTAAAGTTTGAGTAAGAAATTCTGTCTTTCTTATATCAGTAGAAAAAATTTCGCTCGCAGCCAATTGAACAAAAGGAACATCTTTTCCTAATTCTTTTGCTATGGCATTCGCAAGCGCGGTATTGTGAACTATAATTCCACCAAAACCCGCTATGAATGTATGATTGTCTTTCACGCACAAATCATAAACCTCTTTTTCTTCAACCTCTCTTACGTCAACAATTTCGTCCCAGAATATATCCATGTCGCTCCTTTTTCTCTTCTCAAAACTCTTCATGAGATCCTCTCTAAAAACGAGAACCTTGTAATAAGTTCTATCGTTTAGTTTTTCCTCCTTTATTCTTGCAACTATTCCGGAGCGCAAGAGCAAATAGGATAACTCGTTTGCCATTTTCTCGCTACTTACCGTAAATTCTATCTTTTGATGAATCTCTTCACTACCATCCAAAAATCTCAAGTTCCAGCTAGAAGTTTCTATTATTTCGTTTGAAAGAGAATACCCGAGAAATTCCATTGCTCGAGGAGCAAGCATTAAAGGCTGAGCAAGCAAACCTTCCATGTGAAGAGGAGTTACTGCAAAATTCTCAATAGCTTGAGGAAAGTGAAAAGATGACATAAACTTACTCCACTCCTTTGCTGCTTCCCTACGAAATTCGAGATGTTTTGTTGTAGAATCTTGCAAATGGTCATTTTCTATCTCTACAACAACCCTTCTTGGAATAGCAACGTAATCTCCAACTTTCAATTTACAACTTTCTACGAAAAGCAACTTTCCATTTTTTATAGAAAGTAAAGGATGAGATTTTGTAACCTTTATTTTTCTTCCCGACCTAAGCTTCACCTCTAAAATCTTTTCCTCTATTTTCTGCTTATAGATGTATTCAACAGGCTTTATCTCAACTTTCAAATTAAAAGGGTTCAAAGATACTACTTTCAACCCTTCCACTCTTATTATCTCTTCATTTTCATTTTTCTCCACAACTTCTCCTTTATCTTTCCACTCTTCGTATATTTCTTTTATTTCCTTCACGCATCCATTTGCTAATAAAACAGGAGTATCGCCACTAACACATTTACCCGTCCCTGGAGGCCCAACAAGCAAAACAGCCCTTCCGCCAAACTTACCTTGTTTTATTAGTCTAACAACCAAACCGGCAGCCTCTCTAGCTTCAATTTGTCCAACCATCCCATCTGCGATTGGCTTAGCTCTTAAACCATCTAAACCTAAACCAGTAATATGGCTATGAGCGGAAATTCTTTCCCATTCTCTGATGCTCTCCGCTGCAATTTCTTTAACTCTTGCCATAGAAATCTACCTCTCTATTTCTATCTTTAACACACCATCTTTAAAACTTTTGCTCACTATTTCCCCAACGATTGGCAAAAGTTTGAAATAAAGCTTGTCTTTTGCTCTTGCCCTAATTTCAATGCTTTGCTCCAATCTTTTAACTTCTATATCTTCTTCTTTTTCCACATCCGGCAATTTAATTTCAATAATTGTTTTACGCCCTTCTTTTGAAACTTTTGCTTCCGGCTCTTCAGTCACTTTTGGTCGCTCATATTCAACCTCTCTTTCTTCTTCAACTTCTTCAACAGGAACTTTAACTCCCAACCTTCTTTTTATTTCCGGCTCAAGTTTTTTGTATTCTCCATAAGTTTTAACTTCAACTTTCGGCCTCATTCCTGTACCGCTATGAATTGTTATGCTAATGCCTGAAAATCCGGGAGAAGAAAATTTTATCCTCGGAATTCTAAACATAGGCATCCTAAGCATTTCTTCAAATTCTTTTTCCATCCTCTCAAAAATCCTATCAAAACTTTCAAAACCTTCAAACTCTTCAAAAAACCTTTCCTCAGATCTATANTTTTCTTTCAAAGGATATCCGCAATATGGGCAAAACTCCCATTCGTCTTTAACTTCCTTTTCGCATTTNGGGCATCTCTTCTTTTTAAACATGTTAAAATGTTAAATTTGAAATATAAAACTTATTATCGTAAGGGCCGGTGGTCTAATGGTAGGACGCCACCATGGCAAGGTGGAGGCTCCGGGTTCGAATCCCGGCCGGTCCATCTGATGCTAAACTTTATAAGTTACGAGCATCAACATTCTTATGGTTTTTTACATTTTTGCTACAGGCGGAGTGATAAGCGGTATTGGCAAGGGGACTATCGTTGCTTCTATTGGAAGGATATTAAAATCTAAAGGATTCAGCGTTACCGCAATAAAAATTGATCCTTACTTAAATTTCGATGCAGGAACTTTAAGGCCGACTGAGCATGGCGAAGTTTTCGTTACTGAAGATGGCGGTGAAATAGATGAAGACCTTGGACATTATGAAAGATTTATGGACATCACTTTAACTAAAGACCACAACATAACAACAGGAAAAATTTATTCCGCTGTTATTGAAAAGGAAAGAAAAGGAGAGTATCTAGGAAAGACAGTAGAGGTTATTCCTCATATTACGGATGAAATTAAAAGCAGAATAAGGGAAGTTGCTAGAAAAGATGGGGCAGATTTTGTCATTGTAGAAATTGGCGGGACAGTAGGGGAATATCAAAACGAGATTTACTACAGAGCTGCTAGAATGATGAAAACAGAAGGAGAAAAAGTAATTTTTGTTCACGTCGTTTATTTACCAATTCCTAAGCATTTAGGTGAAATGAAAACCAAGCCAGCTCAGCAAAGCGTTGAATTGTTAGGAAGGTTGGGAATTCAGCCCGATTTTATTGTTGCTAGAGCTGAAAGGGAGATTGATGAAGTTAGGAGAAAAAAGATATCAGTTTTTTGCAATGTAAGAGAAGAGGATATAATTTCGGCTCCCGACCTTGAATTTAGCTATGAATTGCCATTATATTTTGAAAAGCAAGATTTTGGAAACAAAATCTTGAGAAAATTTGGGTTGGAAGAGAGAAAATCATGTTTAGATGATTGGGAAGATTTTGTTAAGAAGCTGAAGTTTTCTGAGAAGAAAGTAAAAATTGCAATTGTTGGAAAATATTTTTGATGTTGGAGATTTTGAGTTAAGCGACTCTTATATTTCAGTTATAGAGGCAATAAAGCATGCTTCAGCTAAAAATGAAGTCAAAGCAGAAATTTCTTGGATAAATTCTAAGGATTTTGAAATTGATGAGAAAAGGGTTGAGATACTTAGAAATTTTGATGGGGTTGTTGTTCCCGGTGGCTTTGGAGCTTCTGGTGTGGAAGGAAAAATTTTAGCTATAAAATTTGCAAGAGAAAACAACATTCCATTTTTAGGTTTATGCTTCGGTTTTCAACTGGCTGTAGTTGAATTCGCTAGAAATGTTTGCAATCTGAAAGATGCCCATACAACTGAGGTAAATCCGAACACTCAGCATCCAGTAATAGACTTATTGCCTTGGCAAAAAGAACTTTTAAAAGAGAGCAAATATGGAGCTACAATGAGATTAGGTGGACAAATAGTTAGGATAAAGAAAGGCACGCTCGCTTACAATCTGTATCGTAAAGAAGAAGTTGTTGAAAGATTTAGGCATAGATATGAGGTAAATCCAAAGTATGTGGAAATTTTGGAAAAGAATGGCTTTGTTTTTTCCGGAGTTTCTAAAAAAGAAGAAAATATCATGCAAATCGGAGAATTACCAAATCACAAATTTTTCATTGGAACTCAGTTTCATCCGGAATTCACTTCTCGTCCTTTAAAACCAAATCCGATTTTTGACGGCTTTATAAAAGCTTCGCTTGAAGTTAAAGAGTAAAAAGGTTTTATTTAAAAAGGATAAGGTTTTATTTAAAAAGGATAAAAATATTAATGCTAAAAGGTATTAGCCCTCTGGTTGCTACAGTTTTGCTAATTGCGATAACCATGACTTTAGCAGGAATAGTAGCTTTCTGGGGTTCAAGTTTTGTTAGAACAACCTTGCCAACGGAAAACCAAACGCAAACCCTTCAGGCTTGTAGTATCTGCAGGGAGAATGATTTAGAACTCTTCTCCTACTACCATGACACCAATTCCGGAAGCTTCGATTTTACGATTCGAAACAAATGTAGTACTTCCCTAACTCTACAACAAATAGTATTTAAATATAGTAATGGAGCAACAGAAATAAAAAACATAAATACCGAAGCTCCGCCGGGTATAACTAAACACAATGTAACAAATGTGCCCCCAGATTTTATTAACTTTATGATAACAACCAATTGTGGGCACATCTCCTTGAATGTGTCTGTAGGAGAGTAAAATGAAAAAGGGTATAAGCCCTTTAGTTGCTGAAGTACTGTTGATAGGATTTACAGTCGCTGTAGCTTCTATAGTAATTCTCTGGGCAACCAATTTTACGCGAACTTCGACAAAAACAATTAGTAGCCAAGCAGAAATCCAATTTGCCTGCCGGCATGGAGGTATAGATTTTTACAGAACTGTAACTTACAACTTAACTTCCCAAGTTCTTTTTGGGTATTTGAGAAACACTGGAAACGTTCCTCTTGGAAACATAAGTTTTCGAATCCTTTACAATAACGGAACAACCGATGTTCGCTTTCTTGATGTAACGCTACTACCAACAGATATCGTATCCTTTTATTTCACTAACATAGCTCCCAATATTGATTTAATTCATGTTTCCACAAACTGCACATCTCCGTCTATATATACAGAAATATCAGCAAGCGAAATAAATTTTGTGAGCTAATTTAGTTACCCCTTACCAAACACTCTTATTTCTTTCTTTTCGTACAATGCTTTAAGCAATTCTTTTCCTATATCAGATTCCTTAGAAATTTTTATCGTACCTTTTTTGCCAACCATTGCAGAAAATAGGAAGTTACCATCTATGTAAAAACTCACAACTTCTCCAGCTAATGATTTATCGAAAATAAATTCTATGCTGTTTCCGCTTTCTGAAATTTGGTAAGAAACCTCTTTGCCAAGCGTAGAGTATTTTGGCATAACTTCTACTCTCAAACCAAGCTTTCTTTCGATTCTGCTTATATTTTCTCCATCTTTTCCAATCAGTCTTCCAATAACTCTATTATCAACTTTAACCACAGCTTTATTCCCAATTATCTCAACGCTTGCTCTAGGATCGTACTTTCTAATTTCCATCAAAATCCTTTCCTCTGCTAGCTTTTTAACCACATCAACCCTTTCCTTCTCAACAGGCACAACAACATTTTCCTCTCCGAACGTGTAAATTTCATATTCGAGCTTCCCAGTTTCAAAATCCCTAACTTCAACAACAGGTCTTGCCAAATCTTCTTGTGTCATTCCAGTAGGAACTTTAACTTTGAGAGAAAGCTCGTAAACTTTCTTTATTTCCCCATCTTTTATGAAAATGACAGTATCTACAATATGGGGTAAAACTCCAATGTCAACTCTTGAAATAAATCTTTGAATTGCATCTATTGGATTAGTTGCATGGACAACACCAACCATTCCAACTCCAGCTAACCTTAAATCGCTAAAAATCTCAAAATCTTTTGTTTTTCTTACTTCATCGAAAATCGTATAATCTGGCCTAACAAGCAATAAAATATCTGCAGTTTTTTCAAAATCTCCTTCTAAAGGACCATATTGAGTTATTTCATCGCTAACCTGCATATCTCTTGGAGACTCCAATGTTTTAACAACTTTTCCCAAGCTCCTGTAAAATTCTGCAAGGCTTGCAGCGAAAGTAGAGTTGTGAACTAGAACTGGTAGAGTACCAACAAAAAAGTTGCTGTAGTTTTTGACTTTTAAGTCAAAGACCTCTTGTTTTCCAGAATTTCTAATCTCTACCACTTCATCCCACAGAATATATTCGTTAAACAAAATAAAGAGTTTGGCAATGTTTCTTTCTACGGATTTCATTTTCATCACATATTTCAGCACGAAAAGCTTGACAATTTTCTCCACCTTCCCAAGCTCATACATATTCAAAATGTCCTTTTTATTCATTAAGTAAGTGATAAATCTTCTTTCCTCTTTATTCTTCGTCAATTCCAGAGAGTTTCTGAATATCAATTTGTATAACTCTTTCAAAGAGGTTAATCTCTTTCTCCATTTATTAATTAATTTCACTTCTTTTTCACAACTACCAAATTCACGGTTAATAGCAGTATATAGCTTAAGCAACGTAGAAAGCCTTGGTCTTTCCAAACCCCTTCTCCACAACTTTATCCTTTCATAATATTTACGATATTTCTTATAGAACCTTTTCCTTTCAATTATTTTCTCTTCTGCTTTCTCTATTAATTTTCTCATCTCTTCTTGAAGGTTGCTGAGTTCCAAAAGAGAGAAGATTTCTTTTTTTCTATCCAGAAACTCTTTGTACTTTGAAATTATTCTTGCCAACATCAGAAAGAACCTTTCTCTCCTATACTCATTTTTATTGAGGTAATATTTTTCATACGGCATGTTAAGCAATTTAAGACATTTTAGAAAGATTCCACCTGCTGGAATCAAATCTATATTGCTTGACGATTTTCTTTCTAAAAACTCAGCAAATTTTTCCTCCTTGGTAAGCGTTCCTATGCTTAGGTAAAATTTCCTCACGTTAGAAGCATCTTGAATTAATACTCGATAGTATTCTTTCCCATTTATAACTCTTTCTTTAATAAAAGCAAAGATGCCAAATCTTAGAAGTAAAAAGCAAATCTTCTCTGCAATTTTTCTGCTAGCTGTCGAAATTTCTATCCCGGATCTGCTTATACTACCATCTCCATCCACATACGCTCTCAAAAATTTTGAGATTACTTTCAAATCAGCCTTTAACAAAAATTCAGGTATATCTGAGTTAGTTGATTTTTTTCTTTTCGGAATTTCGAATATTCTTCTGAAAAATTCTTCGACCATTTTTCCTCTCCTAACTCTAATTGAGATTCTTTTGAATGTGTAGAAATCTTCATCTGAAAGGCCGAAAACTTTTTTCATAAGCTCTTTAAACCTACCAACTATCTTTTCAGAGGCGTTTGTGAAAGCAAGGTCATCGCCGCTACCCTCCGAAAGCATATAACCATACAACTCTGCCAATTCTTCAGTTAAAGTCAATGGTAGATTTATTTCCTTCGATTTTCTTCCATTTTTTCCACAATAAAAGATTTTCATTCCATCCTTGAACTCTTCAATTTCGAGTGAGTTAACGATTTTGCCGTCATAGACAACAAAGATTTTTTCGTCTCTCAATCTGTCTAAAGGTAAGCGAATATTCTCTCCTTTAAAATCCAATTTCCTAAGTACAGCAATCTTTTCTCCAATTTTCAGATCTTTTGAGAGCTTCCAATTGAGGTCCCTACCATCAGCAACTAAGAGCGGGTGTTCTTCAGAAACTATAATTCTTCTGCCACTTCTAGTTCTGATGAGCAGAGTATTAGTAAAATCTAATGCCAGTTTTTCTATTTCTGAAGGTACAAGTTTATCTTGCGATAGAGCCATCACACCCTTCTTTATGGCATTTAAACTCTTTGGTACACATTCTTCGCTTAGAATTGGCATAGAAAGTCCTATGCATTTACCGGAGCCTGGAGGACCAGCAATTATAATTCCGGCTGCTTCTTCTCTCAATCTTTGCAATAATTTCTCAGAAAGCTTGTAGTCTTCTAATCTTAACTTAACAATTGGTCTAACAATAGTAACTTCCAAGCCATCTGAAAAAGGAGGCCTAGCAATAGCTATTCTGTAATTTCCAAGTTGAATGACTGTCGCTCCACTTCTATTTATTTCTACGCTTCCCTGCTCGCTTATTCTTGCAGCTTCTGAAATTTCTCTAATTATCTCGCTAATTTCTTCATAAGTTAGTTTTTTATCGCCAACTTCAACAAGCTTAAAATTTCCTGGCTTCCCTCTTTTAGCCAATGGAACACAATTTTCTTTCAAGTGAACGCTTATTGTGTCTTCAGTAAAGAAATCTTCAAATTTTAGACCAGAAGTTTTAACGGGAATTTCAAAATATTTAACCTTTACTCCTTCAGCCTCAGCAACCAAAGCTTGAACGTAGTCGCAAGTGTATAAATACGCATTATTCTTCTTAGCAACGTCTCTAATCATCGCATCTATTCTACCAGAATGCGCTAATTTTATGTCTTCTAAGCTTGGCCTTTCTCCCTCGAANNTAATTTTTATTCTCTTCCTTTCACAAATTTTTCTAACTTCTTTCAATTGCTCCAATCCAATAAAGCCCACTTCCCTTCCTTTAGAAGCTTGTGCTTGCAATTCATCTAAAGCAGCAAGCGGTATAATGAGCTCTACATTTTTCTTNGCTTTCTTCAACTCTTCAAGCAATGTTCCATGGATTATTGCTGAAGTATCNGGAACAATCTTCATTAGCTTAGTTTAGAGTGAAAGTTTAAATTATCTTGTTAATTTTTGTGCTGCAAGTTATTTTATGAAAATAAGAGAGATTAAGGTCAATTCAATTCTNGGAAAAAGCTCGATTGGAGANTACTGCATAAANCCTTATGTTGGTTGNNTGCATGCTTGTATTTATTGCTACGCTGATTATTATACAAAAAAAAATTTCAAGCATCTAGAGGAATGGGGAGAGTTTGTTGACGTAAAAATTAATGCTCCAGAGGTTTTGCTAAAAGAAATTGTAAAAAAGAAAAAAGGGGCTGTTTACATTTCTTCTCTAACAGATGCCTATCAGCCATTAGAAGCAAAATATGGAATAACAAGAAGGATTCTGGAAATTTTGGCAAGATACGATTGGCCAGTGATCATTCAGACAAAATCTTCTTTAATTCTAAGGGATTTGGATATTTTGAAGAAATTTAGCAACGTTGAGGTGGGTTTTACGATAATTTCTTTGGATGAGGAAAAATCAAGAAAGTTAGAGAAATTTGCTTCATCTCCAAAAGAAAGAGTAGAAGCACTGAGAATTTTGAAAGAAAATGGGATAAAAACTTTTGTTTTTATAGGGCCAATAATGCCTTTTACGAGAATTGAGGAGATTGAGAAAATTGTTAAAGAAACAAAGAAATTTGTTGATGAATTCTATTTTGACAGGCTAAACTTGAAGCCCGGCTTGGTTGAGAAATTGAGAAAAATAGAAGAGTTGAGAAAGGTAGATTTTTCGAGTTTGTCATTTTTTTACGAAGATCTTAAAAAGCAAATATTCGAACTAACTAAAAAAGAGGATGTTAAGTCAGNCATTTTGTTTTAAAAAGTCGACCGAAATCTTTAAATGCCCATACATATAACTATTATATGGGGTGATAGCATGAATAGAATGTATATTGAAGAATTGTATAAGAAAAGTAGAGATGAATGCATACAAAATATAAAAATCTCACCAACTTGCGAGGAATATGCAAAGAAGACAGTTGTTGAAAGAGTTATAAAAGGAGATCTGATTAAAGAGAAGGAATTCGAAGGAAAGATAAAAGAGTATTTAGAAAAGGGTTTTACTGTAGAAAGGGCAATTTCTAGGGCAATTGACTATATGTGGGAAAAGATTCTCACAAGTTCTATGTATACTGGAACTTCTGATTGGGAATTTAGTGGAATGGCATCTAAAATACAAAGTTGTATGGCGCAAGGTTATTATCCAAAAGTATGTGAAGAGATAGAAAGAGGAAGATATTATAAAACCAACGTTTCATGGTATTACTAAAAGAGTAAATAAACAACAAGTATATCTTATGCCCTTCATTCTTCACTTATCTTTATTATTGGCCTTTTGCTTGTAAAATTAAACCCAACATTTTCTATTTTAATTTGATGNGTTCCTTTTGAAAACCTAAAATTGGATTCAAGCTCTAAATTATACAAGGGCTTTATTAATTTAATTTCTTTCGAATTTTGATTCCCAACTCTCAAATTCTCAACATAAATTCTTCCAGAAGGATTAGAAATAGCAATGTATGGTTTTATCCTAGAATTAAACTGAACCATCCCAGAATTCTGCAGTTTCTTCAAACCTTCTTCATACAAAAACTTAATTTCTTCTTCGCTCAAAGCTCTGTTGAAAATCATAACTTCGTCGATGATGCCCTTAAAATGATAGAACGCAGGGTTGACCGAGCCCCAACCTATTGTTGGGCTAGTCGTTCCAGAGTCTAAATTTCCGGTTTGTGTTCCTGTATAAACTCTTCTTCCATTAAGGTAAATCTCCACTTTACTACCATCATACGTCGCAACGTAGTGATTCCATGAAAATCTTAAGTCTGGCAATCCAGCAACCCAATGGTTGTATGTCACTCCTCCGATTCTCAACTGGAATAATATAATTGAAGCTTTTACCAAAAGTCTATTCTCATTACTCCATCCGTTTAAGTTTGAAATTATTCCAGCATAATCTCCAGAGGGTTGTCCATCAATAAGGTAAGCCCATGCGGACACGGTTACCCTGTCGGTTAGTGGAAATATTGGAACCTCCACATAATCATCCGCCCCATCAAAACTCAAAGCTTTTCCAAATTTCCCATCAACCCATTGGGGAGGAGTATTTCCATCATCATTAGTAGCATTAGCATCATACAAACTTCCATTGTTTTTATTCCCAGAATAATCATAAGCAATATCTCCACTTCCCTCATCAAAAGTCAAGTATAAAACCAACCCACTTAAATTAACTGGAGAAACATAAATTTGTCCCAAATTATTATCGCTTCCAAAATTAGAAGCAACATAGAACCCATTCAAAATTTTATCTATAAAATAATAAGCAGTCCCATTCATTCCCTCTAATCTATTATTAAAAATCCTCCAAATTCCAGAAACATTAATTAAATTTTTTGGCAAAGAATTATCCAAATAACTAT
>Ga0065719_106694_pt1 | contig 16975 bp, 3 predicted proteins | sample GBSCel85sediment_FD_59106 | JGI IMG/M metagenome (GOLD analysis project Ga0065719, IMG submission 59106) | Hot spring sediment microbial communities from Great Boiling Spring, Nevada - Cellulolytic enrichment CS 85C v3 (version 3) | ecosystem: Environmental > Aquatic > Thermal springs > Hot... | reverse complement strand
TATTGGATTGAGGATGGTTGCAATACAAATAATACAAAAATTTGGGTGAAAGTTCCTGAAATTCCAGCAAGCTCAACAAAAACAATTTATGTGTATTATGGGAATCCTGATGCTACAAGTTTGAGCAATGGTGATGTAGTTTTCGAGTTTTTCGACGATTTTGAAGATTATATAACACAAGATCCAAGAGAAAAAAACGAATGGGTAAAAATAAAAGATGATACAGGAACAGAACTGAGAATTGCTACTATCGACGATAAAAAAGTTCTTTACATAGAAGAAAATAGTGGAAATAATGATGGTGTAACAATAGCTACTCGTCGATATTTCAACCCAAATTCTGTGGTGCTGGAATATATGATAATGATGGTAGGAACTGGTGGTGATCTAGATTATTGTATTAGTTTTGTCGGAGCAGCTAGTGCTTGTATAGGTTCGCAGCAGGTAGAGCTTGAAGTTCCTCACTCGATACCTGGTGCCACAGGCACAAGGTATTTAGTAGCTAATGAGTGGAGAAAGCATATCTTCAGAGCTGTTTCCGGTAACCTACTTTCATCATATGATGGAGAAACCTTAACTTCTACATATGCACATAGCTCTGTTAATTCCCAAATAAGAGCATCCATTAACAATGGTGGAAATCCCGACATAGCAATAGACTGGATATTCGTTAGAAAATACACTTCTCCAGAACCAACAACAATTGTAGGAGAAGAACAACTAGTAGCTTTAACAGATTCCTTCGGAAACTATAACTATACTTTTGTCGCTCCCTTGAAATCTGGAACTCATATAGTAAGAGTTATGGTTGTCGACAAAAATGGAATTGTTGGAGAAAATTCAACAAGCTTTTATGTTGTTGGTCATTTAGATGTAATAACCGGTAGTTATTATGACATTGACAACGTAATTATAAAAGTAAATGAAACTGGAAAGCAAGAAGAAATTGTAAAGGTTAACATTACCATTTTCAATTCTTCACATACTTTTAACTACGAATGCAATAGCTCAAACAATCTATGGATTTGCAATGCCACTGGCCTAAGCCTAGGAAATTACACTCTCTATGCATTCGGGTGGGACTCTTCACAAAAACTAATTGCATTCAAAGACTTAGCTATAAAAATCCAGGACATTTTAATCTTCATAGAATTAAACGACACAGTAGTTAATCCTAATGATGAAATAGCAGTCTTTGGTAAAATAATCGTATTGCCGGAAGAGTTGAACGTGACTAATACTAATGCGAGCTTCTGGATAAACGAGGTCTTCATGAAAAACTGCACCACTGACAATTACGGAAATTATTTCTGCGTGCTTAACGCACCTGATCAAATAAATAAACACACAGTCAAAGTCAACCTAACTAACGAAAACGGAATTTCCGGAGAAAACTCGACAAGCTTTTATGTAGCTGCCATCCATGCAAAGATTTATGAAGCACCAACAACGGCCGATAGAGGAGAAATAATAACTATAAAATCTTATATTCAAGCAAACCAAAGCAATCTTGTAAACTTAACAAACGTTTGGCTTAACTATTCTTTCCCGCCGAGTTGGACAATAATTTCTCAAACAAACTTTTTTGAAATGTTACAGCCCAATCAAATTGAATGGAACAATATAACTGTTAAAATCCTCGGCGATGCCCCAATAGGCGTTCAAACGTTTAATATAACAGGAAAGAGTGGGGAAGGCATCGTAGATTTTGATAGCAAAACTATTGAAATATTTGGATGGGCCAATTTAACAGAAATAGGCTTTTCAAATATCTTCGATTCCAACAAACTGAATAGAAGCATAAGCGAAGTTTATTGTAGAGTTTTAGATGCAAATACCTCGCAACCAATAGCAAACTATCCGGTCAATTTCTACAAGAATGAGAGTTTGCAAGCTATAAACTACACGAATTCATCAGGATATGCTGTTTGGTATTGGAATTCTACTTTAGACTTGGGAGTTTACACGATTAAATGTAACATAACGGACAACACTACTTTGTACTACAAAGCTTTAGTTAGCGAAATTTCATCAGAAGTAGAAATCTGGAGGGAATTAAAAATAAGCCTATCGTTGGATCCGCAAGAAATTTACAGGAACGACACGGAGGCCTCTGCTAGAGGAAAACCATATTATTCTACTCTAACCGCAAGAGTTGAAGATGAAAATGGAGACGTTGAAGATGGGATAGTCGTAAGTTTTTGGGCAGAAAACGATTTAATAGGAACCTCAACAACATTGAACGGGATCGCAACAAAAATTTACAATCCACCAAATTCAATTGAAGCTGGCGCATACATTATAAAATCCAATGTTACAGCAGCTTATTCCTGGCCGCCTGAGGATGAGAAAATTATAATAATAAAAGGATTTTTGAAACCTACCATCATCTCTCCTTTAAACAACCAGAAATTCTTCAAAAACGAAACCGTAATTTTGCAATCCGTAACGAGGAGTGAGAACTTGGAGATAGAAGAGGTAAATGCAACTTGGATGCTCTTAGAGACTGGTGAGATTGTTGGTATGGAAGAAAATGCGAATTGGACCATTCCAATAAACCACACACATGGCCTCTTTACATTAAGACTAAACGTTAGTAAAGAATTCTTCGATGAAGCAGAAACAAACATAACAATAGGAATACACCAAGGATTTGCTGATGTAAGCGAAATAATACCACAAGACCGAAGCTACCTTCTTGGAATGATAATTCCAATCAGTTGTAAAATAATTGATGCAAACACGAGTACACCATTGGAAGGATATCCGGTCAATTTCTACAAGAATGAGAGTTTGCAAGCTATAAACTACACGAATTCATCAGGATATGCTGTTTGGTATTGGAATTCTTCACTAGAAACTGTGGGAAATTACAGCGTAAAGTGTAATATTACTGACAACTCTCTGCTTAACTATACTGCCAACATGAAAGAAGCAACAACAAATATAGAACTAATAACAGGGCTGATTATAGAATCTATAACATTAACGCAAAACACTATCTACAGAAAAGATACTTTCTATCCCTACAACTCAACTATAATTGTTCATGCGATGGAAGCCGCTTTAAGACCGGCGGAGGGCGCAACAATACACTTCTACAATTCTACATCAGAATTTGCCACATGCATAATTGATTCCTCAGGATATTGCAACATAACCTATAACCCTGTAGACGACATAGAACCAAATAACTATACATTCTACATAAATGCAACAAAAGAAGGATTACCTCCATCAAGAACGGATAGAATATGGATAGTGATAAAGGGTAAGCTTTCTACTCTAATGATTGAAAGTCCGGCTCCATCGTCAGAACATCATAAAACTGATTCCATCTGGCTTAATTTAACTATCTTGGACGAAAATAATCAACGAGTAACTGCGGACGTTAAATGGTACAATTCTACTCACTTAATAGCAACCGGTCAAAATGTTCAATGGCAAATTCCTGCAAACCATCAAATGGGCTCTCAAACGATCGCTGTTAATGCCACTAAAAGTTATTATGATCCGTCTTACACGGAAAGCGTTGGCATTTACATCTATGGTTGGGCTAAACCAGAGTGGATATCACCAACAGGAACAATCTATCATGGAAATACTTATGTGCTAACTTGTAGAGTCAGAGATGCAAACACCACAGAACCGATAAAAGACTACAACGTGATGTTCTGGTACAACGAAACATTTATTTCGAGCAATTTCACCAATTCGTCTGGATATGCGAGCGTGGTTTGGTCGCCAACTACTAAAGGCTTTTTCTTGTTAAAATGCAACTCAACAAGAAACGCCACCCTTTACTACGATCCAAGTGAAGAGGCATCAATATTGATAGAGGTCTTGGATGTTATCAAACCCTCTTTGGTTGATGGCTCCATACATCCCATTGAAGTTGAATCCTACTATGAAAATGTTACTATAAGGATAAATGTGAGCGACGATATTGAAGTGGATAAAGTGTGGGCAAACATAAGCTTGCCAAATGGTGGAACGGAAATTCTTCCAATGCAACTGGTAATGGGAAACCATAAGAACGGAATTTATGAAATAAACTACACGCCATTAAAATCTGAAGGAGGAAGACATGAAGTTTATGTTTATGCAAACGATACCTCTGGCAATGCAAACTATACTTATATAGGCTATTTTATTGCATACAATCAAACGAGCGGAATTCTGCAAATAGAGCCTGCTCAAATATTAGTAAGAACTTCTCAGCGAGAGGGCGCCAATTTCTCTCTCGCCTTAACTCTAATAAACACAGGAAATGCAACAATGAGGAGTGTAAAGATATCTCTTCTCAACTTACCAGAGAATTGGAGTGCAGTAAACTCGACACTTTGGGAAAACTTGAACATACCCAAAAAAAGCAATTATACAGCCATTTGGGACGTATTGATACCAGAGAAGGAAGAACCAAAAAGCGTGAATATATCTGGAGAGGGGAAGTGGAAGAATCCGGATGATACCACATTAAATGCGATAAACACTACTACCATCATCATACTTGAAAATCCTATACTCAATATTACAGAAAATGAATTTTACGGTGAGCAAACTCCTCTCACAGAAGTTACCATAGGAAGTTTTTACATAAACTCAACCGGCAATTACATGCTGGAGGACATACTTTTCAATAAAACATTTGGAAATATCTCGCAAGAATGGGTAAAGTTCTGGACCGCTTCGTTTGTAAACTATCTGCCAAGCATTCCTGCGGGAGAATCTAAGTCTGTTAGCATTAACGTTACTATACCAAAAGGATTGGTACCTGGGATTTATTCCTCTCAATTCATAGTTAATGCAACAGGATCTATAGAATACTGCGAACCAAAGGAAAACTGCTGGAAATTTTTGAATATAACTGTTAATGTAACACAGGACTGGTCTTGGAATGTCTTTCCATCGGAAATATCGAGAACTTTGTACACATACTCTTCCGGGTTTTTGGCAAATGTCACTATTGAAAATGAAGGAAATATGGACATAAACTTCACACTTACAAAAGCTGGAAACGCCTCTTCTTTAATAATAGTTCCGGAGAGCATATTAGTTCCATTAAACACCTCTACAAACTTAACAATAAACTATTCTATTCCTTTAAATCAACAGCCAGGATACTATGAGTGTATCATTTCTATATTCAATTCTTCAGCCGAACCTAATCAGTATGACGTGAAGTTAAAGATAACAGTTCTTGATAACATTCCGCCGATGATAGAAAATGTATCATTCAGCAGGGATTTCATGGATGCAAACTATGAAAGTTTGAACATTTCTGCCGATGTAACTGATAACATTCAAGTAAGCAAAGTTTGGGTTAACATAAGCTTCCCCAATGGTACTCAAACGATTAGAGAAATGAAACACTACGAAGGGGATACGTATAGAGTAAGTTTTACTCCAACTGCTGGGGGTGAATATCATGTCACTATCTTTGCGAACGACACTTCTGGAAATCTGAATTCAACATATGCGGGTAGCTTTAGAGTTGCTGGGAAAGCCAAAGGTTACCTGCTACAAGAACCACAGTCGCAAGAAGCGACTAATATAACCCTCTCGAACAACTATACCTTCGATTTAACAGTAACAATTTTGAATACTGGTTCTGAAGAATTTGTAAACAACGGAACCATGAGGTTCGTCAATCTAACTCTATCTTTCTCTGAAGGAGGAGTGTACTCAAACTCCTCATTCGAAGAATGCGGAAATCTTTCTGTTGGTCAAAATTGCACAAAATCCTTCAGAATAACTGTTACTGTAGATGCTATTGCAACCCATACAGTTTATATTAACGTAAACTTAACATGGGAAAATCCCGATTATACAATCTCAAGCATGATAAATAAAACTGGTGTTTATATAGTTTCGAATCCTGTTCTAATTCTTGATAAGGAGGAAATTGAAGATACGATAGAGCATGGAAGTTGGAAATTCGTAAACTACACTATAATTTCTTTTGGTAACGATCTTCTCGCCTCAATCAACAATTTCGCCTCAGAGGGGAATTTAAGCAGTGACTGGCTGACTTTCTATCCATCTACCATACTAGCTTTATCCAAAGGATCGAACCGTACAGTTTTAGTTAACATAAGTATTCCGTACGGTCAAGATCCAGGAGCGTATGTAGCAAGCATAATTTCAAACGCCACAGCTTCTAATTGCAATCCGCCCTCAAACTGTTGGGATTCTCTAGTTTTGAGCGTTACTGTTCCATGGGATAAAAGCTGGTCAATAAATCCGCAGCTACAAAATATTACAATTCCGACAGGAACCACTGGAACCTTCAGAATTACAGTTTCTAACCTGGGGAATGTAAACATTACTTACTCTGTAAGTAAGTCAGGAGACGCTTATGCCTTAGCTATGACTACTTGCCCGACAAACATTTTCGTTCCTAAAGCAAGCAGCGCCGAATTTGCATGCACTTATGATGCAACAGACGTTCCCGGAGGAAACTACACACTCCAACTAAGATTTTCAAACTCAACCCATTCTGAACCCGAGTATTTCGACGCAATAATAGGTATGCAAGTTATAGACGTCCCGCCGTCTGTAGAAAATGCTTCTGTAACTCCATCTATCTTAGACCAAAACTATGAATCAGTCAACATTTTTGCTAATATAAGCGACAATATGGAGCTAGATATGGTTTGGGTAGACTTAATCTTGCCAAACGGTAGCAAAGAAATGATAATAAGAGATATTGTCATCCCAGGAACTAAAAACTACATACTTTCAGAAACTTATACACCTACTCAAGCTGGGATTTACTATTTAACAATTTGCGCAAATGACACCCAATCGCCAGGAGCTGTTAACTGTTCACAATTACTGAACTTTACTTCTGTACCTACAACCTATTTGGAAATAGTCTCAAGCGTATCCCATGTAATAATAGATGGAATAACTCAAGATGAGGGGCATATCTTGCCTGTGAATGTTACATTGCAAAATAGTGGAAATGGAGGGGCTTATTGGGTAAACTTGAGCGTAATTCTACCATCAGATTGGCCATCCATTCCGCTTCAAGACTTTCAAAATATAACAGAAGGGGATTGGAGTTCGAGAATACTTGCAATAAACATTCCAGCCGGAACTAAGCCTAATCTGTACGTAGCAATTCTAAAAGCAATGTGGACCAATCCGAATAATTCCTTGGGAGAATCCCAATACAATATATTCATAAATGTTACAAGCAACCCAATCTTAGATATAGTGGAAAATGAATTGAATATAAACGTTTCTCCAGGACAAAATGTTTCACTGAACTTTACTTTGAATTCAACAGGAAATGACAATGTGAATGGAATAAACATCGAATGCGTTGGTGAATGGTGTGTAGAATTCAACGTTACAATATTTCCTTCGTTCATAGATACTCTTCAACCTTTGCATACTCTCTATGTCTCAGTGAATATGTCAATTCCAAGCGGTTGTCCACCTGGAAGTTATCAGCTCCTTTTGAATGCGTCTAGCAATAGAACTTACGATTCACTAAACTTAACGACAAATGTTGTTGAAGATTGGAAATGGAACAGAAGTCCAGAAAGTTTCCCACTACTAACAGTTGGAACAAATTCTGAAGGTATGATAGGAATCATAGAAGTTAGCAATTTCGGTAACATACCTATTTTGTTTGATATAGAGATAGAAGGAAATGCTTCTGACTTTTTAACTTTAAACGCTACCCAACTGCTAGTTGATAGACTTTCTAAAGGATACTTAGAAGTAAGGTATTCAACAACGAACATTGACGGCAACTTTTATGCAATTGTGAAGATTAAGAATTCTTCGGCCATACCAGAAGAAATGAACACAACAATTTACATTCAAATAACGAAGCTGAGGATCGATATTATTTCTCCGAATCAAAGTTATCCTGCGAGAGTTAAGAGTGATGATATCATCCAAATTGAGGTGAACGCCACGTACGAGGAGATAATAACGGAGAACATGACTTGGAGAGTTTACGTTAATGATACTGAATGCCCCATATCAAACTATAAATTCGTAGAAGGGATTTGGAAAGTGAACTGTAGCGCACCTCCTCTAGCTGATGGAAAATACTATACTCTAACGGTTTATGGAAATTATACCATTTATAAAACTGTAGCTTCAGATAGGGAGTACAAAGCTATTTACTATATCGACATCAGCCCGCCATTGTTTGTGAATATAACAGCAAATTCTGCAAAAGTGAATGAAACTGTAATTATTCAGGCTGAAATATACGAAAACACGTTGATTAAAAATGTTACGTTAGAATTGTCTTTCCCGAATGGCTCAAAAATAGTAACACCCATGAACAACGTAAGTATGAATACTTATCAGTACACGCTTCTGAATTTACAAACAAAAGGAGAATACGATTTTAACATTTCAGCCGAAGATGAGGAAGGAAATGTGAATATGGAGGAAAATTGGTTTGAAGTTTATGAGGAGATCTTATTTAGCGGAAGCGTTAAAGATCCTGTCGGTAATCCTATAAAGGCAAACTTTTTACTCTACAGAAACAATAAACCGAAAAAAAGCGTATACTTAATTCACAACATAACCACAAACGAAACAACTGGAGCTTTCAATGAAAGCATTAGAAGTAGAACTTATGATGCTATTTTGAGATTCTTTAATGATGAAATAGAATTCTCTGGGTTAGAACTAAAGTCAAATGTGTCTCAAGACATTATAATAGGGAATGTGACGCCACAAGCTGTAAATATACCGAATACAAGGGCGAAATTGAGGGGAATAGCCGTAAAGATGAATTTCAATTTTACCAACGCCACGATCACTTTAGATTACTCAGAGCACTTAAATAGTATAAACTCGGAAGATGACATAAGAATCTTTAAGTGTCTTGAGTGGAATTTTACAAAGTGGTCTTGTGATTCTGATTGGATTATCCTAGATACAAGTGTAGATAAATTGACTCACAAAGCATCAGCAATTATAACTAACTTTTCAGCTTATTTTGTTGGAGAGTATCAAGAAACGACAACCACGACGCTACCAGCTTTGGTTGGAGGCGGTGGAGCTAATATCTCTCTTCCAAACATAACGTGGCCTGTATGCGGAAACGGTATATGCGAGGCGGGCGAAAACTGGCAAAACTGTCCGCAAGATTGCTTCCCACCCCAACAACCAATACAATTCTCCACAGAATCGATAGAAGTAACGCTTTCACCCGGAGAATATAGAATAATTTCCCTAGGTATAACGAACAATTTGAAGGAAAAAGTAAAGGTGAATTTAGGTGCAGAAGGGAGAATCTGGGAATTCACACAATTTGAAAAAACGTCGCTGGAGATAGATAAGTATCAAACAGAGTATGTACTAGTCAAGTTCTATGCTACTTCTTCAACACCAATAGGCACGTACATTGGGCAGATAGTAGTTAAAGGCGAAAACATTACGAGCAAAATACCTGTAACGCTTAAAGTTGTGGAGAAATCTTCTACTCTTCTAGATGTAATGATGGAGGTTTTGACACCAAAAATAAAGCCTGGAGAAACGCTATTATTAAAAGTAATTGTCTTCACGTTTGGAGAAGTTAGAACTGTGGACGTTACTATAAGGTACAGTCTAATAAAAGCTGACGTCATGGAGGAAATTTTGACATCGAGCGATACTGTTGCCGTCGACAGGAGATTAGAATATACGAAATCTATAAAGCTCCCACCTGACTTAGAAGAAGGAAGATACGTTGTTGAGGCCTATGCCTTTTATGAAAACAGAACGGCAACAGCTGTAGTTAGTTTTGAGGTGTTCAAACCACTACCAATACTTGTAACTTTGAAAAACATCCTCTTAGACTGGAAAACATATGCAATAGTAATAGCCTTCTTTGCAGGATTAATCGGAATGAGAGAGTACATAAGATGGAGGATTTCAAAAGAAACCAAAAAGTATACATTCCCTGTAGATACTAAAAAACTTCCAAGAGGAGTAAAAATTGGAAAAATAGCTGATACTGATATAGATGCCTACTGGGATCTGGATAAAATTACCCAGCATATGATAATAGCTGGTGGTACAGGTTCTGGTAAAAGCGTGGCCGCAATGATTTTGGCAGAAGAGGCATTAAAGAGCGGAATACCTGTGATAGTTTTTGACCCAACCGCTCAATGGACAGGATTCGTCAGGCCTTGTAGAGACGAACGCATGTTAAGTCTCTACCCAGAATTTGGACTAAAGAAGGAGGATGCAAGAGCGTTCAAAGGAAATATTATTGACGTCACTGATCCTAATATGAAAATAGAAATAGAGAAGTATTTGAATAAAGGCGAGATAACAGTTTTCTGCCTTAATAAACTAACTCCAACTCAACTCGATGATTTCGTTTGGAGGAGTATAGATACTATATTCAAAATCCCGTGGGAAGAATCTAGAAGCTTGAGATTGCTGATAATTTACGACGAAGTTCATAGACTATTGCCGAAGCACGGGGGCAAGAAAGGCTATTTAGCTTTGGAAAGGGGAGTTAGAGAGTTTAGAAAGTGGGGAATAGGACTTATAATGATCTCGCAAGTCTTAAGCGACTTCAAGGGGGCAATAAGGGCAGTTATAGCAAGCGAAATCTACATGAGAACGAAATACAGTGGTGATGTAGATAGGGTTAAGAAGACTTATGGAAAAGAATATGCGGTGATGCTACCAAAGCTTAGTGTTGGCACCGGATTAGTTCAGAATCCGGAGTTTAATGATGGCAAACCTTGGTTTATCAGATTTAGGCCATTGCTACATAGTCCATTCAGAATACCAGAGAAAGAACTAGAACTTTACAGAAAATTCCAAGCAGAAATTGCAGAAATAGAAGCAACAATAGAAGAAATGAAAAAGAAGGGAATAGATACTTACGATTTAGAATTAGAATTAAAGCTTGCAAAAGAGAAAGTGAAACAAGCACAATTTGCAATGGCTGAAACTTATATCGAATCTCTCAAAAATAGAATTAGGGGAAGGTGATTAAGTGGTTAAACAGAATTTGGAGGAAAAGCCAGTCGGAGAGATTTTGAAAGAGGAAGGAATAATTAAGGATGAAGAGGAAGTTGAAGGAGAACAAGGGAAAGAGGAGGTAAAAGACGTAAGCGCTAGTAATTTGATAATAGAAATAGAAAAGTTGAAGGCTATAGTCGATACATTTAAGACCATTAAATCTGATACTGATCAAAGAATAAGAGAGCTTGCAGAATCTGTAGGAGAGTTGAGGTCCCTATTTTTCCAGAACGATTCTGAACTAAAGAAAATCGAAACAAAAATCGAAAAAATTGAAGAAGATATAGATAACATAAAGCCCGAAAAAATAAGAAAAAGATTGGAAGAGAAGGATAAAGAGATTAGTCTAACAAATGCAAAAATTGAAAAGCTTGAAGAGATGGGCAAAGATTTTAATCAAAGATTAACTAAACTCGAAAAAATTCTCGAAAACATACGAAGCATTGAAAACTTGAAGGAAATTGTGAATGAAATCGACGAAAAATTGAAAAAAATAGAGAATTTGAAAAACAGTGTTGAGAGAGATGCTGCAAAAACCGAAAGATTTTTCCTAGAGACGGAAAAAAGATTCAAGGAGTTTGAAGAAGTTAAGAAAAATGTGAATAAGATTGATGAAATAACAAAAGAACTTGTAAGAAATGTTGACGAGATAAGAATAAAAGTTGAGGCCGCCGCAACGAAAGATGAACTGGAAAAAATTATAGAGGAAAAGCTTAGTATTGGAAAAAACAAAGAAGAGAAAATTGCAAAAAAAGAAAAGGAGATAAATGAAATAATTAGTTTACTAAGGAATGTAGAAGCACAGTATAAAAAAGGATACCTTTCTGAAGAAGCTTATGAAGAAATAACCTCTAAGAATAGGACCTTATTAGAAAAACTTGAGAGTGAGATAAATAGACTTAAGAGTGAGGAAGGGCCCAAAGACGTGGGAGAAGCAGTCGATTTCTTACAGGAAAAGGTAGAAGAGCTCTCCTCCATGATATCTGCCATTGAGAAAAAAGTAAATGCGATTGAAGAAAGAGAAAAAGAAAGAAGTAAATTGAAAAAAGAAGTTCCAATGGAAGAAGTTTCGCCAAAAGTAGACCTTCTTATGCAAAAATTGAAAGAAGCAGAAGACTTGATGAAAATTCTAGAAGACCAATACAGAAAGGGTATGATCTCGGAGAGAACTTACAACGAAGTTAAGACCAAAAACTTAGAATACATGGAAAAAATAAAAAATGAGTTGGCTACTATTAAGGCGAGTAGGGCCCAAATCAAAGAATTACCGCTTGATATCATAAAAAGGCTTGTCGACCATTTGAGCAAGCTCGAAGAATTAATCGCAATTCAAAATGAGAGGATCTTCAAACTTGAAGACAAAATCAATTTGTTTGTAAACGAAGATGAACTTGCTGAGATAAGGGATTTGAGAGAGAAAATAGAAAATATAAGGAAAAATATACAGGAAGCGAGGAGAGGTCTCTCTTTTATTTTAGAATGAAGTAAAATATAAAATGAAAAGATTTTTAGTTGCCTTACCTATACTTTTCCTGTTGTTCCCTATAGCTACAGCTCAAGAATGGTGGAACAGCAGCTGGCATTTTAGATTTCCTGTCAACATCAGCTCTTCTCTAGATGTTGAAAATGCAAAAGTAACTATAAGCATGGATTTTGCTTACTTGTTAGAAAGTCTAAACATTAGCGGAACTTTTGATCCAAACTCTATAAGAGTTATTGAAGGTTTATACGAACATCCGTATGATTGGGAAAATGAAACTTTTACAGCCGGAAATATCAGCTGGATTGCCAACGGAACGACTCCTGCAAATACAAACAGGACTTTTTGGATCTATTTTGATGTTGTAGAAAATGGAGAAAAACCAACTGGAAAACTTATCTCTGAAAAACCTTATTGGAGGTCTGGCTACACAAACAACATGGACGTTTACTCTCCAATTTGGAATAGAAGTTGGGCCAAGCTTGTAGAGATAAAATGGAAGTGGTCCACAGAGATAACATACGATACTGCTTACTTGTATGTTAATGGTTCGCTCGTTAGACAAAAAGATGGAGTGGGCTCAGAAATTGTCACATTCGTAGGAAATAGCGTTCAAGCCAGGTTTACTTCAGATGCCTCAATCACAAATCCTACAACCGACGAATATGGTACTTACGGTTGTGCTGTAGATTGGATAAGATTTTATCCGGTTACAAACTATACTACTCCTTTACTAATAATAACCATCGGAAATGCTAGCAAACAAAAATTAATCAATTGGCTTGAATTGCCAGAAGATGGCTCTTTGATTGATAAAGGGGAAAAAATATTAATCAAAGGATATATCACTGATGAAAATTTAAATCTATTGAGTAATGTTACAGTTAACTTCACGCTTAGCGACGGAAATGTTGATTATACGTGTGTACCTATTGAGGAAGATGGCTACTATAGCTGCCTATGGGATTCTTCCGATAAACCCCTTGGCAACTATTCCATAAGGATGGACTCTTATAAACAATATTACTCGCCCAATTCCACCGTATGGGTAAATAGATTTACCTTAAGAGCTGGTCCGCCCATCATCAACATAACCCTCTCTTCTGATTTAATAGAACGTTACAGTTGGGTGCAAATAAACGCTTCGGTCGAAGACCAGTCAGGATCTGGAATAAACTGGACGAAAGTAAACATAATTCAACCTAATGGCAACTTAGAAGAGCTCCACATGATTGAAATAGAGTCTAACATTTGGAGCATCAACTATACAAACACTTCTCAAAGAGGAGAATATAGGATAATTGTTTCTTCTAGCGACAATATTGGAAGAGTTGGAGAATCGAACACAACATTAAAGGTTAGTATCAAATTTAATGTCACCCTAAAAACTCAACGGAATTTTTATTATCAAGGTGATAGTGGTAGGATAGAATTTTCCCTTAGAGATGATGAAAACAATCTTTTACAAGGCGCGAATGTTACATTTGAAATAAGAAATCCTAACAACAATCTAGTATATACTTTCAGCGGAGTAACTAATTCAAACGGCACAGTAGAACCGATGCCCACCTTTACAATAGCCGATTCTGATATGACTGGAAACTACAGCCTAATTTCAATCACAACATATTTCGACCCATTAGTAAACATTTCAATAACAAAAAGAGATTATTTCAGCTTTGCTGTTTTGGAAAGAGAAATGATAGTATCTTTCTTCACTCTAAACCTAGAATCTCCCTCAGAAGTGGAAGTAGGGAAAAGTTTGGAGATATTTGCAATGGTAACTGATGGTGTAAAGAATGTAGACGTAGAGGAGATAAAAGTCAGTTTGTACGATTCTCTAGACAATTTAATCCTTGAAAACGTCTCCATGGAAAGGATAAGCACTGGTATTTATCGTAGGAGCTATTCCACTTCTTCGTCCTCTGCCCAAGGGAATTGGAAGTGGGTAGTCACAGCTAAAAAAGGTCCAAACATTCTACAAAAAGTAACGTTCACAAGAGTAGTAGGAGGGCCCTTTGATGTAAGGAATATAACTATCCTTGATGATACCGTGCCAGATATTGCAATAATGGTTGAGATAGAAAACAAAGGAAATGTCGGTCAAGACGCGTTCATTGAGTGGAAATTAACTAAAGTAGAAAGTGGAGAAATTTTAGCTGCAGGAGCAGAAACTGTATTTATTCCGGCGAATTCCATAAAAACCCACACCATCTATCCGGTAACGAATTATTTGGGTAGTGTAAAAATAACATTTTTAGTTTATTACTCTGGAACCGAAAGAGCCGGTGCGTATTTAATTTTTACAACAAGACCCGCTCCGTCGCCACCATTACCCGCAATGCCCACTATGGAAGTTGTTAGGCTTGCTGTTCCAAAAATTGAGATAGTAGAGTGGACGAAAGAAATCGAAATAGAGAGAGGATGGATAGGATTTTTATTAGCAACAGTTAAAAATGTGGGGGAAGTAGATTTACCAAACATAACAGTTAGTGTAAAAGGAATAGATGCAAGCTGGGTCGAAGTTCCGGAGAATTTTAGCTTAAAAGTCGGGGAAAACAGGAGCATTAGCGTAAAGTTTGCGGTGCCTATAAATGTTCCTTCTGGAAATTACAAAGGTGTCATCTTAGTTTCCTCTTTAAATACAAAAGATGAAAAAGAATTTTTGTTAAGAGTATTCGCATCGAGAGCCGAATTAATCTACTATCAAATCCAAACCTTAAAACAAAGCTTAAAAGATCTCATAAACAAGACCTTAGAAGCGGAGAAAGAGGGAAAAGATGTGAAAATGGTTAAAGAAATGCTCGATATTATAAGGGAAAATATAGGATTGGCCGAGAAATATCTGGATAGGAAAATGTATGACGAGGCGTCGGAGATGGTAAGGTTGGCAAGAAATCAGTTGGAAAAGGCCAATTATGAGCTTCAAATTTTACAGCCGATCGCAAAACCTTTTTATGAAGTAGTAATAGAGGACGTTAAAAGATGGTTCGCATTGATGGTATTTTTCATTTCCGCAGGAATATTTGCAATTGTTTATCTTATGATAAAAAGCAAAAAACAAATGGAAGTAAGAGAAGAGTTGTCACTCTCTGCTTTGAAAAATGTATTAACAAGACTAATGGTCACACAAAAATTAGAAAGGGAAAAGGAGAGAATAGAAAAAATACTTTCTCTTTTGGAGAAGCAGTACAGGGAAGGCCTAATATCCGAAGAAAGCTATAGAGAACTAAAGATGAAGAACGAAGAACTGCTCTCGCAGATAAAGAAAAAGTTAAGGGAAGTGTAATCGGGATAGATCTTGTTTTTACTACCAAAACTTCATCCTTAAGAGCAGTTTGTGTATCGGACTTTCCTTAATTTCAGCACCTATCAAATTTGCTGCCAATCTTAGAAACTCTCTACTTGCTTTTGATTCAGGATTAATCAGGAAGAGAGGAGTGGAGAGACCAAGACTGAATCTTATGTTGTTATCATATGGTATGCTCGCTAAAACTGGTAGGCCAGTTAGTTTTTCTACCTCTTCTTTTTTTAATTCAGTCCTCAAACTCGTTACCATATTCAAAACCGTGCCAAGGGGTTTTGCACCAACTTCCTCTACAATCTCCTTACATCTTATAATATCTGCTATACAAGGTAGAAATGGTGTTGTTACAAATATCACTTCATTGCTAGCTCTTATTGCTGATATAGCCTCTCTCCCTATACCCGGCGCTGCGTCTAGGAAAATTATCTCAGTTTTTCCTTCCAAATCTTTGACAACTTTCTCCAAATTTAAAACGTCTATACTCCTTAACTCAAAGATATTAAGAGAAGCTGGTAAAATTTTCACACCGCTTGAATGCTTATATAAGGCCTCTTCTGACTTTGCCTCCCCTCTCAACACTTCGTTTAATGTGATTGGAGTATAAAAGAGTCCCATGTACAATCCCAGATGAGGAGTTGATAGATTACAATCCACAACTGTAACATCCATACCAAAATATCTAGAAAGAATTACACTCACGTTCGAAACAAAAGTTGTTTTCCCAACACCACCTTTACCGCTTACCACAGCTATAATCCTCGTCATATTTTTAATTTATTCCTTAAGTTAAAAGTTATCATATGTGTTGACATCTACACAGCGCAATATATTCATGCTTTACAAAAAGTTGAAGAATTCATCCTGAAATTGTTAAAAGAATTTGAGCTGAAATGAACTTACACTGCTGAAGGAATAACAAGATATTTGAGATTCAAAAAAATGTTAAAAATGTAAAGATTAATCAACCTTTATTCGTGTTACTTAACTTCCATGCTTCGAGACCATTTTTTAGCTGTTACAATGATAACTTTCTCATCTTGTAATTTTTATCTCTCTCATTTCTTCCAAATATTTTCTTCCAGGACCTTCATTAAAATACTTGTAGGCCGGCTCTAACAACTTAATTAGCCCATTAGCTATAGCATTCTTCAAATCTGCCGGGTGAATCTTTCCTTCTATATAATCCA
>Ga0065719_103366_pt1 | contig 17079 bp, 17 predicted proteins | sample GBSCel85sediment_FD_59106 | JGI IMG/M metagenome (GOLD analysis project Ga0065719, IMG submission 59106) | Hot spring sediment microbial communities from Great Boiling Spring, Nevada - Cellulolytic enrichment CS 85C v3 (version 3) | ecosystem: Environmental > Aquatic > Thermal springs > Hot... | reverse complement strand
AATTACTAAAGTTGAAGTAAGCCCTAAGATAGAAAAATAAAAAGAAGCAAACCATATGGGATTACTTAATATTATTCCTTTTTTCCCAAGAACTGAAGTTATAGAATAAATAAAGGCAACTTGAAGAAGTAAAAAACTTCCTTTTTCTTTTTTGATAGCTTTAATAGGAGCTAACCCCCCTTCTTTTATAGAAGGAAAGTTAATAAAATAACTTCCTACTACAACCAGAATTATTCCTAAGGTTCCTTCAACAGAAATTTTTTCTCCTAAAATGAGATAACCTGTAAGTATTATGAAAACAGGAGTGAAAGATAAAAAAGGAATAGTTAAAGAAAGAGGAGAAAGCTTAATTCCTTTCATATAAAGGATAGTAGCTAATATTTCTAAAAGTAAAAGTAAAGAAACATCAGTGATAAAAGGGAATGAGAAGTAATTCAATCCGTTATATTTATAGGTTAAAAATATAAAAATAGGGAAGAGGAAGGGGAAACTTCCTAAAGTTCTTGCAATAACCATATAGGGATAATCAAAAGAAGAAAGATATTTTTTATTTAAGGCATCACTTAAAGAAACAAAAAAACCTGCTAAGATTGCAAAGATACACCAAATCAATGTTTTCTCTCTTTGTAAAATCTTACTCTAAGGAATGTTTAATAGTTTTTAAAGGGCAAGCTTCACAAAGAGGGTCTTTTTTCTTACAAAAATTTTTACCACAAGCAACTAAAAGGGCATGAAATTCATTAAAAAGCTGAGGATCTTGAGGAAGATTTTCCATAAATAAAGCCTGTATTTCTTCATAAGTTGCTTCTTCAGGAACAAGGGAATGACGATGTAAAATTCTATAGGTATAGGCATCCACTACTAAAAATTGGTAAATTTCCTGCATATAAAAGAATACTATCTACAGTCTCTTTACCTAATCCTTTTATATTCAAAAGTTCTTCTCTTGCTTTTTCGAGTCCCTTTGAAAATAAAATATTTAGATCTCCTTGATAATTTTCTATTAAAAATTTAACGAAATTTTTAAGCCTTTTTGCCTTAATATTATAAAACCCAGAAGGTTTTATAATTTGGGAAAGGGATTTTAAAGGGATATTATAAAGTTTAAAAGGGTCTAAAAGATCTTTCTTTTTAAGATTCTCTACAGCTATTTTCACATTTTTCCAGCTTGCATTTTGAGTAAGAATTGCTCCTACACATATTTCAAAAGGCGTATCTGCAGGCCACCAATTTTGAGGTCCAAAATGGGCAAAAAGGCTTTCGTAAATTTCGTATAAAATCTGAGAAATATTTTTCATAATTCTTCTTTTAGAGAAACAGCTCTTGTACCAAAAGAAAAATCAAAAATAAAAAAGCCTTCTTTTTCAAGTTCTTCTCTAATTCTGTCTGCTAATTCATAATTTTTTTCTTTTTTTGCCTTCTCCCTTATTTCAATTTTTTCTAATATATCCCTTTTTTCTATTACTTGGGGGAACTTAAATATTTTTAAAATTTTATTGAGATTTTTAAGGGATTTTAGAACTTCCTTTTTATAATCTAAAGGTAGACCTTGTTTTAAATAGGGATAAATTTTTTTAAAAAAGGAAATTATTTCAGAAATAACTACAGGGGTATTTAAATCTTCTTTTAATGCCTTTTTCCAATTATTTTCAAAATCTTTTAAAATTTGCCAAAGCTTATCTTTATCTTCTATTTTTTCATTTTCAGGGGTTGCCCCTAAATAGGCTATATACCTATCAATTTTTTCTAAAATTTTAGAACTTTCTTCTAATCCTTTCCAACTAAAATTAAATTGATTTCTATAATGAGTTCTTAAAAAATAAAACCTTAAAATTCTTCCTGAAAATCCTTTATTTTTAATATCCTCTATAGTAATTCTATTTTCAGAAGAAATTTTCTTTCCGTTATAAAAAACTAAACCAGAATGAACCCAATATTTTGCAAGTTCTTTTCCAGTTAATGCCTTAGCAATAGCTCTTGTATTTTCATGATGGGGAAAAATAAGATCGCTTCCGCTGGTAAAAATATCAATTTCTTCTCCAAGATATTTTAAAACAAGACTTGCACAATGAATATGCCAAGTAGGTCTTACTTTTCCAAAAGGGGTTTCAACAAAATATCCTCTTTTTAATTCTAAAATTTGAACTCTTTTTAAAAGGGCAAAATCAAAGGGTTCTTCTTTATCATATTCCTCAAGATCAATTGTAGCACCAGGTTTAAGAAAACTTAAATCAATTTTAGAAAGTTTCCCATATTCAGAAAATCTTGAAATATCAAAATAAAGACTTGAATATTTCACATAGGCTTTATCTTTTTCCCAAATACTTATAGCAAGTTTTTTCATATCTTCTAAATGCTCGCTAACCTTAGGATAAAAATCAGCTTTTTCAATTTTTAACCAATCTAAATCTTCATAAAATTCTTGTTCCACCTTTAAGGTGAGTTCTTTTAAATCCACATCTTTTTCTAAGGCAGTATTAATGGTTTTGTCATCAAAGTCTGTTAAGTTGACTACATGGATAACTTTGTAACCCATCAGTTTTAGGAAACCTTTTAATATATCTACAGTAATAAGTCTTCTATAAAGACCTATATGTGGTCTTGTATTTAGCGTAGGACCACAAGTATAGATTTTTACTTCTTTATCAACTAAAGGGTAAAAGGCTTCTCTTTTGCCTGAAAAGGTATTGGTAAGAAATAAATCTACTTCCTTAGGTAGTTCTTTTCTTGTTGTTTCAAAGCTCCAAAGTGGTGTTGAAAGATATCTTTCTCCTCCATCAGGGAAAATAACTACAATTAACCCCTCATCCAAGGTTTCTGCTAATTTTAATGCACCTGCTAGGGCTGCACCTGAACTTATACCTACAAAAATACCTTCCTCCTTAGCTAATTTTCTTGCCCAATAAAATGCTTCTTCATCATCTATATTTATCACCTTTTCAAGAAGGCTCTTTTTATAAATACTTGGTGGATAAGATTCTTTCATATTTTTTAAACCTTGAATTTTATGTCCGGGATTAGGCTCTACCCCTATTACTTTAACAGGTAGATTATTATCTTTTACAAACCTTGCAATTCCCATAGCAGTTCCTGTTGTCCCAAGACCACAAACTACATGAGTAACCTTACCCTCTGTGTCTCTTAAAATTTCTGGAGCAGTAGTTTTATAATGACTAAGCCAGTTTGCATCATTATTAAACTGATCAGTACAATAATATTTATCAGGATTATTTCTCCAAATTTCATAAACAGTCTCTATAGCTCCATCAGTTCCTTTTTCTGCTGGGGTTAAAAGAATTTCTGCCCCGTAAGCTTGCATTATTTTCCTTCTTTCTATAGAAGCTGACTCTGGCATAGCAATTATACATTTGTATCCTTTTACTGCACATACTAAAGAAAGCCCTATTCCTGTATTCCCGCTTGAAGCTTCAATTACAATTTTATNTTTAGTTAGAAGCCCCTTTTTTTTCTGCTTCTTCTATCATAAAAAGTGCTGGTCTATCCTTTACAGAGCCTCCAGGATTTTGACTTTCTAACTTCCCCCAAATTTCTATAGATGGCTTGACTTTTATATTTCTTAGTTTAATTATGGGAGTGTTACCAATTTTTTGTAAGATATTATGAAATCTCATAGTATTTTTATAAGCTTTTTATTCGTCTTATTTTATATTACTTTAGGGAGTTGCCAAGTAAATAAATTAATTCCCAATAAATTTATTTATTTTGAAGATATATTTTATACCCTTCAAGAAAATGATACACTTGTAGATTTAGCTGTCCAATTTAAAGTGGGATATTATCATATAACCCTTGCTAATCCTAAGGTAGATCCTTGGATACCACCCAAAGGAAAAAAAATTATTATACCCAAAAAGGTTTTAATTCCTGAGGAATTTTTAAATTTAAATAATTTTATTCTTATTAATCTTCCAGAAATGAGACTATATTATTTCAAAAATAATGAGTTTTTAGTAGCTCCTATAGGAATTGGTGTTAAAGGTAGTTTACCTCCTTTAGGATTGTATACTATAATCAATAAAAAAGAAAAACCCACTTGGTATCCTCCTCCTTCTGTAAGAGCTGAAGACCCTACTTTACCTGAGGTAGTTCCTCCAGGACCAGAAAATCCTATGGGTGATTATGCACTTTACTTATCAAAAGGTCTTTATGCTATACATGGCACAAATAAAGTATATAGCATTGGTAGAAGAACTACTCATGGATGTATTCGTCTTTATCCAGAGGATATAAAATTTTTGTTTGAAAATGTTCCTGTAGGAACTTTAGTAAAAATCATTTATGAACCCTACAAAATTGCTATAGAAGGAAAAAATATATATTTGCAAGCCTATCCTGATATAGAAAATTTTATAAAAAATCCTCTACCTTATATTATACAAAAATTAGATAAACTTACAGAAAGAAAAAATTTAAGTTATAAAATTAATTTAAAAATTTTAGAAAGAGTTCTTGAAAATCCTGACGGTTTAATTCATAAAATAGGGGAAATTAAAGATTAAGTTTGTTCATATTTTTTTGATTTTTTATAAATTAGCAAAAAAGTAAGAGCTCTACTTTCAATTTCTTCTAATAATCCAGCTTTATAAAGGCTTTTTAAAGCCTCTATATGAGATCTATGATTGGAATAAATTGCCTCAATTTCTGCTACTAAAGGGTATCCTAAAGCAAATAAATCTCCTATAATATCAAGGATTTTGTGCCTTACAAATTCATCTTCAGTTCTCAAACCTTCAGGATTAAGAACTTTATCTTTATCTAAAATTATAGCATTAGAAAGACTACCTCCTTTTATTATGCCCTTATTTTTTCTTTCAAAAAGTATATCTTTAAAACCAAAGGTTCTTGCAAAAGCAATTTCATTAATATAAGACCTTGGATTTATCTCAATTTCTAAGCTTTGTTCTCTTATAAGGGGATGTTCAAAAGATATGGAGGCTTTAATTTTTAAAGTATTAGAGGGTTTGAATTTTATTTTAGAAACTCCATTTTGATACTGAAAACTTTTACGAAGATAAAATTTCCTTTTAGGGATTAATAAAAATCGATATCCCACTTCTTGAATTTTTTTTACCCAAGGATATGCTGAACCATCAAATAAGGGTATTTCTTCTCCATAAACATAAATATTCGCATTATCTATCTGAAGTCCATGAAGAGCAGAAAGGAGATGTTCCACTAAATAAATAAAATGTTCTCCATCAGTTATTGCAGTTGCACCCTCAAGCCCAATTATATTTTCTATTTTTAATGGAATAACAGGCTTTTCCGGTAAATCTGCTCTTATAAAATTAATACCTTCATTTTCCTCAGCTGGTTCAATTTCTACCCTTATATTTTTACCAGAAAAAATACCTTCACCTTTTAAAACTACTTTTCCAGCTAAGGTTCTTTGATATTCCATTTTGAGCTTTTCTCCTTTTTTAATTTTAATTAAAAATTTAGCAATTTTTGTGCCTAATTTGAACTATTAATTTTTCTAAATTTTTTTAAAAAATTTGGAATTTTAAATGTGTAAATTTGTAAACAGGTGTGTTATAAAATACACAATTATATAAGAGATAAATCAAAAATCTTTTCTTTTAAAATAACTTTTTTAACTCTTCCTTTGAGTTTTTTATTTAAAAATGGAGTATTCTTGCTTTTGGATTGAATTATTTCTTCAGTTAAAACGTATTCTTCTTCAGGATCAACAATTATAACTTCAGCTGGGTTTCCCTTTTTAAAAGAGGGAGGGTCAATACCTAATACTTTAGAGGGATTTACAATAAGTTTTTCAAAGAGGGCTAAAGGTGTTAAATAGCCTTCTCTTATTAAATTAAGACTTAGAGGAAGTAAAGTTTGAAGCCCTATCATACCAAATGAGGCATGCTCAAATTCTATTTCTTTTTCAAGAGGGCTATGAGGTGCGTGATCGCTTGCTATTACTTCTATTAAGCCTTCTTTTAAAGCAAGTTTTATAGCTAAAACATCTTCTTCAGTTCTTAAAGGTGGATTTACTTTTGCTAAGGTATTGTAATTTTCTACTTCCCTTTCTGTTAAGGTAAAATAATGAGGACATGTTTCTGCTGTAAAGGGAATATTTTCTTCTTTAGCCCATTTTAAAAAAGGTATAACTTCCTTAGTTGAAAGATGAGCTAAATGAACAGATTTTTGAGTTTCTTTAGCCAAAATAAGATCTCTTAATACTGCTATAGTTTCTGCAGAAGTAGGAATCCCTTTTAATCCTAATTTTGCTGAGAAATATCCCTCATTAATTTGTCCACCCTTTGAAAGACCTATGTCTTCACAATGTGAAATTATAGGTAGATCAAAGTTTTTAGCATATAACATTGCTCTTTTCATAACTCCTGAATCTTGAACCCACTTTCCATCATCGGAAACTGCAATAGCTCCTGCTTTTTTTAATCTTCCAAATTCAGTAATTTCTTTTCCTTCCTGTTTTTTAGTAATACAAGCAATAGGATAAACTGTAACATAAGCTTTTTGAGATGCCCTTTCGAGAATATATTTAGTAACCTCTGGGGAATCATTAGGAGGCTTTGTATTCGGCATACAAGCTAATCTCAAAACCCCTCCATATAAAGCTGATTTTGTTCCTGTTTCTATATCTTCTTTCCATTCCTCCCCTGGTTCTCTTAAATGAACATGGATATCTACAAGCCCTGGTAAAACCCATAAATTGTTAGCTTCTATTATTTCTACCCTTTCACGAATTTCTATATTTTTTTCAACCTCTAAAATCTTTCCATTTTCTATTAATAAATCTCCTAAAAAATCTAAATTTTGTGAGGGATCTATTATTCTTCCTTTTTTAATTAAAATCTTCATAACCCCTTTCACCTGTTAAAAACCTTAACAGAATTGCCATTCTTATAGCTACTCCATTTTCTACTTGGTCTAAAATTACTTGAAAGGGATATTTTTCCATTTCATAAGCAAGTTCTACTCCCCAGTTTATAGGTCCAGGATGCATAAGGATTGTTTTTTCTTTCATTAATTCCAAATGTTCTGGTTTTAAACCAAAGAACTCATGATATTCTAAAAAACTTGGGATAAGAGCTTCTCCATGTCTTTCTCTCTGTATTCTTAGAGCTATTATTATATCTGCATCTTTAATAGCTTCTTCTATTTTATAACAAATTTTAAAACTCCTCTCAGAAAGCTTAAAATAATTTTCCTCTTTAATATCTGGTAAAAGATGAGCTGGGCCAGAAACCCAAACAGTGGATCCCATTTTCTGAAAGGCTAATATATCTGAATGAGCAACTCTACTATGCTTTATATCTCCTATAATTGCAACCTTTAAATCTGAAAGAGTTCCAAGTTTTTCTTTAACAGTTAAAAGGTCTAAAAGTGCTTGAGTAGGATGCTCATGAGTTCCATCTCCAGCATTAATAATGGGAACTTTACTATATTTAGCTACAAAATGAGGTGCCCCAGCAACAGGATGTCTAATAATAAAAAGATCTGATCCTATAGCTTCTAAATTTTTAATAGTATCTAAAAGAGTTTCCCCCTTTTCTATACTCGTACCCTTACCTGTAAAAGTTAAACTATCTGCAGATAAGGTTTTAGCAGCCTTTTCAAAAGAAAAGCGAGTCCGAGTTGATGGTTCATAAAATAAATTAATTATCAATTTTCCTCTTAAAGTAGGAACTTTGGGAATTGGTCTATAGAGAATTTCTTTTAAATTTTCTGCTAAATCTAAAAAATCTTCTATTTCCTCCTTAGAAAGAGAAGCAATATCAAGAAGATGTTTTATTTTTAAATCCATAAATATTCCTTAATATACTCTACTGTCTCTTCAGGGGTATCAACTATTTTAAAAAGATCAATATCTTTAGGAGAAATTTTGTTATTAGGAATAAGAAAATCAACCATCCATTTATAGAGAGGGTCCCAAAAATTTCTATCTATAAGTACTATAGGAATAGGCTTTATTTTTTTTGTTTGTACTAAAGTTAAAACTTCAAACATCTCATCTAAGGTGCCAAATCCTCCTGGAAAAAATACAAAAGCAACTGAGTATTTTGCCATCATTACCTTTCTTACAAAAAAGTATTTAAATTCTAATTTAATATTAGCATAAGGATTAGGTTCCTGTTCTAAAGGCAATCTAATGTTTAATCCTACTGAATATCCTCCAGCTTCAGCAGCACCTTTATTAGCTGCTTCCATAATCCCTGGTCCTCCACCTGTAATAACAGAAAAACCAGCTTTTACCAATAGCCTTCCTAATTCTTCTGCTTTTTTATAATCTGGATGATCAGGAGATGTTCTTGAGGAACCAAAAATAGTAACTGCTGGATAAACTCTGGGAAGAAGTTCAAAACCCTCTACAAATTCAGCTAAAATTTTAAATAATCTCCATGATTCCTTAGCTGCAAGTCCTTCAAGTACATATTGTTTTTCTTCAAAAAATCTTCCTTCAAGAGTCCTCTGCTTCATTTACCCCCCAATTAAAATCTTTTAAAAATTTTAAAGAATTCAATTCAAAAGGCAAAAAATATTTTAAGAACTTTTCGCTAATTTTTAAAATTTTTTCTTTAATATAAATTGCTTTTTCTAAATCTTTTTCTAATTTTTTTAAACTTTCAAATTCAACAGGCATTTTAATTAAAGATCTTAAAATATCAACTGTTTCTAAATCAAGTTTCTCACTATTTCCATCCTTGCACTTAAAACAAAGTATTCCTCCTTCAGGAATAGAAAGGAAAAAAATTTTTTTAGGTTTATAGCCACACTTTACACATTGAAAAAATTCTGGGGACCATCCTGAAAATTTTAAAATTTTTAATTCAAAAAAAGGTTTTAATAAAAAAGATAAATTTTCTTTTTCTATCTCCATAAATAATTTTTTAATAAAAGAAAAATATTCTATATAAAGCCCGGAAAAACTTATTTTTGAAAGGATTTCTCCCATATAAGAAATCATTAAATACTTTTTATAATCTTTTCTAATACTTTCTGGTAAAAAAAGAAGATCCGCCTTTTCTAAAATAGGTAATTTACCTTTAGAGGTTTTTCTTAAGTGAGCTTTTATAAAATTAAATTCCTCTAAAAGATTAACAAACCTTTTACGACTCTTTTGAGCCCCTTTAGCAACACTCCAAATTTTTCCTTTAGGAGTAAAAAGCTCTATTAAAAGATCTATTTCGCCTAATTTTTCCTTAGAAAGAATTAAAGCTTCTAAAGAGAAAATCATTTATAAATAAATTTTAATATATCTTTTTTCTTCAAGTTCATTAATCCATTTCTCTAAGACTGTTTGGGCTTTTAATTCAAATAATTTTTGATATAATTTTTCTTTCATTTCTTCAAAGGAAGGAGGCGTACCTTTTTCAATTTTAAGAAGCCTTATAATATAATATTTTTCATCTTTTTTTATTACGGGGGTTACTTCACCAGGAGAAATATTTTTAAGCTTTTCTAATATTTCTGAAACTAATTCATCCTTTTTAAAAGGTTCATCTTTTATAAGTTGTACATTAGTAGGATAGGTCTTATAAACTTCTTCAAAACTTTTTCCCTTAAGGATTTCTTCGTATATAGAAGAGGCTAATTTTTCATCTCCATTTATAATTAAAATTGACAACCAATATTTTGGAGAAAGGTCATAATTTTTTATTGTTTCTTCATAGGCTTTTTTAAGTTCTTCTTCAGTAATAGCTACTTTTCCTTTTAACTGAATTTGAACAAATTTATATTTTAATATTTTATCTCTAACTTTTTCTTTATATTCCTCATAACTTATTCCTTGCTTTTTTAAATATTCTTTAAATACCTCCTCTCCACCTATTGAATTAATTTCTTCATTTAAGAGTCTTTTAAGTTCTTCATCACTTACAGTTAAGCCATACCTTTGAGCTTCTATTTTTAAAACACTTTCCTCTATCCATCCTTTTAAAATATTTCTTCTTATTTGATTTTTTATTTTTTCTTTTTCCTCTAAAGGTAAATCTGGTTTTATAAATCTTTCAAAATAGGGCTTACACATTTCATCTAAATCATAAAGAGTTAAAAACTCATCTCCTACCACTGCTACGATTTTATTAATAATTTGAGAAGCAAAAGAATGGGTAGTAAAAATTAAAAAAAAGAATAAAGAAAGAATAAATTTTTTAATTTCCATTTTTATTCACTTTCTAATTTTAGAGTAATATAATATCTTCCTTTTGGCGTTCTAATTCCTAATAAGACCTTTTTTGTTTCTAAGGAAGGTTTAAGAGCTTGGAAGAATTCATTTAAATTTTTAATTTTTTTACGATTAACTTCATCAATTATTAAGCCAGGAGTAAGTCCAGCATAATCAGCTGGTGTTTCAGGAATAACTTCAGTAATAATAACACCTTGAAGAGAAGGTAATCTCAACTTTTTTGCTGTTTCAGGAGTAATATCTTCAACTATTAGCCCTAAATTTTCTAACAATTCTTCTATATTTTCCATTTCGGTCTTAGAAAGAATTAGTCCTTCTTTTTGAGCTCCAATTTTAACTTTTATAGGCATTTCTTTTCCATTTCTTATAATCCTCAATTCTACTTCTGTTCCCGGTTTAGTTAAAAGAACATAATTTTTTAATTCTGAAGCATTTTTGACAGATTTACCATTATAACTTATAACTACATCTTTTTCTTTTAATCCTGCTTTTTCAGCAGGAGAACCAGGTTTTACCTCTGTAATAAGTGCTCCTTCGTTAGTTTTTAAACCTAATTCTTTAGCTAAGGCTGGTGTTAAATCTTGGATACCTATCCCCAAATATCCCCTTTCAATTTTCCCTTTTGTTTTTAATTGTTCAACCACTGTTTTTACAATATTACTTGGAATAGCAAATCCTATTCCCATATAACCACCAGATCTTGTAAATATAGCTGTATTCATTCCTATAACTTCTCCCTTTAAATTTAAAAGAGGACCTCCTGAATTTCCCGGATTAATAGCTGCATCGGTCTGAATAAAATCTTCTACATCCGATATTCCTATTCCACTTCTTCCTTTAGCACTTATTACACCTACAGTTACAGTATGGGAAAGTCCAAAGGGATTACCAATTGCAATAACCCATTCTCCTACTTTTATTGAATCAGAATCACCGAGAATCAAAGTGGGAAGATTACTTGCTTCAATTTTAAGTAAAGCTATATCTGAAAATGGGTCAGTACCTATAATTTTACCTTCAAAAATTCTTCCATCTACTAATTTTACAGTAATTTTTTGAGCTCCCTGGATTACATGATTATTAGTAACTACATATCCGTCTGAAGAAATTATAAACCCCGAACCTGCTCCTCTTTGTCTATACCGAGGGGTAGAAAAAAATCTTTTAAAGAATTCATCACCAAAAAAGTCAAAAGGAAACATCTCCTTAGGAATTGAAACTACCTTTTCTGTTTCAATGTAGACAACAGCTGGAGCAGCCTTCTCTGCTACATAAGAAAAAGCTTCTGAAAGTTCATTAGCTACTTCCAAACTTTTTGAAATAGTTGTCCCATCTTCTGCAATTAATTCCTTTGACTTTAAAAACCCCGTTTTATCTATAAAAGTTTTTGCTAAAAGCCCAAAAACAAAAGCCAAAATAATAAGTAAAATAGTTAATTTATAAGAACTCCAAGAAAACTTCCTCATACCTTCTCCCCTCCTTATTTAGCAAGTTAGTTATTACATAATCCATTATTTTTTTTATATTAACTACATCTTCTTTATTATAAAGAATAAGTTTTCTCAAGGAATTTTTGTCTCGCTCTTCTACCCATTTTCTCCATAACTTTACTGCATCATAACCATTTAACCCTTCAGTTTTTCGAATAATTCCTAGCATCTTTTCTATTTTTTTAAGACCCCCTTTTAATCCTACTTCCTTAGTTAAAAAGAATAAATCAATATGAACTAAAGGGGTTTTTAAGTAAGGGAAAGTTTTTTTTATAAAGGGAATATCAAAATTTTCTCCTCCAAAGGTTATCCAAATAGGTGTAGAAGCAAGAAATTTTATAGCTTTTTCTAAATTAAAATTTTTTATAAAAGGATAATATTTATTATCTTTATATATACCTATTAAAGTAATATCATTTTTTTCTTTAGAAAGACCTTCTGTTTCTATATCTAAAAACAATAAATGCGAAGGAAAATAAAGATATAACACCCATTTTTCTTTTTCAGAAAGTTTAAGGCGCTTAAATTTTTCTTCAAACTCTTCTAATAAATTACTTACTTCTATTTTGTACATCTTTCATCTTTAAATAAATCTTGGGTTGATAGGTTTTATAAAGATTTTGCAAAATTTGTGCTATCAATTCTTCTTCTTTTTCTTGTCTATAATCCTCTTCTACTACATTTTTAACTTCATCAAAAGGAAGAATCCTTTCTGGAATTATTTTTTCTACTTTCACAATATGATATCCATAAGGAGATTTAATAGGAGTGCTTATTTCACCAACTTTTAGCTTAAAAATTTCTTTTTCAAATTCAGGTATAGTTTGTCCTTTTCTGATTATTCCTAAATCTCCTCCCTTCTCTTTAGAACCTGTATCATCGGAGTACATTTTAGCAAGCTCTTCAAAATTAGCACCTTTTAAGAGTTTTTCTCTTATTTCATTTGCTTTTTTAAAGGCACTTTCTTGAGTAGCATTATCTGCATCCTTAGAAAAATAAATCAAAATATGTTTAATATGTCTTGCTTCTGGTTCTTTATATTTTTCTTTATTTTTCTCATAATATTCTTTTACTTCCTTTTCAGATATTTTTAGATTAGCTGTCTTTTTCTCAAAATATTTTTGGGCAATAAAATTTTTTTCAATTTCTGCTAATTCTCTTTTAACAGATTCTTCTTTATCAATTCCTTCTTTTTTACCTGCAAGAGAAAATAACGATAAATTAACCCATTTGTTTACTATAACTGAAACTATTTCATCTTTTAATTCAGGTTTTGATTTTAAGAGCTGTTGAATTTGAACATCCTCTTTCATCATTTTATTTACATCTTCTTCATAAAGTTTATAAGGTCCAACTTCAGCTAAAAGTTTTCCCTCTTCTGAGTAAGCCTTTAAATAAAGGCAAAAAATTAGTGCAAAAATTGCAAAGATAAAAGTAAATTTTTTCATAAAACCCCCTTATTTTATTTTTGTTCCTGGCAAAAAATAACCAGGACCACAAACCTTACCAGGATAAACATAGGATTTTTTTCCTAAAAGTGTCCCCGGTTGTAAAACAGAATTACAACCAGTTTGACATAAATCTCCCAAAATAGCTCCCATTTTTTTGAGCCCTGTATTTACAATTTCGTTATTAATTACTAAGGTTATAATTGTTTTACTAAATTTTAAATTTGCAAGTTTTGTTCCTGCCCCTAAGTTTACACTATTTCCAAGTATACTATCCCCTATATAAGCAAAGTGAGAAGCCTTGGCTGAACTGAAAAATATACTATTTTTAACTTCAGTAGTATGCCCTATTACTACTTTTTCTCCTGTATAAACACTCCCTCTAATATAGGAACCATGCCTTATTTGTGTTCCTTTAGAAAAATAAGCAGGTGGGGAAATTAGAGAAAAGGGCTCTACTATAACTTCCTCTTCAAAAAATATTTTTTTTCCAGTTAAAAGAGCTCCTGCTTTTAAAATAGCCCCTTTTATTTTTTCTCCTTTAAAATAATACTCATCATTATAAATCTCTAAATCTTTTAAAGGTATAACTTCTCCTTCTGAAGTTAAAAATAAACTTTCAGGTATAGGGATTCCTATAGGTATTTCTTTAGGTAATTCAGGAACTGTATCTAAAAGATAGGTTTTTAAAAATTTTAAAGGCTCCCAGGGAAGAGCATTTTTAAATAATTCTGCTATTTTCTCATTTTCTAAGTTTTCAAAAAATAAATCTAATGATATATTCATATTGGCAACATTATAAACCTTTAAAAGGCACTTGTCAAAAAGAAAAAATTGATTAAAATTCTATAAAAAAATTGCCCCTGTAGCTCAATAGGACAGAGCAGCGGCCTTCTAAGCCGTAGGTTGGGGGTTCGAGTCCCTCCAGGGGCGCTTTTTTTTTAAAAATTTTAAGTGCTAAGTTATATTATTTTCAAATTTAAAAGAGGTGATAAAGAATGAAAAAAGGAATCCATCCTCAGTATTTTGAAGAAGCGATAGTGAAATGTGCCTGTGGTAATGAATTTANAGTTGGTTCTACAAAGAAGGAAATAAGGGTAGAAATTTGTTCTAAATGCCATCCCTTTTTCACAGGAGAAATGAAATTTGTTGATACAGAAGGAAGAATTGAGAAGTTTATGAAAAAATATGCAAGTTTTTATGAAGAAAAAGAAAAAAATTAAAATTTAGAAATTAAAAATATGAGTTTAGCAAGTTTTTACCTAAAAAAATTAGATGTTTTAGAAAAAAATTTTGAAGAGATTTCTTCAAAATTATCTGATCCTTCTATAATTTCTAACCCCGAACTCTATGCCAAATTAGCTAAGGAACATGCTGAACTTTCAGAGATTGTAGAAACCTATAGAGAGTATAAAAAAATATTAGAACAAATAAAAGAGAACAAACAGCTTATAGAAGTGGAATCAGATGAAGAATTAATAGAATTGGCTAAAGAAGAATTAAAGGAATTAGAAAATCGTTTGGAAGAATTAGAAAAAAAATTACCTGTCCTTCTTTTACCTAAGGATCCTAATGATGAAAAAAATGTAATTTTAGAAATAAGAGCAGGAGCTGGTGGAGAAGAGGCTGCTTTATTTGCTGCTGATCTTTTAAGAATGTATCAAAGATATGCTGAAAAAAAGGGATGGAAATTTGATATTCTTGATGCTAATGAGACCGGTCTTGGGGGCTTTAAAGAAGTTATAGCTAAAATTGAAGGTAAGGGTGCTTATAGTAGATTAAAATACGAAAGTGGAGTTCACAGAGTCCAAAGAGTTCCTATTACTGAATCTTCCGGAAGAATACATACTTCAACCGCTACAGTAGCAGTTCTACCTGAAGTAGATGAAGTTACAGTGGAAATAAGACCTGAAGATTTAAAGATTGAAACTATGAGAGCAAGTGGGCATGGTGGACAACACGTTAATAAAACCGAAAGCGCAGTAAGGATTACTCATATTCCTACAGGAATTACTGTAACTTGCCAAAATGAAAGGAGTCAACATCAAAATAAAGCAACTGCCTTAAAAATTTTAAGAGCTAAACTTTATGAATTGGCTTTAAGAGAACAAAATGAAAAAATTCAAACAGAAAGAAAATCCCAAGTTGGAACAGGAGAAAGATGTGAAAAAATAAGAACCTATAACTTCCCACAAAATCGTGTGACTGATCATCGTATCGGATTAACTGTTTATAATCTTCCTGAGGTTTTGGATGGAGAACTTGATGAATTCATAGATGCGCTAATTGCTCATTATAGGGTTAAGGCCTTAAAAGAAGAGGAAGAAAAACTTAGCTTAGCTGCTTAANTTCAACTTTTTAACTATGATAACTCACTATAGTTTTGGTAATCTTAGTTTTAAAGATAAAACATATCACAAAGACCTTATTATCATAAAAACCCCAAAAGAAGAAAAAATTTTTCCTGATTGGTGGAGAAAGGAAGGTCATAGATTACAAGTTGAAGATTTAGAAGAGGTATGGAAACATTCTTTGGAATATTTAATAATAGGCACTGGAGCTCACGGAGTAATGAAAGTTGATTCTGAAGTAGAAAAGAAGGCAAAAAGTTTAGGCATTAAAATTGAAATTTATAAAACTGATTTAGCTGTTAAAAGGTTTAATGAACTCTATTCTTCAGGAGTTTCCTTAGCTGGTGCTTTTCATTTAACCTGTTAATTTATCTATTCCCAACTCCAAGGATTTTCTTTTTTTACTGAAGAAGGTTTTTGAGATGGTATTTGTTTTTTTGAGGATTCTTCTATATAAGTTTGAGATTGAGAAGTTTGAGGTTGGGGATGACTTGGCTGATAAGTTTCAGTTAATGGTTGAGGAGAAGGAGCAGGAATTACTTGAGGAGAATAATATTTGGGAGTTTTTTCTTTTTCTCCAAAAGGCCATATACGAGACCATAGCTTAGAAAGGATACCCTCATCTTCTGAATAGTAATAATAAGTATAAGGTGGTGGAGAATAGGGATAGTAAGGCTGGGAAGGATACATAGGTGGATAATTAGGAGTAACTGCAGTAGCATTGTTATTTTTTTCTTTTTCTTCTTCTGCCCATCCAATTGTTCCTGTAGAAAGATCTATTACTAATTTACTACTCAGTCCCTCTGGCTCATAATCTCCATAAGGACTTTTGGCTCTGGTTACTTTTGGTTTTCTTTCAATAGGTGCAGAAGGAAAAAGATAAGGTGCATAATAATAGTATCCTCTCTCCGGATGTTCTTTCCCTAATCCATATGGTGCTAAAGCATAATAAGGTTCCCTATAAAAATCTTCCTCCTTTCCTTCTATATACATCCTTGCTTTTTTGTGCAAATTTTGAAATTTGGGGAATTATATCAGAAATATTTTTTATTTCTTGGAAAAATTGAGCAGGCTTTTTTTCACCAGATAAATCTATTATTTGTGCATCAATACTTACCCCCTCTCCTAAAACAGTAATACTTCCCCATATAACGTAATTTGCTTTAAATTTATTACCCAAATCTTCAGCTGTTTTTCTATTTATTTTTTCAAAATTTTTAATTTCTTCCTTAACTTTCTCCATTTCTACTATTTCTATTTTAGAAGGAGAAAAAAGACGGCTTATAAGCATTTCTGGAATAGCTTCTTTTAAATAAGAATATTCAGGAGGTGAATAGATATCAAAAGGAAGTATTAAAACTCTTTTAGTTTCAGAGGTATTTTCTTGTCCAAATATTTTAAAACAATTAAAACAAAACAAAAAAATAAAAACAAAGATAAAAACTAATATTTTTTTCATAGCTTTTCCCTTGTTTTGTAATTACTATTTTTAAAATAAACCATTTTAAAATTTTGTCAAAATTTTTTAGATATAATTATAATTTTAAAAATTTTGGAGTTATAATTAGTTTAATGAAGATTATAGGAATTGAACCCAAAAATTTTAAAACTCA
>Ga0065719_106693_pt1 | contig 17083 bp, 18 predicted proteins | sample GBSCel85sediment_FD_59106 | JGI IMG/M metagenome (GOLD analysis project Ga0065719, IMG submission 59106) | Hot spring sediment microbial communities from Great Boiling Spring, Nevada - Cellulolytic enrichment CS 85C v3 (version 3) | ecosystem: Environmental > Aquatic > Thermal springs > Hot... | reverse complement strand
TGTAGTAGTTAATCCTATTATTCTTCCACCACCAGCTATAATAAGCATGGCATCTTTCCCAAATTGAACACTTGCTAAAGAATCTAAAACTTGTTTTTTAGCAGAAAGTCCTAAGGAATAAATAGTATTTAAGGCAATAAGACTTATAGTTAAAGCTAAGAACATAAAAAAGAAGTTAACTTTGTTAGAGAAGAGTTCTTTAAGGATATCTTTTAAAAATTGGAAAAATGAGTTTTTCATCTTTCTATAAAAACACCATCTTTTATTATTTTAATTTTTTGGGCAAATTTAGCAATTTCTGGATCGTGGGTAACCATAATAATGGTAAGTCCTTCTTCATTAAGTTCTTTAAAAATTTTCATTACCTCTTGAGAACTTTTACTATCAAGATTTCCTGTAGGCTCATCAGCTAAAAGGAGTTTTGGTTTGGTAATAAGAGCTCTTGCAATGGCTACTCTCTGTTGTTCTCCACCTGAAAGCTCACTTGGTTTTGCATTTATCCTTTTTTCGAGTCCTAAACGAGTTAAAAGCTGTAAAGCCCTATCTTCGTCTTCTTTTTTAAAACTTCCTCTGTATAAAAGAGGCATTAAAACATTTTCAAGGGCTGTAGCCCACGGAACCAAATGGAAAGCTTGAAATACAAAACCTATTTTTCTATTTCTTATATAAGCAAGTTCACTTTTATTTAATTTACTTACCTCCTGCCCATCAAGTATATAAGTTCCTGAGTCGGGTTTATCAAGAAGACCTATAATATTCAAAAGGGTAGTTTTTCCACTTCCAGAAGCACCCATTATAGCTAAAAATTCTTTTTCTTCTACTTCCAAATCAATTCCTTTTAAAACCTGATGAGCTATATTACCGGTTTTATAAGTTTTGGTGATATTTTTAAGAATTACAAGTTTTTTTACCACAAACCTACTTCCTCACCCTCTTTAAGACCGGAAATAATTTCAATTTTTCCTCCGGATTCCCATCCTACCTTCACTATTCTTTTTTCCCATTTATCGCCCATTTTAACCATTACATAATAATTACCTTGAGNATCTATTTTTACAGCTTGAGAAGGAACTATCAAAACATTTTCTTTTTTCCCTGCGATTATAGTAACATGAGCTGTCATTTCAGGACGGAGAATATTTTCATAGGGATCTAAAATATCTAAAACTACATCATAAAAAACCACATTATTTTTTATAATAGCACCTGGATAAATAGTTCTAACTCTTGCTCTAAAGATTCTGTCAGGATAAGAATCTACTGTAAAAGTAGCCTCTTGCCCTTCTTTTATCTTTCCTATATCTGTTTCGTCAACATAACATTCTACTTGAAGTTTTGAGAGATCAATAACAGTTATAAAGGTAGGAGCATTAAGACCTGCGACTACTGTTTCTCCTTGTTGAGTTGTTACTTGAGAAACTACTCCAGAAATAGGTGCATAGACAAAGGCATAACTAAGTTTTACTTTTGCTTCTTCCCATGCATTTTTAGAGGCAGAAATTTGAGCTTGGGCTCTTTCAAGTTCTTTTTCATATTCAGAAATTAAAGCAGAAAGAGTTGATTTTTCAGATTCAAGCTCAGCTTTCTTTACCTTATAGTCTCTTTCCATTCTCTCTAAATCAGTTAGGGAGATTAATCCATCTTTATATAAGGCTTCATATCTTTTCAATTCCCTTTCTATTTGTTCTAATTGTATCTTAAGGGCTTCCACTCTTTTTTTCTGAGCAGAAATCTTATCTGGATACACTCTTTTGATTTTTTCCATATTAGCTAAAGCATCTTTATAATTTGCATAGGCTCTATCTACTTCATCTTGTAAGTCTTTGTGTTCAATAACAGCAATTAGTTGTCCAGCCTTAACTTTATCTCCTTGAGTTACAAAAAGTTTCTCAACTTTACCTGAAATTCTTGCTCCTACTTTAACTTCAGCTCCAACTTGTGGTTTAATTGCACCTGTTGCACTAACTTCTAAAAAAATAGTTCCTCTTTTTACTTTAACAGATTCCTTAGGTAGAGGATTTTTGCCCTCCCTTTTTTTACATCCTGTAAAAAGGAAAAGAAAGAGAAGGAAAAGGAAAATAAATTTTTTCATTTCTCTATTTCAGGAATAAGACCTATAGATTTCTGAAGTTTATAATATTGATATATCCAATCGTATTTAGATATTGCTACTTTAGCTCTTGCTTGAGAAAGCCTTGCAAGAAGGGTGGTTACATCAACAATACTTGCTAAACCTTCCTCATATTTTTTCTGAATAATCCTATAATCTTCTTCTATACTTTTTAACCAAGCAAGAGCAGATTCATAATTTTCTTTTGTGGTTTGCCAATTTTTATAATTAGTAAAAATTTCTTGTTTTATGTTAAGTTCTGTAGAAATTTTTTCAAAATTCTTCTGTTCCAAAAAAGCTCTTTCTTTTCCTAATTTAGCAATTCTTGAAAAACCTAAAAAGATAGGAAGGGTTATTTTTATCCCTGCTACAAATTCTTCATCTTGAGGAGGTAAATTTTCATATTTGTAGTAACTACTGAAAACATCAACAGAAGGATAAAATTCTCCTTTTACACTTTTTACTCTTTCTTCTTGAGCAAGGATTTCTTTTTCTTTAGCTTTTAATTCTGGTCTATTAATAAGTCCTATTTTTATATATTCTGTAAGTTCTTTAATCTTAAAGGCTTTTTCTTCAACTGGTAAAAATTCAAATTCACCTATTCTTGTAAGATCGTAATTTATTAAAGTAAGAACATTAGCTTTAGCAATTTCCGCAGTGTATTTATAATTGGTTACATTAAATTCTGCCTCTTTAACCCTTGCCTGGGCATCAAGAACATCTGCATAGGGAGAAAGCCCTACTTCATATCTTTTTTGAGCAAGTTTAAGTAGGGTTTTTGCGTCTTCTAAATCTGCCAAAGCTGATTCATAAAGTGCTTTTTGTTTAAAGTAGTCTAAATAAGCCTGTATGATATTAAGAGATATATTTAAAATAGTAGCTTTTATATTTTCATCCTGAGAGGAGATTAGTAAAAGTGCTTCTTTATAACTATGCCAGGTTGAAAATCCAGAAAATATATTCCAATACAGATAAGAACCCCATCTTTGGTAGTCTACAGTAGGTTCATCTTTTCCACGATCCCATCTCTGAAAACTATATTCAAAATATAAATAAGGAAAAAAACCAGCTCTAACTATATTTTTCTGGTAGTAATACTGTTCCTTTATTTTTTCTGTAATATGAATTTGGGGATTATTTTTAATTCCTATTAAGATAACATCTTCTAAAGAAAGAGTTTGAATTCCCCAAAGATTAGAATAAAATCCTGAAAATAAGATAACAAAAAAACTTATTAAATATTTTTTCATAATTTAATCCTATGTAAGTACTTACTTAATTTTATTTCAAATTGAATAACTGTCAAGATGAATTTTTTAAGGTTCAAGTTTAAGTAAACTATGTTTATATCCATAAAGTAAGTAAATTAGAATTCCTATAATAGTCCATACACCAAATCTAATCCAAGTTTCGATAGGAAGCCCAAGCATTATAAATAAAAGAAAAAATAAATTTATAGGAAGAAAAAGTTCAGGGAGAGGAACTTTAAAGGCAGGATTATAATCTTTATTTTTTCTTAATAATATTACAGCTACTCCTATGATGAAATAAGCAAAAAGAGTTCCAATATTTATCAATTCTGCAAGTAATTTTAAGGGTAAAAATCCTGCAAATAAGGATAAAAATAAAGCACCAAAAAGAGAAGCCTTATAAGGAGTAAAATACTTATAATGAACCTCAGAAAAAGCTTTAAAAATTAATCCGTCTCTTGCAAGAGCATATAGAACCCTTGTAAAACCTATAGCCATAACAAGCATTACTGAGGTAATAGTTATTACTGCTCCTAAGGAAATAAAATTTGCTACCCATTTTTCATTAACTTTATACATAGCATAGGCAAGAGCATCTGGTTTTCCTTCATATTCCCAATAAGGAAGCATTCCCACCAAGGTAAAAGAAACTATTATATAAAGAAAAGTTATAATAATTAAAGAAAGAATAAGTCCTTTAGGAAGGGTTTTCTTAACTTCCTTTGTTTCTTCAGCAAGAGTAGCAAGGGCATCAAAGCCAAGATAAGCAAAAACTATAAGGGAGGCTCCACTCCAAACACCTTTCCATCCATAGGGCATAAAATTTTTAAAATTTTCCCAATTTACATATTTACTTCCTATAATTACGAAGAGAATAAGAACAATTAGTTTTAAAATTACTATAAAATTATTTACTAAAGCACTTTTTTCTAATCCCTATAGTTACAAGTAAGAATATTAAAATAACCCCTATAAAAGCAAAAAGATCTATAAAGGTGCCCTGTTGAGGATTTATAGGTCCTGAGAGAGCAGTTGGTAGAACAAAATTAAAATTATTTTTTAAAAAAAGCCCTTAAATATCCTGACCAACCAGTTGCAACCGCAGCTGTAGCAACTCCATATTCAAGAAGTATATTCCACCCTACTAACCAAGCAAAAAATTCTCCCAAAACAAAATAAGTATAATTGTATGCACCTCCTGCAAGAGGAAAGGCAGAACAAAGTTCAGCATAAACAAGGGCTGTTATTCCTATTCCAATTCCTGCCAATATAAAAGAGAGTACAATAGCAGGACCAGCATAAGAAGCTGCTGCTTGTCCTGTAATAACGAAGATTCCTGCCCCAACAACAGCCCCTATTCCTATAAAAACTATATCCCATAAACGAAGTTCTCTTTTTAATTTAGAATCGATTTTTTCAGCAAGATTTAAAGGTTTTTTTCTAAAAAGGTTCATAATTAAACCATAATTATACTAAAAAATTTCTTTTAATCCAGTAGTAATATATTCAATTGCTATACTTGCAAGAATAAGTCCAAGAATCCTAACTATAGCTTTTGTTCCTAATTCTCCTAAAAGTTTAGAAATTTTAGAAGAATAACTAAAAATTAAAAAAGTAATTAGTAAAACTAAAAAAATTATTAAAGATAACCCCAATTTAATATATAAAGTAGAAGTTTCACCCAATATTATAGTAGTAGTTATAGCACCAGGACCAGCTAAATATGGGATACCAAGAGGAACTATAGAAACATCTTCTTTTTCTTTTACTTTTAAGGTCTCTCTTTCAGTTGTTTTTACTTGTGTAGTTTTTCCAAAAAGCATTTCCATAGAGATAAGAAAAAGAAGTATACCTCCAGCTATCCTAAAAGAAGAAACAGAAATTTGAAAAAAGGATAATAAATATTTTCCTATCCATAAAAAAAATAACAAGGTTAAACAAGCTGTTAAAGAAGCTCTTAAGGCAATTTTTTTGCGCTCTTCTTCAGAATATCCTGCAGAAATGCTTAAAAAGAAAGGGACACCTCCTATAGGATCAATAATAGTAAAAAGGGTTAGAAAACTTTTAATTAAGAAGCCTGTTTCCATAAATGTTTCCCTCTTAAATAAAAATAAAGTCCTGGTAGAGAAGAAATGAGAATGATGGAGTATCCTAAGAGTCCTAAAGAAATTCCATATTCTAAGGAATAATGTAGAAGAGAAAGAAAATAACTTAAAGTTCCTTCTCTTACTCCTAATCCTGAAATACTTAAAGGTAGAGCTGCAAGAAAACTAACTACGGGTATAATTACAAAGAGATGAAAAAATTTTAAATTAAGATGCAAAGCTTTACTTAGAAAAACAAATTGCAAAACAAAAAGAACTTGAATAGTAAAACCTAAAAATAAGGGTTTTATATTGTAAGGGAAAATAACAGGTTTTAAATATTCCGGAGAGTAATATTTTTTAATTATCATATTTCCCAAAATTGCCATCAATAAAGTTCCATAAACTAAATATATAAGAAATGAATAAAATTTATGAGGAAGAAAATTTCCAAAAAGAGGTAAAGACCAAAAAAGAATCAGAAAAATACCTAATAAACCAAATATTCTATCGAAAAAGACACTTAAACTTGCCTTTTTCCAATTTAACCCCTCTTTAGTAAGAAAAAGGGTTCTTAAAATGTCGCTTCCTATAATTCCAGGAAAGATAGTATTTAGAGAAAAGCCCATCAGATAAGTTTTCAAATAAAATAGATATTTAGTTTTAAAATTCCAACTTTCACATATAATCTTCCACCTAAGAGCTACTAATATCTGAAAAGTATTAAAACTTATTAAAGCTAAAAGATAATAGGGTAAAGTAATTCCTTTAAAAATGTTTTTTAGTTTTTTCAAAATCGCTTTTTTTAAAAAGAATATAAAGTATAGAAAAGGTAATAAAAATTCTGAGAAAAAAGAGGAAATAGGATTTAAGTTTTTTCATTTTAATCCTTCAATCCTTAAATACTCGAAAATATTTAATATAAGTAGCTGAGGGATTTAGGAGTGGATTTTCTATAATAGCTACTAATTTTCCTCTTGTAGTAACAACCCTTATCCATTTTTCTGTAGGAGAAATAACAAGTTTTTGAAATTTTATGAAAGAGAGAAAAGAAGATGTATGAATCTGTCGACCGTCTTTTATCCTTTGTGAAAGGTCTTCACTAACAATAACCTTAGGTAAAAATTCAAGAGCAGATTCTGGAGGGATAATAAAAGGCATCAAATTGTCTAATCCTTGAGAATAAAGCTCTTTTAGTTTTTCTAAAGTTATTGCTTGATCTAAAGTAAAGATACTCTTTTGTAATCTTCTTAAATTTACAAGAACAGCTCCACAACTTAGCTTTTTCCCCAAATCATGAACTAAGGACCTTACATAAGTTCCTTTAGAACAATGAAGATAAAAACGGATTTTAGAATCCTCTTTTCCAAGAATTTTAAATTCGCTAATTTTAATTTTTTTTGGCTTCTTAGGAATAAATATCCCATTTCTGGCATATTTATAAAGTGGTTTTCCTTTATATTTAGTAGCAGAAAAGGGAGGAGGGATTTGCTCAATTTCTCCTAAAAAGGAATTGGCTATTTTTTGAATCTCTTCTATGCTTATATCTGGAACTTCTGCTTTATTTAATATTTCTCCTGTAATATCATAAGTATCAGTAGTTATCCCTAATTGAAATTCACCTTCATATATTTTATCTCCCTCTAAAAAGATTTCTGCAAGCTTAGTAGTATTATTTAAAAAAATTGGTAAAACTCCGGTTGCAATAGGATCAAGCGTTCCTCCATGCCCAGCTTTTTTAATCTTTAAAATTTTTTTAACCTGTTCTAATGTTTCAGTAGAAGTCAATCCTTGAGGCTTATCTATTACTAAAATTCCATTTAATAAGGAGGCTTTAGCTTCCATAGTAGTTCTTTAGAATTTCTTTAAATTTTTTTAAAAACTCATAAAAATTTTCAATTTTCATTTTAAAACCGCAGGCATACTTATGTCCTCCACCACCGAAGGTTTTAGCCAAATCAAGTACTTCAACAGGTGATCTACTTCTAAGGCTTACACTAACCATGTTTTTTTCAAACTCTTTTATAAGAGCAGAAATTTTAACTCCTTTTATACTTCTTAAAAAATTAGAAAAATCGTTTAAATTTTTAATGCCTAAATTTTGAATATCTTCATAAGTTAAATAAGAAATAGCTATAATTCCATTTTCAAGAAATTCAAGTCTGTTTAAAATTACTTTTAAGAGTTTCCAATTCTTTAAGAGATATATTCTCAAAAAGGTGAGAAGCTATTAAATGAGGTTTTGCTCCTAATTCACAAAGTTCACTTGCTATCAAAAAAGTTTTTTCATCTACATTTTCATATTTAAAACAACCTGTATCAAAATAAAGACCGGCTAATAAATTTTGTGCCATCTCAGGAGTAATAATAAAATTTTTGTTTTTGAGAATTTTATATATTAAAAAAGTGGTTGAAGGTGCTAAGGGATCAATTATTGTAATTTCATTTTCAAAAAAGAGTTTTTTATTTTTTTCAATCTGGTGATGATCTATAATAATAAAAACTTCGGAATTTAAAATCTTTTCGTAAATTTTTTCAAATATCCTTTCTGGACTGTGGGCATCTAAAATAATAGTAGCAAATTTTTGAGGAAGATTATTAAAATTATCTATCAAAATAAGGTCTTCTGAATGAGGTAAAAATTTTATATTTTCTGGAATATTTTCTAAAAGGGGAAAAGAATTTTTATTAAGTAATTTTAAAAGATTGTGTAAAGCAAGCATAGAAGATATTCCATCTGCATCTGGATTTAAATGGGTAATTAATATAAAATTTTCAAAAGATTCCAAAATATTAAAAAATTTTTTTAAATTTTCATCCATTTTTATAATTTCTTTGAAATTTTAGCAAATAGTTCTTCAAGTCTTTTTTCTTTTTCTAATTTGTCATCTTGACGAAATTCAATATCTGGAAGGTATTTAAGAGTTATTTTTTTTCCTAAAAGTTTTTTTATATAACCTTTTGCTCTATTTAAAGCCTTTTCTACTTCTTTTATTTCTCCTTCATAAACCGTAAAATAAATGGTTGCTTTTTTCAGATCTTCACCGATTTTTACTTCAGTGATAGTGATAAATTGTTTTAATGCAGGGTCATTTAATTCATGCATAATTATTTCTGAGATGACTTCTTGTAAAAGACTGGCTACTTTTTTAGATCTATAGGACATTGAAGTTTTTAATAGGAAATAAAATCTATTTCAGCTTTAATAATTTCGATATTTCCGTCATTTTTTATAAAATTTAAAATAGAAGTAAGTTTGCTATCCACAAATTTTTGATCTTTTCCAACTATACTTATACCAAGAGTTGTTTTTTGCCAAAGATCATGACCATCAACTTCAGCTAAGGATATTTTTTTAAATTGAGACTCTAATTTATGGATAAGAGCTTTTAATATTTTTCTTTTTGATTTTAAAGAATTTGGCTCAGGAAAAAAGATTTCAATTTTGGCTATCCCTACTACCATTTTAAAGCTCCGGAGCAACTTCTTTTATTTCGAAAGCCTCAATAATGTCTCCTTCTTTAATATCTTGAAAGTTTTCTATTCTCAATCCACATTCATATCCTGCTGCAACTTCTTTTACATCTTCTTTAAAACGTTTTAGAGAAGCAATATTTCCTGTAAAGATTACTACTCCATCTCTAATAACCCTTACTTTATTATTTCTACTGATTGTTCCTTCCTTTACATAACAACCGGCAACTATACCAATTTTGGGGATTTTAAAAGTAGCCCTTACTTCAGCAACGCCTGTAATATTTTCTACAAGTTTAGGTTCAAGAAGACCTACCATGGCTTTTTTAATGTCATCTATGAGCTGATATATGACATCATAAAATTTTATTTCAACCCTTTCTTCCTTAGCAACATTTTTGGCATTAGGAGTGGGTTTTACATTAAAACCAACCACTATTGCATTAGAAGCTGAGGCAAGCATTACATCACTTTCTGAAATGGCTCCAATTCCAGCACGTATAATATTAATTTTTACTTTATCGGTAGAAAGTTTTGATAAAGAACTTTTTAATGCTTCCAAAGTTCCTTGAGTATCTGCTTTTAAAACAATATTTAATTCTTTTATTTCTCCTTCTTTAAGTTTTTCAAAAAGTTTTTCTAAAGAGATTTTAACTTCTTTAGCAGCTTCAGCTTCACGGGCTTTTCTTTGACGATATTCTGCTATTTTTCTTGCTTTTTCTTCTTCATCAACTACTATAAAGTCATCTCCGGCTTGGGGAACGTCTTCAAATCCAATTATTTCTACAGGAATTGAAGGTGTAGCAGTTTTTATTCTATTTCCATAACTATCAAACATAGCTCTTACTCTTCCATAGGTAAGCCCAGCTACAAAAACATCTCCCTCTTTGAGGGTTCCTTCTTGAATAATAACAGTAGCTACAGGTCCTCTACCTTTATCAAGTTTACTTTCAATAATTCTTCCTCTTGCAGGTCTATCATAAGCAGCTTTAAGATCAAGCATTTCTGCTTGTAAAAGAACAAGCTCTAAAAGCTCCTCTATTCCTATTCTTTTTTTTGCAGAGATATTAGCTACTAAAGTATCTCCTCCCCATTCCTCTGGGACAAGCCCTAATTCTGCTAATTGGGATTTAACTCTTTCAGGATTAGCATCAGGTTTATCAATTTTGTTTATAGCAACTACAATCGGAACTTTAGCAGCTTTTGCATGTTCTATAGCTTCTTTAGTTTGTTCCATAACCCCATCATCAGCAGCAACTACAAGGATTACTATATCAGTTACTTGAGCTCCCCTTGCTCTCATAGAAGTAAAAGCTTCATGTCCAGGAGTATCAATAAAGGTTATAATTCTTCCATCTTCCAATTTCACTGTATAAGCACCTATATGTTGAGTAATTCCTCCTGCTTCTTTACTTGCAACATCGGTTTTTCTTATAGCATCAAGAAGTGTTGTTTTCCCATGATCAACATGTCCCATAACTGTAACTACAGGTGGTCTTGGTTTTAGCTCCTCTGGAGATGGAGGGGTATATTGTAAAAGAATTTCTTCCTCAATAGGTGCTTTTTCTACTTGATAACCAAATTCGTCAGCTAAAATAGCTGCAGTATCAGCATCTATAGATTGATTAGCAGTTACAGGCATTCCCATTTGTAAAGATTTTTTAATGAGTTCTCCTACTTTTACTCCCATCAATTTAGCAAGTTCACTAACTTGAATAGTTTCATAAATTTTAATTTTTTTCTCTTTTGGAGGAAGGGTAGGTGGTCTTTCTGGAACTTTTTCTACTTTTTCTTTTATTTTTTTAGGTTTTTCTTCTACAAGTTCTTCTTTTTCTTCAAAAAGAATTTCTGGTTCCTCTAAAAAGAATTCTTCAAAAGTTTCTAATTCTCTCCTTTCTTTTTTAAATACTCCTGGTTTTTTCTTGCTCTTTTTCTTTTCCTTTAATTCAAGCTCTCTTTCTTTTTTCTTTCTCTTTATCTCTTCTTTTTCTGGTCTTGGTATTGTTTCAGGTTCCTCCCTGGGGATAGGTGCTGAAGGGACTTCTCTTGGCTTAAAAGGTTTTTCTTTTCTTGGTCTAAAATCAGTAACTACTCTTTTTTCATGAGAAACTTTTATTTCTCTTTCAGGTTCTTCTAAAGGTTTTTCTTCTTTGATTGTTTCTTCTAATTTAATGCTTTCTTTTTCTAAAACTTCTTTTTCTGGAGTAACTAAAGCTTCAGGCTTTTCAACTTCCAGCTTTTCAGCTTCAGGCTTTTCAATCTCGGGCTCTTCTTTTTTAATCTTTTTTATAACTAGCTTTTTCTTCTTTGGTGCTTCTAAAGCTTCAGGGCTTAAAATTTCAGCAAAGACACTTTCTGAAAGCTCAACTTGATGTTTTTCTATATCTTCTTTTCTTATAATAATAAAATTAGATTTTATACTATAGTGTTCTCTTATTTTTTGAGCTTCTTCTTCACTAACAGAAGAGGCTATTGTTTTTACAGTGTAACCCTTTTCTTGAAGTTCTTTAAGAAGCTCCTTAGGATCTAAATTTAATTCTTTAGCTAATTCTACAACTTTTATTTTAGCCATTAACCACCTGATTTTAAAATTTTTAATTCTTTAAAAATTTTTAAAAATTAAGTTTAAATAAGTTTAATCTTAAAGTAAGAAAATTCAAGAGCTTCTTTTAATTTGAAAAAATTAGATTAAATTAAAATTTAATGAGAAAGGTAATCATTATTCCTGCAAGATATGGATCTACAAGATTTCCTGGTAAACCTTTAGCTTTGCTTTGGGGTAAAACTATTATTCGTCATGTTTATGAAAGAGCCTTAGCTTCAGAAATAGAAGAAATATATGTGGCAACTGATGATGAAAGAATCTTTAATGAAGTAATAAGTTTTGGAGGAAAAGCAATTTTAACAAGTAAAGAACATACTTGTGGTACCGAAAGAGTTGCTGAAGCAGTTAATATTTTAGGACTTGATGAAGAAGACCTAATAATAAATTTGCAAGCTGATCAACCCCTTTTCCCTTCTGAATATTTTTCCTTACTCATAAAACCCTTATTATTTTCATCTGATATTCATATAAGTACCCTTGCAACACCTATAAAAAATTTAAAAGATCTTGAAAATCCTAATAGAGTAAAAGTAGTTTTAGATAAAGAGGGTAGGGCACTTTATTTTTCCAGATCTTCTATTCCCTATTTTGTTCCTTCAGGTAAAGAACCACTCTATTTAAAACATATAGGAGTTTATGCTTATACAAAAGGGTTTTTAGATAAATTTATAAATCTTCCTCCTGGAGATTTAGAATCTTCTGAAAAACTTGAGCAATTAAGAGCTTTAGAATATGGTTATAAAATAGCTGTAACAGTAGTACCAAAAGAGGTTCCAGAAGTTGATACTCCTGAAGATTTGGAATATATAAAAACTTTAAAAGAGGAAGAGCTATGAAAAGAGAACCAGCAGTTGCAGGATATTTTTATAGTGACAATTCCCGAGAACTTAAGTTTCATCTATCAACTCTTATTAAATTTAGAGAAAATAAAATCAAAGCTAAAGGGATAATTGTCCCTCATGCAGGATATATGTATTCTGGATGGGTAGCAGGCAAAGTTTATGGATGCATAATACCCCCTGATACTGCTATAATAATTGGAACAAACCATACAGGATTAGGTGAAAGAATATCCCTATTTCCTGGAGAAGCATTTATAACACCCTTAGGTGAGGTTTCGGTTGATAGAGAGCTTTCAGAAGATTTAATAAAATCAGTTCCACTTTTATCAAGAGATGTTATGGCACATCTACATGAACATTCTATAGAAGTTCAAGTTCCTTTTTTACAATACATAAATCCTAAAGTAAAAATAGTTCCTATATGTTTAAGTAAACTTAGTTTAGAAGAGGTTAAAGAGTTAGGAAAAGGTATAGCTGAGGTTATAAAAAAACATTCTGATAAATATATTTTAATTGTTGGGAGTAGTGATTTTAGTCATTATGTACCTCATGAAGTAGCTAAGAAAAAGGATTTAATGGCTATAAAAGAAATATTAAAGCTTTCAGAAGAAGATTTTCTTAAAGTTATTTATGAAGAAAGAATAAGTGCCTGTGGGTATATTCCTATAGCTGTTACTATTAATGCTTGTAAAAATCTCGGAGCAAGTAAAGCTGAACTTATAGAATATCAAACTTCAGGAGATATAATAAAGGATTATTCTTCTGTAGTTGGATATGGAGGAATAATTATTTATTAAATAAGGGGGAATTTTAACAAATGGTTGTAACTAGGTTTCCTCCAAGTCCAACAGGACATTTACATCTTGGGGGAGCAAGAACAGCGCTTTTTAATTGGCTTTTCGCAAGACACAATAAAGGAAAATTTATTCTTCGTTTTGAAGATACAGATAAAGAAAGATCAAAACCTGAGTATGTGGATTCTATAATATCTGCTTTAAAATGGCTTGGGCTTGAATGGGACGAAGGTCCATATTTTCAAAGTGAAAGAATAGAAATATACCAAAACTATGCAAAAAAGCTTTTTGAAGAGGGCAAAGCATATTATTGCGAATGCTCTAAAGAGGTTTTAGAAAAAAAGAAAGAGGGAAATGTTAAAAAGAGGGCTTAAACCAAGATATGATGGAACTTGCAGAGATAAAAATTTAGGTCCAGGTGAGGGTAGGGCATTAAGAATTAAGGTGCCAGAAATTAAAGAAATTGTTTTTGAAGACCTTTTAAGAGGAAAGATCGTTTTTTCCTGCAGAAGAAATAGATGATTTTATAATAATGCGTTCAGATGGAACACCTACATATCATTTTGCAGTAGTAATAGATGATATAACTATGGGAATAACCCATGTAATAAGAGGAGACGATCATATTTCTAATACCCCTAAACAAATCATTATTTATAATGCCCTTGGAGCTAATCCTCCAGAATTTGCACATATCCCTATGGTTCTTGGGTCTGATGGAGCAAGATTGTCTAAAAGACATGGAGCTAAATCTATTCTTGAATATAAAGAGGCTGGTTTTTTGCCTAAGGCACTTATTAATTATTTAGCTCGTCTTGGTTGGGGATATGGAGATCAAGAATATTTTACAGTAGAAGAACTAATTGAAAAATTTGATCTTAGAAATGTAAATCTCTCTCCTGCAAGATTTGATCAAGATAAACTTTTAGCCATAAATGCTTATTGGATAAAGAATAGCGATAATAAATATCTTTTAGAACATCTTAAATATTTTCTCAAGTCTTATGATTTAGATAAGTTTTCTGAGGAATATCTTCTTTCTGCTATAGAAACGGTAAAAACAAGAAGCAAAACCTTGGTTGAGATGGCCAAAATGATAGAATTTTACTTAGTAGAAGAAGTAAGTTATGATTTAGACGGAGCTAAAAAATTTTTAGTTTCAGAAATTAAACCTTTACTTCAAAAAATAGTTGAGGATTTAGAAGAAATTCCTTTAGAAAATGAAAAGAAATTTGAAGAGTATTTTAGAGAACTTTCTGAAAAGTCAGGTATTAAGTTAAAAAATATTGCTCAAGCTGTTAGAATTGCTTTAACAGGAAAAACGGTTAGTCCTTCTCTTTTTGAAATAATGAAAGTTTTAGGAAAGGAAAGAGTTGAAAAGAGATTAAAGAGAGCATTAGGTTTTATAGAAAGTCAAGGATAAAGTTTAGAAAAAGTGGTTGTAAAATAATAAGAATAGATTATAATTATAAGAAATACGGGGCGTAGCGCAGCCTGGAAGCGCACCTGCCTTGGGAGCAGGGGGTCGGAGGTTCAAATCCTCTCGCCCCGATTGTATTTTCAAGGGTTTCAAGCTTCCAACTACTTTCACTGTGATAAAATTGTGATAGAATTGTGATAAATCACTTTTTCTAATGTTTTCACAGCTTCTCTTTTATGAGCCTGACTTAAGTGGGAATATCTCAAAGTCATTGATATGTCTTTGTGCCCTAAGAGTTCCTGAACGGTTTTTAAATCTACTCCAGACATAACAAGATGAGAAGCAAAGGTATGTCTTAAATCGTGAAATCTAAAATCTTTTATTCCTGCTTTTTTTTTGCAAGCTGTGTGAAAACTTCTTTTTAAGTTTGTGTATCTCTTTCCTGTCTCTGGATTGATAAAAACGTAGTCTGTATCAAGTCTTCGTTTTGTAAATAAATTCAAAAGAACTCTCTTTAAGGCTTGATTAATTGGAATTTCCCTTCTTTCATTATTTTTAGTTTTCTCAAGTAAAATGAGGTCGTGTTTTAGGTCAACGTTGCTCCACTTGAGATTAAGAATTTCAGATTTTCTCATGCCTGTATTTAGTGCCATAAATACAATTGGATAAAGATGAGGGTCACAGTTAGCAAAAAGAGCCTCAATTTCTTCTTGGCTAAGAAATCTTAGTCTACTTACTTCTCCCTTTAACTTTTTAACTCTTCTCACTATTTTAAGTCTTTCTTCAGTTATAAAACCCCACTCGTAAGCTTTAGTAAAAGAAGCTTTTATCACGGATACGTACCTATTACAGGTTGCAATTGATTTTCCCTCATTTAAAAGATGTGTCTGAATGAGTTCTAATTCTCTTACTCCGATCTCGTTTAATTTTAACTTTTTAAACCACTCAGGAAGCTTGTTAAGAAGATACTTTTTTAGGGTCTCATAATATGCCTGTCTTTTGTAACACCAGGGTAGGTAGTAATCTCTATAAAAAACCTCAAAGGTTAAGTCAGTTTTTAAAGGTTGAGATGTGGAGAGTATTTTAGGTTGGTACGTAATCCCTTGAGGCTCTGCACCTTTTAATTTAAGTAAGACCAAAGCAAAAAATTTTTTGAGCTTCTTTCTTGTCAGTTGTTTTTAAAGAAAATCTGTATTGTTTACCATTGTGCGAAATACAGCCCCACCATATGTTTCCTCTTTTATACAAGCCCATAGAAAGACCTCCTTTCTATGGCTTGTATGCCCAGCTTGTCAAAGAGCAGATTTACTAAAAAATTTACTAAAGAAATGTTATCACTTTTTAAAAATTTTAGCAAGGATTTCATCTGCTCTCCTTTCAATTTCTTTGTTTGTTTCAGTTATTATAATAGTGTTATTTATTATTAAGTTCAGAATATCGCTTTTTCTGAATCTAATTGTTTTCTTTGAAAGCTTAACGAAGGGAAGTTTACCTTTTATTCTCCAATTAAATAAAGTCCTTCGGTTTATTTTTAGAAGGTTCACAAACTTGCTTTGTATTTAATAATTCATCTATCATTTTATGATCATTTTCAATCATTCCCAAAACCTTCATCTTCAATATCGCATTTTATTTCTCTAAATCCCAATCAATCATTTGTTCTGATAAAGGATTATCTAGGAAGACTATAACTTGGATTCTACTTAATCTCACAGATAATCTTTTTCCGCAATTTACACATTCCACTATAACTGAATTATCACTCCTTATTAGCTGTTTTGGATTTTCGTAGCTCTTTAGGTCATCACATCCACAAGCGCAGACAATAGGCTCTTTATTTTCTTTCCAACCTTTAAAAATATAAAACTTGTCAAATTCTTGATTTTTCTCATTTTTATCCAGAGGGACAGTTTTAAAGGTGTCCCTCTGGATAAAATCCTCTTCATTTCTACTTTTTATCCATTGGGACACTTTTTTATTTTTAGGGGTATCTGAAATTTCCCCTTCTTCTATCTTAGATTTTTCAAGGGATTGAGGAGGCTCAATTTTTTCTATCCCTAAAGAATAAGAATGTGTCCCTCTGGATGGAGTGCTTGATTTTTCCACATTTTCTCCAGAGAGACACTTTAAATTTGTCCTACTGGTTAAAAAATATCTCCATTCTTTAAAGGTTCCGTTCTTATCTCTTGTCCTTTCCTTTCTTATTTTGCCTCTTAAATAACGCTGAAAGATTTTTTTCAAATTTTCTTTTGTAATTCCATAAGGTTCTACAACTTTTAAAATTTGATTGTAAGAAAGTCCTTTTTCTTTTGCATCATTTAAAGCCTCTAAAATTAAATCAGCTATTTCTTTTCCTTTAGAAATATGTGACCCGAATTCCTCATCTATCTTTTCTTTTATCCATTCAAAAGTACTTTCATCAACAATAAATGCTACAGGCTCAGTATTTGTGGTTTTTCTAAAATGGACTATGGTCTTCTTATCTTCTTGTTTTTCCAAAACAA
>Ga0065719_102419_pt1 | contig 17286 bp, 19 predicted proteins | sample GBSCel85sediment_FD_59106 | JGI IMG/M metagenome (GOLD analysis project Ga0065719, IMG submission 59106) | Hot spring sediment microbial communities from Great Boiling Spring, Nevada - Cellulolytic enrichment CS 85C v3 (version 3) | ecosystem: Environmental > Aquatic > Thermal springs > Hot... | reverse complement strand
GCTGCCGAGCCGCCGGACCCCCAGCATCTAGAGCACGCCGAGGAGCTCAAGAAGACCGTCAAGAGCTTTAACGAAAGAGCAAAGACGAGGCTCGTCGGCAGGATACTAGATGTTGTGATAGCCTCCGAGTACCCGAGGTCGAGGGGATACCTAGTCTCGTACCCGCTTGCACACGGGCCCGTTGTCCTCGTCAGGGCGTCGAAGAGGTTTGTCGGATGCATAGCTAGAGTACGCATAACGAGAGTCGTAAGCGATAGGGTTGTCCTAGGCACACTGCTACACACAAGATACAGGGTTTGGAGTGGAGCCGCCTAAAACCGGGCTTTGCAACTGTAGTAGGAATGTTAAAGATATTAGCTAGGGCCGTCTCCTACACTACCAGGAACACACAAACGCAGGAGATGTTACACAATGAGGGTCTCCACAATAGAGCTCGAAACGTTCAATGACATGGTGTTCTTCCTATACTCTCGGCTAACAACAATGAGCCTCAACACGTCGCTGCTATGCAACGAAAAAAGCTGTTTCACAATAATATCGGCAAGCGAGGAACTGATCTTCGTCATAACATCCCCACCCCCCGAGAGGCCGTGTAGGTATGCCTACATCGACGACACGGGGAGAGTAATATGCACAGAAAACCCGCTGGCAGGAAGACCCTCTGTGTTCATAGTAAGAGTCAAAAACATACGCGAAACAGGCAGCATAGTCGACGCAGTATCGTCGACAAAACCGGTATCGACAATGTAGCGCTAAAGATACAGAATAACAATAAACGTTTTTTAGGTCTCCCACAAACCAAATATCTCGAAAAGACCCTAAACAGCGCGGGGGTGCCCGAGCCAGGTCAAAGGGGTCGGGCTGAGGACCCGATGGCGNAGGCCTGCGTGGGTTCAAATCCCACCCCCCGCACCACATCACTCTATTCTTTGCATGCTCTAAGAGGCCTGCTAGCCCTGTTGCTTAGATAATTGGTGGTGTAAACAAGGTTGTGAACAGCTGTGGATGTGTTTAGGCATCTCTGTCCAAATCTAGGCATACAGCGTAGTTCTGTTCCCACTTATTGCAGTACGCTATGCCGTCTAGGCTAAGTCTCTCCTTAGTCTTGGGAATTCCTCTAGCTTTGCCTACGGGTATTACTGCTTGGAGTACATATTCCTCAGGTACACCGAGGAGCTTGTTAGCCCAATACACCTTTGATGGGGTATAGGTTAGCGACGCAAGGCCCTTCTCTTCAAGAGCTAGCAACATGTATCCTATAGCTAGCCAAACGCTTTGAACCCAGTAGGGCTCGCCGGCCCTCCCGAAGACCATTATTAGGACAGGTGCTTTTGTGTTAGGAACTCTTTCCTCAATGTAATCCCTTTTTCTCTCAGCCACCTCTTCATCCATTCGGGTGCTTGTGAATGGAATTCTTTCTCAGCCTCCTCGCAGAGCATCCTAATACTCTTCTTCAAATCGCTGTCCACAACCACAACAAATCTCCACGGCTGTCTGTTGGCACCCGAAGGCGCGTTGCGAGCTACCTCTATAGCATACAGCATATCCCTTAGATCTACTGGCTCACCTAGAAAGTCTCTGGTGTTCGCTCTTCGCTTTGCAAGATCGAGTACGCTGCACACCGTAAACCGCCTATGAACACACAGCTTTGTAGAAGTAAATAAACAGGAACACCCCCATTAGATAAAGCCATGTTTAAGACGTTGAACGGTATCTCTACACCTAACTCCTTGTAGTAGGAACCATAATAAGGTTCCTCAGGTATCTAGGAGGTAAAATCAAGACCAAGGATCGCAGCCCTAAACGTTCTAGCAAGCCGCCGAACCGTTTGCCAACGCTTTAGAGCCGCACACTAGCTACGGGGTTTCGAGTGAAGCGGTTTCGGGCTAGAGCTATTCTGTGTACTAAGCTTCTATTAGGGCAAGGTCTTCTCTGTATAGCGGTTTCCCGAAATCGTCTACGAGCCCTAGGATCCATAGCCTGCATAGCTCTGCTCTACGTAGAGCTAGTGTTGTTGGGACGTAGTGTAGAAAGAGCTGGTTTGTGTATAGGTCTATACCTAGTAGCGCAACCCATTTAATTCTGTATACGTAGCCGTTCAGCGTTTCTGCTCCGACGATTTTTGCTATTGCGTAGCTGGCCGATGCTGAGCAGCCGTCTACGTATATGGAGAAGCTGTCTAGGGGCTCGCCTTCTCTAGCCAGGAGCACGATTCCATCCCTGGCCACGATTATTGGGCCGCGCGCTTCGGCAAACCTTCTATAGCCTCTGGCAACTCTATCGCTGAAAAGCTTCCTCAGGAAGGCTTCGAGGTCTTCGGAGTCTTTGTATCGGCGGATATGGGGATTGGACAGGTCTCGGAAGAACCTCTCTACAACATCTCTACACCTCTCCACACCCTTCTTGAGCCTAGCTGTCAGAGCCTTCCTACCCCTCGCAACCCTCTCTTCATAGATCCTCTCCGCGCGGGATAGCTCTCTAGACAGAGTATCGACGCACTGGGCTACACTGCTACAGAGGTTTGCAGCCCTGTCGATATGCTGGAAAACCTTCTCGATGTCTCTCCTATAGAGCTTGTTTAGAGTATACACAAGCCTAGCCACGGTCTCGAACAGCGGGTAAAACTCTTCGGAAAATACGTAGTACCTCCTCCCGCTAAACCTATACGAATGGATGGTATAGCTCCCGAACTTCGCTACGAGAACCCTGAGCGGATAACCGAGGAAACCCTCGACCCTAAAGACGTTGTAGAACCTCTTCTTTGCACCGCTACTCGTAACTACATCGGATAGAAAAAACTCGTATGATCTTCTGTAGGCCTCGCCCAAGCCTACGTGACAGAACATATCCTATCCTACTACAGCTCGGTCTAGTCGACAGCCCTGTTAAGGGCAAAGTCCCTGACAAACTCAACCCTGTAGATACCGGGCTCTACCACAAGCTCTGGATGCTGTGGATGGGTTAGAACCGAGGGCTTTTCGACAACAACATAGCGGCGGCCATATACGGTGTACACAGGGCTTGCCAATCTATGCCTGTTCCCGTTCTCAGATGCTATTACCAGAGCCTCACCCTCTTTTACAGCCGGATCCAGATCCAGCACCATCTCTTCTATGAGCACGAGGTCTCCCTGTCTATAGACCCTCCTCGGCCTACCCACTCGAAACCCCTCGAGAATACACAGCTTATAAAATGCCTGCGGGGCTCCAGACCTCTTTACAGAGCGGTACTGTTTTCGTCTAGAGCGTTTGGCTGTTCTAGCTTGCTATAGTACTTGGCGACGCTGTATACCGATAGCACGACAGAGACTATACACGATAGAGCCACTATGTATATTAGCGCAACCTTGGGTATGACTGTTTTGGCGCTTTCGTAGAATATGTTTAGCTGTAGTACTAGAGATATTGCTGCGATCAGCAGGTCTAGCGCGCCCACGAGTGCGGAGCCAAGCTCTTTGCCTATGGACATAGCTTTTTCGAGGAACACATCTAGAAGGTTCTTGAGGGTTCGCACAAACACGGCTACGAGGAGAGCGGCCGTGGCTATGGATACCGGAAGAGCCAGCTCTACGGGTAGCGCAAAATAGACGATGGTGTCTAGCACCAGGGTGTTGATATACGATAGGGCTAGCGCGACTGCCGTAAACCTTGTCACAGGCTTTAGAAGCGTTACGACAGCGTCTATTCTCTCTACGTAGAGCCGACCCACAATACCTGTAAACTTAGCCAGCCTCCTGGGCAGGAGCTTCTCTACCTCGCCCGCCTTGGGCGCGAGCCTGGGCGCTACTACGCTGAAGAGCACCATAGATGATAGAACCATTAGAGAAGCCAGCGTGGTCAGCCTTATTCTAACCAAGCCTCTTTCTGCAAGGGTAGCGATAAGGACTATGCCCACCTCGCTAAGCGAGCCGAGGTTGAGCGCGACAGCAAAGCTGTTCCCGATGTTGCCCGTGGTGAGCAGACACGATATAAACAGTGCGAGAAAGCGTAGAGCATATGCAGCTACACCGAGGAACAGGCCGAGAACTAGAAAGCCTGTGTCAAAACCGTTCGCTAGCTCGAAGTATATCTGCGATCCTAGCGATGTAAAGTACAGGAGAAGCCCGAGGCTCTTCACCCCGTTGATCATATCGGATATGTCGTCTAGAGAAACAAACATCGAGATAGAGGCCCCCGTAATAAAGGCGCCGAAGAGCGGCGGTAGCCCCACCAGCGTTGTGATAGACGAGGCCAGTAGCACTATCCCTATAACGATTATGAACTTGTTGTTTCTATCGCTCATAAAAGGCGTTCTGGTCAAAAACCCAAATACATGCTTGCTCACGTATAGCAGAACCAGCACTAGGCCAGCAATGGTCACGATATGGGCTAGGGTGTTTAGCGGCGTCTCCATGGTTGAGGCGCCCGCAAAAAATAGGATGGTGAATATGACGAACTGGAAGAAGTCCTCCGTATTCGTCTGGAGAACAGCCATGTCGACAACATCTCTCGGCAGCGGGTTTCCGCTCTTGGCCAGAGAAACCAGAGACGTTATGGATATTGTCGAGCTGTTCAGCAGCAGGATGAACATCGCGAGCTTCTCTACGTGGCTAAGCCCGGCTGATGCAGATAGAAATCCCGTGGCAGCCCAAAGAAAAGCGTATACCACGATCTCTGTGGCCACAACTTTGTTGAGCTTCCGGTATATCTCGCCAAGCCCTATAGAGGCCCCCATGGTAAACGAGAAAAGCGTTAGCCCAAGCCACCTCAAGGGCTCTAGATACGCAATATCGCTCCTAACATCCACCCCTACGCCGGCGAGTATGGCGGTGGCTAGTAGGCCCCCAACAACGTATCCCACAACATCCGATAGCCTAAGCCTTCGAAACGCCCAGACAGCCACCGTGCCGACCATTATTAGAGCGAGAAACGTTGGCACGTTCATAGCCTCGGCGCCCCGCCATCACGTAGAAAGCTATTTGCCTTACAGCACTAAAATACCTCTACCCAAGTGACAACGGCGCTTCAAAACAATCCCGGCTAGTGTATGGCACCGCTACATATGCATGTGTTCTGCGCTACCGCGAAAAACATTGTTTCGCTATCTCGGCGGCCTCCTCACGCTCCTCATAAGCTTCTTCAGCCTAGTCGCATAGCTGTTGCCGATAACAGCGACCACAAATGCCACTACCAGGAGCGCTATTGCCAGTAAAGCTGTTGAGAAGCTTCTAGATAGTACCGCTATAGAGGTCGAGACTATGAAGGCTATGAACAGCACCACTGTCAGCCCAAAGAACACCTCTGTTGTGCGGCCCAGCTTCTCGAACTCAACAACAAGCTGCAGGTTTTTCCCAAGCTCGTACCCACAGTGCGGGCATATCCTAGCCCCTTGCTCAACGCTTCTACTGCACAGAGGACACCGAGGCAATTCTCTCTACACCCTCCCAGTCCACGCAGGCTAATCCAATACTTAACCTTTCAACACGCCAAGAGGCTTTGCAGAACCACTAAGCACAACTTATATACGTCTGGAACCCCGGGTACCCCTGGTGGTGTAGCATGGCTACAGTATTTAGAGGCCCGCTAAAGCTCTTGGTTATGGCCGTGGCCGTTCTAGTCATAGCCATCGCGGTGCTGGGGGCCACCTGCGCCTGGGTATATAAAAGCCTAGCCCAGCTAGCGGATGCCCTCAACCAGTGCAGAGAAACTGTCGAAGTCTATCGAAGCGTTTTAGAGCTGGGGTACAGCACCGTTCTTGAAAAGGGTAGGGCTATAACAGTTTCCCCGCTGGACAACGTTGCCCTTTCCTACAACGTTACGTACCCCGGATATCTCGCGATAGCGTATACTGCAACCGATGGGATATACCTAGAGGTATGCAGCAGTATCCAAGCACCCTGCGTGTGGTACCCCACCAAGAAGGTCGGGCCCTATACCTGTACATTTAACGAGCAGACCCAGGCCATTGAATGTAGGGGCCTGGCAATCCCCGAGGTGGTGCCAGCACCACAGGGCTCTACCATAGTCCCGGTAGCGCCAGGGCTTATAACAATAAGGTTCTTCAACCCGTCCAGCAAAAGCGTTGTTGTAACAGTTGACGTGACCTATGTCTACTAAGCGCCTTGCTCTGCTATGCTCCTGCACGTTTTCTTCTATGTTGAACCTTCTAACTTATTTAAACCTCATGGTCTAATGGTTTTCACGGTGATAGCGTGAGCGAGATACTGTCTGCTACAGCCATGGCCATATCGGTCTCCGCCCCCGTAGCACTATACCTCGTCTATAGGAAGATGGAGCAGCGGAAGACCGCGGAAATAGTAGAGCTGGTCAAGAGGGAGGTCTCTAGCCTGAGAAAAGAGGTTTCCAGTATCGGTACAGCGGACAGCGATACCAATATCGGCGAAGCCCTGAAGAAGATTGCCTATATAGAGGAGAGGCTCGGCATACTAGAGAAGAGGATTGCAGAAGTCGAGGGCGTTATCGATAACCATCAGCAGGCTGTGGACAACGGGAGTACTGCTGAAGAAGCCGAGGAGGACATCGCTAGGAAAGTCGTTGAGCTTAGAAAACAGGGCTATTCTCTAAGGAGGATAGCGGAAGAACTCAAGGTGTCGGTATCCAGGGTCAGGAGGATTATCAAAGAGCGCGGCGGAAGCTAAAGGCCAGCACATGTTCTTCGCGTAGCCTCTAAAGCTATAGGAAGGTTTTTAGCTAGGCACTCTAGGGACTGTCTGGTGCTCGGTCGTGGCCGTTGGCTGGGAGCCTAGGTGGGTGCGCAAACGCCTCAAGATGGGCGAGGGTATCGAGGTCGAAACATGTCTAGACGTTGTCTCTGGGCTCATATTGTGCCCCCTCTGCGTAGACATATCGAGGCTCTGTCCAAGCTATACCGAGCCCGTTGCAGAGCCCCTGGCTGGAGAAGCCATGCTGTTTTTCGCGGCTAGCGATCTGTTCCACCATATGAGGGCCCACGCTAGGGCTGGCGAGTGGAGGCCCTACGCGCTGGGCGAGGAGGAGGAAGAAGAGGAGTCCGAGGAGATTGAGGAAGAGTCCGAGGAGGGCTAGCCGCATATACTGCTTAAAACATTTTCTCTCAGCTTGAGCACTACTATAAACACGTACCTGTAGATGTTCAGACCCCAGGCAATGTTGAAGGGCTGCGACACCCCTACGTAGGCAATCTCGTAGATATCCTCGACGCCTTTCCCGAGGATCTCCGGGTCTAGCGTATAACCAAACGTTATGGGCCTTCCGAGGAGAGTATCTATGTACAGCACGGGGCTGTCGCCATCCTTGCCTAGGAGCGCTGGCACGACCTGCAGCTTGAAGTCTGGAAACATCTCCTTGAGCTTCTCCGAGGATGCCCACATAAACAGTCTCGGCATTGTCGCGTTTAGCACTGTCGAGGAGTTTATGTTTAGTGCTACAAATGATGGCTCTCTTATTATAGCCTGCTGCGGCATGGCAACTACCATCCAGTTGCTCTCGTATATGTCGTAGCTGTACGTCGACGTTTTATACCTCAGGCTTGGATCGTCGAAGGGGTTCATGCCCGTTGCTAGGTATATTATGGCGTTGACAAACTTGGCCATATCGCCAAACGCGTAGGGGGATACGGGGTATGCTATGTATAACACCTGGCTATAAGTGTCTACATATACGTCGACAGGACTGAATATCACGATATATGTATCGTCTTTTCCGCAGACTCCGAACTCCTCTAGGTACGCATGATAGTCACTGAAGTCGTACGTAAAGTACTGGGCTAGCCTATGTATTTTGTAGCTGTTGATCGTAGCCCCGTCTGCTAGGGTAGACCTGTTGCCTATTACAGATAGCCAGTAGCCGTAGTCCCACCAGCTTATAACGAGCGAGTTTTTGGAGGTGTTGTGCTTTAGGAAGTAGAGCACTCTAAGCCAGACGTCTGTAACCAGTTGAAAGCCCTCGGCATGGGATATCATTGTGTACTTGTTGTAGTAGACCGAGGAGGCGTACGCTATGTTTATAGAGGAAATCACAATGGCTATTGCCAGGATTGCCGCTATTATCTTCTCCATCCCCATGCCTATCTTCACGTACCTTCCAACATGTCTGATGGTCGGGGTTGAGAACGCTAGCAGCCTGCCTATAGCCATACCCGCTACCACGACAGAAGCTAGCCTCGAGTAGTCGTCGAAGTACATGGTGTTGTAGGTAGCATACCACGAGAAGAAGCCCCAGACGGCTAGCGATAGGAAGACCACGGACTTCTGCTTTAGCATGTCGTATACCGCTAGCGGTGCTACTAAGAATACCGTGGTCAGCAGGAGTATCAGCATGTGTGGCTGCGGCGATGCATATATGCTTCCCGGTTGGTACTCCGCAACAGTCTCTGCAACTCCCCCGGGCCTTATCCCGAGTCCCAGCAGTATCTTACCCGCTACGGGTATGACCCTCGTCACAGCCTCTAGAACCTCGGGGTAGGCCGACATCAGCGAGACCAGCGCTATAAAGGCAACCGCTAGAGCGCCAAATACCGTAGCGTATATCTTTGCACCCCCCCTCCTGCCTAGGAGCATCTGTATAGCCGCGCCCACTGCATAGAGTGCAAACGCCGCCAGCAGAGCTATCCATATGATAGCTCTTCCTCCCCTGTACGGGGGCATGAGCCACATGACGAGAGTAGCTATGGCAACCTCTATCGCGAAGGGTATGGAGTATCTCACCAGGCTTTCTCTTGTTGATAGGTCTAGCACTAGGGGTGCTAGGGCAAGCGATATGTAGACAGGTATTGCGGAAAGACCAACTCCGGTCCAGACGCTCGCCGCGTAGGCTATGCCTAGACCGGCTATAACGGCGTTTACTATGCTTGGTTTTTTGAGTAGCCTTAGGTGTAGCCATATCATTAGGGGTGCTGTGAAAAGGCCAAAGCTGTACTTGACGGTGAAGCCTGCTACCTCTCTAGAGTAGAACATGAATGCGTAGGCAAACGCCGTAGTGACCGCCGCTATATCGCTCTTGGTTGCCTCTTTAACGGCTAGTGCCGCGAATACAACGCCGAGCGAGCCTATGAAGGGGGTCAGCAGGGCCATTAGGTCTATCAGGTCTACTCCAAAGGGCTTCACCAGCTGGTATAGAGCGTATATAGTGAATATGTGTCCCGGAAGCTCTGAATGGGCTATGTCTCTACACTCGGGGTACCAGAACAGACATGTAGCTGGGTTGTCCCGCGTCAAGCTGTAGAAGGAGGCGGGGCCGTTCTCGTCCATGTACTTCACTATCCAGTAGTTTATGAAGGTATCAAGCTCATCGAGCTTGGCCTCCGGGTATACAGCCCCAAGCCCGCCGGCAACATTGAAATACTGCTGGGCTCTAATCCAGAAAGCGGCTGAAGCAGCTAGGAATACCAGGATAGCCGCTATTAGAGCTGAGTTCCTGGTCCAGATCCTGTGCATATACGCGTATAGCCTCGATAGCGCCAAGCACAACACCTTGCCTAGAGGAGATAGGGAGATGAAACGGCTTTTTAGCCTTATACACAGAGGTATCACCGTATCTAGCTACAGGTCTAGCGGCGATGTGTATGGAGGGCAGGGGAAGCGTCAATATCGGCGAGAGGATAAGCATTCTATTCGAGCACAAGGTCGGGTGCCCGGCCTGCGGCTCGGAGGCAGACCTAACGGTATCCGAATACAAGTCTATGTACGAAACACTTGTTCTTGTAACGCTCAAGTGCGGGACCTGCGGCTATAGAAAAAGCGATGTCATCCCCATTGTAGAGGAAGACGAGAACAAGTGTATAGAGATACGCGTCGAGGATGTAAGCGATCTGAACACCCTTATCTATGTCCCCCCGGGCTCGAAGATAGAAGTTCCAGAGCTATCGATAAGCTTCGAGCTCTCGGAGCTCACAGACATGCTCATGGGCAGCTACACGACTGTCGAGGGCATACTCGTCGACTTCAACGAGAGGCTGGAGGACGCCTGCGCAGCCAATGAGATACCGCAGGATAGCTGTAGCACGCTGATATTGAAGCTTAGGCAGGCGGCCGAGGGGAGGCTTCCTCTTACCGTCAGGGTGACGAACAGTTATGGAAATGTAAAGATAGTGAGAACGTATAGAAACAACTTTGCCAGGTGCTAGGGACGGCAAGCATGTAAAAAGTGTAAAAGTGTTTGGGTCTACTCCTTCTTTACCCTTATCTCTTTAACCCTCTTCTCCGTGCTTTTCTTCTTGAGCGTTATCTCCAGCACACCGTTCTTATACACTGCCTCTGCACTGTCTATGTCTACCTCCGCGGGCAGGTCGAGCTCCTTTCTATACCTCCTATCGTGGTTGGAAGCCTCTATAAGAATACGCCTCTCGTCTAGCGCCTGAACCTTTATCTTGTTCTCGTCTACCCCTGGAAGCTCGGCGACGATCCTGATCTTGTCGCCCTCCTCGTATACGTCTACCAGGGGCTCGCGTTCGTCAGTTACTACGGTTATCCTCCCCCTGGGCATCCTCTTGACGTTGCCGAACTCGTATATCTTTGGAATTCCGTCGGGCCCTATCTCTATCCTAAACCCGTATACTATAGGCTTCCTGCTGACCTCCGATAGCTCGCTGGGGACGAAAGGCCTTGTCCTCCACACCTCCTCTAGGAAATCGTCGATTTCTTCCTGGAGTTCTCTGAAGAGCTCGTTAAATATATCGAATATGTCTCTCTCTTTTCTTCTTCTACGCTCTGTACCGCTCACGCATTTTCACCCAGTACGCCTCCCGCTAGCTAGGCTATAAACCTACCTCGCTTGACGCCAGGCATTAACTTATATAAGTTCTGGATTCCTAGGATAGGACAAGGCGTGTCTATCCATGGCTAGGCGTAGGAGTAAGTGGCGTAGAACTTCCCAAATGATTAAGAAGATGATGCAAGAAGCTAGGAATGTAAGGGCTAGAGAGAGCCTTAGGCAGTGCCCTGTTTGCGGAAGCCCCCACAGCCTGGTTATAGAGGTAAAGGTGGACAAGGAGACCGATAGAAAGAGCGCTGAGGTATACTGTACAGCCTGCGGATTTAGCCACGTGTTTCCGGAGATCCCAATGATAGCCGACGAGTTCTGGGTATACTCCAAGACTCTGGACATAGTCCACGGCACCTCGACCCCGCGGGCAACAGCTACAGAGAGCGAGACTACTGCAGAGGTTCAGGAGCCGGCGGGAGAAGCGGTGGGCAGCGAGGCTGGTGAAGAGCCCAAGATAGAGTTCGAGGAGGAGTACGCCGAGGAGCTCTAGCGCCGAGTGCTATAGCTTGTCCCGTATATGCTGTCGTAGACCCTTAGCACCTCCCCCAAAAGCTTGTCTACGTTAAGACCCTGGAGCGCGCTTATAGCTAGCCTAACGCTATACCCCGTGACCTTGCCCACTTGTTCTGCGCACTGCTTCAGCCTCTCCTCGCCAACTTTGTCCACCTTGTTGAAGACTACCAGCACCTTCTCCCGCCCAACTATGGTTCCCACAGACTCCAAAACCCTTAGCTGCGAGTCGAAGCTGTAGTAAGAGTCTGGCGAGGGATCCATCAGAAATACCGTGACAGCATTCAGATGCCTTAGAGCGGCAATAGCCTTTCTCTCTATGGCGTTCATATCCTCTACGGGTCTGTCGAGAATCCCCGGGGTATCGACTACCTGCATATAGAGGTCCTCCCCGAGCTTTACGTGGCCGAGTATAACCGTTTTGGTTGTAAAGGGGTAGGGCGAAACCCTGGGCTTTGCAGACGATATCCTCCCGACAAGCGTCGACTTGCCTACCTGGGGCATGCCCGCCACTATCATCGTAGGCCACGATGATACTATGCACGGTGTTGTCCGGGCTGTTCTCGCGATCTCCTGGAGGTACCCGAAGTACCTAGACCCCCTCCTGACAATAGATAGCGCTCTACCTACAAACTCTCGCGCGCTATCCTTGGCCTCCTCGGGCGAGGAGCTACCTAGTATCCTCTGTCTATACTCTTTCCAGAGCCTGCTGACAATGTCAACCATTCTCCTAGCGGACCTGACTATGTCCTGGTAGTGGCCTTCGCTCGCTATGTCCAGGAGCTCTAGGTAGAAGGGGTGTATATCCGTTGGAAGCCTAGCGATAGCGCCTACCTCGGTTGCTATAAGCTGGTAGACCCTCTCGCTCTTAGCCAGGTATCTCAGGGTGCTACGCTTGAGAGGGTCTCTAACCCTCGGCGGCAGCGACACCCTCTTAGCGAACAGCTCTAGCGCTCTAAGCCTGATATCGCTGAAGGTAACGGGCTTTACCCTGGCAATCTCCTCGAGACACTGCTCCTCCAGGTCTGTATAGGAAGAAGCGAGCGTCAATCTCTAGCACCGTTTTTAGCGTATCAGCGGTGGTGGTCCTATCACCGGTCTAATCTGCGGGACTCATACATCATCTACGCGCTAGAGACTCTTGGAGGCTAATAAGCCTTACCCGGCTACTCCCTACAAGGTGTAAACACTAGGTTCAGCGGTTTCAGCATGGAGTACCCGGGCTCGCCGCCGGGATCCCTCAAAACCCTGTTTAGACACCAGCCGCTTCTCCTAGCCAGCTTGACGAGCTCGCTTATGCTGTAGACTCTCATCTTAAACCTCGAGTCTCCTACGTAGAGGAGGTCGGGCCCGCTCTTGCGGTAGAACAGCTGCCTTATGAGCACCTCCCCGAGCACCGGATTGAATATGATGCTCTCGACAACAACGTGGTCGCCGTAGTCGTATACAGCTGGTCTCGCGCCGAAGATGGCGCTGGCTATGGCTATGTAGTCGCGGTTGACAAAGTCTATGAACAGGAGGGCTCCCCCGTTTCTTACCAACTCTCTAACCTGTCTAAGAACAGCCGCGTCGGTGTCCTCGTCGTAGTAGCCTATCACGGAAGACCAGACGAACAGCGCCGCATCGAACCTCCTGTTCCCTAGGCAGCTCAGCAGGTTTCTGGCATCGCATAGAATAAACTCGGCCTTGTCGCCCAGATCCCTATCCTTGGCCCTTCTCCTGGCCACCTCTATGAACTCGGGGGATATGTCTACACCTACGACTCTATACCCTATCTCTGCAAGCGCTAGGGCTACGCGCCCAGTCCCGCAGCCTACGTCGAGGAGAACACCGCTATCTATGCCCAGCAACACGAGCTGCTTCGCGATGTACTTTGCTAACTTCCTAGCCCTCTCTACCATAATGCCGGAGTCCATGATTATCCTGAACAGCTCGGCCTTCTCTATGAAGTACTTGTTCACGAAGTCCTCTAAGGAGCTGCTCAACGCTCTTTTACCGGGGTGTAGATAGCCTAGGGGCCTAGATATTAGCTTTGTGCCCGTACTATCCCGCGGCTATCTGAGTTATTAAGGTAGAAAAGCATTGGTGTGCCTAGCTGGGGTAGAGAGCAAGAGGCTGTTGACGGCCTATGTCTAGGAGGATCACGTGGCCCAAGATCAAGAGGGTGTGGTGGTGCTACAACTGCAACATACCGGTTATGGAGAGCGTATGCCCTAGGTGCGGCGGTGTAGCTAAGAGGCTCTCTCTGTCAGACCCGGGAGACGCTAGACCTGCTTTCGAGAGAGACTACAAGTTTCTCTACAGCGCTTATCTCTACGAGTTCGGCACCTCTAGGGGCTTCGAATATGTGCTTGGCAGGTCGCCGGCTCTTCTAAACAAGGCTCCGTACTACGACGAGATGAAGGAGGTTATCGTCGACGGTGTCCACGTGGGTAGGCTCTACTTCGAGCCCCTGCTCAGGAGGTGGAGGTTTAGGCTTTCTAGGCTAACCGCTGAGAGGCTCTACTCGGCATACCCAGATATCCTCGAGACTGTTGTCGTGGATAAGAAGAGGTTTTTCCATGGGGATGTGTTCAGGGTTGACAGGGATATCGAGCGCTGGAAACAGGTAGTGTTGCTGGATAGGTCTGGCAGGGTTGTGGGGCTCGGGTACTCCAAGGGCAGGGGAAAGATAATGGTGCACAGCTGGTGGGGTCCCCAGGATGGGGGTGTTGATGTACCTCTCGAGACCCTCAGGAAATCCGACATGGGAGACGTGATAGAGGCCCACAGAGACTATATACGGGTGCTCGCCTCCAGGGCCAAGAAGTTTGTAGCTGTTATGCATAGCAAGGTGGCGAAGCCCGCCGTGATATCGTTTAGCGGGGGGAAGGATAGCTTGGCATCTCTACACCTAGCGCTGGGCATAGGCATCGAACCCCTCGTGCTCTTCAACAACACGGGCATAGAGCTACCCGAGACAGTGGAGACTGTGTATCGTACTGTGGATAGGTATGGGCTTAGGCTTGTCGAGGCATCGGCGGGGGAAAGGTTCTGGGGCTCTGTCTACGAGCTCGGCATCCCGGGGAGGGACTACAGGTGGTGCTGCAAGGTCTGTAAGCTGGCGCCTCTATCGCTGACCGTCAAGCAGAACTGGCCCGATGGGGGGCTCAACATTGTTGGTCAGAGGGCCTTCGAGTCTATAGACAGGGCGAGGAGCCCGCGGGTGTGGAGGCTTAGGTGGGCGCCTACAATGCTAAACCTCTCGCCCATTCTAGAGTGGTCGCAGTTCGATGTATGGCTCTACATACTCTACAACAAGCTGGAGGCCAACCCGCTCTACTTTATGGGCTATGAGAGGATAGGCTGCTTCATGTGCCCCGCTTCGACCATGGCGGAGCTGGAGCTGGTGTCGCAGACACACAGAGAGCTGTGGGGTAGGTGGCTCGAGGTTCTCGGCTACTGGGCCAAGAGGCTAGAGCTCCCGGCCGAGTGGATAGACTATGGGCTGTGGAGGTGGAACGCGCCGGCGAGGTACAAGTCTATGCTGGCGGCAAGGCTCGGGGTTCGGGAGAGGGTCGACGACTGGAGGAAGACGTTCAAGGGCAGTGGCCGACCCCGGGGTTGAGAGGGTTGAGCGCGGGGACGGGAGGCGTGGTGGTTGTCCTAGAGAAGAGCGTAGAGATAGAGGGGGTAGAGCGGCAGATACCGACGCTAGCCCCGGAAAGCCTTGCCGTAGACCGCGAGAACGGCTACGCAGAGATTAGGTGGGGCGACGCATCCGTTGAGATTAGGGGGCGGGTCCTGGCCGCTTCCTATGTAGACGAGGAAGACGTTGAGAAGCTTGTCGACATCCTCAAGCTTGTGTACAGGTGGAGGCTCTGTACGGGCTGCAGGTCGTGCGAAGCCATATGCCCTTCGGGGGCGGCCTCGGTGAAGACTGCTGGGGACAGGCCTAGGCCTGCTGTCGACGGGTCTCGGTGCGCGAGCTGCAAGTTCTGCGTCTACAACTGTCCTGTCGCAGAGGTATACGTAGAGCACGTGGTAGCGCCGCTCATATTCGACGACCCCGAGGCGTGGAGGAGGCCTACTCGCGAACACCATGGAGAGGTTCTGGAGAAGATCAGGAGCTTCGTGCGCTCCGTCATCGGCGTTGCCAAGCCCGAGGAAACCCGGGGGGAGAGCGAGGAGCTTCCGGATGTATCGCAGTTTTTCCAGAGCCTCTAGGTGATAGGTATTGGCGTCCCCCAGGTTTCTGGAGGAGGCAAGCAAAAACGTTGTGCCACTGTATGCACAGGGGTTTTTCTACGTGTCTCTGGGCTTTATATCGTACTACCTTGTCTTCGACTATAGCGATCCCTACGGCTACTACGATACTGTTCTACGCGACGAGAGGCTGTTTAACGAGGAGGTCTCCAGGCTGTGGGCAAACATGCAGGGGTTTCTCGACGAGGAGCACGTGGCTGTAAACGGGGTGCGCGTAAGCCCGCGGGTAGTCATGATAGACATAGGCTTTAGGGGCAGCAGGAAGAGGCCCTACATAGTGTTCTGCATAAGGTTTAGAGCCCCCGTGAAGCTGGGGGTCAACGTCTACGAGAACAGGTACTCTCCCGAGGTCGTAGACTACGACTATGTTGCCTACTGGGTCTTTCCGCCGGGGTCCAGGATCCTGAAGGTCGACATGGGCTCGGGGGGCGAGGAGTGGGACGTGGTCGGCAAGAACATCCTGGCTATATACGGGTTCAGGGGCAGGAAGACGGGGGGCTACGAGTACATAGAGTTCGAGATTAGGGGGGTGCCAGGGGCAGGCGAGGAGGGTGAAGAGGGTTGAGCTCCGTATCGAGAAGCATAAACACAGCTCTGCTATCGCCTATCCTTAGAAAGGTTCTCCACGTAGTTTTCTCCCTCATGCTCCTCATACCGTTTGCCCAGGCCTATAGAGACCTCGCAGCCTCTCTATGGCTCGGAGGCCTAGACCCTACTCTTGCAACCCTAGCCCTGCTGCTCTTCGGAGCTGCATTTGTCAACAGTCTCCAGGTGCGCCTACCCGATGTGAGGAACAGGTTTCTGAAGACCTCTGCAGATATTAGGAAGAGGATCTTGGAGACCCTGGAGTCTACGGCCAGGGATGCACCGTACGCTGTTCTCGTAGAGAACATCATAAAGTCCATCGCTAGATACGAGGAGAGGTTTCTAGAGTTTATATCGATGGTCGAGAGAGACTACGAGCTTAGATACGGCTATATATGCATAACCTTCGGCCTTCTATCTGTAACCATGAGCTACGTGCTCTTCGGCCCCTGGGCAGTCTACGGAATCCTCGCACTTGCAGTCGTAGACAGTGTATCCTCTATAGCGACTCTCTATACTCAGAACAGGAGAAAACTACTGAAACACAGCGACATATCGATAGCCATAACGTTTGCAGTCTTCACACTCATGCTAGTACCCGTAGCCGCAGACCCCTGGAAGGCAATAGCAATAGCGTCAGCAGCGGTTGTCACAGAGCTCGCCAGCCCCGAAGACAACCTAACCCTACCGATAATCACAACGGCAGCCTCTTACCTGCTCCAAGCCCCGCCCATACAGTTTTAGAATGCTGAGGAGCCTACTTGATGGAACCTCTAACACTAGCTTAGGTGGCTCTGTCTCTAGACGAAGTCCTCTTCATCGCCATACGCCCTCCTATAGTGTTCGGGAAAGCCTTTTCTCTAATGGTGCTGATCCCACCTTCGCTATTGTAGTAGAAGAATGGGGTGGACAGATCCTAAACCTAGGAGCAACAAATACATCAATTTCCTTCTTCCCATAGTGGAAGTGTTTCAAGATTTATTCCTTTACTGCCGAATTGACATCTTCTCTACTTCGAGAAACACGGGATTACCTCAGCATTTATGCGTTTCACGAATTCAGCGTCTGCCATGAAGCGCTCCGAGAAAAGCGATTTGGGGGTGGAATAATGTCTATTCTTGGTGCGGCGGCCGGGATTTGAACCCGGGATCTCCGGCTTGGAAGGCCGGCGTCCTAGACCAGGCTAGACGACCGCCGCTTTCGTTTT
>Ga0065719_100393_pt1 | contig 17499 bp, 18 predicted proteins | sample GBSCel85sediment_FD_59106 | JGI IMG/M metagenome (GOLD analysis project Ga0065719, IMG submission 59106) | Hot spring sediment microbial communities from Great Boiling Spring, Nevada - Cellulolytic enrichment CS 85C v3 (version 3) | ecosystem: Environmental > Aquatic > Thermal springs > Hot... | reverse complement strand
TGGCCTGGACTACCGAAGCTTTCAAGAAAGGATTGATTAGCGAGAAAGACACTATGGTAAAGCCTGAGTGGGGTGATTGGAAGACATATATAGAGATGGTTAAATACCTAGTTACACAACCAAACGACTTCTACAAGACGTTAGCTATGGGTGTTAAGAAAGCTTCAGAAGTCTACGGTGGTTCAGAATTCGCGTTAGTATTCGGAGGTAATGAAATGCCGGGTTATCACACAGGTCCTGGAGCACACATAGGTTATTTAATAGGGCTTAGGCACAGCCACCTAGACAACGCCGGATACTCAATAGACCAAAAATACATTGGCAAAGAATACCCTCAACCAAGAAAGTTAATAGATGAGTTAATTGAAGAAGAGGCGTGGAGGCAGGTCCTCTCCTCCCTAGTCGTGTGCTTCTTCTCAAGAGGCGTTTACAAGCCTTCCACGGTTTCAAGAGCTCTGGAACCACTCGGATTAAAGATGAGTGAGGAAGAGCTAAGGAAACTTGGTCTCGAGATCTACAAAGAGAAACTCAAACTTAAACTAAGGCTGGGTTATAGTCCAGAAGACCTCAAACCACCTAAGAGAATCTTCGAAACCCCATCACCCTTCGGCAACATAAGTGAAGACTACGTGAAGGAAGCTCTCAACTACTACAAAGAAAAAATATTAAACCTTTTAAGCACTTAATTAAATACTCATCATTAAAAACAAAAAATTCGAAAGCCTTATTAGGTTTAATAACAATTAAATACACGAGGTGTTATCATAGTGAGCGAAAGACCTACTGCGGCATTCGTCCTATCGTTAATTAGCGGAATATTAATTCTCTTAACAGGTATATTGATGCTTGTTGCCGCCGGTCTTATAGGTTCAGTAAGTGAAGGACTCATACCTGGGATGCCTTATCCGCTAGAACTATTAGGATCCTTAATTATGGTTATCGGCGTTATCGGCTTGATTTTTGGGATCATAGTATTGGTTGGTGCTTCTATGATCTACTCAGGAGAACCTAGTAAGGTAAGAATAGGTTCTATCTTGGTTTTAATCTTCTCGATATTAAGTCTCTTCATAGTGGGTGGCGGGTTTTTCATAGGCTTCATACTAGGGTTGATCGGGGGAATACTTGGACTTACTTGGAAGCCTCCAATAAAGCAAGAAACTCCTACGTCAGGTTTTCAGCAAGTATAGCTTAGTTTTAGCTCAGAGGGATTAAAAGTTTTTCTCGTAAACGTTTTCCCAATACTCTACTATGTCATAGCCGTATAACTTCTTAAACAGTTCCCTACCTTCGGGAGTCATCTTATTAGGGTTCCATGGAGGATCGAAAGTTAACTCTACCGTAACGTCCTTCACGCCATCAACACCTCTTATAACGTCTTCTACGTTGATCGTTAAGGTATTCGCTAGGGGGCATCCAGGCGCTGTCAGCGTCATCAAGACATAAACGTTCCCCTCATCATCGACTCTCACGTCATACACGAGCCCCAAATCCCATATGTTGATAGGTATTTCCGGGTCGTAAACGTTCTTTAAAGCTTCAATTATTTTCTCCCTTAACTCGCTACTCACGTCTACCACCCTTACTTATACGTTAACAGAGTTAAAATATTGGGCTCTGGCTTTTATATCGATTTGTATGGTCTTGAGANAGTTACTTCGTTCCCCTCCTTCATCTCTTCTTAGGCTTGCACCTGCTCGGGGTGTTCGTGGCTACCTCAGGGAATCCTGCATCTTGAGCGTTTAGATAGGGAATTCGTCTAAAGGACGAGGCCTTTAGTTGTAATAATAAATAGAACCTGAAACAGTCTGTCTCAGCTGTTTTAAGTTATAAATCGGTAAATCGTGTAGTATTTGGTGTATTATGTTGATTAGGGTTGGTATGTTTGACTTTGCTAGCAGGTATGTTGTTCCAGCTATTAAGCAGAGGATAGTGAAGATACTGTATTTTGAGTATGGTTATAATCAATTAAAGATTTCTGAGTTGCTAGGTATTTCACAATCTTCTATCTCTAAATATGTTTCAAGACGTAAGAAGCTAGATATTGATTTAGGTAGTATACAGTTCGCTGAGTCTAGGATTAGAGGCATCATCAACGAGATCGAGAAGAAGTCTTTGGAAGGTGAGAGTTTAGAGTTAGCTATCAGTAAGTTAGCTGTGGAGCTGCTTCGTGGAGGTTACTTGTGTGGGTATCATTCGTTAGTGGATGAGGGGCTCAAGACAGGCACGTGTAAGATATGTTCAGAGCTCTTTAAGGAGGTTTGAGGTGGTTAGGTTGTCCTTGAGTAAGTACGTAGCTCGAATTATGCATCCAAGGCCTGTGTCAGTCATCGTGAGTAGGTCAAGAACCGGGGAAGTCAACGGTTGTAGCGTGTCGTGGTTTATGCCAGTGAACGTAGACCCCTTCATCTTCTCCGTGTCTTTAAGTCCTAGGAGATTGACGTACAGCTACATCAAAGAAACTAGAGAAATAACTCTGAACATAATGCCGTTTAAGTTTGTTGAGGAGGTTCATCGCGTAGGCAGTATTTCTGGCAGGGAATTAAAGAATAAGTTGATTGAGCTAGGTTTTGAGCTTGAGGAATCTTCTGTGGTGAAGGTACCACACATTAAAGGAGCTTTAGCGTACGTCGAGGGAGTGCTAATCAATGAGTTACCGTTCGAAGACCACTCCTTAATGGTTTTTAAGAGTCTTAAAGTTCACATAGACGAAAAATACTTCAAGGAAAACGTCTTCACGGAAGAGGCCGAGATATTGCTTCACGTAGGAGGAAACATATACGCTAAACCCAGTAATTACGTCAGGGTGGGCTAAGACCCAGCCATCTCGTCTAGCTACGTTAGAGCGGGCACGATAATAGGTATTAAGAGAGTTAGGAAAGCCCCGTGAACGAAGGCTAAAACCCCTGCTTCAGGACCTCCTACAGACGTTATTACCGGTAGCGTCGTGTCCATGGTCGTGGCGCCTCCTAAGCTGATCGAAGAATATTTCAGTTTCTTGCCTAGCAGTGGGTACGTGATGTAAGTGTAGACCTCGCGTAAAACGTTAGATAAGTACCCAAGAAACCCGAGGTACGGGTCTATACCAGTCAGGTAAGTCCCGGTAAAACTATACCAGCCCATACCAGCGGAAATAGCTAGCGAGTACTTTAAGGATGGCTCACCAAGCAAGAAATAGGTTACTACGCCACCAACTAAAGAACCAGTGATAGTGGCTAAGATTAGCTTAAGTCCCTGAAAGATTCTCTTCCTACTCGTTGAAATAATCTTATCAACTTCTAAACCCATGGAAACCCCTACTCCAAATATTAAGCATAGTAGAACAACCCATAGGAATTCCTCGCTCACTTTGATGTTCGTGGCTAAACCAGTCAACGATCCTACTACGAAGAATAAGGTAAGGGTTGAAGCCCCGAATTTTTCGATCATGACAGCTAACCTCTCAACACTAAGTACGAGATCATAAAACTAAGTAGGGTAGGTATTGCTGAGAACGCTAGCAGAGCTAAAACAACGTGCTGCCCTCTTGACAGTATGTCCGGCAGAACCTGTGAGATCCCCAATCCAATAAGGAATACTAAAGCGTAGGTTAAGAAAAGCGTTAGCTTCCCCACAAAGCTCGTGAACCGCTGATGCCTCCTCTTAGAACTAAGTGTCTTGTTGAGAACCAGGCCTACGAGCATCCCAGCAACAAGTGCTATGACGACCTCCAAACAGACCCCCAACATTATGGTTAAGGACTTGCTTAAAACATAATTCACGTTAGCTGATAATTAATTTTAATATTAATTATTCTTGTTAAGGGTAGGGCAGGAAAGTGGGTGGTGATGCCGCGAATATAATAATGCAATTAGTTGATGTGTGGAAGGCTTACAGAGTGGGCGATATAGTTACCTGGGCTTTGAGGGGGGTTAACTTAAGTATATTGAGGGGTGAATTCATAGCTATAATGGGTCCTTCAGGCTCCGGCAAGACCACGCTACTAAATATTATAGGCTTGCTGGACAGGCCTACTAAAGGTAAAGTATATATAGACGGTGTTGACGTGTCAGCACTGTCCTCAGACTCTCTAGCGAGGCTTAGAAATAAGAAAATCGGTTTCGTCTTCCAGCAATTCAACTTAGTTGCCCGCATGTCAGTTTATGAGAACATTGAACTACCCCTCATACCTGCTGGAATACCCCCGCGCTTGAGGCGTGAAATGGTTTTAAAAGCTCTTAAAGCGGCTGGCGGTGAGGAAGAATGGCTTACTAAGAAACCAACCCAGTTATCAGGAGGACAACAACAAAGAGTAGCTATAGCGAGGGCCTTAGTGAACAACCCTGAGATAATACTAGCGGACGAACCCACGGGGAACCTCGACAGAGCGTCGGCTAGAACGGTCGTAGAAACCTTCACGAAATTAAACTCCGGAGGCCAAACCATCGTGGTAGTAACGCACGACCCTGAAGTAGCCAACTGCTCTAACAAAATATATCTGATAAGAGATGGGGTCATCAAAGACATGAGATCGCCTTCTAAGAGTGAATGCCTCTTAAGCAAAGAGATTAAGTAGGTGGTTACCCGGACACGTGGATGAAGGGAGAGCTGTGGCAGGAATCATTCTGAGCGGGCAGAGCCCCATGATATGGGCTNCGATGAAGAGGGGCCTGAGAGCTACGAAGCCAATGGCAGAGGAATCCATACAAAACAACATAAACCCCTATGATGTCCAGACCCCTTTAATCACCTCTTTTTTACCTTTAAAATGGTAACTACTTGAGGTGACCTGATTGAGGAAGTCTAGATTAATTAACGCTTGCGTGTCTTTAGCTTTGTTAACTTTCTCGATTATCTCAGGTCTGTTACTCGCTATAAACGTTTCAGGAGATTCGCCGGGACTCACTCTCGTAGCCGTAACACAGCGTAACACGGCGGGCAGCACCTCAATCTATCCCGGTAGCAGAAACGTTGAGGTTTCTGTAGAGATAAGAAACGATGTATCTTTTAGTATAAGAGGTGTTCAAGGATGTTTTAATTTGCCTGAAGGCTTCCACTTCTCAACTGGGTTCCAGTCATGCGTCCCCGCTTACTCAGTCAACGGGTCTTGGGCTTACGAGTTCGCTCCAGGAGAGGTTTTCTTACTGAGAACCAGACTTAACGTGGATGAGTACGTCTTACCGGGTAGTTATAGCCTAGGACTTAACGTTACTTACAGGGTCTTCGACGGATTTAACGAGACTTTAAATCACGCGGAATTCGCCGTACAAGTTAACGTGAGTGATTACCCTGTAGTAGAGCTATCCGTAATTGACGTCTGGTGGTCTTCTCAAGTCTTTCCCGGGACACAGGGCGCTACACTGAACATACGCATAAAGAATTTCGGTGATTCAGACGTGTTGAGCGGTTACGGGATCTTAACGCTTCAACCCCCTCTAATGCCTGAAGAGACCAGGATCGAAATACCTACGATTCCTGAAGGCAGTACTTACGTTTTAGTAGTCAGCGGTGTTGACGTCCCGCCAACAGCGAATCCAGGTTCTTACGAGGGATTCATGAGAATTAACGTTACTTCCAGAACCGAGGACGGGGTTACCTACGAGCAGGAAACTAACCTGAGTTTTGCAGTGGTTGTTAACACGCCTGAAACACCGAATATAGTGGTTGTTGATAGTGGATGGAGTTACGGCGTCGCGTATGACGAAAGCCTCTCAGCAATCATTTTCGTAACACTACAGAACAGAGACTTACCGACAATAAATTCCCTTATCGCGGTACTTAAGCTCCCAAGAGGTTTCACGTCAAGAGACGGCAGAGACTACGTGATAGCAACTCTCGAGACCCCCATGAGTTACGGTAGTATCGCTACGTTAACTTTCGATAATATAGTGATTAACGTGTCCGACTCCCCAGAAGACACTATCGTTACTGAAGTCTACCTTGAGGGCTTAGCTACTTACAGAGGGTCTGAGTTCTGGTTTAACCTCACCTTAAACGTTACCGTGACGTTAGTGTCTGAAGACGTGTTGAGGATTAGTCAAGTTGAGTGGAGTTATCAGGGGGGTACAGCCGGGGCACTCCCTTCATCGAGAGACGTAACCTTAAATATCAGATTAAGTAATTTCGGACAAGACGTCTTAACGTTGGTGAATGTACGTCCGACATTCCCGGACTTCATACAAGTTAAATCTATTGGGGGTACTTGCTTAGCTGGGGTGCAACCAGGGAGTACCTGCGTTCTCCAATTAATAGTTGACGTGGGTTCAGAGGCGGAGCCAGGCTTCTATGACGCGACGATAGCATTAACTTACGACATTAGAGTGGGTACGTCGATCTTATACAGGACTACCGCTCTAGATTTTCAGATACTAATATCAAACCCGTATGATTACGCGGCGAACCTAGTATTGAGCAAGGTTTGGTGGGGGGTTACAACCCCCACCACTTCCTACGGTTTAGAGAAGCTTTACCCACTACACGTGGAGCTGACGAACTTGGGTAGGTATGGGGCTAGCTACGTTTATTTAAGGGTGACCGGACATAATAACGTAACTATTATCGACGGTGAAGGTGTGTGCTCAACATATCTAGGCCCTGGGACTTCATGTAGATTAGTTCCCTACGTAAGCTTTAGTGGGGCTGAGTTCAACGAGCTAGTCTTAAGTATTGAGGTTACCTACTACATAACAATGTATGGTTCCTACGTGCCCGTTACTACGAGCTACGTGGTTAGGGTACCGCTTAATACATATCCGCCAAGTTCTTTAGGCGGGTTGAGCTTAATTAATTTCGGGTGGGCAAACAATAATCCCGTGTATCCCGGCACACAGAACGCTACTTACGTAGTTTACCTCATAAACCACTACCCATACACGGTATCCTCTGTTTATGCTGAGTTATTGTTGCCTGAAGGTTTCTCGGCTAGTAAGGGCATTAACAGGGCTTACGTCGCGGGTCCAATACCTTCAAACCAGGTTCTCCAGCTAAGCTTCACCCTGAATGTAGGTGATGTGAAACCCGGTTGGTACGAGGGTTTCTTAAGGCTTTTCTATCTAATTAACTCAGGCGGTGAGGGGTTAGGGTTAGCTGAGGAGGTTGAGCTACCTATCTTGGTCAATGACATCGTCGCTGGTCTAGAGTTGGTGAGTACTTCATGGGTTGGGAGACCTGCGGAACCTGAGACTTACGGGAACGTACTAGCGATAGTTATGAGGAATTCCGAATACCCGTCGATCAGAGGTCTCGTAGCTGACGTGACGTTACCTGAGGGTCTTGTTTCCTCATTAAATAATGAGAGTAGAGTTAGAGTAGTCGCGACTTCGACACTGCCTCAAATCCCCGTGCAACAGCTTGGTAACGTGCAAGATTTGCTGAGATACTACACCCAGCTGCTAGGAACTCAAGCACCTATTCAGGTCCAGTTTAGTAAAGGAGACTTCATATACTTCACAATCCCTGTCAACGTGCTTTCCGTGAGTCCAGGCACCTACTACGCCAACATGACCCTATCGTTCGTTGACCACTGGGACAACATTAGATCACAGAAGCTGAGGTTCCCCATAAGTATTCTAGGCTCGCCTATACTTATTCAAGTATGGAGTGAGAGCTCCTTAAACTTCAAGGATTCTAGAGAGGTCAACATGTCATTAAAGATACTTAACTTGGGCACCGCACCTGCCTACAACGTGTATCTAGCCGTCTATCCGTATGGTAGTTACGTACTCATCCCTAAAACAAGTCCAATCTACATTAGTAGACTGGAACCCGGCATCATCACCTCGGTTAACGTGTCTGTTTACCTGAATCCATTGCCTTCAGCCCAGGTCCCCATCCCAATAACCTACGGTAATATACCTTTCATGGCTACGGTGATCTACACTACGTCTAACGGGTTAAGACAAGTTATTAACACCTCCTTCACCGTAAGCATCGAGCCATTCATTAAGTTCATGCTATCTGACGTTAAAGTATCGTACGCTAATGGGTTAGTGAGACTTTCCTGCACCCTAATAAACGTAGGTAACGCACAAGCACAAAGAATAACAGCTAAGCTGGTGAGCGGTGATAGAGAGGGTGAGGAAGTCTTCATAGGGGATCTAGACCCCTCCTCGCAAACTAGCTTCGCAGTCTATCTCGAAACAGGAACCTTCGTCGACACAGTTAAATTATTACTGAGTTACAGAAATCCGTATAATGAGGTTGAGGTCTTAAGTAAAGAGTTTGGAGTAACTCCCTCGGTCGTTCAAACAACCACGACACCTCCGCAACAACCTCCTGACACACTTAGATATGGCATAATGATTGCCGTGATAGTGTTCTTAGGCGTCGTGGCTTTCCTTCTCTACAGGTACTTGAAGACGCACCCCGTCCCTCAAGTGAGGGAGTAGTAGTGCTTAGAGACGTCTTTAGGTACGCTATGAAGGTCCTGACCGAGAAGAAGTTCAGAGCCGTCTTAACGATTATAGGTATATCTATAGGGCCCCTAGCACTAGTAATGATGACTTCTACTGTGAGGGGTTACGCCAACTACGTAGAAGGAGCGATACTAGCTTTAGGTCAGAACACTGTTGTCATACTACCTTCTGAGAGGTACAAGCTAACTAGCAGTGACTTAGACTACATAAGAAGTCTTGAAGAAGTCAGTGAGGCTGAGCCTTTCTACACCACGCAAGGCTACGTACAGACCGTTGAGGGGAGGAGAAACGTTTTCATATACGCTGTAGACTCCTCAATCCTAGTTAAAGCTATAGGTAATCTAGAGCTTGAGGAAGGTGATTTCCCTCTCGACATGGAGATTACTTACTGCGTAATAGGTCATTCAATAGCTTACTCGACCGTCTCGAATACTAGGCTTTACGAGATCGGGGACGTCATTACGGTCAACATCGTTGAGGTATTAGGTGGTGGCAAACTTAATTTAAGGAAGATCTCACTCAGGATTAAGGGAATTCTCAAAGAATTTGGTGGCGCGGCTTTCGTATCACCGGACCAAACAATCTTCTTACCCTTAAAGAGCGGCCCTTCCATACTTAACATGAAGGACATGTCAGGTATTTTCATAGTAGCTAAAGACCCTTCACTCGTTGACTCATTGACAAGGAGGATTAGGGAGACGTATCAAGACAAGGTAACTGTAGTAGCTTTTCAGCAAATAGCTAGGACCGTCGCGTCAGTTACTGCCGCTCTAGATTTCATAGTTTTCTCAGCCTCGCTCTCAGCTTTCGCCGTGGCTGTAGCAGGCACCGCATCAACCATGATAACCTCAGTTATTGAGAGAACGCGTGAAATAGGCGTTTTAAAAGCTCTGGGCTTCACGGACAAACAAGTAGTCATCATGATACTAGCTGAGTCAATAATAATGTCCTTAATAGGCGGTGCTATAGGTATGACGGCCGGCGTTATAGGAGCTCACATCCTCTCATCAAGAGGCCTCACTGTAACCGCCGGTAGTAGCGGGTTAATCATAGTAGCTAACCCTGAAATCACCGCTGATTTAATATTAACCACGGTTTTAATAACTGTCGCTGTCGGCGTTGCCGGCGGGACACTACCTGCTTACAGGGCCGCTAAGATACCTCCAGCAACAGCTCTGAGGTATGAGTAGGTAGTTCATCATAAAGTGTTTTCATAAACTGAAATATCAATCTTTAGCGTGGATAAGATAGAGTTAATTAGCCACGACGTTTTCTTAACCAAATTACGTAAACAATCAGTAACGAGAAAGCTGTTAAGATTAATGCTAGTCCTAAGTTCATGATCGTTTGATTACCTCCTGGCGTTGTTTGTGTGTCAGTAGCTGTTCTCTGAGTCAGAATCTCTCCATTATCAGCTAAAATAATCACGTTCTTGTAAGGTGTTACAGCAATTACGTATGCAGGTCTAAGCGTTTCGTGTAGCATCACGTAAGACTTCGTGATTCCCTTGTACTCCGTGATGTTTAGAGTGTTCTCAAGTACTTCCCTCACTTCCTCCTCGCTTAAATTAAAGTCAGGGATCTGAGCGAGTAATTTCTTGATTGTCGGGAAGTAATTAACGAATGAGTAGATTATTATAGGCGGTGATGGATAAATAAAGTACCTAACGGTGATTGGGGCTATCGTGACGTAGGTAGGGTTTAGGAAGTAAATCGGTGTGTCATTAACCACTACCTGTCCTCCAAGAACTTCAGCTATTGAAGTAGTGCTGATGAGGTTTTTGGTGTCGCTGTACCAATCCTTAACACTTGCCTCCAACCTACTCAGCAAGGTGTTAAGAGTTGATTCGTTAATATTCCTTGAGTCAACGACCACCTCAAAGCGTATCACGTCGCAGGTTTCCTCAACGGCCTGAACTTCGACAGAAACTCCCTGAGAAACCCATTTATAAACAAGTATTTTCAAGTCCGTATAATTGAGACTAGTACTTACCACACTATAGTTGCTCAAGTTCATGTAATCACCTAATTCAGGAAAACGAGAAATTAGAACATACCTCACTGAAGAATAGCAAGTAGAACCAACACGCGGTGAGGAATACGTAATGGCTAGTAGGGAGAAGGCTATAAGAAGTAACGTGAAAACACTTAAGCCACCGTATCTACCCACTACGCATCAACTCCTATAAGTTATGGCTTCAAAGAATTAAATACGTGGACTGCTTCTCAGCGGATAGTTCCTATAATAAAGTTTTCGGGGCTAGGCATTAATTACCTCGACAGACTGTTAACTACTAGGAGGGGAACACCCTCTGCGTAATCACGTAGTGCTTAGTGGATGACTATGTACGAACCCGATTAGTAAGTAATTAGTGATGGTCGGTTTCTCTATTACTACAGCGTGACCGGCGTCATTAATTATTATATAGGTTGAGTTAGTTATGTTCTTAGCTATTATCTCTGAGTATTTAGGGGGTTTAACCCTGTCTTTTTCAGCAGCTATGATTAATGTTGGTTGGCTTATATTTCTTAGTCTAGGGGTTAGTGGTTCCTCAGCCATCTTAAGAAATGATTTGAGAAGATATGCGGCACTCTTAAAATCAAATCCGCTTGAGTATATGCTCACCAATCTCTCAAATAGTTGCGGCCCCCGACCTCTCTATGAAGGAGTCTGAGTAGACGTCGTTGATCCAGGAGAGAACGAATTTTCTGGGATCATTACTTAGCGCACCCTCCAACCACCTTAAGGCAGTAATTTTTAACTCTTCATGTACTTCACTGACAGAGGTTATTAGCGTTAAGTCGTTCACGTACTCAGGATACTTGATCGCGAAACACATCCCAACCTCACCACCGTATGAGGTCCCGATAACGTGTGCTTTCCTAACGTTGAGTTCGTCTAGGAGGTGCTTGAGGTCGTCTGCGTGGATTTCTAGACTGTAGCATTCGGCACAATCAGGTTTTCCCGAATTCCACTGGCCCCTCATGTCATGCAATATTACCCTGTAACCTCCGCTNACTAAGGACTTTAGCTGTAGGTACCAGCTCTTAGTGTTCATGAATATACCGTTAAGTAAGACGACGGGTTCTCCGGACCCGTGATCCTCATAATAAATATCTACATCACCTATTCTCACGTAGGGCATCTCAATCACTCACAACACACGTCGTTACCCTTAATTAGTTCTTCTATTTCTTCCGTGGTATAATCAAGTAACTTATTTAGGATTAGTCTCGCGTCTTGGCCTAATCTAGGCGAGCCCCTCCAAACTCTCGGTTCTTCCCCCATCTTGAATTTAGGGACTACACCCCACCCCCTAATGTTTTTCTTAATGCTTTCGTCAAACCATTCTATGAAGTCTTTCCTAGCGTTATAGTGTGGGTCACTTAAAGCATCTCTAAGAGTGTAGACCTTGAAACAAGGCACGTTATGCTTCTTAAGAATCTCGATCACTTCGTCGGAGGTTTTCCTCGCTACCCAATCCCTCAATAATGAGTCGAAAGCCTTCCCTTTCTCTGTGTGCATTCCCGGCGCGTAGTGGACGTCCCTCCACTCACTAAAATCAATCCCGATCGCGTCACACAATCTCCTGAAGACATCGTAGCCTAAAGCACCTATAAAGACATACCCGCCATCCGACGTCTTAAATATGTCGTATGGCTGGAAGTAAATATCTTTATTTCCCCTCCTAGTGGGCGTGTCACCGAGCTCTATTGTCTGTATCCAGAGACCACCAAAAGTATTCGCGACGGCCTCGAACTGAGCCACGTCTATAGAAATCCCCCTGCCTGTTTTCTTAGAGTATATGTATCCAGCTAGAGCCGCTGACAACGCGTGAAGAGCCGTTAAGTAATCTCCGGTATAGGGGAACGGCTTATACGGGGGTGTTTCCGGGAAGCCGTTCAAGCTCATCCAACCACTGAAAGCAGCAGCTATAGCGTCGTAGGCCGGTAAACCTAAGTAATTCTCGTCCCCCCAATGCCCGAAGCCTGAGATATGCACTATAGTTAATTCCGGGTTGATTTTATGGGCTATCTCGTCAGTTATTCCTAGCTTCTCGTACGTGCCTGGCATAGAACTCTCCATCCATATATCGGCTTGCTTCAACAACTTAAGGAATACTTCCTTCCCGCGCTCCGACTTCAGATTTACGACTATCGAGAACATGTTGCGTCTCTCCTGAGCCCACCAAGTATTCACTTTCCTCCCTTCATGCTCTATGAAGGGTGGTGAGTACCTGTACGTGTCCCCACCCGGTCTCTCAACATGTATTACCTCAGCCCCCCAGAGCGCCGCTAGGTAAGCTGCGAAGGGTTCCGCGATTAAAATACCTGAGGAAACCACCCTCACCCCACTTAAAGGACCGAAGGATTTAGGCATTAAGGTAGGGGCAGGCTTCCTACTACCCCTAATAATACTATTTAAAACGTCATCTGATAACATCCTTTACTCACTCCTTAAGGAATGTAGTCTAGCACTAGATAACGTTAGTAGTTAACATTGTTAACTCTCTGATTACATCCCCATCATAAAAAGTTTCGAACACGTATTGTTTAGACCCACCTGAAGGCTATAGCGCCTTGCTGATAACCGACTCCGGAGGCAACTAATATGACGACCTTACCTCTCTCTACCTTACCTTGTTCTAGAGCATCGTGTAAGGCCATGTACACACATGCCGAGCCCGTGTAGCCGTATTTATCCATTACCCAATGCGTCTTGTTCTCCGGCAGGCCAAGAGACTTAGTCACGTCTAGTATGGTCTTAAGTCTTACCTGAGTGTAGATTATTTGAGTTATGTCATCTAAAGATATCTTAGCTTGCTCCATGACGTTCTTAACTAGTACTGGCCAGAACTGGTCGTTAACCGGAGGGTAAGCCCTCCTCAAGTCTAGGTAGGGGAGTGTGTCATCAACCACCTGCTCGGATATCGGTCTCCAAGCACCCATGAAGATACCCCAGTAGTCCCAGAAAGTCCCGTCAGCCCTCAACTTACTTGCTAGGTAGCCTGGTTCCTCAGACTCAGAAAGTATTACCGCGCTAGCACCGTCAGAGAATATCCACTCCCACATAAACTTCCATCTCAAGAATCTAGTCATAGCGTACGTGCCCACGAGTAACACGTTCCTATACTTAGTGTTACCTTTAATCATTGAAGTACCTAACTCAAGCATGTACGCGGGGTTCGCGCAAGAAGCGTTCACGTCGAAAGCAGGTATCTCCTTCTTACTACCGTTGAGGAGGGCCTGAACCTTGGGCGCTGTGGGCGGTGATATCGCCTCCGGGGTGTCAGTACCCACTATTATCAAATCTATCTCATCTATAGACATCTTAGCTCTCTCTAAAGCCATTTCCGCCGCTTTAGCAGCCATTGTCGCCGGGGTTTCCTCAGGAGGAGCAATCCTCTTCACCTTAAGGCCTGTCCTCTCTATGAACGTGGGATCCACCTTAATACCCGTCTTTTTCTCAAAATCTTCGGGAGTCATTATTATCGGCGGGACATAAATACCTGTTGAAGAGATCTTAACGTGCCTCTCTCCCATTAACTCACCTCCAAGAATAACGATACTAAACTTAAAGTAAGTTAGCGTTAACAGAGTAAATTAAGTTCTAACTACAGCGATTATTTCATAATCCGAGATAATGCTCTCTTAAGATTTCTGTTTTCACGATCTCGTCAGGCCTCCCGCTCCGCACGAAGCTTCCCCTCTCCATAACGTACACGACGTCTGACAGGACAGTTACCAAGCTAGGATCTTGCTCAGCTATGAGTAGTGAGAGTCCTAGGTTGTTTGTGATGTTCTTAAGCATGCTTGAGAGTTTTTTCCTAGCTACTGGGGCCAGCCCGGCGGAAGGTTCGTCCATTACGAGCAGTTTCTTAGCTGTCAGTAACCCTAGAACTACAGATAAGATTTTCTGCTCACCACCACTTAAGGTCCCGGCTACCTGGGAGGCTCTCTCATCTATTAGTGGGAAGAGCCTACGGAGGTCTCTCAGCCTCTCGGAAGCCTCCTTAAATATCCCGGCAACTAACTCTATGTTCTCCCTCACGGTAAGGGTCTTCAGCACCCCACCCCTCTCAGGCACATAACCTATGCCTAACTGCACGATTTTCTCAGTGCTTAACCCATTTATTCTCTTACCCAGGTAGATTACGTCACCGCTCCACGGCTTTAGATAACCTAATATGGTCTTAAGTAAGGTCGTTTTACCAGCACCGTTAGGTCCTATTATGCCGACGACCTCGTTAACTCCTACAAGGAGACTCACGTCATTTATGATTAGAACACTCCCGTACCCGGATTTAAGGTTCTTTATTTCGAGAACGTTGCTCACCTTATTAACTCACCCCCAAGTATACCTCAATGACTTGAGGGTTCCTGGCCACATCCTCTGGCTTTCCCTCAGCTATCTTCACTCCTTGGTTAAGGACTACGACTCTATTAGCTATCCTCATCAGATACCTTAGCTTATGCTCTACTATCACGAAAGATATCCCTAATGAGTTAAACTTCCTTATTAAACCTATCATCGTTTCAGCCTCGCCTGACGTGAGTCCGGCGAACGGTTCGTCAAGTAAAGCTATTTTAGGGTTAGAAACTAAGATCCTGGCAAACTCAAGCATCCTCAACTTATACGGTGTTAACCTGATAGGCAGCTCACCGGCTTCAGGAAGTAACCCACTCATCGTGAGCGCCCAGGAAGTCTTCGCCCTAGCCAACCTAACGTCGCCGTAGATAGACCTAGCCACGAGTTCCACGTTGAGGTAGACTGGGAGGTAAGGAAATACCCTCATCCCTTGAAACATTCTCGCAATACCTAACTTAACCCTCTCATGAGGTTTAAGCCTGGTTACGTCCTTGCCGTCTAGTAAGATCCTCCCCTCATCAAGTCTCAGAAGACCTGTGATTACGTTGAGTAGGGTGGTCTTGCCTGAGCCGTTAGGCCCTATTATGCCGAGTATCTCCCCCTTAACGACGCCTAAGCTCACCTTATTAAGTGCTGTAAGACCTCCAAACCTCTTCGTTACTTCCTCACACCTAAGTATCTCACTCACTGAAAACACCTCTCAAAAACTTCTTCGCTTCCACGTAAGCCTTGAAAATGATTCCCTGCGGCTTAATAGTTATTATGATTATGAGGAGGAGCATGTAAGCTATCACCCTCCACCTCCCTATAAGCCCCCACAAGAATTCGTAGGTGAGTAAGAGTAGGTAGTTAGCTATGGCAGGCCCTATCAAGGTCCCTAAACCCCCTACTATAACTGACGTGAGTGGAGGTATCAACGTATTTGCTGGCACGACGAGGTCTACCGTTACTGGAGGCCTCATAGACGCGTAGAGTGCTCCGGCGATACTCACGTAGGTACTAGATATTAAGAACCCTATCACCTTCACTTTAAGAGTGTTTATCCCGGTACCCTCAGCTAGCTCCTCGTCCTGACCCACAGCCCTTAACATAAAACCGAACTCGGAGAAACTTATCTTGTAGGCTATTATGTACCCGACTACCGCCGCTGTCAAGGAGATGTAGTAGTAAGAGTACTGCAAGAACGTTAATCTAACTCCGGGTGGTAGACTCCTAGCAAAGTCTAGGAATAACTGTTTGAATCTCAGACCGCCCTCACCGCCTAAGTAAAGAGAAAACGGTTGCGCAGTAACTATCCCTATGAAAACTATTGGAACGAGTAATGAGAGTATCGCGAAGTAAACCCCCCTTATTTTAAGACTAGGTAGTAGGATCGTTAAACTAAAGAATATTGATATAGGTATTGCTAAGAGCAAGGAATACTCAGTTGGTATACCGTAGTAAACATTTAGTAAAGCTAGGGAGTAACCTGCGAACCCGAAGGTGAAGGAAACTCCTAAGTTGAGGTAGTAGGTCGTTCCCGAGTATAGGTCGATCGCTAGCGTGACTAGCAAGAATAGATTTACCATAGTCAAGACATCAAGCCAGAAACCCCCAACGTTCAGGAAGGGTAGCAAGGCTAGTACTGCTAGCACTGTAAGGAAAGGTATTTTACCGATGATTAAGTCCTTAGCACTACGTTTAGCGAAGACCACGTCTACTCCACCCTCCCCATAAGACCTTGAGGTCTAAACACTAACACCAATATTATCAGCACGAGTGGTGAGATACTAGCCACACCACTTCCCAGGACATAAGTCATTGATTGTTCAAAGAACCCGTATATGAAGGAAGCTATTAAAGTACCTGTCACGCTCCCTACACCCCCCAAAGCAACTATAGCGAAAGCCGTGAATAAAGGACCCCAACCAGCTGTCGGCGTTAGCGCTTTAAGCGGTGTTAGCAAGACTCCTGTAGCGCCTGCGTAAACTCCTGACACAAAAAACGTTACCCTTAAGACTTTCAGGGGGTCTATACCTAGACGTCTAGACTCATCCCAGCTCTCAGCAACTGCTCTTATAGATCTCCCTAACACTGTGTACTTCAGGAAGACTGTTAATAGCAGAAACATTAGTAAACTAGCTGAGAGGATTAAGAACCAGTGATTGCTTACAGGCACTCCTAGGACGTAAGTCACGCCAGGATATAGGGGGAGCGTTATGGGTCTTAAACCCATCTCAATACGGAAAAACTCTTCGAAGATGTACGCAACGGACAGAGTAGTTATGAACACGCTTACAGGCATTTTCAAACCTGGTTTAACCACTAACTCACCTATCAGTAAGCTTGCGAGCCCGGCAACCAATATAGCTACTAACGCAGCTATTAACGGTTCTAGACCTAGATGCATCATAAGAGCGTACATGACGTATGAAGATAATATGTAGAGAGAACCATAAGCTAGGTTAGGTATCTTAGCCACACCAAACAACATCGAGAAACCTAGAGAAAACGTTAGGTAGGTTGAGGAATGAAATATGCTAAAAAGTAATATATACTTATATATATCACCATCCATCTTAACCAGCCTATGGCCATGGTATGGCTCTCCAAGTCCTCGTCCCGTTAACTATCTCCGGTAGCAGTAGTTTAGTCCCGGTTTCAACGACTCTGAAAGGCCATACGACTACCCTCTTCCCTCCCTGCCACTGGAAGAATATCGGGTATATTCTGTTAGGTGCCAGAACCGACGTGTGACTCC
>Ga0065719_106688_pt1 | contig 17505 bp, 18 predicted proteins | sample GBSCel85sediment_FD_59106 | JGI IMG/M metagenome (GOLD analysis project Ga0065719, IMG submission 59106) | Hot spring sediment microbial communities from Great Boiling Spring, Nevada - Cellulolytic enrichment CS 85C v3 (version 3) | ecosystem: Environmental > Aquatic > Thermal springs > Hot... | reverse complement strand
TAAACCTCATACTCGACTGCCTTAGAATACTCCTCAGGACAATCGACCTGGAATCCTTCGCGGTCTACGGATCCGTGGCTCGTGGGACGGCATCCAACTATAGCGATGTTGATATCCTACTGGTCTCCGACTCATTTGAGGGGAGCCTTGCATCGAGGCTTGACAAGCTCTATCATATGGAGAGGCAGCTGGGGGATGAGCTTCGATGGCTTAGAGAGCATAGCATATACACCTCGCTCAGCTTCTATCCCCTGAGAAGGGAGGAGGCAATGAAGATGCCGCCGCTCCTCCTAGACCTAACGGAGGAGGCCGCGATACTCTATGACAGGAACGGGTTTCTCGAATCCATATTGCTGGAGCTTAAGAAGGAGCTGTTGAGGAGGGGGGCGAGGAGGGTTGAGCTGGGTAAGGGTAGATGGTACTGGGATCTAATGCCGGGCCATAAGTCTGGTGAGAGTGTTGCAGCTGCTTAGAATAGCTAGATCATATCTCAGGCAGGCAGAGGCGAGGCTTGAGGATGCCAAGGATGCTCTCTCCGAGGGCAATTACCCATATGCCGTCAGGCTCAGCCAAGAATGCGTCGAACTATCCCTTAAGGCCGCCTTAAAGGCCGTTGGAATAGACTATCCAAAAGTGCATGATGTTTCAGATGTACTAGCAGATGTTAGTGAGAAGTTTCCCGAATGGTTCAGGGCGGAGATAGACTTCCTATGCGAATCAAGCAAGATCCTCGCGAAAAAGAGGGAGATAAGCCTCTATGGAGGCGAAGAAGCATTCCTAGCCCCCAGAAGACGTGATAAGCAAAGATGATGCAAGCGATGCCATAAGAAGAGCAATCAAAACATATGGCCTATGCAAGAGATTTATCAACGAAATTGAGAACGAGGAATAAAAAGTTTCGTGTAACGTTTAGTCATTAATTTATATCATCACCTAAAATTTAATAATTAACTAATCCGTCACTGTGAATACATCGAACCAATGCTGTTATAAGGCTTTTGATATGTAACTATGGTGCTACTATCTCAAATGTTATTTAGCTTTGTGCCCTATAATTTCATTGCAAGCTTCTGATACAAATTCCAAGTCTTATTGACTATTTAAGACCGTCTAATTTTTTAATTCATTAGTCTTTAAAATTTATAAGCAGTGACAATAAAGACACTCCAAAGTTAATTTATAACCTCGTTCATAATTAAAAGAATTGAGAATTCATGAACAATATTGCATTTATAACAGGATTTGATCCGCTTGTTTACAGGCGGCCAATCTTTGCTAAGAAAGCATTACCAAGCTTGAAAATTTACTTCTATCGATTGATTCTTAAACGCTTAGGTTATTCAGGTCGTCTTTATTCTGCTTTTCTTTTCAAGGCTTCACAATTAGAAAGGGTTTTCCTTAATAAGATGAGGATCGGTGGTGACGCTTACTTCACCAGATTACTTAATGAAATTCTATATTCTATTAGTTTTCATGAACTGAATATGGATACCATCATCTCTCTAAATCCTTATTTTGCATCTCGCTTAATCTGGGGTCATCAGACCACTATTATAATAGATTGGATGGATGTGTGGATGTGGCCTTGGGATGAAATTCATCCTTTAGATGTAAAACTGGTTAAAGAGGCAGATAAAGTGATATTTTGGAGCAAACCTATGATGGAAATTATTACACGGAGAATTAATTTGAAGAAGTTTACATATATCCCATACGGAATAGATTCTTTAACTTTTAATCCAATAAAATATGGTAAACCGGATTACATTAGAGAAAAATACTGTATTAGAGACCGATTTGTACTTCTTTATAGTGGCGGGATCTGGAGGGTCAAAGGATTTGATTTACAAGGTATAGACAAAATACTTAGAGCATTCGCAATAGTAGCAAAAAAGTTAAGTGATGCGATACTTGTACTACAGATATCTAAAGTAGATGAAGTTACATTAAGGATAATTAGAAAGCTAGGGATAGCTGGTAAATTGTTGATAATAGGACCTTTACCATATGATAGCTTTGAACGTCAAAGTATATTTGCAGCTGCCGATGTAATGTTAGCACCTACTAGCAGACATCCAACAGTGTATTATGCTGAACGTATGAAATTCTTTGATTATATGGCTACTAAAAAACCAATAATAGCTGAGCTATCTCCAGGAGCATTAAGTGTTCTAGGGGATTGTGCTCAATATGTAAAGCTAGGAGATATTCAAGAAATGGCTGATGCTATTTGCGATCTCTACTTTAATAAAGAGCTTAGAAAAGAACTAAGTGAAAAAACTGAAAAACGTTCATTGATGTTTAGATGGGATAGATTGTTGCCATATTACCGAGATTTTATTTTGTACACATAGCGATAATTTAAAATAATACTTTCCAATACAAATGCAGAGGATAATAATGCCTATGGTTAGTATTTTAGTGTTATCGAAAAATAATGGAAGGACCATAGGCAGAACATTGCTTAGCATACTAAAATCGAAATTACCGCCACATTACCTAAGAGAGATCATTGTGATAGATGCTCATAGTAATGACAATACACCTGATATACTTAGACTATTTAGCAAACACATAAGGGTTGTATATGATGAGGGGAAGGGAATAGGCATTGCAAGAAATCTTGGAGTATTATCAGCCAAGGGTGATATAATCTGCTTTGTGGATGCTGATTGCGTTGTTGGTGAGGACCATTTTGTAAAGATTATTCAAGCTATCGAAGGTGGCGCAGATATAGTTGATGTAAGGGGAGGTCTTGGGTTTTCTGAAACTCTTTTTGAAAAACTTGAAAATATTGTATGGATGATAGGGCGGGCATATTCTGAAGAATTAATAAGAGATCGATGTTTTGCGGGTGGCGCTTTCATATCATTTAGAAGGGAGGTTTTTAATGAAGTTGGTGGATTTTGGACGTACCCCCCCTATGGTGGAGACGATATAGATTTTAGTTACCGAGCATATAGAAGAGGGTTTAAAATAAAAACTGTATATGTTTCTAGAACATGTAGCAGACACAGAAGAGGTCCGAAGGAATTAATAAAGCAGCAAATTGGCTGGGGGAAAGGTTACTCACATATAATTGCTAAATATAGAAATGACACTATGTTCTGGAGATGTTATAGATGGAACAATCTCGTGTATAGGTTTTTGGACAATATGATATTCCTGTACCCAATTGTTGCTGCATTGATGGCGCCTATCAGAGGTCTCATCTTGGCGATAAGGACCGGTATATTGCATTTGTTACCGTATTGGATAATTCGCAGGTGGGCTTTTCTTTTAGGTATGTTAAGTGAGTTGAGAAATGCTTTAGCAAGATATTAGAGTGGTTTTTAGTCTGCTTAATATTTTTAAACCATGTGTTATAGTTTGCATAAGCATCTTTATGGTTAGAGTGGTTAGCAGCACCTTCCACTTACTTAATCTGATTAGCAAAATGAATTTTGAAATATAGTAGTGTCATTTTTATAATGCTAATTTAATGAGCCTTTTTAATAGTCTTATAGCTGAAGACCTCTGATGTAGGAATGTGCCTCTTTAAGATATTTTCTAAATTCACTACTAGTGAAGTATAGTGTAAGTCCATATATTAAGGCGCCTATGATCGTTAGTAGGAATACAGCTCCTACAGCACCTAAGATGTTTGATGGGTATCTGAGTAATGTTCTTAGGAAATATACAACAGCGGCCATGATACATGCTGATCCAGTATACTTGAGCAACGGCCTATAGGTTAATTTGAGGGCTGTAAGTCTTCTCATAAGACGAGTGGTTATCAAAGTACTTATGGCTGTGATGGTCAAGGATAAGATCGCGATAATTGTAATGACTTCAATTGTATTCATGCCCATATTTTGAGCTATGATTAGGGAGCAGGCCACAGCAGCAGCGTAAAGAGAGGCTAGGATTAAGCCTATCTTGTTCAATAGGAATATTTTGCTCTTGATAAAATCCTTTATGGAAATATCGTCATAGCTATCGAATTCATCTTTCGCAGCTATCGCGGTACCGCTAATGCCCCCGAGTACTCCTACAACGCCTCTAAGTGCTAGAATACATGCGGCTATCCATGCCTCGGAGTAGGTTGGCCGAAGTATCCATAGAATATCCTTTGACAGTACTATAAAGCCAAAGAGAACGGGTATTGTGATCATCATCCCGAAGTTGAGAGCTGTGTCCAAATCCTTCTGTGAGCCGCCAGAAATTAATCTAGGTCCGAGGCCTATCATTAGGACATGTGTTGATGTTACTAATGCTGAAGCAGCTACAGCCGCCTGCCAATATCCTACAGTGATAGCACTTGCTGTCATAAGTCCCATTAAAACCACATCCATTGCTCCGAGAACTCCACTGAGCACTGAGACTAGGTTTATCGGAGCTCCTTTAAGCCATTTCATAATCAGCTCTCTTCTCACCTGTTTTTGGAATAATGGTCTGGACTTCTGGAGGAGAAAGGATGCTTGAATTAAATACGCTATTGATAATGTTAACAAAGCACCCGTGAGTCCGAGCCTGAGAGTGACCACAAGGTAAAATGCTATTATTACCTTGGAGGTTTCGAAAATTATCCCAGCTATCCCCAGATTTTGTGGAGCATAACCTGATTGAACTGACGTTCCAAGCGTTAAGAAAATATATGGGATTAATACGATTAGGCCGAGGATCATGATCTGCGGATCGTAATTTATGGCAGTTGCGGATCCTAGGGCCACTAAAATGTAGATTATAATGGAAATGGGTGTCAAAAGAATAAAAAGTGCGGTCGCTGATCCTAAAATCTTTCTCCCCCTCGCCGCATCGCGCGAGATCCATCCGGCGACAAGGTTGAACGGCGTTAGGCTATAGCTGATAAATATTCCTATAAGGGCCCAAACACCGTAATCACTTTCGCTTAATCTCCTAGTGATAAATACCGTAAATATCAGCCCAGTTAAATAGCTGACAATGTTCGACATAAAGGCCATTGCGCCACTCAACCTAAGCCTAACCTTACTCACCTCAAAAACACCTTACAATATTCACTATCTACTTTTCGCATGAAAAAGCAAAACACTAGAATTAAAGCCCTTCTAGATAGTCACTCACCATACCAGAGAACACCGTATAAAAGAAGAGCTGAAAAACTTAAATCGCTCCTTAATTAAGCCTTTACCTATCGGCTATTGCTTATGGCTCTTTGAAAATCGTCAATAAATATCCCAGCCGAATTGACCATGTAAAATATCACTAATAAGGAGTAATAACTGCTCAAAACCCAATTTAGCAATCCTACGGAGACATAGATCAATATCACCCTTATTGTCTCAAAAATTACACTAAGTCTTCATCTGTTCTGGTGTTATGACCACTGCTATACTATTGGGTTTTTATTATGCTTGAAGAGAATACACTTCTTTAAGGCTTACTCCATGATTAATCAACCATTTAAAGATACAAATTCTTGAATAGTATTCTTTTCCTCTTTAGCAACATTTTTCCATGAATGATGAAGCTCTAGGAAGGCTAGCAGATTTCTATCCATGTGTTTCGCATAAAATTCGTTCAAATCCATTTTTAGTATTTCTATTGCTTTCTTAGCCATGCTTTTATAGTCGTACTCTTCTACAATTTCCACAGTAGGTAAGTTCTTATAGATACTTGTGATGGCATGGATGTTATACGCAACGACCGAAGTCCCTAAAAAACAGAGACTCTAATACTGCTAATGAGAAGGAGTCATGGTGTGATGGATATATCAGCACTTTACTCTTAGCAACGACTTCCCACAGGTCACTATCTGGTGGTAAATAGCCCATGTACTCTATGTTCTTGACACTTAACCTTCCACATATTCTTTCAAATCTTGTTTTAGTATTAACGCTATCAAAGTTGCCTATGAGGATAAGTTTGTAACCTGCTTTTTCGAGTTCCTTGGCAATATAAGGTATCTCCAAAATCCCCTTACTTACTCCGAGTCTCGCATAAAATACCGCGTAATCATCCTTTGCCCGAAGAATCTTCTCCCTCTCTCTGTAATATTTCTCAATATCTTGGCTTACAGCATTTGCAGGTATAAGTATTTTGGTGGGGATGCCTCTGTCAAACGCCCACATGTCTAGGTTCGATAGCTTCAAAGGTGCTTCTGAAACAGAGAATAGCGCCGTTAATGTTTTACTAGCACTATTGTAAGCAAATAATGTTTTGCGCTTTAAATAACTTCGTTCTAAAGTTCGGATAATGATTCTAAACAATGTTTTCAAAGAAAGTTTTCCGCCAAAGGATACGTTATAAGTCCGCTCGTTTTTCACAAAACTTTTTAAGGAACTAACCGGTATGAACTGCAGCAGGATGAAAAGTGGCACTTTAATGCTTTGAGAGATGAATTGCCCAGCTTGTATCATGTCTAGAGGGTTATCCATTACATATACTGCATGTATTTTGACGTGGTCTTCGTAAACATTTTCACTCTCTAAGAAATCTTTTACAGATACTATAGCCTCTTTATCACTAAGAGATATGAGCTTTTTAAAATGATTGAGTATCCATATCACACCCCTCTTCTTTAAAGCATCAAGATACTTGGCAACTCGCCTATCCATTTTCTCTAAATATGTCAATACAATCTCGGGAATGCATACACCATGTTTTTCCAAATTTTCCAAATCCCTATAAAGATACTCCTCACTAATATGGAAAAATCTTTGCAACGCTAGCGTCATTACTACTTGAGATAATGGAATATATAATGTGGTTTCAATACCTAACTCTGAATAATGCCTTAATACTTCATATGTTCGTCTCGGGCCTCCGCCCAGAAACTGAAAAGGATTTCCTACGACTATCATTTTCAGCTCCTTCTTAGCTGGCAAATTAATCTCACTTCATAGTTATTGATGAAGTAGTATTAAAATAATAATTTTATCTTTTGTTGTGGAAGAGAGATTTTAGATAAATTCGTCTTCTGTTGAGGAACTTGGAAAATCCAAATTTTGAGATTTCTTTTGCAAGTTTCTTTCTTATGTTTTTAAGCTTTATTAGTGTTTGAAAAATTAATGTCCTTTTTGAAGCAATGCTTTAAAAGACGGGGAATTTATGGAAAAAGTTTCTCTTAATTAACGAAATGCGCGCTAACAGTCCGCTGTGATAATTTGTCAATAACATCTTTAATATTTTTCACATCGAAATCATTTTTGTAAACATGACAAAAGAGATTTTGACTATTTGGCAAGAAATATGATTATAACCAGCTTATAACAATCATAATGAGTAAAGATATTGTCATCAAGTATTCAATTCTTAATGATTAGTCATTGATGTTCATAAGCCGTTCATACAATTCTAGATATTTTCCTAGGACTATTTTCCATTCATAATTGTTTAACAATCTTCGGTACGCGTTTTTAATAAGCTTTTTAGCGAGACTGTCGTCCATTAAAAGTTTTGTGACGGCGTTTTTTATTTCCTTTGGGTCGGGGTTGACCAATAGTGCGTCTTCGTTATGTCTAAGGATCTCGGTGGTTCCACCGACTTTCGTCGCGACTATTGGCACCTTTAGGGCCATGGCCTCGAGTAGTACCGTGCTGACACCCTCTTCCCTTGATGGTAGGACGGCTACATCAGAGCCTGCCAGTATCTTTAATGCCTTGGTTCGTGGTAGTGGGCCGAGGAATTTCAGGAGGCCTTTCTGAGCGGCTCTCTCAATAAGTGGTCTCATGGGGCCATCGCCCGCTATGACTATTCCCCTTAACCCCATTAAAGCTGCCCTAACGAGTATGTCGACGCCTTTTTCCTTGGATAATCTCCCTAGATAAGTTATCTGGGGCTTCGAGATCCTCTCAGCCTCGCTTGGCAACTCGGATAAATCGATCGCGTTCGGGATATGTATTGTTTTGAGCCCTAGGCTGCGATAATATTTCACGGCCTCTAGGCTAACAGCCGTCACAGCATCTACGCCTCTTAGAATCCATCTCTCGAATAGCTCCGCCATGGAGCCCAGCATGCCACCATATAATAGCCTGATCTGCCTCGAATAAACTCCATGAAGTGTTACAATCCTTGCATGAGCCTTCGCGAGCTTGACAGCTGGCGCTGATGGGAGATTATGGCCATGGACTATATCGAATTTCTCCTCTAGGGATTTTAGAGCAGCAAACATTCCATAACTAGGGTTTGCTAATCCCTTCCTTAATTTTATCCCTAGAGTCTCAATGGAAATCAATCTCACCTCATGGCCAGCTTCCCTCAGCCTTCGAGCAAGCTGTCTGATATGCTGAGCTATTCCCCCGATGCCAGAAATTCTTGGAGATAGAAGTAGAATTCTCAAAGTCCTTACTCCTTAAAACAAACTTTGTAAGCATAGAAATAAACCATTTGGCTATAAACTTTTAATGTAGGAATAAGTCCCCTTAAGATAGTTTCTGAATTTGTTGCTGGTGAAGTATAACGTGGGTCCATATATCATGGCCCCCGTAATCGCTAGCAGGAATACGGTTCTCCACTGCACCTAGAATGTTTGACGGATGTTTTCTCATAAGGCGCATGGTTATCAAAAAATCAGGTTAAGCTGTTTCTCTAATACTTTTTCTATACACGATAAATCATTACATTTTCGCATCGTTTTTGATAATTTTTGAATTTTTATGTTCATCTTTCGGGACATGAAAAAGCATTTTATTTACATGAAACGATTATATGTAGTGATTTAGCAACTGTATAAACCCCTTTTCAGAGATTAATTTTGCAAGTTCTTTTTGCCTCTTACTTCTCATCTTCATCAAAGTGGAAAGAAGGCTATCATATAATACGAAGAGTAGTGTATATCTTAGTCCTTCAAAATTAAAGGGTATCTTTTTTCGAAGCATATAAGCATACAATAAGTAGAAATAGTATGGAATTGATGAGATAGGAAGTAAATGCCATAACGCTCTTCTAGTTTTGCCGAAATGGTTAAACTTGAAATATTGTAATGCTTGAATTCGGACATATCGTGCATGTTTTTTAGACCAAATTTTGATCCCGAGATGTAGTATATAATATTCGTTAGGCAAAGCTAGGATTTTACCTCGTATTTGTGGCAGTTCATGAATAATTCCTCGATATGACGCTCTATCTTTCTTAAATATTCGTATCTGTCTACAAGGATAGAATAACCCTAGTATTAGTTTACCCTGGGGCGTAAGATTGACACTCATTGTGCTAAACGCGCAGATATCGTTAGATTCCGCGTAATCAATTAAGGATTTAAGATCCTTCTTCAATTTGCTAGACAACCTTTCATCATCATCATCAAGATAGAGTATCCAGTCATATGATGCTTGTTTTAATGCGAACATGCGATCTGGCTCAACAAACCCCCACGGCCTTCTCTGATATACTCTTGCACCATAGCTCCTTGCAACATCCACTGTCCCATCAGTACTGTAGCCATCCACCACAATAATCTCATCAACAACATCTTTCACATGCTCAAGCAATCCTCTAAGCCTATGCGCCGAATTCCTAGTAAACGTGATAAAAGAGACCTCGACCATCTAACGGATAGTGAGATCACGACTAGCTTATAATTATTATGATGGTTCGGGAAATGCTATTACCAGACTCTTGGCCCTTTTAATAATCAATCAATGGCTATTTATTCCCTCTTAAAGAGATAAACACTCACCAGGTCTCCTATCTGTAATATCTTTTTAGCTTTAAATCCATTATGTGTCATGGTGTCCATTATTGGGAGTTCTGCTCCATGTATCTCGACAATATATTGTTTGGGAAGCCTCAGCGATTTCCTATCCAATCTGAGTAATGAGTATTCACATCCCTCGCAATCCATCTTCACCAGATCTATGGCGCCCTCCCTCTCATAAACCATCTTAAGAATGTCCTCTAAGCTCCTAACTCTAAGCTCAACGCATGGGCGGCCATAATCTATTCTAAGCCCCGTACCAATTCCATCAACATTCGCTCTCATTATCGTATCCCTGAACCACACACCATAATTGAAAGCCATTATCCTGTCCTCGAAATTGTTNCTGGAGATGTTCCTCAGAAGATATCTATAGAATTTCTCTACAGGCTCGAAGGCGTAAACTCTTCTAGCACCTCTATGAATGAAGTATAAAGCAGTCTCCCCAATATATGCCCCTATATCGACAACCACCCCATCATTCACATTTGCGCAACCATATATCTCCTCAAGAGGCTCCAATAGTACATTTAGTAAACTATAGTCCTGTATATCGACACCAACCTCACCAAAATAGGTCTTGACCCACAATCTCTCCTCTGATNCATAAACCTTATATCCGCTGGAAACGAGCTTTCTAAGGAGTTTAAACAAAATCGTCGAATCTACTGGTATGCCCTTCCAAGTATAACTGATGCTGAAGGTGCGTCTAACTGCTTCTCTAAGAGCTGTATGAAAGCCTAGCGTATTAACTGTGAATAGGAATCCTCTCAGCTTGTTGCCTAATGACATATCATTAAGAGTACATTCCGTCAGATTTAAGTTTCATCGAGAGATAGAAGTGGAATTTTCAAAAGCCTTCACTCCCTAAAATAAACTACCTATACATGGAAATAGATTGTTTGGTTTATCGCATCTAAGCTACTTGCTATATCAAGTATGGACATTTTTGAGGGAGGTAAGTGGATTAATCTATGCTTGGAGCTACTACCCCTTAAGTTAGGCGGTATATGTCATATCAGAGTTGAGATGATATATTGCTTAACTTCTTACTAGAGAATTTATTCATAGGCCTAGCTCTTTCATAAGCATAAGTGATAATTATTAGTACTCAACAGCTCTATGGAACGCTACGTAGAAGTCTTGATAAGAGAGCATTGATAAATTTAAAGAGGGTCTTGTGGGGCAAAAGTGTTAAGATTATGAAAAATATATAAAGGATGTTATAAGGCTTAATGTCGAAGATCATTCTGAGGTGAGAATATGAGTGTTATCAGGAGGGGGCTAGAAATACTTCGTGAAGAAGGAGTTAAAGCGCTTATTGTAAAGGCATTATTGTATGTATTAGGATATGTTTTAGGTTCTGCAATAGGATATGTTTTAAGTCCTTTTATTGTGAAGAATTCAAGGATACCGCTTGCAATATTGATAGCATCCACGATGCCTTGGATTTTGCATTTTCTTTTCAAGCCTTTGGAGTATCTATTGAGCCTGCTCAGGTTAAGAGTGAGATAGCTAAATTTCTTAAGCTCGTGGCAGAGCTGAGACCAAAAGTTATCCTAGAAATTGGCACCGCAAGAGGTGGAACGCTCTTTCTATTCACAAGAATCGCAGATCCGGAAGCTGTTATCATAAGTATAGATCTTCCTGGCGGACCTTTCGGGGGAGGATATCCGAGTTGGAGAATACCTTTATATAAATCATTCTCAAAGGGGGAGCAGAAAATTTATCTTATAAGGAAGGACTCTCATGATCCACAAACGCTCAGAAAGATCAAGAGGATTTTAGGTGGTAAGAAGATAGATTTACTCTTCATAGATGGAGACCATACCTATAAGGGTGTCAAAATGGACTTCGAAACGTATTCTCCTTTAGTGAGGAAGGGTGGAATTATTGCCTTTCATGATATTTGTCCTCATCCACCGGAAACACGTTGTGAGGTAAGCAGGTTCTGGGATGAAATAAAGCATAAGTACAGCCATATAGAGATAGTTGAAGATTGGAGCCAAGGATGGGCGGGGATAGGTGTTCTCTATGTGTAATGTTACAGTAATTGAGTTCTTCATCGAAAATGTTGAAAGGGAGGAATTTGAGGGTAAGAGAATTCTAGAAGTAGGTAGCAAGTATGTTAACGGCAGCGTTAGACCGCTGATTGAGCGTTTTTTGTCACCTAAAGAATATATAGGCGTTGATATTGAACCTGGAAAATTCGTTGATTTAATTTTACCCGCTGAAAGACTAGTTGAATATTTCGGTCCTGAGTCTTTTGACGTCATAATCGCCACAGAGCTGTTGGAGCATGTTCAGGATTGGAGGCTCGTGGTGAGGAATTTTAAAGAAGTTTTAAAATGTGGTGGCTACATATATGTAACAACCCGATCTTATGGCTTCCCTCTTCACGCCTATCCATACGATTTCTGGAGATATGAAATTGAGGACATGCGGAGGATCTTCAGCGATTTTGAAATACTTAAGTTAGTTAAAGATCATGAAGCCCCAGGGATCCTCTTAAAGGCTAGAAAACCTCTTAACTATAGCCCAAACGAGCTTCAAGACATAGCACTGTATTCCATGATACTGGGCCGAAGAACAGCCTCCATACCAAAACCACAAGAAATTCCATTCTCGAGAAAGGTTAAGCTGTTAACATTCAAAGTGATTTATTTCGTTTATAGCATGACTAACAGATTGTTACGGTTTGTTGCCGACTAAGTAGTTTTCAATCGCTTATATTCTGTAGTTTTCTAGGAATTAAATAACTGCGTTACCCCCCTAACGGCTGTTAAGGAATTATATCTTCAGCATGTTAAGTTAGCGAACTTGACTGTGCCTAGCTGAGCATAGAAATCACACATACGACTAATAGGATAAGATATAAAGCCTTACGATAGGGAGTATATTTGGCATCTGTGTAGTTGGAAGCTGAAGATGAGGGTGGGGATTTTCGGATTAACCATTCTTCATAACTTTTATATCTTTGGATTAGCAGATGAGGTGGCTGAGGTTAATGTGGCCAAAGGTTTCCATAATCTGGCTTAACTACAACTCCTCCAAGATCATGCCTATAGTTTTAAAGTCCCTTCAATCCATCGCTGATCTCGACTACCCCTCCGATAAGCTTGAACTTATCGTCATTGACAACGGTTCCACTGACGGTAGCTTTGAGAGAATTAAAGAATTTCTCGAAAAGAGAGATAATCTCAGAAAGAAAATTATCAGATTAAGTAAAAACCTTGGTTTTACCAGTGGAAACAATATTGGTTTTACAGCTAGGGATAAAGAGAGCAAATACGTGCTTTTGCTAAACAATGATGCAGTGTTATTTCAGAATGGTCTCAAGACGCTTATTGAATATGCTGAGGTTAACAACAATGTGGCCTGTTTACAAGGTGTTGTACTAAAATACGGGACGAGACTTATAGATACTGCTGGAAACTTTATCGATGAGCTTCTTTGGTCACATCTTCTCGGACAGTCTTGCGAGTACCCATGGATCTTACGAAAACCAATATATGTAACATATGTTAGTGGTTCTTGTGCGCTCTATAGGGTGGAGAGCGTGGTGAGGTGTCTTGGTAACAAGTTGTTTATAGATGAGTTTTTCGGATATGGTGATGATAACGTACTTGGATTAATGATGTGGAATCATGGGTACAAATCAATTGCTATTCCTGAGGCTGTAGCTAGTCATGCAGGAAGTCTTACTTTTGGAAGGGGGAGCACTTTTTCACTCTACTTAAACGAGAGAAGTAGGATTGCGTTAACACAAATTACGAACACTAGATATAGGAATGTAGTACTACTACATACAATGAACTATATGCTGAGAAGTCTTGCCGCTTATGCTCTAAAAGGTTTAAAAATAAGACCCGGAAGTTACATACGAGCTCGAGTAAAGGCTATGATTGATGGGATAAAACTCGCGAGGAAACTAAGAAGCAAGGGTGTCTTCATAGACATATACAAAGCGCCAATAATTAGGGTACCACTAAGGTATTTTTGGTGGTCCTTTATAGCAAGGCGTATTGCAACAAAATGTTTTGATAACTGGAATGTTAGGATTTTGAATTATTTAACTGTGGAGTGAGAGGTGGGTGGTTATGAGTTTAGAGGGTCTTGTTCTTGCTGCTGGTGAGGGTTCTAGGCTGAGGCCATTCACGTTTTCGAGGGCGAAGCATCTTATTCCATTACTTGGTAAGCCCATGATCCGATACGCCGTTGATGACCTCGTTAATTCTGGTGTTAAGGATATCGGCGTTGTTGTTGGCTATTTTGGTGACCTTATCAGGGAGGCTTTAGGCGATGGTTCCGGATTTGGAGCTAGGCTAAATTATATTACTCAGGAGAAGAGGCTTGGGATAGCGCATGCAATATATCTAGCCATCGAGTATGGCTTCATAGACAAGTCCTTTATTGTATACTTGGGGGATAACATATTATCCAGCGGCGTGAGAAAGCACTTGGAGACTTTCCTAGAGCGTGGAAGCGATGTCTACATACTCTTATCTAGAGTCAAGGATCCTTCAAAGTTCGGGGTTGCCGTTATAAAAGATGGTAAAGTAGCAAAGCTCATTGAGAAGCCGAGGGAATTCATATCAAATTTAGCGGTTACTGGCGTATACTTTTTCAGAGATCCAGATTTAGTTAAGAGGGCATTTAAGACTCTCAAACCTTCTTGGAGGGGTGAATATGAGATTACGGAGCTCATACAATGGTTTATAGACAACGGTTATAGAGTGGACTATGACATGATAACCGGCTGGTGGAAGGACATAGGAACATATGAAGGCCTCCTAGAGGCATTATACCTCCTATTAGACAATGTAGATAAGAGGATTGAGGGAGATATTAGAGGAGAGGTCGTGGGTAGGGTAATAGTTGAAAAGGGAGCTATAGTAGAGGGCAAAGTCTATGGGCCGGCATACATAGGCAGAGATGTCGTCATAGGAAAGAATGCTCTCGTGGAACACTTCGTATCTATAGAGCAGGGCTCAAAAGTATTAGCGGGCTCTCTAACTAGATCGTTGATACTTGATAATGCGCTCATCGACATCAATGGGCTTAGGCTCATAGATAGTGTCGCAGGCTCTCATACAATTATAAAGAGTTCTAGAGAATTAAGAGGGGATTCTAAGCTTATAGTTTCAGATTATAGCCAAATACATTTATAGCACGTATCTCTCTGTTGAATGCAGGTGTCTTAGTGAGGATACTTGTAACTGGTGGGGCCGGCTATATAGGCTCCGTCCTCGTCGAAAAACTTCTCAAGAGAGGTTACGATGTAAGCATACTGGATCTAATGCTCTTCGGTGAGGCTAGTGTAAAGAGCTTAGTAGAGAATAGAGTTAACATTATTAAGGCTGATGTGAGGAATTACGACCCCTCCATGCTCAGTAATCATGATATTGTAATTGATCTAGCTGCTATATCTCAGCCAGATCCTCAAAGGGTTATTAGCGAGAAGCTCTTTTACGAGATTAACTACTTAGCGCCTGTGAGGACAGCTAGGCTAGCAAGTAAGTATGGTGTCGAGAGATATGTGTTTGCCTCTTCATGTAGTGTCTACGGTTATCGAGACATAGTCGTGAATGAAAGTTCCGAGCCTAACCCNATAGAACTATATGCTAAGACAAAATACATGGCTGAGAAANACATACTGACTATTAAAAACATGTCAANGACNATATTACGCNTNGCAACAGTATANGGCTTATCNCCNAAAATGAGATTTGACTTAGTGGTCAATGCTATGNTCTTAACTCTATTTAGAGAAAGAAAAATTAAGGTTGGAAGACCTGGGACGCAGAAAAGGCCAGTTGTTCACGTAAATGATGTGGCAGACGCCATTATAAGTGTTATAGAATCCCCATGCGATATAGTTGATGGCGAGATATTTAACGTAGGCTCAAATGATCAGAACTATAGTGTCATAGATCTTGCACATGAAATTTTTAGTTCTCTTAACATTGAACCTAATATAGAGTTTTATGGAGATCCTGATGCACGCTCTTATGTCGTCGACTTTACTAAAATAAGCAGGATGCTAAAGTTTAGCTGCAAGTATAAGATAGCTGATGGTGTTAGAGAGATATATGAGGCACTTAAAGAGGGTGTTGTGAATTATGCACCTTGGACTAAGGTTATAGATTGGTGGGAGAAACTACAGACTGAGGGTATTGTAAGATCTCTTGGAGGGGTTGAAGCTTGAGAGTGTTAGTCACAGGGGGCTCTAGTACTCCCGGCTATAGAATTGTCCAAGAGTTTGCTAGGGCTGGCTATAGAGTTGTTGCACAGTATAACGAGCATGAAATACCAGAGATTAATGGCATTGAGAGAGTTAGAGTTGATTTCCGTGAGTCTAGCAAAATTGTTGATCTCGTGAATAATTTTAAACCTGACATAATAATACACACGGCCGCAATAGGTGATGTTGATAAGTGTGAAATTGAAAAAGAGCTTGCCTGGAAGGTTAACGTTGAGGCGACGCTCACATTTACTAAGGCGGCTTCAAAACTTAATGCATTTCTCCTATATATATCAACAGACTATGTTTTTGATGGAGAACGCGGATTGTACAAGGAAGATGATGTTCCAAATCCCGTAAATTATTATGGTTTAACGAAGCTCATTGCAGAGAACATTATTAAAAGTGCCCTTAGTAAGTACTCCATAATTAGGACAAGTCAAATATATGGATTTGGGTTGGGGCGCGTCAACTTCGCAAGAGCAGTTGTGGAATCTCTAAGTAATGGTCAGAAAGTGAGAGCCCTTGTAGATCAATGGCTTTCACCAACACTGAATACTTTACTAGCTAAAGTCGTGAGAGAGGTCATCGAAATGGAGTACACTGGCATAATACATGTGGCGGGGGAACGGATAAGTAGGTATGATTTTGCAAGAGCCATAGCTAGGAAATTTGGCTTCGACGAGAAGCTCATAGAGGCCATAACGATGAGAGATATTCCGTTCAAGACAAGAAGACCTAGGGATTCAAGCCTCGATATCTCAAAGGCTAAGAGCATAGTAAAGACAGATTTTTACACACTCGAAAATTCTCTCAACACATTCTACAGAGAATGGATGGAACTTAGGAGGTGAAGAGTAATGCCTTTCAAGAGTTTTAAGAGGTTGGAGATACCGGATATTATACTTGTCGAGTTTGCGAGTTTTTCTGATGAAAGGGGGTTCTTCGCGGAGCTTTACAAGAGGACAGATTTCCTTGCTAATGGCATACCATATGACTTTGTACAGGTTAATCTAAGCTTCTCTAGGAGGGGTGTTGTGAGGGGGCTCCATTATCAGCTTAAACCCATGGAGCAGGGCAAGCTGGTATACGTTATAGCTGGCAGGGTATATGATGTGGCAGTGGATATCAGGAAGGGCTCCCCTTGGTTTGGGAAGTACGTGGCTGTAACATTGGAACCCGGCTATGCCTTATGGATACCACCAGGCTTTGCCCATGGATTCCAGGCACTTGAGGATACATACTTTCTCTACTTAGTAACAAAGGAGTACTCGCCACAACATGAAAGATGCGTGAGATGGGATGATCCTGAAGTCGGGATTCCATGGCCAATTAAGGAAAACGTCATCCTCAGCGAAAAGGATAGGAAAAGCCCGCCATTCAAAGAAGCTGAGACAAACTTTGAATATGGAGAGTAAATTAACCACTATGAGAACTCACATACGCAAAGGAAAGTGAGGACGGATTGAGACTAAAATTAAAGGAAAATCCCGTAAGCCTTTGTTTTTAATAAGTCTTGCTTATCGTCTAAAAATCTTCCAGCATCTTACTCAGTTTGCCGTGAGGGATCTTAAAGCCAGTCTTTTTGTTGTCAAGGCGAGGC
>Ga0065719_106687_pt1 | contig 17509 bp, 13 predicted proteins | sample GBSCel85sediment_FD_59106 | JGI IMG/M metagenome (GOLD analysis project Ga0065719, IMG submission 59106) | Hot spring sediment microbial communities from Great Boiling Spring, Nevada - Cellulolytic enrichment CS 85C v3 (version 3) | ecosystem: Environmental > Aquatic > Thermal springs > Hot... | reverse complement strand
CATAGACCATGTAAAGACACAGCTACCCTACGGAACACTAGCAGCATCCATAGCAATAACACTCTACATACTATTCTTCGCAGGCCTCACAAACTGGCAAATACTCCTACCAATAGGAATTGCACTACTAGTGATACTATACCTAGCACTATCCAANCCATGCTCATAGCCCCTTAAAGAGCTTCACAAAAAGTAAACAACAAAATCCACACTTCTTTTTTAAATACTGAAGAACTTCCCTAGAACACAGAATACTTAGAAAGCTCTTGAAAAGATCCAGAGCCTTTGAGTGTTTTCAGGGTGCTGACTAGGTATACAGGTTCTGCACAAAGGCAACCAGCAAAAACTCGATACTCTCGCTACACAACATCAGCATACACATTCAGCTCTATATGCATAAGTATTTCAACTCTTTTCCACCAGAACATACATCCAATTCTTTTTATCACATTATCAGAACACCAACACAAGATTATCTGAAGCTGTTATAGATGTTCTGGTGACCTCCATAAAGACTTTTAAAGAAAAGCTTAAGAAGATCTTAAATAGCACACGAATCGGAGGATACTCTCAAAAGGGAGTAGAAAGTAGTTGTCAACCATGTATTGCATCTTAGCCTTGTACTCTCTGCTCCTTCCTATACTCTCAAAAGGGAGTAGAAAGTAAAATTAATGGATTTGGTGTAAATCTATGGCAATCAATTCAAAAGTGCAAAGCCTACTTACATTAGTGAGTGTCTTCAAAAGAGTTTCACATGAATTAACAGGAATTGTCAAGGAGATTGCTTCATCATTTAATCTTGATCCTGATGTTGAGGTTTTCGTATCATATCTTAACTTTACTGAAGCTCAACTTGAAAGATCTTCAGAAGGCCCTTCTGTATTAGGGAAAGTTTGTGGGTATTACGATTCGAAAAGGAGGCTAATTACACTATACTACCCCTGCTTTATTGAAGGTGAAGAACTAAACCTTGACAGAGTCTTTGAAACTATAGCACATGAACTCATTCACCACTGCCAGTATACATGTAGAGACCAAGCATGTAGAAATGTATGTAGTGTTCACATGACAATTGATGAAGAAGTTAATATAAAGAGTATGTTGCCATATGAATTAAGACCTCATGAAATTGAGGCATTTGATAAGCAAGAGAGGTTAGCTGAAGAGATAAGACGGAGATGGAGAAATACAATTGAGTATACTATTCATAGACTAGATGTAACACTAAGACTACCTATCAATGCAGTTAATGCATTTCTACAACAACTTGAAAAATCACTAAACTTCAGTATTTACGAAACTATCACAAAGACTTTGATTAGTAGATACGTAGGCGAAGATGTCTTAGCATATGAAGTAATCGAGGCTGTAAAGAGAATCAAGACCTTTATAGATGAAGAGCTTCAAGGTGAGAGTCATGATACTAGGAGTTGTATTGAACGTAAATTAAGTGATGTTAATGAGCTTCTTAGAAGCTATGCATCTTCAATGCATGAGGTCTTTGTAAAGAGCTTCCTAAATGCCAATTTAAAGTCAGTGATCTTTACTGCAACACCAGTAAGTAGTAGTGGGTCAAGACTTAAAGTCTATGTAGTTACAAATGCTGGATTTGCTATAGCTATAACACCTAGTGCAGTAGCTCCCTTAGTAACAGCAACTCTATCCCCTCTCCAGCCTTTCACGATATCAGATATCTCTAAGTACGGCAAGCATTATTTAAATATAGATCATTATTTACGTTACAAACCTGCTGTCAAAGACTTTAAAGTCTATCTACATAGAGATGAAGGTGAAGAAAGTGTTCTTCAAATTACTGCTAAGCATATATGCAATGCTGGAAAGAACTTTGGTGAAAATCTCGAGGAGCTAGTAGTCCTTATATTATTGTTAGGCACGGAGAAAGGAATTGAGGTTGAGCATATAGAGTTAAGAGGTTTAGATAAGGAATTGATTAGAATCAAAACCGAAGCAGAGAAAGATGTGGTGAAAGAGATTCTAATTTGCAATAACAAAATCGCTCTTAATGACAAAGAACTACACATAACTGATGCCATTAAAGCAATTACAAGCCTTAATACAGAAAACAAAGAAATTTCAGAAATACTCAAACAATACTTTGTGAAAAGGCTAATAATGAGAATACTGAGCATACCTCTTCTAAAGAAACTCGATATAGATCCATTCGAGGATCTGAAGTGTGAATGTTATACGAGATAATGTAGATATTTAATGTCAAGTGGAATAGCTCTGTACACAAGATCTTAATTGCTTAACTAAGCTTTCATTGGACATAATTTTGAAACAAAAATGATTTAGAGAATTGAGATTCGATCCATTAATCTGCACCAGGATCTTTAAATCGAAATCGACTTCTTAAGTACTAGTAACGCAGCCTTAGACTTCACTTATACCTCTACTTTGATGTACATTGAATTAAGAATCTCTACTTTAATGTTGCTAGAGTACATCCTTTCCCTCTTCTGTTAGATGTTCGGCATTTGTAAGTAAGATTATAAGCCTAGTCTTTTACCTTTGTATTACTAGAGATTTAAACAATGCTTTTGCTTCAGCGATATAAATTCTATAGAACACTAATACCTTGAAATCTGCATGCCTACACATATAGCTTATATTGAGTGGTTCATACAGAGCATACTTAACTTTACCTAAAGAAATAACATCTATCAACTTCTTCCTAATGAATACACCTAAATCTATTGACATACTTAACTCATACCCTAAACTAGCACCCTCAGTTAATACGATAGGCTCAGAGCTCTGACTTAAACCCCCTTGGCCTCAACCCATGTAAGTACATACTTGAGCTCACTAAGTCCCCTAACATCCTTTACAAGTCCTTTTTGATGGCTTTCATAATTCGCTTCCCCAGAGCCTCGTTATGATTATGGGTAACTCCTTAAAGTCCTTCCAGCAACTCCTTTATTTACTCTTCTGCATGTTTCAGGAATCTGTTGAGGTTTTGTTAATCATTGTTTAGATTATGTATAGCAAGTTTCTTTTCTTGACAAACTCATGCTGAACTCGAAATGCTTTATACCATGAACTTTCTAACATCTTTAAGAGATTTTTTGTTCTGAAATCGAGTCTGTAGATTGATAGTTGTTGTTCTATTCCTTTGAGATTGCCTAGCATCTCCACAGTTTTAAGCAAGGAATGCACCTCCCCAAGTTGTAATTTGTCCATTAAGATATGTGTCGTTAGTGGTGGTGCAAGCAATTCTACGTAATTGTCTCTCTCTATTAAGAACTTCGAAAGTGTATTTGAATATGTAGGCTCTTTCAATTGAATGTTATGTATATGTGTGCCCGGAAGTATATGTACACCTTCTTTTTCAAGACCACGAAAATATTTCGTCATAGCATTCTTAAAATTCTCTAAATGCACTTTTTTACATCCTATGGCATAACAAAGCTTGTGTTTCTGACTTGTATATTTTTGTGCTTGCAATTCATAGCATCTGGCTTCTCCATATATACCAAAAGCTTCAATATTAGCAATAACATCAGCCTTTTGAAGTACAAGAAAGTATCCAGAGCATGTATCGAGCTTTAGAACTGGTTCATCACATTCAATGATAAAGACTCCCTGTAAACCTACTGCAATGGGTTTATCTTGAGACACATATTTTCTCAATAACCGCAAATTCCCGTATTGTTCTTCTATTCGTTTAGGAATAAATATCCTTACTCTAACCTCCTGAATAAGGTACTGTTTGGCATCAAAGGCAAGCAATAAGGCACTATCTGAGTATGCCCCTTCCTGCTTTTCACCAAGTACATTGAAGTCCTTTTCGAATCTTAAATTCTTTATTATGACTGTAACTATGGATGGTGCAAGGTAATATTTTCTTTGCATTCTAGACTCCCAGGTTTCGTGAACAATTATTGAAAGAGGCGAAGGTATGAGAATGTTAGGCCTCATTAAAAGAGGTCTTATAAGCAATAGCAATACCCTTGCGTGGTCATTCAATGCTCTTTCATCAACATTCTCTATCTCTCCCTCAGTAATAAATGATCCTAAAAGCTCTGACCCTATTTTTGATGTTTTATCCTTTTGCTTCAAAAGCTTCTTTATTTCAAACGGTTTGTTTATATCAAATCTTCTTTTACCTTTGTACCTTACACCCCTAACCATAGATACTTCAAAAAAGAACAGTATGTAATGATCATAAAGATTTGGAATAAGCCTTTCCATATAGCTATCTTGTGAAACTATAGCTAAGTGTGTGAGTAGAAGAGGACTAGGTATTACTGGTGTTCCAATTACTACACCTTTATGAAAAACCCACGTACTAAACACATCATCTAAGAGTCTAATGTAATCCTTAAGTTCACGTGCAATATCTTCAATAGCGATCAACAACATCACTTTTAAGGTTTTGCTTTTCAATTTCTTCTGCTTCAGCAGGTTCTAATACCCTGAACGTGAAATCATTAATTGAAGAGAATGCTGAAAGATTTTGGCTAGAAATAATCATCACTTTCTTGTCAATTATGTAAAATTTATCATGTCTTGGCGTTTTTGTGATGTTAACCTCGATTCCATGTCTTTTCAGTAGCTCTCCGTATTTCTCGGCATTCATCTTGCTTGTGATTAACTTAACCTTTACATTTCTTTTAGCTAGTTCAATTAAGAGTTTTGTCCCATCATCATCAATATAGGGTGACATAGCAAAGAATTCATCCTTTGTCTGATTGAAGATAGCTATACCAAGAATTTTACCTCTACCTTTTACTACTTCACCTTTTAAAACCCTTAAAAGCCAGAGTACGAGGTTTCGTGATAAGTAAATGTTTTGCATTAACGGCGTAACGCATCCATGCTCAAGCATTACACAAGCTGTACAACCATCAATGCACGAACTAATTCCAGCTACGGTAATTGAATCAATAAGCCAGCTCCTTAGCTCTTTAGTATCAACATTAACACCTTTCTTATTTAGTTCTTCAATAATTTTCTTATCCTCTTCGCTGAGCACAATGTTATTTAGGAAGAGTGCAGGATCAAGTATGAGACCTGTATCAATGAATTTCTTAAATCTCTGTCTCAACATATCTGCTATGCTCTTAATCTTCATCTTTACATCAGATTTTAATCCATGTATTGATATTCGTTGAATGGTTGAGTGAGTAAATCTCTCAACATCATTCTCATGGTGCTGCAACATTGATGATACGAAATCAATAAATGCTTTAATCATATTAGTTAAGGATCCAAATTTATATATTGCATGGTCAACTATATTAAGTGAACCCCACGCACTATTCTCAGCTACCATTACCATTATAGCGTCTCTTTTCTCATCAACTTTAAATATGTAGAGAAGGTTCTCAAGTTCAATCTCTAAATTGATTGAAATGAATGTCAAAAAGAGGTGTGCTAGTGTATGAGCTATGCACTTAATAGCAAAATTAATCAATTCTTCTTCGTTAAACTGATTAACAAACTTGTTGAAGTTATCCAGTATTTTATCGGGACTCTTTTGAAGAAACGAGAAACTGTCCTTACCCTCCTTAGTAGCATTATATATGAACCATTTAGAGATTAATAACTTGTCTAATGACACCTTTGCATTTGAAGAATGTGGATACATAATTGTAACCTGAGGCTTATTTGGATTCTCTGCATCTAGAAGTGTTAATATTAATGCTTTAAGTAAGGATAGTGGGATTTCAAATCCAACTACATTTGTTTGTGGTAGAGTTTTTGTAATAGGTGTTTCTAGTTCCAATGTTACGATTGGGCCTTCTGCAAGCACTGTAGGTATATTCCATTGTACATACTTGAATAGCTCATAAGCATATGTATGCTCTATATAGAATGGTTTTATAAAGGAGTAATTTTTATCGTATACAAGGCTGTGAACAAATGCATCTCTCTCAGAAACAACAAATACCTTAGGATACAGCCTTCTACTCCAGCTCCAGTTATCACATTTACCTTGTTTGTGTTTGCCTATGTGACATTTATCAATGAATGGACATTGCAAATCGTAGGGATCTGTTGACATTCCTAAACCTAATTGACAGTACCACACATAACCTAGGTTTGCTGTGCTATATGCCCTTGCTTCTTCACCTGTCTTTTTCCTATACCCCATATAATTCTCTTCATATTCCCTTTGAAGCTTCTTAACAATGGCATTTATGTCAATTAATTCATGTTGCCTACCCTTACCATGTGTGCCTTTAATACTTTTACAGATATTGTTACATAATTTCTTTGATCCATATTTTACGTAGATAATTCCATTCTTCTCTTTTATTTCAAGCAATACCTCTTTACATGTTTCGTTAATACAAGCTTCTCTATCTAAGTAAAGGAGTTGCAATGGCTTTATTGAGATCAGCTTACCCGTATTTAGATCAAAGGTAGCAATATGGTTTAAAGTATTTAGTCTACTACCATTATCATAAATTATGGCATTCTTTGCCTTTAAGAACCACACAAATCTTCCTATTATAACGCCTTCAGGTATTTGTATTGGTTCATATGGAGGGTAACGATATAGGAGTGTATCAATAGTTACTTTGGTCTTCTCCTCACCTAGATAATGTTCAAGCCCTTCTATCTCTACTTCTTCTGTATACAGCTCTCCTGCTATACTTCGAATCCCAGTAATTCTTGATATAAAGTCAGTGGTCCAAATTCTTTCTCCTCTACTAATTGCGTAGGCTACGTTGATTGCTTCCTGTGATGTACTTAAGATTTTCCTATTTTGTATGCTTGTGGAAAGATCTATATATTTCTCACGGCTATCAGCAAGCAACTTTTGTAAGCTTGCAATTATTTTATCTATTTTGTTTAAGGTCACACTATCCCTACTCATGAATGTTGTTTGCAGAATCTTCTTCTTATTTCTGAATTTACTCTCTATGTCCCTAATTAAGTTGACCAATTCACTGAGAGCGTCTTTAATATTTTCAATATTTTGTAGAAACTTGCTTTGAGTATCGGCTTTAAATGTGAGGTTTTCTAGCATTTCCGCAGTTTTTAGTTCGCTATGTAGACTTACGACTTGGATAAACTTTTCATTAAACTTCCCAATTAAGTTAGAGATATCATCATCAATTTTATTTGTATCTAACAACTCCTTTAATTTATCTATTTGTGACTTGATTTGACTATATACCTCATCTATCTTGTTCAGATCAATACGTATTGAATCTACGAATACTATATTTGGTTCTTCAACCTCAATTTGTATACTTGAAAATTCATTGATTCCCTCAACTATAGACTTTAACGTCTCTCTTAACTCTTTTTTCACTTCCTCGATCATTCTATCATTGCTCATGAAAGCTCCCTCAAAATACTCTCTACGAGTTCGATAATGTTGTTTTGACTTATTGGGCCCCCACTCTTACCACTGGCATGCGTCTTTTCACCTTTCTTTGCAAGTTTTGCAATAGCTTCTATTAGTAAGCCACGCTTAATGATTTGTGGATTGTTGTATGTAACGAAAAGTGTGCATCCTTGAAAAGCTAGTGATGCTAAGGAAGTCATGAAAGCTTCATCATATGTCTTAAGCATTTCTGTTGGTATCGCACGGATTAAGAAGAGCCCCAAGACAGTTCTTAATGTTGCTATGTCTCTACCACCTCTACCTATTCTCTGGATCATCGAAATGGGGTTATCAGTGCCAACATTTAATATGAAGCTCACATTTTCATAATCAACACCTACTTCGAGTGATGTCGTTGATAAAACAACAATACCTTTTCCTCTCTTCAAAGAATCAATCACACTACTTCTATTCTCCTCAGGAATCTCACTATGCATTTCAGTGACACGTTGTGCAAGATCTTCGAATAGCTGACCCTCTGTTACACATCTATACGTAGATTCTCTGCTATTGGCAGGTAGATAATGCCAATATGCATATGGATCCAGTGAATCAATATCAGCTACTAGGTGATCCTTAGGCTCTTTAAGCCTCAAAGTCTCAATATAGCCACTATGTACACGCCTAAGCTCTCTAATGTTATTAATAAAAAGTATTGCTTGATGTGATTGAGCTTTCCGTAACTCATAGGCATAGTTCAAAAATGCTGTGTATACAGACCATAATTGACAGTATGTATTCCATGAGTACCGCGGATTCATTGTAAAGTAACCCAGTATTATTAGCCTCTCTCCTGAAATGCCAATTATATTGTTTTTCATCTCTTCAACAAAGCTGTAAATTTTGGGTTTTAGAGACCTTGAGATCTTTGATACGAAGTCGTGAGGATTAGGAATAGTAGCTGAGGAAAAAACAAACTTTTTGTTGTCAACATCACTTACCTTCCTTACGACCTGTATAAGTTGTGCCAGTATACCTCCGCTAATACCTACATATTCATGTGCTTCATCAAATACTATTACACCAGCATTGGCAATAGTGTGCACATTTACATCTTCACGAGAACTATCAATTAAGCGTACCTCAAAAGCCCACGGATTTGTTGCTACTAGATCAGCCCACCCCACTTCATCTCGAGTAACCCTTATGAAATCGTAAACAAAACCACAACTATTGCATACCACAACATACATACTCTTATATTTTTTATACCTTAATGAGCCTTTATTACATCGAGGACAACTAATACCTCTGAATAAGTCATCATCCTTGACATCTTCTACTGATTTGGGGGTGAAGCCATCTCTTATTGCAAATGTTATTTTTACGTTGCAACTTTTTGATAGCTTTTCATTTGCTATGCTCAGCAATTTTATAATTCTGTGCGACTGATCCACAGTTAAAGTTCTTCTAGGATACACCAGAAACGCCTTTCTCTCATCTTTTTCTACTCTCCATTTTAGTAAGTGTGCTAGTACATAGAAGAGGTATATCTCTGTCTTTCCACTACCTGTTGGTGCAACTATTGCATATACATCCTCATCTGAAAGAAGCATATCATTTAAGACTTGTGCCTGAAAGGCATCGAGACCTGAACCGCTTAAATACTCTTTAATTATCTCTGCATAGATATCTGCTAAAGTCTTATTATCATTAAAAAACATTAAGATTGCATTCCATAGCCTCTTACCCACACCCTGCACAGTTAGTACAGGAAGAATAGTTCTATCGTTTTTTACTGGTACCCTTATTTTTGCTAATGCAAATTTAGGTGATAGAATATAGGGGGCTCCTCCATATCTTGTTGTAATTTGTGAGCTTCTGACTAGCACATCCATATGTAAAGTTCTTAATCTTGTAGATCCCTCTTTACTCCACCCTTCAAGTAATTCAACTAGGAATCCTTTATCAGTTAAATCATCTATTACTTTATCTGGCTTGTCTAATCCCTTACTTCGAAGAAACTCTTTCAATTCATCACGAAAGATAAAGTATCTGATGTCAGAAATTGTATACCACTTTCCTTCATTAACAGTTTGCGTTGATGCAACACGAGGAGCCTCTAATTCAACAATTATTGAGTGATAAATCTTTACGAGATCTTCAGAAGGTATCCATGTCATAGTCCTACCTCCTCCAAGCATAAACTAGGCAATTTTCACTGTACGAGACAGTCTTTAGATTATAAAAAGAAGCTATATATTGATTATCCTCACTCATGAGTTTCTATATATAGGGTTACGGGGTAAATAAAATTTTATGTCTTAAGAAATTCTGTTTATAGAGTAAACATAGGTTATAAACTGAATTGTTTCTTCAACTATATTTAACCAGCTTTACCACTACTATTTCTTTTGTTTTGCCTCTGCCTAGAGCTCCTGGTGCCTCGCCTATTACCATTCCCAGTCCCTCTATCGCTATGTTCTTCTGTTTGAGCTTCTCAGAAAGTATGCTTAGTACTGCTTCTCCTTTTTTATCATTGCTCATTAAGAGGTATACTATTACTTGTGAAGCCTCTATAAAGATCTTCGTTAGCAACCTCTCTAAATAGTTCGTGTAACTATCTAAGTCATAGATATTTATAGTGCTTCCACTGGGTTTTGATGTGGACACTCCTACCATACTGAATGGTATTATGTACACCTGTGTCACTTCGTTGTAAGCTACTTTTCCTGGATAAGGAGGGTCTAAAATGACTATATTGCAATTGTTGTAATTTACATTTATTGCATCTTGAGCCTTGACAATAATGTTGTTAGTGATGCCCTTGCTACTTACGTCTTTCAGCTTATCGCATATGTTTCTCAGTTTTCGTAAGTATGTGAATATTGTCCCTCTTCCAATAGTTTTAATCTTATTTGCGTCACCTGCTACAGGGTTTAGTTCTACTGGGTATGGAGGTAGCCAAAAGCTTTTGATTACAAGACCTGGGTTAACCTTAGCGTAGGGCTGGTAGTAAAATGCAAGCATTGAGGCAGTCCTAATAATTGTACCCACCAATGCAACTGCGACATCAAGGAGCTCTCTGGACTCTCGCTTTACATGTTCAAGAAATCTCACTAGTGTTAAAAGCTGTCTTGGTGTGAAGATTTGCTCCCAACATGTTAAATTATCTCTAAGCAGTCTCCGAGTCTCTCTACCATCAACAATAGGTGTGCATACCTCGTGAAGAATCTTCCCTGCTTTACTCTGGGCATTGTTTAGATGCTCAGCTATAAAATCATTTTTTACAAGACTTACAAAGTGCCTCTCAATATTGCTACCTGTGCTGTAAAGCTCAACAGCATATGCATAAACATCTCTGCGAATCTCTACAAGCCTGCCCTTAGGTATCTTGACAAGATTCTTTACACCAACATTCTCATCTTCATAGAGCTCTCCCTTCTCATCAATAGCCACCTTAACTATGCCACTCCTAACTCTGAAGGTTCCAAGCCATTTTGGCGCATAGCAGTAGTCTCCGTAGCACCTTCTTGTGAGGAAGGTGTGTACATAGCAGTAATCATCTACACACCAAAGATCCTTTAGCTCATCATAAACGCTTTTAGCTATTGATAAAAGCACTGAATAAACTTCTTCACAGTGCTCAAGAACTCTAATCATAGCTTTAACAATAACAGTGCTAGCCGGGTCAATATCGCTACAGAGAATCTCTTTAGCACCAAGGAACAGAGCCTCAACAGCTGTTGTACCACCACCACACATAGGATCACAAACAACAAGCCCCTTCAAGACTTGAGCAGACCTATAGCTAAGCCTACTTTCAATCATCTCCTTTGCAACACTATCACCTATCCCCACAGCATCTAGAAGAAGAGCATCTATAATAAGAGCAGGTCTCCTACCCCACCACTTAAACAAGTCATAAGGTAGAAGCCTTCTACCAGCTTCAGCTCTCCAACCACTTTTCATCAAGTCAGAGACCTTTATCTCCACCTCTTCAACACCTACTACTGCACTAAAGCTTACTCCTACAATACATTTGCTTTTTAATCTGTGTTTATTACATAAGTGCTATTAAATCAGTATACATAACCCATTGATGTCATTACTACACTACCTTATCTGCTCGTTTTCTCTAAATTACTAGCAGGGCTAGCTACAGCACTAACTTGACACCTTGTTGCAATAGTGTTGAGAAGCCGTGTTAGCCGAAGCTCTATGTAGTTCTTCCAGCAATTCCTTCTCCTCTTTCTAAGCTTTTTATCTCGTGTATAGCCAAAAAGCCAGATCTTTAATGCTCCACTTCTTGTCCTATTACTAGTTCCAGGAATCATTGTAATAACCTACACCACTACACTTTTAGGCAAATACCCTGGTTTAAGGCCTACACACCTTGCATGTATGTAATTCTGCTTTATCAACGAATCGAGAAGCCTATCAATACACTTGAGATCCCCAAACCTATAAGCCACGAGCTCAGCATATAGTACAGCAAACTTCTTATTGTGATAAACTTCGAGTAAGAAATATGCAGATCTCCTTACATCTCCCTTACTAGGACACCTGTCCAGTAAAGCTCCGAGAGCATTATAAAGAAACAATTCAATGCATTCATCGAAAGGTTCAGATTTAAGCTGATTACTAGACTCAGACACTATTTCACCAATACTTCAATAAAAGCAATTACTGTAGAATAAATACTTTATCCTAATGGACTATGGTATCGTATAGAAAGAGAATTAGTATAAAGCCTTATAACTATCGATTTGTTAAAAAGTGATGTAGGGATTGGTATGAGTCGAGAGCCTAAGAAAGAGGCTAAGGAGGCAAAGAAAGAAGAGAGACAGAAGAAGGTACCAAAATGCAGGTAGAGGTAGAGAGGATTACCTTGAACATGATCCTCAAAGCGTATTAGCAAAGATAGTACCTCTAATAATAATTAGCTGCACTAAGCCTTAGGTTCTGACACTGATTTTCTTTCAACTCTTATAATGTAGCTCTTGTACTTTCCTGTGGGGTCTACCTGGTACCTAAATCTACCACCACATGTTGGGCAACTGTAGAAATACACATTCTACCATCTATACCTCCAAGTCTTCAAGAGCTTGAACTCATCCTCAAAGCCACAGTATGGACATCTCAACTTTATCTCCATGTACCAGTCCCAGAATAGTGGAGTTCTTATTCAGAGATTATTTAAGGTTTTGGTATTTTTGTTTTGCTTTAATCTAAGGCGGGTAAGAATGGTGTACTAGTTAAGCATTATTTGTATTTTGCAGAGCATGTAGGGAGTGTTTTTGAAGAGTGCTTTCAGTTTTTAGCTTGTGTCAGGTGTGCTTGTTATTAATGAAGTTATTGCATTAATTAAGCTACAGTTTAGTGTAGTATATGTGTGAGAGGAATGTGTAGATGTGATGGGCTGTGTCTCGTGTAGAAGGGATTTTGCTTGTTGGGCTTTCGCTTAAGGATGAGGTTCAGAGGGGGAATTTTGAGGGGACATTGAGGTCTAGGTGGGATTTTAAGAGGCTTGTTACTGAGTTGAGTCTCTCGAAGGAGCTTATTGATGTGCTTGAGGGGCTTGTTGGTAGTGTTAATGAGTTTCGTATTTGGGGTTGTGCTGAGCCTGAGAGAAGGACGCAGAGGTTTTTAGAGTGGTGGAGCAGTGCTGAAAAGTATGTAGCTGTATTTGTAGATGTCGGTAACCGTTCTGTAATTTGCTGGGGCAGGATATTTGCTAAGATTTACAGTGAGGAGCTCTCTAAAGCTTTGTGGGGCTCTGATAAGTGGAGGTATGTTTACTTTATAAAAGATGTTGTGTGGGTTGAGAACTCGCTGCCTCTAGCTGAGCTGGTAAAGGGGCTTGGCTATAGTGAAGACTATTGGCCTAGGGGTCACCAAATTGTTAGCCCTGAAAAGGTGCAGGAAATAGTTAGAAGGTTTGGAAGTGTAGAGGATTTTCTGAAGAGCTTAATCAAGGTAAAGCCTCCAGCTCTGCTTGAGCTAGGCGTAAGCGTGTCTGCAAGTGCAATTGCCAAGGCCTTGGCCATTCTCAGCAATATTGCGAAAGGTGAAGATGCTGCAACAGTTTTCATGATGATTTCAGGGCGTGTTGCTAGGCTTGTTAGCAGAACTAGTGATTTTGACCTTGCTGTTGGCGAGGCTTTAACTAGTGTTTTGGGTAGCGTACCTGACAATGCTAAGAGCGTGTTTCAAGAAGCCCTGTCAATGCTTAAGCAAGGCATTCTTACTGCTGGAAGTGCTGTAATTAGGTGTGTAGATGTTATTGAGAGTGGCATTATTCAGAGCCCCGATCTTATGCTGGGTGCTCTAGTAGTAATGTTTTCGGTAGACACGCTAGGTAATGCAATACCAAGTGAAGTTATAGCTGTTGCAAAGAGAGTTACTAAAGAGAATGTCTATGTATTGGCGCTCTGTGGCTTTTACAGTATTAAGCTCTTAGAATAGTAGCTACGTCCTCTACTCTAGTATCTGGGTTAACCTCTGTAAATACTANCCGTATGTTCTTTCCATTTANGCTTGCTTTAACCTCNCTTTCCACGGGTCTCGATAGTGCTGCTACCACTGCTACTAAATCCCTGTCNNTACCAGCATCAACTATGTAGCTTAGGATCCTCTCTGCATCGCTAAGGAGAAGCTTTTGGTCGTTAAGATACCTGTACTTGCACTCTACAGGTGCTACAAAGCGCTGTGATTTGTATAGTATGTCTGGTGCTGGCACTCTCTTTGTGAGGTGCTGTATAAATCTCGATAACCTCTTGGGGTAGTGGTTAAAATAAAGCCTTGATGTATCAACCATCAGCGTGAGTCTTGATCCTGCAACCTCTCTCACCCTTCCACTGAGCTGCTTAACAATGTTTGTATAGACATACAGCTCATAAATTTTTGTTGTTGGTAGCAAAAAGACCCTTGCACTCCCATATGCTTCCCTAGCCCCATGGGCAACTGAGGCAATCATTTTCGCAGCTTTGAATATGTGCTGATACTTCTCAGTATCTACACTCTCAAAATCTATTAAGCCTAGTATGTATAGGCTGTAAGCAGCAAAATCATCTGATAAGAGCATCTGTAAAAACGTGTTCAACTGGCTTATGTACTCCTCAACAACTTTCATAACACTGCTTTCACTACCTACAAATCCCTTGACCTCAGTTGAGATGCTCTTTAGGCTCTGAATAGCTTTAGCAATGCTCTTTAACGCTACAGCAACTGTAAAGGCTAGGGACCCGTTAAGAGACTTTCTAACTGTGTAAGGCTTTAGCTCAACCCCTCTAGCCCCAACACCAACACCTATGTACTCACCAACATCCTCAGCAATGCCAGTAGCAATGTACTTAGGCTCTCTACCAATAAGATTGTGAATCTCGTAGAGAAGCTTTCTAATAACATCTATCGCTAAGAGTGAAGGATGTATATTAGGCGATATCTGTGTAAGTAGCTGGAAGTCTCTATAGCTGTGGAGAGTCTCATGGATATTCCTAAGCATCTCATAAAACCTCCTTACACGTGGCTCTACAACAATATGTATAGCTTCTCTACTTCCATGAGGTGTATATGCATAGACACCACTCCAAAAACCCGTGAAGAGCACTTCACCACGAATCCTTGGCGGTGGGGCTTCTAACCTAATTCCAAAACCAAATATCTTCCTAGACTCCTCGTGAAACCTCTGCTTAAACAGCTGTATACTATCCTCAAGATCCTTCAAAGCCTTTACAAGCTCCTCACTAGAAACACCACTGCAACTCCTTAAAGCTTCTCGAAGGCTAAGGATTCTTCCCTCTTCAAGAACGCAGTACTTCAAGCTTCTATCAGCCCACGGAGAACTCTGTAGCTAAGGCTCTTTACGCCCAGTAGCTCCTCAATTGTTTTTTGCAGCTCCTTAACTCTCTTCAGCAGCTCTTCAGAGCCAAGCAAAGCCTCAGCTCTAATCCTCGGTGCAATAATGCCTAGCTGGGGAATTATGAGGGATGAGAGCATGAGATCCGCTAGCTCAGCGTCTGTGACGAGCTTAGAGAAGAGAATACTTGTTGCTATACACATCTTAACAGCATCAACAAGAGGTGAAATCCCCAACTCTACACTAATCTCATCAGCTAATCCATAGACGTAAGAGATTAGTTTAAAGCTTTTGTCACAGAGCTCCCCAGGCCTGATGTACTCCGAGGCTTGTGTAGCTAGATTTGCTGGGCTTTCAATATAGATCATTGGACTATCAGATTCCACAAGGCTCTTCACATGCCTGTGGATCTCAAGCTCTTTAACAGCCTGCTTAACAATCTCATTTCCAGCACTAGTTAGAATCGAGTATATGCTTTTACTTATATTGCTTGCTAAAAGCTTGGGCTCAAGTCTATCGCTCCATGTAGTTGCAGAGCTTTCGTATGGTGGAGGAATGTATATGTAGGCAAAGCGTCTTACAAATGCGTGGCCAAGCCTGTAAAGCTGTGCCCTATCATAGATATTCATTGTGGCTAAGAACCTGTAGGAGTATGGAAGTGGAACTCCACTAAAAGACTTAAAAGCCTTGACCAGCTCATCAACACTGTCATTAGCCTTATTCACAACCGTGCCAAGCCTAGCCACAACACCATCAATTGAATTGTGTAAGTACTCGCTCACCTTGTCCAGCAGCTCCTCAGTAACAATCTTAACACTCATTCTGTGTTCCATATCCATAGCAGTAAATATCTCTCCCAATACAACATCTATATTAACTCTGTTAACCTCGTCTAACACAATCCATCCAGGCACAACCTTTGTCCCAAGGCGTATTGATAGCCAGTAACGTAGAAGAGACTTTGTTAAGGGCCCAAGCTCAAGAGACACATCCCCACCTCTAGAGCTGTAGTATGCAACAAGCCTATCATAAGTCAAACCCTCTCTACAAGTAACAATCTCAAAACTAGGCATACCCTCACCAGCTAACCTCTTCGCTAATCTCGTCTTACCAACACCAGGAGCACCAACAAACAACACATTTTTACCACTTGCAAGAGCAATTAACGCAAATATCTCTACTCTACCCACTACACGCACCTCAAAACCCTTAATTATACAACACATTTAAAGAGTTTTCTCTAGTCTAGTACCATAAACTCTAGAGAGGCAAGAAACAGACACTGTTCATGCGTAGAAACAAAGCTGATATATTTATCAATGATTTCGAGAATGAGTTCAGGTCTTTAAAGTCGTGAGGTTCAGATTTTACGATGTTAACATGTTTGAATGTCCTTGGTACAACGGCAGATTCAGTTACTATCGTGGTTGTGAGCCCGAGAAGTGGAAAACCGTCGGGGGTTCATAATTAAGGTTAAGCCGAGGACTGTTGATGATGTGAAGTGAGCTCTCATATCTATTTCCCGCTGACTGATATTGATAGTGTTGTACATGCTTTAAGAGTACTGTTATGGGAGCGTCTAATGAGGGGCTGAGAATAGTGTTTCTATGTATTAAGGAAGGGATCTTGAAGCCTTTGGGTATTAAAGAAGTTGCGAATATGAGTATACGCTGGTGTCTGGTACTAGGTTGATGCTCTCTATGGATATGTAGTGGTAGAGTTCAAGGTACCTATCAAGCTATCAAAGCAATGTAATGTATAGAGAACGAAAGAGCAAATCATAAGGTGTATAGTGCATGAAGCTGGTGGCAAATAAGAGTAGAAGAGATATATAAGCATTATAAGTAGGCTTTAAAGGTGTTACTTTGTATTGAGCTATAGCCATGTTTAGTGTTAAGATTAGTAGGGAGTTGGGAGAGAAATGGAGAGGTTTAGAGAGAGGTTAGCTGAGATAAAGAAGTCTATTAAGGAGAGGATGAGGGAGCTTAGAGCTGAGGAAAACTTTAGAAAGGTGTTGGCTGAGTAGAAAAGGTTATCTAGAATACTCATAGGGGTTTGCCAAGGTTTGGAGAAGGATCTAGATAGTAGTTGATGTTTCAGTGTTAATAGCATTTTTATTAGGGAGAAGGGCTGGAACATCTTTTCTCTATAAGGTATATGCTATCTGTTGACCATGTTGTTAAGGAGTTTTACAATGTTGTTTGCATAGCTGTGTGTATCAGGAGGCTCATTGACTACACATCTGCTGAGACATATGCTCTAGCTGTAAAGATTGTATGGAGAAGAGCCTTATTCTTTAACCTGAGGAGAGATATATAGGGGGTGTATTTGATGGGTGTTAG
>Ga0065719_100320_pt1 | contig 17537 bp, 18 predicted proteins | sample GBSCel85sediment_FD_59106 | JGI IMG/M metagenome (GOLD analysis project Ga0065719, IMG submission 59106) | Hot spring sediment microbial communities from Great Boiling Spring, Nevada - Cellulolytic enrichment CS 85C v3 (version 3) | ecosystem: Environmental > Aquatic > Thermal springs > Hot... | reverse complement strand
GAGAGGCCGCAAGCCTCCGGATTTGGAGGAAGAGAGCCACAGGTCCCGGGTTCAAGTCCCGGCGGGCCCGCCACCCTTTAAAACACGCTGATGATATGCGTGTGAAGAGCTCGCAGAGCGCACCGGGTCATCGAGGGAGAAGTGCAAGGGGTGATTTCCAGGGTCTTCCGAAGATATCTGATTTCTAAGAGCAAGGTAATCAAAAGTGTGAAGGAGCGGGACACGGGTACATGCGCACAAAAAAGTTCAAAAGATACTGGTACTCGATGAAATCCGCAGGGGGCCGGTAGCTCAGCCAGGTAGAGGGTGTACTGCCTACAGCACCCGGCTCATAACCGGGGGGTCCCGGGTTCGAATCCCGGCCGGCCCACCACCGCTTCTGCAGTACGCGCTAAGTTTATCTCGGGGCTGGCGAGCTTTTCTCATGTTGATGAAGGAGGTGATCTCTGAGGATCAATGATGAGCGGCGATCAGGAATCGCTGAACCTGGTGTTAAGACGGAGAGGCTCCCTGGATGAGGCTAAGTTCCGCAGGTTTGTTGAGCTAGCTAGGAAGGTTGCAGTGTTCGACCCCGAGCATAAGCTGTGGAGAGTCAGCCCTTCTAAGCTGGTTCTGCTGAATAAGAGTGAGCTGGAGGAGCTTCTGGCCGAGCTGCCGAGTTTATCGGCGCTGACAGCTGGAGAGGTAGAGGAACTGAGAGAAGCATGGCGCAGGTTGCGGGCGGGCACAGTCATTGTTAGAAGTGCTTCACTGGAGCTGCTCGGCGACGGCGCAGTCCTCAGGAAGGTGTTGGAGAGTTTAGACCAGTATCTCTTCTCGTCTGACGGTAGTCTCCGGTTAAAGTCCTTGCTTTACCTTGGGAGCTTCGCAAGGGAGGCTGAGCAGAGGCTAGGCATAAAGGTCCTCTTCGACATCCGGCTGCTTAGGGTAACTCTAGAAAGGGTAGACGGCAGGCTGCGCTGGCAGTTCAGCATTCTTGACGATATCCTCGTCTCAAAGCTTGCCGAGCTCGGCACACTAAGGTACTTCGTGGAGCGTGCTCTGCTCAGCCCTGAAGGAGTGTACGAGGGTTCAGAACTAGTAGAGCGCAGGCTAAAGGTTGTGCGCGTATTATGGAGGGAGAAGTGTGTAACCACGCCTGTCGCGCTCTACCAGAAGTACTTGAAATTCCTCGAATCCGAGGGCTTTACTGTCGAGAATAAGGTCGAAGAGCTCCCAGATATCCAGATACATCTCCAGAAGAGATTCGAGCTTCTTCCTCACCAGGAAGACGCGTTCAGAGCGTGGCACAGGGCCAGAAGAGGTACAATAGCTATTTTCACCCGTGGAGGGAAGTCGTTTATAGCCTTGGAGGCTATCTATAGCCTCAGGAAGCCCACCCTCATCCTGGTCACAACTAAAGAGCTGCTGCAGACATGGCTCGAGTATATCGAGAGGTACCTAGGAGTTCCCAGGCACCTAATAGGTGTCGTGGGCGCTGGTGAGAGAAGACTTAGCGGCATAACTGTGGCTACATACACTAGCGCTGTGAAAGCCCTGGATGCTCTCAAAGGCAGGTTCGAGTTTGTGGTCTTTGACGAAGCCCACCATGTGCCGGCGACGACTTTCAAGAGTATCGCGCTAAACGTGGACGCTGTGTACAGGATGGCGCTTTCGGCTACGCCAGAGCGACGCGACAGGAACGAGCATATCCTCTACGAGCTATGCGGGGACCTTGTGTTCAAGCTCACCTACAGTGATCTCGTGAGGTTGCGGGTGGTTGCGCCTATTGAGAGGTTCGAGAGCATATTTGCTGAAGGAAAAGAGGAGAAGCTTTCCAAACTTGTGCAGCTATTGAGGAAGTATGAAACTTCTAAGGTGCTTGTTTTCACGCAATATCTCACCACAGCTGAGGAAGTCTATGCGAGGCTGTTAAAGGAGGGCTTCAAGGCTGAGCTTATAACCGGAGAAACACCCTCTCTTAAGCGGGAGCTGGCCTTCAAGAGGTTTCTAGAAGGCAGGGTGAACGTTCTAGTAACAACAACGGTACTCGACGAAGGCATAACGGTGCCTGACGCCGAGGTAGCAGTAATCTACGAGGGTACCGGGGAGGCAAGGCAGATGATCCAGAGAATCGGGAGGGTTTTAGGTTACCAGCCAGGAAAAACTGCTAAGGTGTTTGAGCTAGTTGACATCCTGAACTCGCGGGAGAAATCAGCCTATCTACGCCGATCCTGGGTAAGAGAGCTATATATAGAGGGTATGAAGTACTACCTGGAAAATGTAACCAGCTTTTCTGAGAGCACCACCAGCTATCAAAGGCGAATGGATTACTACCTGGACTAGAAGTCCTCACCCCTGATTGCCCGGAGTCAGAGGAGAGTTCCCTCAAGCTTTCTCGCAAGCAGCGAGTTGGTCCGGGCTAGAGCGTGCAGCACTCTTTCAGGAGAGTCGCACGGCAGCACAAGCTTGTGGAGGTAAAACCCCGAGCGACCCACCTTCGCGCGTTTAAGCCTCACAGCGACTCTTTCCTTTACAGTTTCTATGGAGATTCCAAGTATTCTCGCGACCTCGGCCTCTCTACCCAAGATAGAGGACTCCACATGGCCGAAATCTGTGGGCACAATTAACAACAGTCGCTTGTTTACCCCGGGAGCGCGTTTGCCCGCACGGAGTTCGTCGAGGTTCAGGCAGCCGGCAAACAAGGGGAATTCCTCCTCCGCTCTACTAAGCTTGGAGGCGGGTATCGATACTGTCATGTTCTCATTTATGTAGATCACGATTCTCACGGCAGAGCTGGGCGTGGCCTGGATCAATTCGTACCAAGCAACCTCGTAGCCATGCTCCTGCAGGCAGCTCACCACTTGGTGGGTGGGCGTGTACGATTCTAGGTGCACGTCTATGTCACTAGTGGGGGTGACATCCCCTCTGGCCACACTGCCTATGACAACAGCTTTTACTTTCACGCAGAGCAGTGCTTCCAGCAAGTCTGCAGCTTTCTCTCTGAGCGAGCTCAGTAAAGCCCAGTGTTCTGCAGTGTAGTACACGGGAGCCCAGTCTTTGGAGCTAACTGGGTGGAGCTTGCTCACCGATTCTCACTTTTCTCGCGTGCTCGAGTACCTGAAGAAACATCGCGAGAGCTCTCCCGGCATCGATCAGCTCGTCAAGCGTTTCTGCCTCGGCAACCTTCCTCCTCAGGAATTCTATCTTCTCTACGACTGTTGCCTCGAGGTTTCTGAGAGTTAGTGCGGTTCTTGCTCTTATTTCCTCCTCGTCCGAGGACACGAGCACAAACCTCTGGCCACAGCTCGGACAGACTACTTCTCCTGTCTTTAGTCTGAAAAGAGGGACTTTGCACGCTGGACACAGCTCGTTAAGCATGGCTGCGCCGCTCTTTAGCAGCTTGGCCATTCTCGCGATGACGGCTTTCTCCTCGCTCATACACGCCTCAGATTCCTGCAGAGCGCGCATGCTCTAAAAAACGATTGCTGCTGCGCACAACGTATTTTTCAAAGCCTGGTTTTCTCCGCGGAACGCGGGATGCAGAGTGGTGGAGATATGCTGGAAGTGGCCACTTACCTCGGTAAGAAGCTGGGAGAGTACAAAACTGTATGTCCGATATGCGGACGGGGAGATTTTCTCATAGTAGAGATCGAGTACGAGGTTCCTGCTTTCGGTCTCATGTTGATAGTCAGCAAGAAGTGTTCGGCTTGCGGGTATAGGCGCAATGACATGGTACCATTAAGGGTGTCGCGGAGGACAAGGATATACTTACGTGTGGAAAACCCTGGAGACTACCGAGTGAAGATCTTCCGCTCTCCTTATGCAAGGATCATCATACCAGAGTTGGGGCTTGATCTCCTACCGAGCATTGCGGCCGAGATGTTTGTTACAAACGTCGAAGGAATTCTGCGCATGTTTCTCGACGCGGTCGAGAGGTATGAGGTGCTAGAGGGAGCCTCCCTCACAGGTCTTAAGGAGCAGCTGGCAAGGATCATCGAGCATCAAAGCACACCTCTAACACTAGTCGTTGATGACAGTGAGGGAATTAGCGTGTGCGTGCCCGAGCCGGGCTCCAAACCTATTATAGTTGTGGAGACTGTATGAGCGAACAACCTACGGGATTGTGCTTAAGGAGATCCAAGCTTCTTTGCTATCTCCTTGCCATCGCTGGTGAGTCTGTAACCCATAAGGGGTCTGTTGTCCACGTAAAGGAGTACAGGCATTATCAAACGCTTGCCGCTTAGCTCTCCTATAGCCTTTGACAATCTCTCCCTTGGTAGAGGAATTAATGAAGCTAGTGAGCCATGGTCAGCTTCTCCACCCAGCGCCAGAAGGTTTCTCAAAANCATGCGAGCATCAGCGCTTAAATCTACCGGTATCTCCGCTGTAGTGCTAACAGCCGGAGTGCCCACTTCTCTTTGGGTTCGTGCACGCGGCTCTAGCGGCTCGGGAGAGAGATCCACAAGCTCGGGTGTCACTTTGAGCGCGGTCGTTTGTGAAGGTGCTGGCAAGGGAGGTCTTCTCGGTGCAACCTCTACGGTAATGCTCGGTTTCACCTTGACTGGCGTTACCACAACCCCCATCTCCTTTAGTTCTTCTGATGCTTTCAGGTACACCTCGCCTGGGTACATGTAGTACCTATTAATGGCCTTGAAAACCTCGGCTGTTTCCTTAATACCCTTGGCCTTGAGCCACTCCAACACTGTCCTGCGTCTTTCGATCTCTGAGAGCAATTCCTGGTAGGTTTTTCCGAGTTTCTCTCCCAGTATCTTCAAGTGGTAGCTCTCGGAGATAACCTCGTGCTTGTCTGTGACAGGGTTCCACCTTACTATCTCTCGGTACTTCTCGTAGTCTTCTACCTCCCAGATGTGCTTCACCCTTCTGGCGAATCCTCCATTAGGCAGTATCGTTCTCTCGGAGAGGAGCGCTATGTTCAGTGAGGGGATGTACGCCGGAGATACGTTCATTGGCGGGCTTGTTAACCTCTTGACTGCGCGCTCAAGAGAATCCGCGTGCATAGTTGAGAGGCCGCCGTGTCCCGTGCTCATTGCCTGGAAGAGTACGTAGGCTTCCTCGCCTCTCACCTCGCCGACAATGATGTAATCAGGCCTATACCTAAGGGAGAGCTTTACAAGGTCGAAGAGTGTGATCTCTCCTATCTTCGACTCTCCTAAGCCGTAGCTTTCTCTGCTGACAAGCTGGACCCAGTTCTCATGTGGCAGATTCAGCTCAGGTGTCTCCTCAATAGTGACTATCTTGAAGCCTGGTTTGAAGAAGTTGGCTATCGCGTTAAGCAGAGTGGTCTTTCCAGCAGCGGTGGCGCCTATCACCATGAGCGTCATTTTGTGCTCTATCATCAACCAGAGGTACGCAGCAGACCATGTATCGAGGTTGCCGTAGTCCAGAAGCTCCACAATGGATAGAGGCTTCTCCCTGAACTTCCTTATGGTGAATGTACTGCCTTTGGGGGAGACTTCCTCTCCGTAAGTCGCGGCCAGCCTGTGCCTGCCCGGAAGCATTGCGTCAACGATCGGGAAGGCTGCCGAGATGTGTTTCCCTGACATATGCACAATCTTCACGATAAACTCTCTCAAGTAGTCCCGGCTGGTGAAGATGATGTTTGTGGGTATGCTCTCGTAGTCTCTGTGCCAGACGTGAACCGCTCTGTCGACACCATCGCAGCTTATATCCTCCAGCTTGTAGTCACGCATTAGAACCTCTATCGGACCGTACCCCACGAGGTCTCTCTCGATGTAGTACAAGACCTTCTGCCAGCTTTCCTCGCTCAACCCCCTTACGGAAGACCTGTATTTCTCTGCCAATCGTCTAGCCTCGTTGATCACGTGTTCTCGTAGCTCAACATCAAAAGAGGCTGGTGGCTCTAGCTCAACACTGAGAATATCTATTAGTTTCTTAACAGCTTTACGCTCCTGGGGGGTTAGCCTAACCTCTTCCACGAAGTATGCGCGCTGCCCGCCGAGCTCAGGTATCTCTACTATTTTCACCTTTGCGAATGGTTCGATGACCCAGTACTCATCGATAACCCTATAATCCTCTTTCACCGGGAGGAATACTACTCCCTCCTCTTCTTCGCCCTCTTTTTGTGCCAGCCTGACCTTCTGCCTAGTTTTCTCACCCTTGCTACTTTCTCTTCGCAACTTCACAGAGTTCCTGAGGATCCTCATCCTAATCACAGAATAATATCTTTTACCGCGGGTATAACCTAGGGTGCGAAAGTGGCTTTGCTGGTGACAGGTACTCCGGGGGTTGGAAAGACGAGTGTGGCACAGAGATTAGCGCAGAGAGCAGGATGGGTGCACCTAGATCTTGCAGAACTGGTGATTAAGCAACGGCTGTACATGGGTTTCGACGAGGAGCGAAAGGCGTATGTGGTCGATACTCGAAGGTGTATGGAATACCTAGAGCAAGTGCTAACTTGCAGGGAGGTGCTGGATACGCATGTCGTAGAGGCCGTACCTCCCTCTAAGGTTTCACACGTGTTTGTTCTGAGGCTGAACCCCCTCCAGCTACGTGAGAGATTACGCGCCCGCGGGTACCCGGAGAGTAAAATCCAGGATAATATCGAAGCAGAGATTCTAGGGGTTGTTCTTGCCGATGCTGTTAGGCACTTCGGCGTGGAGCGCGTGTACGAGCTAAACACAACGAACCTCTCCATAGATGAAGTTGTCCACATAATACTTAGTAGCCTGTCCGACAGCGAGCTTTTGAAGAAAATGAAACCTGGTGCCGTGGATTGGTTGTCAGATTATTATAACTTGCTGAGCTAAGTACTTTTCTTTTTAGGGCTTTCACGAGTTACGTTGAAAATCGCAGGGGGTATTGTTTAAATAGTTCAGAAGACCCCCGGCTCACGCATAGCGATGGGGGGCAGGACAAGGGGGGTGAGAAGAGGAGGAGTAGGGAGGCATCTGATAGTGGAGATGTATGAGTGTGATCCAGCAGCGCTGGATAGCCTGGACACCGTCAAGGGCGCGCTCCTCGACGCCGCTGTGGCCTCCAATAGCACAGTGATAGGCTTTGACTTCTACAGGTTCAAGCCGCACGGCATAAGCGGGTACGTTCTAATAGCGGAATCCCACATATCAATCCATACCTGGCCCGAACTAGGCTACGCTGCTGTAGACGTGTTCACGTGTGGGGAGCATACAGACCCCTGGAAAGGGTTAGAGATGCTGAAGGATAGGTTGAAAGCAAAGAAGATGACCATACTGGAAATAGCTAGAGGCATAGGTGTAGAGGAGTACACTGGTTACTGGCGCCCGGCTAATGCTAAAGCTATGCATTAACTGTGCAGCTACGCGAGAATGCTGACCTGGAATGTTTTTTATACCCCTCTACACACCTGCTGCAGCGTTGGCTGGCGAGGCTAGGAACTATGGCTGTCAAGCTAAAGCTGCTCGGAGCCGCGAAGGAGGTGGGTCGTGCAGGCCTCCTGCTGGACATTGAGGGGGAACAGCTGCTCTTGGACTACGGTGTCAGCCTTAAGGGTAGTGAACCTGAATTTCCCCTGCCCGTTCAGCCCCGTTTTCTGCGGTTATGTGCTCTCTCCCACGCGCACCTGGACCATAGCGGGGCCTTACCCCTGCTTTATGTGTCTGCTAAACCTTTGCTGTTGACGACTCCTCTCTCGCTCTCACTCGCAGAGCTTCTTATAAGGGACTTCATGAAGCTGTCCAAGTACTATATCCCCTACGAGTTAGAGGAACTGGAGAGAATGGGGGAGCATGCTGTTCCTCTGGTTTACAACGAGGTCTACGAGTTAGGGGACTTCTCCTTTAGAATGGTGGATGCGGGGCATATTCCCGGGAGCTCGATGGTTGCGGTAGAGACACCTTCGTTTACACTGGTCTACACAGGTGACTACGCTCTCCACGACACGTGTTTGCTGAGGCGTGGTGATACTGGAGTTATTGCTAAGGCAGATGTGCTCGTAATGGAGACCACATACGCGGAGTTCGACCATCCGCCGCGTGACGTCGTAGAGAAGGAGTTCATAAGCTCTCTCGAGGAGGTGTTGTCTTCTGGAGGCACTGTACTCGTGCCAACCTTTGCTGTGGGACGTGCACAAGAGATACTGTGCGTGCTTGCGAAGTATGGAGTAAGCTACCCTGTCTACGTCGATGGTATGGCTAGACGGGCGAATGAGCTTATCGCGGAGAGCATGGATCTTCTCCGAGATCCAGGTCTCTTTGAGAAAGCTCTGGAGATAGCTCGGAGAGTTGAGAATTGGGAGGACAGGAGGAGGGCTTTAAGCTCTCCAAGCGTGATCATAGCGCCGGCTGGCATGCTCAAAGGAGGACCTTCAGAGTATTACATGGAGAAGCTGATGGATGATCCTCGCAATGCTGTTTTCTTAGTCAGCTTCGCTATACCGGAGACCCCTGCTAGGCAAGTCATCGAGACTGGAGTATACTCTTCTGCCACCAAGAAGGGCATCGTAAAAGCTAGGGTTGAGTGGTTTGACTTTTCGGCTCACTGCGGGAAGAGTGAGCTTGAAGAGACTGTAAAGCTTACAAAGCGCAGTGCAAGCATCGTGCTAATGCACGGAGAAGAGAGAGCTGAGCAGGCGATATACCGCTTTGCCCTGGAGAGTGGGAAGAATGCCTACATACCCTCGGCAGGCGAGTGGTTTGAGATAAAGTTTTAGCACTGCTCCTAGCTGTTATCCTCCGCGACCACGAGAGGAAAAAAATTTAGGTGTACATACCTGCAGCGCTGTGATAGTCCAATGCTCGAGGTAAGCATAGTCTCTGACAGGTACAATAGGCTCGTGGGCAGGCGAGAGCTCAGGGTAGTCCTATCTCATGGCGGGAAGGGCACGCCCAGTCGCAAGGATGTTGTAGAGGCATTGAAGAATCTTCTGAATCTGCCTGAAAACCAGATAATTCTCGTAAAGAAACTGCTCACAGAGTATGGCATGGGCAGGTCCACGGCAGTGATCCACGTGTATGACAGCCTGGAGCGTGCTAAGATGTTCGAGCCCGCCTATTTACTGAAGAGGCATGGGATTTTGGAGGAGCGCGGAGAGGCGAAAGGGTGACTGACATGGCACATGTGCACAAGCTCTACGAGTATGATTACAAGACCGGTACAATCAGGTTGAAGAACAAGAAGTGCCCTAGGTGTGGCTCTATAATGGCGCACCACAAGAAACCTGTTGAGCGCTGGGCCTGTGGTAAGTGCAGCTATACGGAATTCCTCTGAGTTCTCGCCGGTGAGCTGAGTTTTGCCGCTAGTTCTAGGGATAGAGTCTACGGCGCATACCTTCGGAGTTGGCGTGGCGTCTGAGAAAGGAGAGATCCTTGCTAATGTCAACTCGGTGTACCGACCCGTTGCCGGCGGCATAAAACCCTCGGAAGCGGCAGAGCATCATAGCAAGGTTGCCCCAGAGGTCTTAAAGAAGGCTCTGGAGGCTTCAGGAGTGAGCATGGAGAGCATAGATGCTATTGCTGTAGCTCTAGGTCCCGGTCTCGGACCCTGCCTCAGGGTCGGAGCAACGCTGGCCAGGTACCTAGCATCACTGCTTGGCAAGCCTCTGGTACCTGTTAACCACGCTGTAGCGCACATAGAGATCGCGAGATTGTCCACAGGTCTGAGGGATCCTGTAGTAGTGTATGTGGCCGGAGGCAACACGATTATCACTACATTCGTTGATGGTAGGTACCGCATCTTCGGCGAGACACTGGATATAGCCCTCGGCAACCTCATGGATACCTTTGCGAGGGAGGTAGGTCTGGGTTTCCCAGGTGTCCCTAGGGTGGAGGAGATGGCAGCCCGTGGTAGAAACCTAGTTCCTCTCCCCTACAGTGTTAAGGGTCAGGACGTCTCGTACTCGGGTCTCCTCACAGCAGCTCTGCGCCTGTACAAGGAGGGGCGGCATGACTTAGAGGACATCTGCTACAGCCTCGTTGAGACTGCGTACTCCATGCTTGTCGAAGTTGCTGAGCGCGCATTGGCGCATACAGGCAAAAACGAGGTTGTGCTGACGGGCGGAGTTGCCAGGAGCCCATTGCTCGCGAATAAGCTGGCGAAGATGGCTGAAGCCAGGGGGGCTCGCTTTGCCTCTGTTGCCCCCGAACTCGCAGGGGATAACGGAGCGATGATCGCATACACAGGAGCGCTTGCTTATACAGCAGGTGTAACAATTCCAATTGAGGAGAGCCACGTGAGACCTCTCTGGAGGCTCGACGAGGTTGAGGTACTGTGGCGGAAGTAGGCAGCTACAACGAGAGCATAGCCTATCTCAAGAGCCTTGTGGGCTTTGAAGCCTTGAGGGTTATAGGAGTAGGGGCAGAGGCTATTCTTGTCGAAGGCTACTTGTGTAGGCTTCATGTGGTCGCTAAGTACAGGGTGCCGAAGGTATACAGGGCGGAACAGCTGGACAACCTGCTGAGGAAGACGAGAACAGTCCTTGAAGCCAAGCTCCTGGGTCGAGCGGCTATGGCTGGGGTTAACGTCCCCCACGTGGTCTACGTTGACGCCGAGGAGGGACTGCTTGTGCTTACATACGTGGAGGGAGAAAGAATGAAGGAGCTTCTCCAGGACTACCGCGAAGACCTTAGAAGACTCGCCAGAGAAGTCGGCTACATGGTCGGCTTGCTACACAACGAGGGAATTATTCACGGGGATCTAACAACAAGTAATATCATTGTGCTGAGAGGGCGACCCTATATAATCGACTTTGGGCTGGGCTTTTTATCGCGCCGGATAGAGGATGCTGGAGTAGACCTGCACTTATTCAAAAGAGCTCTTGAAAGCACCCATCCAAGCCTCGTTGAAGAAGTGTTTTCCAGCTTCGCTGAGGGATACCGGTTGGCAAGAGGTTCCGTCGCCGAGGAGGTCCTGAGGAAGGTTGAGGAGATCAGAATGAGGGGGAGGTATGTTGCTCAGAGGCGCCGGAAACTCTTCTGGTAAGCAGCTAGTGCACACCTGATAGAAGCTCCTCCAGGAACTCCTCTGGGGAGCCTGTGTTCACCCCAACTCCAGAGAAGAACCTGTAGATATTCTCCACATCCTTCCTTAGGAACTCCCGAGCCATGGGGTGCGACGCTAAGACTGCCGACCCAAGGTCGATGATAACAAGTCTATCTCCCTCGTCTACCATCACATTGTACTCCGATAAATCGGCATGCACAAGCTTGGCACGCCAGTANAGGCGCTTTATGTACTCCTTCAGCTCTGAGAACGCTCTAGCAGGGTCGCTGAGGGTTTTCTCCTTGAGCAGGGGGGCCGGTACTCCATTCTTTCCTATGAACTCCATCACGAGTATATTGCGTTCCGCAGCGTAGGGCCTGGGGACGGGCACCCCGCTCTCGTAAGCTCTCTTGAGGTTACGGTACTCCTTAAGGCACCAGGCATAGACGAGTTTCCTAAAGTCCCCTCTCAGCCCCTCGAACCTCGGATCGCCGGCTATGTACTTGAGCCTACCTCCTCTGAAGCTCGAAGCCTGTACATAGAATATTTTCACAGCCAGGTCCTTCCCGCTAGGGCTCTTGCCCCAGTAAACTCGTGCTTCCTTCCCGCTAGCTACAGCGCCAAAGAGCCTGGCGATTATACCCTTGCTCATAAGCTTGTATATGCCCATCACCGTCCAGTAGTCGAAAACGCCCTCCAAGACTTCATAAAGCTCGGAGTCCTTCTCCAAACGCTTGCTCACGTAGACCACTTCTCCCACAGCTCTATCCTATGCTTCCTGAGGGAGAAGCTCTCCCGCTCCAGGTACTTTAAAACACTCTGGTGCGTCTGTCCTCTGATTAATCTCATCAAGGCCTCGCGTGCTACGCGCAGCTGCTCGTAGTCGCCTATGAGCCCCACTTGCTTATCTCCCACAACAACCTTGACACCCGTTTGCTCCTCGAGAGCTCTCTTGAATCGCCCCTCCGTGCCGTATTATTCTCGCTTTTATCCTCCGCAAATCCTCCCAGTTGCGGCTAACCTCTGATAAGTCTACTATCTCCAGGTCATAAGCATCGTCTGCGAGGAGCAGTGCGTCGTCTACAGAGAACCCTAGCGAGATTGCTTCCAAAGCCTTCTTGGCTTTAAGCACCGTGTAAGGCGTTCCTCCTTCTCCGGGTCTTATCGTGACGACCGCCCTCTCCGAATCTATTGAGAGCTCTACGCCGAAGGCCTGCTCTAGCTTTCTTTTGTTACTCCCATCCTTGCCGATGATTACACCTAGTCTGCTCGGATCCACAGGTACGATGAACCCACTCGACATTTAGTCTCGCAAGGTAAAACCCCTCACAACCACTATTTTTCTGATTCGCATGTGCGTGAACTCGCGGAAACGCTCCTAAGCAACTTTTGTTTCCCTGCTGCCTACCAAAACCTCCTCTGGGTGCAATGACCCTTTTCAGCGAGCACGGCGAAACCTTAAATTCCTCCTTCGACTGTAAATGAAGCGGCGGGGGTGCCCGAGCCTGGATAAAGGGGGCGGACCGCGAGGGGCCCAGACTTAAGCCCATAGGGTAGTAGCGTGAGACATCCGCTGGCGTTGGCCTGCCCGGGTTCGAATCCCGGCCCCCGCACCATCCTCTGTCACGCAGCTCGCTTCTCAGTTGTGCAACCATTCGCAGTGAAGCATATAGACAGCAAGACCAAGGGGGGCTTGTGGAGCCGGGGCCGGGACTCGAACCCGGGTGAAACTGGGTGGCTACAAGGCTCTCCGCGCTAAGTCTACTGCAGCCCAGCGCCTTGACCCCTCGGCCACCCCGGCTCCTTTTACTGGTGCTTTTCAGAGACTCTTATTTTTATCGGAGGGTCAAGCGTACGCGCAGGTTTATTAACGTGGTTTTACTCTGGAAGTGCTGAAGCGGTGCGCGTGCGCCGCCAGCAGAGAGCACTCCGAGCGCAAGGCGGTGTACCGCCCGAGCTGTGAGAGGGTGTGTTACCTGGCGGCTACAGCGCACCGCATACCTCACCGGGTGACGCTAATAATGTGTTACGCAAGGTGTGTGAAAGATGGGAGGTCCTCCGGTATCGGTCAAGTACATGATAAGAGCCCGTGTAGAGGTCTCAGGGATAGTTGATAAACACGATATCGTCGGTGCGATTTTCGGGCAGACAGAGGGGCTCCTCGGCGAGGAGCTCGACCTTCGAGAACTGCAGAAAACAGGGAGGATTGGTAGGATAGAGGTCTCTGTACGCCAGCAGGGTGACAAGACTCTAGCGGAAGTCGAGATCCCCTCGAACCTCGATATGGTCGAGACGGCAGTGCTGGCAGCTACTATTGAGTCGATAGACAAGGTTGGCCCATACACGGCTAGAACCGAGATTACCAGTATAGAGGATGTGAGAAGCGAGAAGAGGAAGAAGATTATTGAAAGGGCAGTAGAGTTGTACAAGAAGCTCACAGAAAGTGTCCCGGAGTCCCGCGAGATCGTGGAGGAGGTTCTCAGTAGGGTTCGCGCGGCTGAGCTCGTCGAGTACGGTGAGGAGAAGCTTCCAGGAGGTCCCGACGTGCCTATAGCCGATACGGTGATACTGGTTGAGGGGAGAGCGGACGTTCTCAACCTACTGAGGCACGGCTACCGGAACGTACTTGCGATAGGCGGTGCCACAGTGCCTAGAAGCCTGAAGGAGCTTCTGAGCGGGAAGAAAGTTGTGCTCTTCGTCGACGGGGATCGAGGTGGCGAGCTCATCGCGAGGAACGTAGTAGGCTCAATCCATGTTGACTACATTGCCAGAGCTCCGGAGGGCAGGGAAGTGGAGGAGCTTACGGCCAAGGAGATTGCCAGGTGCCTCCAGAACAAGATCTCGGTAGAGGAGTTTATTGAAAGTCTCGAGCGGGAGAAAAAGCAGCAGCGTGAGATAAAGGCGGAGTTCATAGTTCCGCCAGCTAAGCTCCTAAGCCGTAAACCCACACAGCAGTCAAGCATCGTGGAGAAGGTTAAGGTACCGCACCACGTTATGGAGGTGATGAGTGGAATAAAGGGTACGCTCGAGTCCGTGCTCTACGACTCTGGGTGGAACGAGATAGCCAGAGTCCCTGTGAAGGACCTCGTTAACAAGCTCAAGGAGCTGGACGGAATCGCCTATGTAGTGCTAGACGGTATAGTGACTCAACGCCTCGTGGACGCCGCTTACACCAAGGGAGTAAGAGTCCTCATAGGCGTGAGAGTCGGCGAGATCGTCAGAAAACCCGAGAACCTCGCAATATCAACGTTCGACAACGTTGAAGAGGAGTAAGGGCTCAGAGGAGGTGCATTTCTTCACAGTTCAGCCCAGGTCAATCTCTTCACAGCCTGGGATTAGTTATCGCCCCCCTGTATAAAGGCTAACCGTACCCTCTCCCCAGGTCTTCCTCAGAGTAATGTTTATAAGGGGTCTTTGAAGTAGTTGAAATTGCCGTAGACCCGGCGGTCCGCCAGGATCGCGGGGGAGGCTATCCTCCCCCAATGAAGAGGCGGCCTCCGTCTACGGCTACATCGTGCGTCCCCGAGAAAAACGGGCGCAGAAGCCCGGACCTCTCGGGGACAAGAGAGTGGCGCGCGGTACGCGGAACGCTAGTAGTGGTGCTCCCTCCGCTAGCGGCCCGACTCCGGTTGATCCTGCCGGACCCGACCGCTATCGGGGTGGGGCTAACCCATGGAAGTCTTGGAGCCGGGGCAACGGCCGGCTCCGGCGGACGGCTCAGTAGCACGTGGCTAACCTACCCTCGGGAGGGGGATAACCCCGGGAAACTGGGGATAATACCCCATAGGCGCGAGCTCCTGGAATGGGCTCGCGCTGAAAGGGGCGTAGCGCCATGCCCGCTACGCCCGCCCGAGGATGGGGCTGCGGCCTATCAGGTAGTTGGCGGGGTAACGGCCCGCCAAGCCGAAGACGGGTGGGGGCCGTGAGAGCGGGAGCCCCGAGATGGGCACTGAGACAAGGGCCCAGGCCCTACGGGGCGCACCAGGGGCGAAACTTCCGCAATGCGGGAAACCGTGACGGAGTCACCCCGAGTGCCGCCCGAAGAGGGCGGCTTTTCCCCGGTCTAAAAAGCCGGGGGAATAAGCGGGGGGCAAGCCTGGTGTCAGCCGCCGCGGTAATACCAGCCCCGCGAGTGGTCGGGACGTTTATTGGGCCTAAAGCGTCCGTAGCCGGCCCGGCAAGTCCCTCCTTAAAGCCCACGGCTCAACCGTGGGAGCGGAGGGATACTGCCGGGCTAGGGGGCGGGAGAGGCCGGGGGTACTCCTGGGGTAGGGGCGAAATCCGAAAATCCCAGGAGGACCACCAGTGGCGAAGGCGCCCGGCTGGAACGCGCCCGACGGTGAGGGACGAAAGCTGGGGGAGCAAAGGGGATTAGATACCCCCGTAGTCCCAGCTGTAAACGATGCGGGCTAGATGCTAGGCGGGCTTCGAGCCCGCCNAGTGNCGNAGGGAAGCCGTTAAGCCCGCCGCCTGGGGAGTACGGCCGCAAGGCTGAAACTTAAAGGAATTGGCGGGGGAGCACCACAAGGGGTGAAGCTTGCGGTTCAATTGGAGTCAACGCCGGAAACCTTACCGGGGGCGACAGCAGGATGAAGGCCAGGCTGACGACCTTGCCGGACGAGCTGAGAGGAGGTGCATGGCCGTCGCCGGCTCGTGCCGTGAGGTGTCCTGTTAAGTCAGGGAACGAGCGAGACCCCCGCCCCTAGTTGCCACCCGGTCCTTCGGGACCGGGGCACTCTAGGGGGACTGCCGGCGATAAGCCGGAGGAAGGAGGGGGCTACGGCAGGTCAGTATGCCCCGAAACCCCCGGGCTACACGCGAGCTGCAATGGCGGGGACAGCGGGTTCCGACCCCGAAAGGGGGAGGTAATCCCGTAAACCCCGCCTCAGTAGGAATCGAGGGCTGCAACTCGCCCTCGTGAACGTGGAATCCCTAGTAACCGCGTGTCACCAACGCGCGGTGAATACGTCCCTGCTCCTTGCACACACCGCCCGTCGCTCCACCCGAGGGGGGCCCGGGTGAGGCCTTCTGCCGTGAGGTGGGAGGTCGAACCCGGGCCCCCCAAGGGGGGAGAAGTCGTAACAAGGTGGCCGTAGGGGAACCTGCGGCCGGATCACCTCCCTTTACCTCCAGTTCCGCGTACCGCGCGCCACTCACCTCTTGCTAATCGTTTCACTGATGAATCCCGGGAACATGTGTTCCCGGGTGGATGGCCGAGCCCAAACGGCCTAGNGGTCGTTTGGGCGAATGAGNGCCGCGTAGGGTGCGTGCAAACCAGGACCGCGCTGGTGGACGGCACTAAGCCGCCTGGTGGATGGCTCGGCTCGGGCGCCGACGAAGGCCGTGGCAAGCGGCGATACGCCCCGGGGAGCCGCAGGCAGGCTTCGATCCGGGGATCGCCGAATGGGACCTCCTGCTGCGGGCGAANAGCCCGCAGCGCTCGGGAAACCCGCAAGGGGAGTACCGAGCGGGAACCCCCCCAACGGAAACATCTTAGTAGGGGGAGGAGAAGAAACCAAAAATGGGATCCCCTGAGTAGGGGCGACCGAAAGGGGGAGAGCCCAAACCGAACCCCCAGGCGACGAGTCTGGGGGGATGTGGGGTTGCAGGGCCCCGCGTCCTCCCGACCCTGGGTAGCCGAAGTGGGCTGGAAAGCCCCGCCGCAGAGGGTGACAGCCCCGTAGGCGAAACCCAGGGGGGAGATGGCGGGTGTCCCTGAGTACCACGGCTTGGTTTTGCCGTGGGAAGCTGGGGGTCACCGACCTCCAAGGCTAAATACGTCCCGAGACCGATAGCGCACTAGTACCGTGAGGGAAAGCTGAAAAGAACCCCGGAAGGGGGGTGAAAAGAGCCTGAAACCAGGCGGCGACAGGTGGCGCGGCTCGAAAGGAGTGAGCCTCCCCGAAGGAAACCCGGGCGACCGGGGAGTACGAGGGGAGGGGACCGGGGTCGCGCCTTGCGTCTAGAAACACGAGCCGGGGAGTTCACGGCTGTGGCGAGCCTAAGGGGGTTGATCCCCGAAGGCGCAGGGAAACCGACATGCCCGTAGCCGGCCTCCGTGGCCGGTGTGGGGCGGGGTCTGAAAGGGCCCGGAGTCACAGCCGTGAGACCAGAAACCGAGCGATCTAGGCCGGGGCAGGGTGAAGCCCGGCGAAAGCCGGGTGGAGGCCCGCAGGGGTTCTGACGTGCAATTCGTTCCCATGACCTCGGCCTAGGGGCAAAAGACCAATCAAGCTCGGTGATAGCTGGTTCCCCCCGAAGCGGGTCGCAGCCCGGCCCGCCCAGAGGAGGCCGACTGGGTAGGGCACTGATTGGGGGCCCTAGGGGCCGAAAGGCCCCAGCTCCCTTTCAAACCCCGAACCGGTCGGCTCCGTAGAAGGGCGGAGACGGGTTCCGGCGGATAAGCCGCTGGGCCGAGAGGGGAACAACCCAGACCGGGGTTAAGGCCCCCAAGTGCCGGCTAAAGTGTCAAGCCGGAAGGGTGTCCCCCGCCTTAGACAGCGGGGCCGTAGGCTTAGAAGCAGCCATCGGCTAAGAAGTGCGTAACAGCTTACCCGCCGAGGCGGGGGGCCCCGAAGATTATCGGGACTAAGCCGGCCGCCGAGACCCCGGGGCACCCC
>Ga0065719_100885_pt1 | contig 17552 bp, 21 predicted proteins | sample GBSCel85sediment_FD_59106 | JGI IMG/M metagenome (GOLD analysis project Ga0065719, IMG submission 59106) | Hot spring sediment microbial communities from Great Boiling Spring, Nevada - Cellulolytic enrichment CS 85C v3 (version 3) | ecosystem: Environmental > Aquatic > Thermal springs > Hot... | reverse complement strand
CCCCAAGGCCGCTAAGCTAGCGGAGATGGGCTTCGCGGTCATGAGTGTGGATGAAGCCCGCGAGACTGCTCGGAGGGGCACGCCGGAGGGGCTAGGCTTCGACGTAGTCTTCGAGGTTAGCGGGGACCCCGACGCGCTCAACCTGGCGGTAGAGCTAGCGAGGCCGCGGGGCGTGATCCACCTGAAGTCCACGCCAGGTGCTCCAGCCCGTGTGAACACGACTCTGGCGGTGGTGAAGGAGCTCCGCATCGTCGGGACCAGGTGCGGCACCTTCAGGGAGTTCGAGAGGGCTATCGAGCTGCTGAGGAGGAAGCTCGTGAGCCCGATCATCACGAGCGTGGTGGAGGGGCTGCCCAGGACGCGCGAAGCCTTCGAGAAGTCGTTCTCCAGGCACGAGTTCAAGGTCGTTGTGAAGGTCTAGCTCCCCCGGCGCAACGACGCGGGCGCTGCAGCCAGCGGAGTGCCGCCGGAGGGTAGCGGCTTTACTCCCCCTGTTTCCCGCCTGCCTCCGCAGCCTCCTGCGGGGCTCGGAGGGACCTGCAGGCCACGGCGTAGAAGAGCTTCTCGGTGATCCAGTTGGCCTGGCTGGCGACGTAGTCCACCTTCCTGCGCAGGTCGTAGTCCCTCGGCTCGAGGGACAGCATGCTGAGGTAGAGTTTCTCCACAGCGTCTCGCAACCTGGAGGCGGCCTCCACCCCGCCCCGCAGCAGCTCCTCCGTGGCCTTCCTGCTCAGCTCGCCGGCGGCATCCCCCACGCCCATCAGGTAGGTGTAAACGTCCACCCCTAGCTCCTCCCTGCTGGGGAGCCGGGAGTGCCTGAGAAAGCTGTAGACCACAGCGGCCTCTACGTACTCCTGCAGGCCGTGCGCGGCGATCCCATAGAACATGGGCCACCTGGAGGCAAGGCTCCTCAGCTTCTCGGCCTCCGCTTCGAGGCTCCTCAGCGCCTCCTCCGCGGAGCCCCAGTCGTCCCTGATGGCGGAGTACACGATGGCCTTGCTCATCCTCGTCACGCGCAGCGAGAGCTGGGAGATCTCGTCCTTGGCGTTCTCGTACTCGCGCAGCTCCTTGAAGAGTCTCTCGCGCTCTAGCACAGGGTAGAGGCATAGGTATACCGCTAAAAACTGTTTTGGTTAAAGGCTAGCTTACTCGGTGCCATACCCCTCGCGGAGCCTCTCCTCTACGGGTTCTCTTGAATGCCAAATCTCGCACCCCACTTGTTGAGGTACACTACCTCCTCCAGCTGCCTCCTCGGCTCCTTGGGCCTGGTGTCGATCGACCTTCCGACAGGGATCACCGCTTGAAGAGCATAGCCAGGAGGCGCGCCGAGTACACGGGCTACTTCGCCGGGGTTCGGCGGCGTGTATGTGAGTGAGCTCAGCCCTTTCTCTTCAAGCGCCAGGAGCATATAGCCGACAGCCAGCCATACGCTTTGTACAGCATACGGCTTGCCTGATTCCGCGAAGACTGCCACCAGGATAGGCGCTTCCGTCAGGAATGGCTTCCTCCAGGTGAAACCTCTCTCCTCGAGCCACTCCCTAAGCTCGCCTCTCACGCTTGCGTAGAACCTCTTCTCCCCCTCTTCGCAAACCATTCTAACTTTAGCCTTAACCTCGGGATCCGTGATTACAATGAACCTCCAAGGCTGCTGGTTCGCGCCTGAAGGAGCCTGGATAGCGGCTCTAAGCGCGTACATCACGTCTCCAAGCTTGATGGGTGAAGCCGCATAAGCTCTAACGGACTTACGTCTCTCAGCCAGCTCGAGCACCACCTCGCTCCTTCCTGCGTCGGGATCCAAGGTACCGCCCATCCCGCATCTAACTTTTTACCACTTAGAGCTTATGCTTAGCTCAAGTAGCGCTATCACTCCACGACCGGTAGAATTTATGCGGAGATGCTACTGGACGAGACTCTAGGCTGTGTGGTCGGCGACCACGTATTGCGGCCGCTCACGCCCGTGGTGATGCTCGCCCCGTCGCCTCCAGTCTTAGGAACTGTCGCAGGGAGCCAGTCCCTATCGTGGATCACGGAGGCAGGAACCGGCAGGTATTTGCCGTGGAGTCCTCGACTCAGGTGTACGAGCTGCTCAGGTCGTACTGGGTCAGACGCTGCTCTGAGCGGCGAGCCGGACGAGTGGGGCTGGCTTCACTATCGCACCATCTGCTTAGCTACCGCGGCTCAGCAGGTAAAAATTATTTTCACCGAGGATCGAGATGCTTTCAAAAGGGCTCAAGTAGCTAGGCAGATACCCCCTTCCTGTGGGTGATCACTTCCGCCGAGTACTTCTCGCGGCACTCAGGGCACAGCGTCGCCAGGAACCTGAGCTCCCTGGGGTAGAGGCCTGCCAGGTCGATATTCAATCTCTCAGAGATGAAGCTCCTGCCGCATCTGCTGCACTTTACCGCCGGGAGACGTACCTCGCACATCACATCCCCTACCTTCCTCGAGGTTAGCTCGTACACCTCCGAGAACTTCATCGCGTGGAAGGGGCACTTTTCAACACACTCACCGCACCTTATACACGCATCTTGGTATGCACGGATTGTGATCTCCCCGTCTCCCTCAGCAACTTCTATTGCCCCCGAGGGGCACACATTTGCACAGGCCCCACAGCCCCTGCACACGCTCGCATCTATCTCGAGCACCCCCCGGTACCCCTGAGGGGCCGGCGGGCGAACCATAGGATACTTCTCGGTCCAGGGTCCGCGGGTGAGTCTTCTCAGAGTCTCTAATACCATGCTCATACTCATAACCACCACCTCACAACACCGACAACCAGGCAGGTAAACGAGAGTATTCCCAGCGTGATTACTACCAGCTTGACTGTCCCCCATATTCTCAGCCTTGCAAAGATAGCATCTATGCAGGCCAGGAGGAAAGCCAGGAGGACGATTACTGACAAGTGCAGCAGCGGCGCCAGTACCCCGAGCTTCCATAGCCCTAAAGCGCTCAGTGCGGCTGCCGAGGCGATACCAGCCACTGTGTAAGACATCAGCCAGTGTGATAACTCGGCGAGCGCGAGCAGGGGACCGCTATACTCGAGAAGGTAACCCTCGAGTATCTCAGTCTCAGCTAGAGGAGCTGAGAACAGCGTTGTGAATGATGAGAAGAGCAGGAAGATCGTGAAGAAGGCGAAGAGGAGTAGTGCGTGAGGAGGAGGTATACCCCCTATAGCCTGGGCGAGAGCTAGCTTCTCGCTCCGGATATAGAGGGATATCAGTGCCAGCACTAGAAATGCTTCCCGTGAGAGGGCTATGTTCAAGCTCCTAGACGCGCTGATCCAGGCGTAGGGGTTACCCGAGAAGAACCCCCCGAACACCAGCGCTGCTTCACCTGCAAAGAGCAGCACAGGCAGCAGCACGAGATCGCCGGTAAAGCTCAGCTGGTGGTCAGGCGCTGCGGGGACAAGCACAGCGGCGAGTGCAGAGGATGCGAGAGCGACTGCAGGTGCTGCGAGGAATGCTGGTGAGGAGCTTTCAGGGACTGTGGGCTTCTTATACATGAGCTTCACCAGGTCTAAGACTGGCTGCCATATCGGCGGCCCCACTCGGCCCTGCAGGCGGGCACGTAGCTTCCTACGCAGCCCTGCCAGCAGAAGAGCAGCGGCAACGGCGTAGGCCAGCCATGCAAGTGCCGCGATTACGCTCCAGAAGAGGCTTTGCTCAATCATGCGCCTCACCCCTCTCCACGAGGGTTTCGGNCGCCTCCAGTACGCCTCTCAGGATGTTGTGAGGCCTCGGAGGGCAGCCGTGCACGCGGACGTCCACGGGGATCACCTTGTCGAGGGGGCTGCAGACCATGGGGCTGTCCTTGAAGACCCCCCCATTACACGCACATGTGCCGACCGCGACTACGGCCTTGGGCTCTGGGACCATCTCGTAGACTCTTTTCACCCTGGTCAGCGCCTGCCTAGTCAGAGGTCCTGTAACTACCAGTACGTCAGCGTGCCTGGGCGATCCCACGAGTTTCACACCGAAGCGTTCCACATCAAAGCGTGGTGTAAGAGCAGCTACAACTTCTATGTCGCAGCCGTTGCAGGCACCAGTGTTGAGATGGTAGACCCACACGCTTCTCTTTAGTACAAACTTCCGTACCATGCAGATCACCGCGGCGGGTGCATGAGAAGGAAGAGTGAAAGGAGTAGTGCAAACAGGAATAGTGCTGCCGTGACTGGCGCGACGGAAGTTTTCCTCCTTTCCTCACTCTTCGCTCCTAGCATCACCGTTACTGCGGGACGGGCAAATGCCGCAAGCCAGAGCACTCTAGTCGTGGTGAGCATGAGAGCGGGTATCCCTGAGAGCCTTGGAAGCAGTACTTTAACAAGAGTTTCGACGAGAGTAAAGCTAGCAAAAGGCGGGAGTGCGGTTAGTGCGAGCAGGCTCCAGACAAGCAGCCATCCCTCGATGGGGTACCTAGAGACAGCTCCCTCGAGATCGGGGAGCGTGGGCCCCATGACATTCGAGAGAGTCCTCATCAGCAGGGTTGCGTTGAACAGGAATGCTAACGATGCTGCCAACGCTACCCAGCTTCCTCCCCCTGCTACGAGGACCAACGGGACCATGGAGGCGTAAGAAAGCCAGGCGAATGCTAGGAACCACGTACACTCCTTCTGCGCGAGAGCGAAGAGCCCCGAGATGAGCGCCGAAAGGAGAGCTAGCTCGGGAACTACTCCTGAAAGCATCTTGATCACCTATCCTCACAGCTTATGCATGGGTCGATACTTCCCACGATCACAGGCACGTCCGCCACCTGNTAGCCCACGAGCACGTATTCAAGCGCCCTAACATTAGGCAGCGTGGGGGTCCGAATCTTTACTCTCGCAGGGGTTTCGCCGCCGTTACTGACAATGTGGTATAGGAGCTCCCCTCTTGGAGCTTCAACCCGGCTGGTCACAGACCCCTGCAGCACTTGCTCCAGAGGAACGCTGAGAGCTCCCTTCGGCATCATCTCCAAAGCCTGAGCGATTATCTTTGCGGACTCGTGGATCTCGCTCAGCCTCACAGCGGCTCTGGCGTACGCATCTCCCTCGTCGCGTACAACGACTTCGAACTCTACTTTGTCATAAGCCAGGTAGGGATCCTTTCTCCTGATGTCCCACTCGACCCCTGAGGCTCTGAGAACAGGTCCTACAACACTAAATCTTCTAGCATCTTCCTTAGTGAGAACACCGACCTCCCGAGAGCCTCGATTTCAGCGATCTATCCTGAAGGAAGACTCTCTCATAATTGCTCATCAGTTTGAGCGCCTCGCGCAGCTTACTCTCTATCACTGCCTTAATGTTCCCGTCAATATCTCGCCTGACTCCCCCGAGAATGTTTATTGCGTACTGAACTCTATTCCCGGTCAGGAGCTCCAGAGCGTCCATGATCTTCTCCCTTGCATACCAGGTGTACATGAACAGCGTGTCGAAACCAGCCTTATGAGCAAGGACTCCCAGGAGTAGCAGGTGGCTCTCAATCCTGTTGAGTTCGGCTACCACCATGCGTATCCACTGCGCTCTCTCCGGGACCTCCACGTCGGCTAGCTCCTCTACCCCCTGCGCGTAGCACTGGCTGTGGGCCTGCGTGCATATTGAGCAGACTCTCTCCACAATCCTCAGCCCCTCGTACCACCTCCTCCTTTGAAGGATGTACTCGATGCCTCGGTGTACGTACCCTATCCGCACTCTAGCTCCTCTTACCCTCTCCCCTTCGATGTCAAGGTCCACCCTGAAGGGCTCTTCAAGGGCTAGGTGGTAGGGCCCAAAGGGCAGGCGGATAGCAGAACCCGCCATACGGCTACCACCTCCTCAAGGGGTACTCACCGCTAGGCCAGTCATCAGGGAGGAGGAGCCGCTCCCGCCTAACGCCCTCGAAAGTGACGCCGAACATCTCCGCTACCTCTCTCTCATAGAAGTCCGCTGCAGGGTAGACTTCGGAGATCGACGGCAGGGAGGCTACCGCCTTCGGGATCCGAGCATGTACGTTGAGCAGTTCTCCATCGAGGTCGAAGTGGTAGATAAGCTCGAACTCTGTGCCTTCATCGAGGCAGGTGATTGCTGAGAGGTGTGCGCCCAGCTCTCGCAACCGCTCTGCGAGCGTATGGACGCGCTCAGGCATGGTGAAGGCCCTCCACCTCCTCGGGCGCGCTCTCTCAAGGCCTGCCAGCAGCCCCTCTGCCTGCACCCTCTCTAGATCGGCGATACTAGGCATGCGGCACCACCTCCACAAGAGCAGCGAGCACAAGGAGCGCGAGAGAAAGTGCTAGCACGGTATACCGCACCCTTCCTCCTAGCGCCAGCCTCTCAAGCCCGGATAGCAGCGACCTGCAGAGTCTCGGAAGCCATTTGTCGGGGTCAAGCAGCAGCTGCAGAGCCGCTGTAGTTCTCTGGAGATCAGCGTACAGGGGAATCCCGCTCACGCGGACAACCTCGGGATCCACCTCCTCGCCGCATACGTACAAAGTCGTCCGAATCCTCCCTGCTGCAGCTACATAAGCAGCTGCAGACACGCACACCACTACCAACGAGAGAGCCAGAGCCAGGAGGCTCAACGCCCCTACCTCCCAGACCTGCGGCGCAGCGCTCTGCAGCCAGGTGACAACAGGTCCCGCGAGCGCACCCAGGAGCAGAGTCCCCGCGGCCAGGATCAGCATAGGCAGCAGCATGGGAAGGTGCGGGTCCCGGGCTCTGACACCCTTCACAGGGCTGCCGAAGAAGACCCCTCCGACCACCCTCATTAGCCCCATAAAGGTGAGCACAGAGGTTACGAGCAGGGTCGCAGCCAGCAGCCACCCCCAGCCTCCTGCCTGGAGCGCAGCCCAGAGAACGAGCCACTTGCTCACAAATCCCCCGAGAGGCGGCACCCCAGAGAGGGAGAGAGCGCCCAGCGTGAAAACAGCTGCTGTCAGGGGCATCTGACCCGCAAGACCCCCTAGCTCCTCGATGCCTCTCCTCCCCCCGGTCTCGTGCTCTACAGCGCCCGCAGACAGGAAGAGCAGGGCTTTCGCTACTGCGTGGTTAAGGAAGTGCAGCAGTGCTGGCAGCACGCCTACCGTGACCGCTGAGAACAGCAAGCCCAGGTGCGAAACCGTGCTGTAGGCGAGAACCCTCTTGATATCTCTTGCAAAGAGCATTAGCATGCCTCCCGCTAGCATGCTGACGCAGCCCAGTAGCAGCGCCAGCGGGAGCAGGGTGCTGAGCGCGCTGTAAAGCCTGACCAGGACGTAGAAACCAGCCTTGACCATAGCCGCTGCGTGGAGGTACGCGCTCACAGGAGTAGGGGCCTCCATAGCATCTGGGAGCCAGAGGAGGAGAGGGTACTGAGCGGATTTTGCCAGTGCGCCCACTAGGATTAGCAGCTGGGCAGCGGTCGACACCGCGCTGGAAGCCTTGCTCATAGCCTCAACACCGACCAGTACGAGCCCCAGCAGCAGGAAGCTGCTACCGACCTCCGTGACTATTAGCGCCTTGTAGGCTCCAGCGAGAGCCTCCCTCCTCGAGTTCCAGTGCGCTATCAAGCTGAAGGAGCACAGGCCTGTCAGCTCCCAGGCGAGGAGGAACACAAGTAGGTTGTTCGCCATCACTAGGAGCATCATTGACTGCCAGGAAGACGAGCATCCCAGAAGTAGTACCTGCCCTGCGCCTCATCATGGCCTCATGTACTCGGAAGAGTAGAGCATGCACAGGAAGCCGATGAACGAGATCACCACGGCAAACACCCTCGAGACTTCGTCGAATACGAAGAGGCTGTCTTCGTAGTTGGGGGTGAAGGGCAAGAGGAGCAGCGGGGCTGCGGAGCTGAGCGTGGCAGCGGCCCCCGAGATCCTCGGCGAGGTTTTCGACACGGGTATCAGGAGTAACCCTATCAGCGGCTGGGCGATCAGAGCGTAGATCAAGTAGTGAAAGTCCAGCTGCGTCATTCGAGCACCACCAGCACAGAGTGTTTCACAAAGTTGGCCTCTAGACGGACGATCCTTCCCGGGATCTTGTACCTGGATCCGTCCAGGCACACTACGGTCAACACTCCATCCCCGGCAACCAGCTCGACGACCTCCTCAAAGGAGCGTTCCCCCTCCCCGGATCTGACGATCACCTTGCTTTCACACACTTCTCCCACCTCATGCTCGCTATCACATACTTCGCTACTCTGCTCACATCGCACCAGAAGGTGCTATCCCTGCTCTCAGAGATGCTAGCTCCCCTCTGCTCTATCTCCTCCAGGCGGGGATCGTAGCGGATAGAAAAGAAGGGTACATCGTAGCTCTCTAGGAAGCTGCTCAGCAGCTTCTCAAGGATTCTCAAATCCTTGACCTTGTTCACTATGAGTACTCTCTCCTTAATGTTAAGCTGCTCGCTCATCTCGATAATCCTAGCACAGGCCTCTAGTGCTTTGAGAGTGGGCTCCGCTACGCACATGTTCATGTCGAAGCGCTCCGCGAGCCCCCTACCCATGGCTTCGAGACCGGCCTCGGAGTCCACGATCACAACATCCTGCGAGGTTAGCAACACATGCCTCAGGAACGCCTTGGCAAGAGCCAGTGCGGGGCACATGCACCCCTCCTTAGGTTGTTCGATCCCCCCTACAACGACAAGCCGCAGATTGCCGTTCACCTCGATCCCGTACCTCTCAGCGATATCGTCGACTCTAGGGGTCAAGGAGAATAGCAGACCCCAGCCATCTCCGGGAGCTGCGCCAGTTCTCTCTCTAATGAGCTCCTCGTTCCTGGCAAGCGGGACTATTGAGTCTAGAGTCTCCGGGGGGAGGCCGAAGCTCCTAGCTATGTTGGGAAAGGAATCCGCGTCGAGCACGAGAACCCGGTACCCGGACTCGGAGAGCTGTAGTGAGAGAGCAGCTGCAATGCTCGTCTTACCCGTGCCGCCTTTACCTGTGATAATTACTTTCATAAAAAGCCACCACCAGGAGAAAAAGATTTTTTATACGGGCCAGCCAAGTTTTCTTCTCTTCTCTTTGATCACGTTGATTATAGTTTCTGCAGCCTTCTCGGGGTCTGGCTCGACGTAGAACTTCCCGCCGAACACCCCCTCAATGTCCTCTGTTAGCAGCTTGGTTACCTTCTTGCTTCCGAGCACAGGTGGCACTACACCTAGGTGTACAAAGACTCCTGAGGCGATGAAGTATGTTCCTATCGCCACAGCTTTCTCGCTGTACCACTCAGGAGCAGAGCCCGCGACCGGGAGGTCTGATATGTCCACGCCCAGGGCTTCCGCCATTGCGGAGAGCGCGATGAGTATCCTGCTGCAGTCTACACAGCTGCCCATGTGCAGCGCAGGCGGTATGCCTAGTGCCTCGCAGATCTTCCTCAAGCCTGGGCCGGCCTTCTGCGCGGCTTCCGGTCTCAGGAGGCCGTGCGCGGCAGCCGCCATCGCCCAGCAGCCTGTGCCCACGACGAGAATATCGTTCGCGATGAGCCTCTCGGTGAGCGTGATGTGGCCGTAGTTCTGCCTCACNTTNGGNTTGTTGCAGCCCACTATCCCCACTATCCCCTTTATCGTTCCATCCTTCAAGGCGTTGAGGAGCGGCTCCAGAGTGCCTCCGAGCGCCTTAACAATAGCCTCTACGCTGAAGCCTGCTAGAGCCTCCATCTTCTCCTTGGGTATGTGCACACGCTCTTTCTTCCTGTTGGGGAAGTTCTCGACGGCGATCGTCACTATCTTCCTGGCAACCTCGTCCGCCCTTACAGGGTCGAACTCTATGTGGATAGCACCGGGGATCTTCATCTTAGGCTCCGTGGTGATCAGCTTTGTGTGGTAGCACTCGGCCAGCGTGGCTAGGGCTGGCATAACGCACTGGTAATCGACCACCATAGCCTCGACCGCCCCAGTGATTATCGCTAGCTCCTGGAGGAGCAGGTTCCCGATAGCTGGGATGCCGAGCCTCATCAATACCTCGTTTCCGGTGCAGCAGATCCCGGCAACGTTGACACCGTTAGCGCCGTACTTCTTCGCAAGCTCCTGAATCTCTTGGCTCATCGCGACCTCCGCTATCTTCATCGAGAGGATGGGGTTGTGCCCGTGAACCACTATGTTCACGGCATCCTCTCTGAGCACCCCCAAGTTGGCGGTGAACTTGATGGGCTTCGGCGTGCCGAAGAGCGTGTCGCTGAGCAGGGTTGCCATCATAGAGCCGCTCCACCCGTCTGCCAAGCTCGTTCTCACACCGTGGAGGAGCAGGTTGACCGGGTCTGCGTCAACGCCCATGTGCGTCCTGTGCATGCACTCGTTGACCTCCCGGTCGATAGCCCTCGGCATTACACCCAGCTTGCTCCACAGCTCTTTCCTTCTCTTGGGCGCGAAGGCCAGCAGGAGCCTTAGGGGCTCCTCCCCATGCTTCCCGAACTCGTGAGCAAGAACGTGGACGAGGTCCCTGGCTATTTCCTGCTCACTCCTTCCCTCAACCGGTATCCCCAGAGCAGTAGCCACGCTCCTGAGCTTCTCGGGGTCAGCGATCTTGTATGCTGTGGTCTTGCCCTGAGCCACAAGCTCGAAGACGTGGAGGATGTCCCTCGCGTGGTCGCTGTGAGCAGCCGCTCCAGCAGCTATCATCCTTACAATATTCCTGGCCACGATAGTGTCTGCGTCAGCGCCGCATACCCCACGGCTCGGTCCATAGCCGAAGGGGTCAATCCTGCAGGGACCTAGCATGCAGTTCCGGCAGCAAACCCCCAGGAGCCCGAAGCCGCACTGCGGCTGCTGCTCGAGGAACCTATGCCACGCGGTTTCTACGCCTTCCCGCTCGGCTTTCTCTATGAGCTCAGCGGCAGCGGGGTTTATGGTTACTTCACGGGCTGGAACCCTAACCCTTAACCTCCTCTGATCCGCCATCAGACCCACCCCACACTCTTGTACATTTCCCGGAGAGCAGCAGGGCTCATCGGGGCTTCACTACCCCCTTCCTCCGCCCGAGCCGGAGACAGTAGGATACGAGCCTCTGCGGAGAGCTTTTTCAACAGCTCCTTGGCCTTAGCCCCTGCGACCTCCGCCATGAGTGACTCGAGGGACCCGAACCTGAGAGCAGCTGTAGGGCAGGCTTCGACGCACGCTGGCTGCAGACCCCTTCTCACTCGGTCGGCGCAGAAGTCGCACTTCACAGCTATCCTGAGAGTGGGGTCGAACCTCACAGCTCCGAAGGGGCAGGCTTCTGCGCACATCAGGCACCCTATGCACCGGGCACTATCGATCAGGATGAATCCCTCCGGCGAGCGGGAGATAGCCCTAGTTCGGGGCATACGGACAAGCATGGAGGCATCCGCGCAATGCTGGCACCTCATAGGCACCGAGTAGCTATCTACCGCGAGAACTCGAACCCGCGGGACAGGCGGAGGGACTTCCAAGTGCGCGAGGTACACGCTTTTAGAACGCGAGTGCTCCACCGCGCATGCAATCTCGCATGATTTGCAGCCTGTGCAGAGCTCGGGTGAGACTAGGATAAAGTACTGACTCACCCCCTCACCTCGGCAAGTAAGTAATCTTAATTCATAAAAATATTCCGAGTGCTAGCAGCGCTAGATGCCTAAGGATACCCGAATACTCANCGGATACAACTCGCTTAATAACTCTTTAAAGCGGGAGGTTCTGGTACACCACGTTGAGTGCATTCCTGTACGTCTCCAGCATCTGGAGCCCCAGCTCAGTCAGGTAGCAGGAGCCTCTAGTCTTCCCTCCGCGGGATGTTCTCACGAGCTTCCTCCCCAGGCTCTTCTCCAAGGAGCGTATCTTCTCTATACATGTCTGGTAGGGAATCCCTAGGGAGGAGCAAGCCCCCTTTATCGACTTCATGTTGTGGATTGCCTCCAGTAGCGCAAGCATCTGAGGTGTTATCACGGTACCAGTGTTCTTCTCTCTGAGGCTTAGCTCCATCTCGACCTGGAAGCTCAGCCCGTACTCGCAGGGCGAGAGCCTCGAGAGGAGGAGCTTCCTGAGGGCATCCAGAGTCAGCTCCGAGAGAGGCAGCGAGCCCGAGTGCATGGGGTGTTTCCTCAGAGAACCCTCAGGGGAGAGGTACAAGACCCCAGTCAGCTCTATCGGCCTCAGCAGGAGAAGCAGAGGGTAGTCCTGGAGGAGGGCTCTCGACACCGTGTACCCGTACCTCTGCCCAATGGGTAGACCCACCTCTGCACCACGCCGCGAAGCAAAGAGCACGGGATCCACTCTGCTGCTGCAGCTGTATGGGGTTTCACCTACAGCAAGCTTAAGTCCCATGCTCTGCGCAGTCTTCACCACGTCGTGGAACCTCTTGACGGCGAAAGGTTCTTCCTCGGCCACCCACCAGATGCCAGGCGTTGAGTCCGTGGACGATACCAAGGCTTTGAGGTGGTCCTTAACCGGGGTATCCACTCCCTTGTGGAGCACTACGAAGAACTCGTCGCTGAACGTGAGGGGAACCTTATTCTTCGCCAGGTTGCCTAGCTCACTGGGGGAGATGAGCCACACAACCCTTNTTGATCTCTCGAAGAGCATCCTCGCCATGCGGTGCAGATCCGGGTGTCGGCTCCAGGAGCAGATAACCACGCTCTCGTCCAGGCGGTCGAAGAACTCCAACACCTTCTGCAGGGCGTCTACCGGGAGGCTGCTAGTGCCTGACTGGAAGGAGCATCCCGGGCATAGCCCCTCGCACCAGGACGCGAGCGAGAGTATGAGTGTGTACTTCATGGCAGCTCCTACTCGAAGACCACTTCGAAGCCGCAGAAGGAGTAGCCCAGCCCCCAGCAGTACCTCTCGCGCACCCGGTTGGGACCGTAAAGCTCAGTGAGAATTCCTTGCAGCACACCAGCTTCAAAATCGCAGAGAGTTTTCCCGATGTTCGGGACGCCGTAGCAGCTTATGCACTCGTAAATATTAAGCCGCATGACGTTAAGGCTCTCCTCGATTATGTCGAGAAGCCCAATCCGGTAAAGAGCCAGGGCTAGAGGGGCTTCGTCGAGGCTCCTGACAGCGCCGCTCCTCACAAGGCTAGCCCCCAAGTTGTACCCTGAAACTCGCATAAGCGGGGTCTTCAGGGCGAGCATTTTGCTCAGTGCGCTGAACTCGATCGACCTGTATATGCTCGAGTACAAGGTATCAGCTTCATCCAGGCTAGAGAAGAACGGTCTCCTCTGCGCCAGAAAGTCCTCCAGTCTTGCTTCCGCCACCCGCTCTCTCGAAGGGCCGCTGCGCAGCTCATCTAGGTACACGCTACGCCAGTAGGTTACTGCCTGAACAAGACGGGGCGATAACTCCTCTCTCTTTTTAAGAAGTATGCCACCATTACGCATTATGCTAATAGGGGTAGTGACCGTCTATATTTTCTTTTCACCTCCTTGGCTTTCAGGGGGAAATGTCCTCCAGCCCCCTCCCCCTAGTCTCGACNCCCAGCAGGAGCACAGTGGCCGCGGACACGAGGTGCAGAGCGGCGAAGACGGTGAAAGGCGCGAGCGGGTCTCCGTAGAGCTGTATCATAAGNCCAGCCTANGTACGGGCCCACCATGCCGCCCACCCGGCCGAAGCTGTTTGCCCAGCCGCTGCCAGTGCCTCTCAGCCTTGTGGGGTAGAGCTCAGGCGTGTAGGCGTAGGTCACTCCCCAGGCGCCGAGGTTGAAGAAGGAGACNAGNGCNCCCCANAGCAGCAGGTCAGCNGGGGTGGCNGCCAGGAGCACGCCTACGCTGGCTAGGCCCGCAAACAGCATGTAAGTGGCGAGGACGGGTTTGCGNCCCACAGCCTCTACGAGGTAGGCNGCNGAGAGGTAGCCGGGGATCTGGGCCAGCGTGATCGCGATCGCGTACTCGAGGCTCTTCGCGAAGCCCAGGCCGCGGGCGTAGAGCATGTCGGGGAGCCAGAGGAAGATGCCCCAGTAGGTCAGCGCGATTGCAAACCAGTGCACCCAGAGCATGACCGTTCTCCTGAGGTAGGGCCCACTGAGCAGCTCGGAGACCCTCCCCCGGCCGGNCTCCCCGGGTGGCAGCGGGACNCCNAGCNGCTCGGAGATNNNCCTNGCCTCCTCNACNCGNCCCNTGGANACGAGGTAGCGGAGGGACTCGGGGAGNGNGNGGTANAGGAGNNNAGCCACNGCNACNGCGNCNAGGGCTGACAGGAAGACAGGGCGCCAGCCGTGCACCGGGGCGATCACCCTCGAGAGGATCAGCGCGGCCAGCCAGCCGAAGGCCCAGGCGCTCTCAAGCAGGGCCACCAGTTTCCCCCTCGCCGACGTGGGGGCGTACTCGCTCATCAGCACGCTCGCGGAGACCATGTAGCCCGCGTTCCCAGCGCCCGCGAGGACTCTGTAGAGGGAGAGGTCCAGCCAGCTCCCGGCGGCCGCGCTGGCAGCGGTGAAGACGCCCATCAGCGTCATGGAGACGAGCACGGCTAGCCTCCTGCCAGCCTTGTCCGCCATGTAGCCTAGCGCCAACGCCCCGAAGAGCATGCCGAGCAGCCAGCTGCTGAGGACCCTGCCCGCCTCCTCGCTGGTCAGCCCCAGCTCGCTTTTGATCAAGGTGAGAGTGCCGCTCACTATACCGGCGCACATCGCGCCGACAGCCCACCCCGTGAACAGCAGCAGGAGCAGCCTCGAGGTCGCAGATCTCATACACCTTAGGAGGGGCTTGCGCATTAGTAAATCTTCCTGTAGAAGTCCGGCGCCAGCCCGCGTGTAAGACTAAGCGGCTCACCGGGCAGCTCGCGTCAAGCGGGAAGCGGCCCGCAGAGACCAGTGAGGACAAGGATCTCGAGCTGAAGCCGCCGGCTTGACTACCTCGACGCTGCCAGTACTAAGGCCGCGGCTGCTAGCTCTGCTAGAGCTACGAGCGCGAGCAGGGTGAGAGGCGCGGGGTGCTTGAGGAGCCAGAGTGCAAGGGCGTAGGCGACAGCTGGGGTCGCCAGGGTCAGGAAGCCCAGGGAGAAGGGGAGCAGCAGGTAGAGCATCCTGGAGTAGAGGTCGCCGGGCGGGAGTCCCTCCTCGACCACGTAGGCTAGGAGCGAGAAGATCATCACAGAGGCTACCACCACTGGCGCGTGGGCCAGGGCAAGGGTAGCCAGCGAAACCGCGTTTCTGCCGCTCACAGCCGTGGTCGCGGCGGCTGCACCCACCGAGAGCAAGTACACGAGCGCAGCCAGGGTAGCCTTAGCCGAGATCAAAGCTCTCCTTGTCAGAGGAGGGGCTCCCGTGGCTGCCTGCGCCTGAACTTCGTGCCGAGAAGAGTCACCGCGCTTACGAGCGTTAGAGAGGCCACACCGAGCGCTGAGACCCACCTGCTGGGCCAGAGGGGGACCGTGCAGACCGCGTAGGCGAAGGGCAGGAACATCGTGGGAGCGTGGGAGGGGGAGCGCGAGGCCAGGCCAGTTTAACATCCTTCTTCACGATGGCGAGCAAGGGGTGCGCCGTCCTGAGGACCAGGTGGCTGGGCGTGGCCGCCGCGGCGGCAGCTGAATAGCCGAGTGCTGCCAGTGCCGGGACTAGCGGAGTTGAGCTGCTCGTGCAGCAGGGCAGCAACTAGCGCCACCTTCTGCCTAGTCCCCTTCGACAACGCGCCGATAGGCGTGCCAACGTACTCGGTCAGCCCACAGGCCTCGACCAGCTTCCCGAAGCGCTCTGTTGCAGTGACGCTGTCCAGCCTCCTTGCGGAGGCGACGAACTCGATGTACTCTCTCTCTCGGCGTGAGCGAGTCGAAGAGCACAATCTCCTCGGGAATATATCCGGTCGGCTTCCTAGCCTCCGTGTNCGACGGCCTTCTGCCGAAGACCTCCACTCTGCCCGAGGTCGGCTGGACAAGCCCCACTAGCACCCTGATCACGCTGCTCTTCCCAGCACCGTTAGGCCCAGGAGCCCGTACACCTCGCCCGGCCTCACATGGAAGCTAACACTGTCGACGGCGGTCGTCAAGCCGTACCTCACGACTAGGTTCTCCACAAGCACCGGCAGAGAGTCCAAGGAAGCCCCCTAGTCTCCACTGCTTCTCCGTATTCTTAGCTGCTGCGCGCGCAGCCAGCTTCCAGGGCCGCCACGATCCTAGAAGCATTCTCCCGGCCTTTCACCGCCACGAAAGCCAGTGATGCTAGGAGTGCTACTGCCAGGGCACCAGTCTCCACGCTGATCTGGAAGCCGCTGTCTGTGGGGGTGTACCTGGCCAGTGTCACGCCTGCTGCGATTAGGCTTTGCCTCAAGATAGAGGCTGCTGTGAACAGCGCGAACAGGAGCGTGAGGGTCGCCACCGTGAAGGCGTACACCCCCTCCAGGAGGAGTACGGCCCAGAGCTTCGGGCGGGCGCCGAAAATCTTGACGGAGTCTCCCTCGTCCAGGACCCGAACCTTGGGGCCGGCGCTCGCGGCCAGCAGGAGTAGTACGAGGTCCCCCGAGGAGCCGGCGGTGTTGAGCAGAAAGCTGGCGGAGAAAAGCGATCCCAGCACTCCCTCGACGCCTGCCGAGGGCGAGGAAGAGCGGGGACAGGGTGAGGTAGGGGGGCGAGAGCTACTAGGGACCACCTGGCCAGGCTCAGGGGGCTGGAGAAGCCGACGGCCACGCCTACCAGGAGGTACTTCAAGCGGATGAAGGGCTTGGCGCTCACTTTTCCCGCGCCCAGGGCTTTGGCAACGAGTACGTGCGACAGCCTCGTGTGCAGGGATGACGAGGAGGAGTCGCGGGCAGTATTGCTGTGAGAAAGCTCGACCAGTCGATGAGCGAGCCTGCGAGCCCTATCAGGAGCAGGCTCAGCGCCACGATATATCTGAGCAGTAGCCCCAGTGTCGCTCTAGCTGCGCACTCCGCCATAGGCGCGTGAGAGCTCGTTCTCGCAATCATTTTTATCTCTTTCCCTTATCTCTCGACGCTCTGTCTCTCACATGGAACCGATATTTCTGGCCAGACATAACGTTTTTATTCCTTATGCCTGAGAGATTATTTCTGGTGTCTGCTTGCTTGTTGATCGCTTCGGGCGCCCTTTGACAAACTTAAGAATTTCCCTGACCGGTGAGTGCAACTACAGCTGCGTCTTCTGCCACCGCGAGGGTGAGAGTGCAGCCTCGGACCTTCTCAGCGCGGAGGACGTGGAGCTGGTCGCCAGTGCAGCTTACCTTCACGGCGTGAGTACCTTCAAGCTGACAGGGGGTGAGCCTTTGCTGAGGCGGGATGTGGGTGAAGTTATCGCGCGCTTGAAAGGCATCGGTAAGGAAGTTGAGGTCTCTATGACTACCAACGGCTACTTCCTCGGCGAGCGGGCCGGGGAGCTGGTAGAGGCTGGGCTCGATAGAGTGAATGTGAGCCTTCACGGCATGAGCCCCCAGATTTACGGCAAGATGACGGGCGCGCCGAGCGCCGAGAGGGTTCTGCAGGGGTTGCGCACAGCCAAGGACCACGACCTACCAGTCAAGCTTAACTTCGTCCTAACAGCGCTGAACGCAGGCGAGCTTCCTCAGCTGCTGGACTTCGCTGCGGGTATGGAGCTCAACATCAACCTCATAGAGCTCATCCCAGCGGGGCGCGGGAGGGAGGTTTTCGACGACCTCTACCTACCTGTGGAGAAGGTGCTGCCGGTGCTCTACGCGAGAGCTGCCAGGGTGGAGCGCCGCTCTCTCCACAACAGGCCT
>Ga0065719_100277_pt1 | contig 17592 bp, 15 predicted proteins | sample GBSCel85sediment_FD_59106 | JGI IMG/M metagenome (GOLD analysis project Ga0065719, IMG submission 59106) | Hot spring sediment microbial communities from Great Boiling Spring, Nevada - Cellulolytic enrichment CS 85C v3 (version 3) | ecosystem: Environmental > Aquatic > Thermal springs > Hot... | reverse complement strand
CTAGAGGTGCAGCCGCCCTGAGCGCCGTGTATAAGAGGATCAAGGTCTCGAATGTCTTGTCTAAGACGGGTCTCTATGATCTCGATTACGCATATAATCCATATGCTGGCTGTTATCATGGATGCCGCTATTGCTATGGGAGGGCTTATACGCGATATGGGGAGGTGGCTGAGGCATGGGGTGAGATCATATACGTGAAGGAGAATGCTATGCAGATTTTAATGGAGGAGGTTCGGAGGGTGCGTAGAGGTGTTGTCGGTGTCTCGACGATAACAGATCCCTATCAGCCAATCGAGGCGGAGGAGCGGTTGACTAGGAGGGGGCTTGAGATTCTCCTAGGCTCGGGCTTCGAGGTCAGCATTCAGACGAAGTCTCCACTCGTGCTCAGGGATCTCGATATCCTCTCCAGGCATAGGGATAGGGTTGATGTCGGGATAACGATAACCACATTGAATCCTACGGTGGCTGGGCTGATAGAGCCGAGGGCTCCCGAGCCAGCGGCGAGGGCCGAGGCCCTGAAAAGATTATCCATGGAGGGTGTCAATACGTGGATCTTCCTAGGCCCGATAATGAGGGGCGTGAATGACTCGCCGGAGGCCATAGAGGGAATAGTGGCCCTAGCAGCTGAGACCGGATCAAGGCTATACTATGACTTTTTCAGGATGAAAAGGGGTTTGGCGGCCTCCATGAGCCCTGTTAAGGAGAGGTATCCAGAGGCCATGAGCATGGAGCATGGCTGGAGAATGAGGGTCGTGGAGATTGTTGGGAAGCTCTGTGAGAGGGAGGGCGTCCCATATGAACCCGCCTTCCCGGCAAGGGAGAGGGGGAGCAGCCTCCTCGAATACCTTTAGCCCCTCAGCTTCCTTCCACAATATGGGCAGTATATAGCATCTCTTGCTATGAGGCGGCGGCAGAACATGCAGCGAATCTTCTTCTCCCTCTCCTCTGCTGCCAGCCCATAGCCCATGCCCCATAATACCCCTTCCCAGAAGCCGTCACACATCAGCCAATGCTTGGATAATACTCGCGGCATAATTTGTTTTCGGCCATGTCTCTAAATCTTTAAAGCCTGTCTAGGCTGCTGCATCCCTCGAAGAATGATCTTTATTGATAGTAGGGAGGCTTCCAAGGCTGACGAGATTTATAGGATGCTTGTTAGCGTGTTTGGTGAGCAAGTTGGGGTTAAAGCTCTCGAGGTGGGAGATTACCTGCTCGATGGCTCTGAGGGTATCGCAGTCGTCGAGCGCAAGACCATAACAGATCTCTTGAACTCCATGAAGCCTGATGAGAGTGGGAGGGGCAGGATATGGTCTCAGCTCGACCAGCTTGAGGAGGCGGGCTCATTTGAGAAGATACTCGTGATAGAGGGGTGGATAGGGATCGTGAGGAGGGTGACGGAGTGGAATGAGTCGAGCATATACAGGCTCATCGAGAGCATCCAGAGGACATATGAGGATTTAGTAGTCATCTTTACCCCTGATTGGAAGGGGACGGGCTACTATCTCATAGCTAAGTATAGGAGCTTGCAAGAGAGGAGGGAGCCTAGGGATCTTAGACTGAGAGCTAGCTCCGTATCTAAGACATTGGAGGAGCAGGCGCTATATGTTATCGAGGGCCTTCCAAGAGTAGGCCCAGCATTGGCTAAGGCGCTTCTCAAGACATATGGCTCGGTGAAGGGCGTCATAGATGCATTGGCCTCAAAGCCATCCGCGATGATCAGGGAGGAGGTTGCAAGGGTGTTTGGCAGGAGGCCGCCAGAGGATGTCATCAGACATGCGAGGGATATCGTGATCAGGAGAATAGAGCTCGACTAATCACCTTTTCTCATGCTCGAGACTCTTGAGAGCCATCTCAAGGGATCTGAGCTTATCCTCCATACTCCTCTCAACATCCCTCCGATCATCAATCTTTATTACCGTGACGACTCTTTTTGCGCCCGCCTCGAAGACAGTATCATGAGCTATTCTCACATATCTCAGGGCTTCATCCAAGCTCCCAGCCTCGATGATAGTCCCCATCGGCGTGCTCACATGCTTGACACCAGCATCTTCCAAGGCCTTAACAGCCCTCGCCACAAACCTTGAGATACTGGTCCCCTCACCCAGCGGTATAACACTAAACTCCACAATCACGGCCATGATAAAATATTGAGCAGACATAAACAAAATCTTTTAGGGCAACGTCAGGGCCGCACCAATCTTCATCCCGGCCGAATCCGCCCGGGTCAAGGCTTCATCATCCGCCAAAACAACCAAACACATCCAGCTAATTAGCGATTACCCGGCCAAAAGCTATAAGAAGCGAGCAACAACATCATAAACGAGCCCGATGAAGAATACGGGACAGGCTGATCAACACGACACGAGATGAATGTAGCTCAGTCCGCGGAGGGCTTATCACGATCATTATCCGTGACTTAGCTTATTTTCTCGATACCGTTAGCTCACGGGGTGGATAATATCCACCGTGGCCAAACTATAGCTTATATAAGCCGTTTTTACATGGTTTTGTAAAATTACACAACAAAGTTTACGCAAGTTTATATGATTGGTGCAATAGCTGGCACATGGTGCTCGTATGAGCAACGGGGTTACGGGGTGCTCCGGGGTTCCTCAGGCATGTGCGTATGAGCTTGTGGAGGATCCCTTTATCGATGGAGCTTATTGTTATGCTATCAGGGAGTCTAGGATATTTGGGAATAGGAATATTCCGAGAAGAGGTAAAGTTAGAGATATTTACGATCTCGGCCCTGAGCTCTTGATCTATCACACGGATAGGATTTCCTCATTTGATGTTGTTCTCAGAGATCTTGTTCCCTATAAGGGCGTCTATCTTGCTCTCCTCTCATCATATTGGTTTAGGTTAAGCAGAGATGTCTTTCCGAATCACTTGATCGAACAGGTGAATGAGAGGACATTAAGGGTTGTCAAGGCTCGGAGGATAGATATCGAGTGGGTTGTGAGAGGTTACCTTTACGGGTCTGCTTGGAGGGCTTACAGGGCTGGAGTTAAGGAGATATCTGGCATTAGGCTACCGAATGGTCTTCAGCTTGCCGAGGAGCTTCCAGAGCCTATTCTGACCCCCACCACTAAGAGTGAGGTGGGCCATGATGAGGAGATCTCGAAGGACGAGGCTCTGAGGAGAGGGATAGTCACAAGGGATGAGTGGGTGGAGCTAGAGGAGGCTTCGATCAAACTCTATGAGTTCTATCGGAGGGAAGCTAAGAGCCGGGGAATAATCGTTGCTGATGTCAAGCTTGAGTTTGGGAGACATGATGGTGGCCTGATCCAGATTGATGAGCCTGCGACACATGACTCTGCAAGGTTATGGTTGGAGAAGTATTATGCTCCTGGGAGATTACAGGAAGCTTACTGTCTTGATAAGGAATTTCTTAGGGCATGTCTAACGGCCATGGGGTATAATGGTGAGGGTGAACCGCCGAGGCTCACGCGGGAGATCATAAAGCAGATCGCCCTGAGAGTTAAAGGGGCATATGAGGTCTTAACCGGGATAAGGTCTCCACAGAATCTGACATTATTAAGTGTTGAGGAGGTTTTAGGGGGAACCCATTAATGAGTGACGCGCCAAGAGAGCATTGTGGCATCGTCGGTATAAGATGTCGGGATGAAGGGATTGTGTCATACTTGTATTGGTCTCTCTTGACTCTGAATCATCGTGGTCATGAGTCGTATGGTGTCGCAGTCTTCAACCCTTATGGCCATGTAAGTATTGAAAAGGGCTTAGGCCTGATCTCGGATTTGGGTTTAGAGGAGCTTCATGCTTGGGAGAGGGAGCTTAGGGGCCGGCTTGGGATAGGGCATGTTAGATATGCTACCTCTGGCCAGTTATCAAGTAAGGCTGATCTCTTCGCGGACGCTCAGCCGGTTGCAGACGAGTATCTAGGAAAGAACCTTTGCATCGCCTTCAATGGAAATGTAACGAATCTCCTTGAGGTGACGGAAGAGCTCGCTGGCGGGGCGAATAGAAGGTCGGATGCTCATGCATTGCTTCGTCTCCTTTTGGAGGAATATGTTAAGAGTGATGATGTGGCTGGCGCACTCAGGCTAATTTGTGAGAAGCTGGATGGAGCTTATGCTTTAGTGGGTCTGACTGAGAGCGGGGAGTTATTTGCGTTTAAGGATCCCCATGGGATAAGGCCGCTATCATATGGATTCTCGGATGACGTTGGGCTTGTTGGGGTTGCGTCAGAAAGCCCCGCGCTCGCGGTTAATGGCATTGGTCTATCGGAGGAGCTTAGGCCAGGGGAGCTTGTGATCATTAGTGATGATGGTAGTGTCGAGAGGAAAATTGTGAGGAGTGAGTGTGAGTGCTTCTGCGCATTCGAGTACGCGTATTTTGCTAGGCCTGATTCGAGGTTTCGAGGTTGTTATGTCTACGAGGTTAGGAGGGAGCTGGGCAGGAAGCTTGCACAGAGGTATCATGAGATTGCGAGAAATATTGATGTAATAGTTCCAGTCCCGCAGACCGCAGAGGATGCTGCATATGGTTTTCACCTTGAGACTGGTAAGCCTGTGGAGCCTGTGATTGTTAGGCATAGGTATCTTAAGCATAGGGCGTTCATAACGCCGGCTGAGCAGAGGAAGCTGATATTACTCCACAAGTATAACCTCCTGCTGGATAGGGTTCGCGGGAAGAGGGTTGCCCTGATAGACGATAGCATAGTCAGGGGGGATACGCTGAGCCACATAATTCATGTGCTTAGGGGTGCGGGAGCTAGAGAGGTTCACGTTTTCTCAACGTTCCCGAAGATATCAAATCCATGCTTCTATGGAATAGACATGGCGACGTTTCAGGAGTTGATAGGATTCAACAGGGATGAGGAGGATGTAGCGAGGTTGCTGGGCGCCGACTCAGTGAATTATCAGCGGATAGAGGATTTCTGTGACGCTGTGGGGGCGAGTAATCTTTGCTTCGCATGTGTTACGGGGGGTTATCCAACCCCATACGCCCAGAAGTTGGCAGAGGAGGGCAGGAAGCTCGCCTTTGAAGGTGGGAGGGCTGAAGGCAGGTTATTCGAGGTGATAGGTGGGGGAAGATGCCGGGCCTGATAGGGATATACCCCTTCGGGCTTGGAAGGGAGAATTGGAGGCTTGCACGATTCGTCTATTATGGCCTATTAGCTCTCCAGCACAGGGGCCAAGAGCTTGCGGCGATAATAACGTATGGGGACGAGGGATTCCATAAGCTCTCTAGAGAGGGTTTCGTAGATGAGGCGTTCACCGAGAATGACTTGAACGCCATGCCGGGGTTCATCGGCATGGGGTATGTCGCGCCGAGTAAGGATCAGCACCCAGTATTCGTCGAATCACCTGTTAGAATGATCTTGATTGGTGACGGTAAGCCAGGATTTGGGAATGGTGTCCAAGATTCTTGGAGGGCTTTTGGGGAGCTGCTTGCAGATGAGATCTCAAGGGTTGGCGACTCGCTAAAGGCGGCGAGGCAGGTCGTCGAAGAGGTTGATGGCGGCTACTCGTTCATGGCGCTGACGGAGGATCAGGAATTAATAGCGGGCCGAGATATTCATGGTGTTAAGCCGCTTGAAATCGGGTCTCTCGGCTTCGATCTTGGAGCAGTGGTCTCGGAATCATCAGCTTTGGATGTGCTCGGGATGGAGCATATCGCCCACATCGAGCCTGGAGAGGTTGTTAGATTTGATCCCTATAGCATAGAGAGGTCTCGAGTGAAGCCCCACAGCAGGCTAAACATGAGCAAGTGCAGCTTTGAGTATGTTTACCTCGCGAGGCCAGATTCCATTATTGACGGCATAAGTGTTTACTCAGTTAGGGAGAGAATCGGAATGATCTTGGCCAAGGAAAGGCCAGCGGAGGCTGATGTCGTTATAGGGATTCCTGAGACGGCTATACCATTCTCCTTGGGCTACTCGAGAGCCTCGGGAATTCCGGCCTCTTTGGGCTTTGTGACTACAGGTAGGAAGGTTCGGACAGCGATCAAGCCATCGATCTTTGAGAGGTTAATGGGTGTCCAGCTTAAGCTGAACCCGATAAGATGCGCGATGGATGGGAAGGACATTGTGTTGATCGATGATAGTGTTGTCCGTGGGACCACCTTGAGGAATACTGTGTGGAATATGAAGAGGAGAGGTGCGAGGAGAATTCATGTGAGGATAGGGAGCCCGGCGATAATGGCCCCATGTCCCTATGGTATTGAAATACCACCGCCTGACGAGCTCATAGCGAGAGCACTTGATGAGAGGGAGATTGCTGAGGTTGTCGGTGCTGACTCGTTCGCATTCCTATCAATTGACGGTCTCTGTAGGGCAATAGGGCTTGAGAAGGGTGAGCTTTGTCTGAAATGTTGGGGGTGTGAGAAAAGATGAAGGTAATGGGTGTTGGAGGCGGCTCTAGGGAGCATGCGCTGGCTGAAGCGATAGCGAGAAGTAATCATGAGCCGAAGATCTTCTGGGTGAGCGAGGACAGAAACCCTGGAATATACAGGCTTGTCAAGAGGACTAGAGGAGAATATGCGCTCGCGAGGATAACTGATCCCTTGAAAGTGGCATCGCTTGCGGAGCAGTGGGGGGTTGATATGGTTGTGATAGGGCCAGAAGAGCCGAACTTCCATGGTGTTGTTGATGAGGTTGAACGGAGAGGGATACCCTGCATAGGCGCGAGGAGAAGGCTATCGATCCTAGAGATGTCGAAGGCCGAAATGAGGAGGATCCAGTGGAGATACGGGATAGGTGGGAAGCTGCTATTCAAGACCTATAGGTCTTACATGGAGGCGATAAGGGATCTTGAGAAGCACTCGGAGCTTCTGAGCTGGCTTCAGAATGTTGCTCTCAAGCCTGCGAGACAGGCTGGTGGCAAGGGTGTAAAGGTGATTGAGGACGTACAAGTCTATCTTCACGGCGAGAAGAGCAGGTTCAAGCAGAGGCACATGCGCTGGCTCGAAGATTACATGAGCGGGTACACGGACATCGAGGATAAGATACTTGTCGAGGAGAGAGTCTGGGGCCCGGAATACACTCTTCAATGCTTTGTGGACGGGAGGACTGTGATCGGCATGCCGCTTGTACAGGACAATAAGCATGCGCATGAATATGATATAGGTCCTGAGACTGGTGGGATGGGATCCTACACGGGGAAGGGCCTTCTATTACCATTCATAACCCGTGAGGAGTATGAGCGGAGCTTGAGTATTGTTAAGTCGATGATTGACGCAGTCCAGAGGGAGACTGATGAGCGTTATCATGGATTTGTTGCCGGGCAGATGATGCTTACAGAGATCGAGGGGCCAACCCTAATCGAGATGTACTCGAGGCTGGGTGATCCTGAGGGGGTCAATGTGCTCGCGATGCTTGAGACGGATATAATCGATATCTTTGAGGCGATAATTGATGAGAGGCTCTCGGCGGTGAAGATAAGATTCTCTGAGGTCGCGACGGTCGTGAAGGCGGTTGCTCCGAAGGGGTACCCGGACTTCAGGGATCTTGCAAGAGATCATCTGGTTGAGGTGAATGAGGCTCTTGTTGAGAAGCTTGGTTGCAGGCTATACTGGGGCTCAGCACACTTGGATGAGTCCGGCCGGGTCTTGACTAGGGGGTCGAGGGTTGTGGAGCTTCTCGCGTTTGGTGAGACTCCGCATGAGGCGTCTCAGAGGATAGAGGACTGCCTAGCTGGGGATGTTGTGAGGCTCTTGGATGGCTGGGGCCTCTTTCATAGGTCAGATATAGGTAGCGAGGAAATGATCAGGAAGCGCACAGAGATAGCTGAGCGTGTTAGGAGATTGTACACTTACCGTGAAAGGATGGGGATCCTCGGGAAGAGGGTGGATTGGATCCCGAGGATCGGAAAGATAGATCCGGTTAAGGAGTTGTCTCATGAGTTGTTTTCACGCGTAGGGGGTGGGAGTTATGAGTCAGGTTGAGATTAGGTCCAGGCTTCTGGAGGAAGCAGCAGAGTTTAGGGAGGAGTACGAAGCAAGGCTCGAGCCGCTGGAGCTGCTTCGCCCCGAAGAGCCTCTAGTCTATATATCCGTTGGCGGAGGAGAGCTAGGAGACCTAGTTGTTACAGCGGCGAAGCGAGAACTTGGCGGAGCGAGAGGCGGGATAAAGACCGTGACCTTCGATAGGTATGAGGGCTTCCCGGCTCAAGACGCGGCAGACGCAAGCGAGGTCATAAATATGCTGGATGGAGACCAGCTCGAGAAGGCGATAAAAAAGTATGTGCCGAACCCCAATAAGCCTCATGCGATATATCTCGAGATCGAGCGATGTGACACCATGAGGGTCTTCAAGCTCGGGGTTGAGCAGGGGTACAAGGTAGTCTCAACACCATATGGCCCATTGATCGGGATGGATAGGCTGACGACTAGAATGTTCTTCGACAAGATTGGCATCCCAACTGTAGAGTGGTCGTTTGCGACGAGCGGCGAGGAGCTTAAGAGGGCTGCGAAGGATCTTGGGCTTCCTCTAATCATTAAGCCAATAATGACCTCTAGCGGGCATGGNGCGACGATAGCTAGGAGTTGGGATGATGTCGAAAAGGCTTACGAGCACTCATTAAAGCATGCTAGGGGGCGAGGAGACATAGTGATCTTAGAGAAGTTCCTGACGGAGCTGAAAGAGAGGGGAACCGAGATAACACAGCTCGTCCTCAGACACTTCGACGAGAACGGCAAGATAGTTACGACATTGCTCCCACCGATTGAGCATAAGAGACCTGCAGCAACTTATCATGAGAGTTGGCTTCCGGCCACGATACCGAGCAGTGTTGTCGAGAAGTGCCAGGAGTATGCGAGGCGTGTGGCGGAATATATCGGCGGCCTCGGGATCTTTGCAGTCGAGCAGTTCGTGATAGGGGATAGGGTCTACAATAGCGAGTTCGCAAACAGGCCGCATGACACCGGGATGGTGACTAGGTGGGCGTTGGAGAGGGATGAGGGTGCCTTGCATCTATTAGCGTCAATAGGTCTACCCCTCGCAGAGGACGTGAAGAACTTGAAGATCAAGGGCGAGTACTGTGTCGCGCATGTTATCCTAGCACCTGAGGAGCTGCCAGAGGAGGAGATTCGGGTGAAGGGTTGGAAGGCATCGGAGGTAAACGCCTATATTAGGCGCAAGAAATACAGGGGAATGGTATGGTATTTCGGGAAGCCGACGGCGTATCCCGAGAGGAGGATGGGCTTAGCGGTGGCATACCATGAGGACCTGGAGAGCGCGAGAAGGATCGCGGGGGATATAGCGCACTTTGCCGAGAAGAGCATAATCTACGAGGTGTAGGTGGACGGATGCCAATATACAGGACGATTATCGAGGTTTGGCTAAAGGATGGCATAGTTGATGCCGAGGGCAATAGTGTCACTGAGGCTCTCAGGGATATAGGGTATCCCGTCAAAGATGCTCGCGTCGGAAAGGTGTATCGGATAACATTGGAGGCAAGTTCGAAGGAGGAGGCTGAGAGGCTCGTAGAAGAGATGTGTAGAAGGCTTCTCGTAAACCCAGTCAAGGACGAGTACTTCTTCAGGGTCGAGCAGAGATGAAGTATCGGAGGCTGCCGTTTCCATTCGAGATTTATGAGGTGAATTTGCTGGACGCAGATGACAAGACGTTAGTTGAGATTAGTGAGGAGATGGGGCTAAGCCTTAACCTCAATGAGATGAAGAGTATCAGGGAGTACTTTAGGGGGAAGGGGAGGAATCCAACGGATATCGAGCTTCAATCCCTTGGAGCTCTTTGGTCGGAACATTGCAGGCATAAGGTTTTCAAGGGGATAATCGTTGATGAAGATGGTAACGTTCTTGCTGATAATATGCTTAGGAGCTTTATCGCGAGGGCGACTGAGGAGATAAACTCGCCTTGGATAATATCGTTCCTAGCCGATAACGCGGGGATAGTGGATTTTGATAGAGGCTATGGTGTGGCTGCCAAGGTTGAAACGCATAACCATCCATCAGCAATAGACCCATTTGGAGGAGCTGCAACGGGCATAGGTGGAGTGATAAGGGATATTTTAGGCGTGTGGGGGGAGCCGATAGCCTGCATCGATGTCCTATGCTTCGGCCCGCTCGAGTATCCATATGAGAGGCTCCCGAAGGGGATTAAGCATCCCCGTTATCTCTTCAGAGGTGTTGTAGCTGGGATAAGCCATTATGGGAATAACATGGGGATACCGACGGTCGCGGGGGCAATATACTTTGATGAGGGTTATGTCGGGAACATCGTAGTCTATGTTGGCTGCGTGGGAGTAGTCCCAAAGGATAGGTATGTCTTCAGAGTTAAGCCGGGCGATAAACTGATCGTCATCGGCAATAAGACTGGGAGGGATGGGATTCACGGCGCGACCTTCGCCTCCGCGGAACTTCATGAGAAGTCTGAGGAAGTCTCGAGGCCAGCGGTCCAGATACCTGAGCCGATCGAGGAGGAGAAGCTGAGAAGGGCGATTATTGAGATAAGGGATAGGGGCCTAGGATCCGGGGTAAGCGATCTTGGCGGAGGAGGGCTCGCGGTAGGAGCTGTGGAAATGGCTGACAGGGCTGGATGCGGCTTGGAGATCAAGCTCGACAACCTCCATTTAAGGGAGCACGATATGGCTCCATGGGAAATCTGGGTTTCAGAATCTCAGGAACGTATGCTCATCGCGGCTCCGGCGGAGAACGTTGACGAGATCATGGAGATAATTGAGTCCGAGGAGCTTGAGGCATCTATTGTTGGAGAGTTTACTAGTGATAGGCTCCTGAGAATATACTATTCGGGGATCCAGATAGCTGAGATAGAAATAGAGTTCCTGACGCATCCTCCGAGGTTTATTGGCAAGGCTGTATGGAGACCGCCTGAATATGTTGAGCCAGAGCTTCCCGAGCCTGAGGATCTTGCGGAGGAGTTGCTGAAGCTTCTTTCTTCGCCGAACATCGCGAGCAAGGAATGTGTTATAAGGACTTATGATCATGAAGTCCAAGGAAATACGTGTGTCAAGCCGCTTCAGGGAGATCATGCTGGGCCAAATGACGCGGTCGTGCTTAAGCCATTAGATGATAGCTGGATGGGTGTTGTGATATCTGTTGGCCTTAAGCCTAGGTATAGCCTGATAGACCCGTATTGGATGGCAGCTTCTAGCATAGAGGAGGCTATCAGGAATAATGTCGCGGTTGGGGGCAGGCGTATCTCGATCCTAGACAATTTTACATGGGGTAGTCCTGAGAAGCCGGATAGGCTTGGAGCACTCTATAGGGCGGTCAGGGCGTGCTACGACTTCGCGAAAGCCTTTGAGACGCCATTCATCTCCGGGAAAGATAGCTTCTATAACGAGTCTCCTCTAGGCCCAATACTCCCAACGCTCCTAATAACCGGGATAGGGATCATTCCAGATGTGCGAAGAGCAATTACCGTTGACTTAAAGGGTCCTAGAAATCCGGTCTACCTCCTAGGAGTTACGAGAGGGGAGCTTGGAGGGTCAGAGTACTTCAGGCTGAAAGGCTATGTGGGAAACAGGGTTCCAAGAGTCTATCCAGAGGAGTCGAAGAAGGTCTTCGGACTTATGACTGAGGCGATAGACCGCGGATATGTTGCTGCATGCCATGATCTATCAGAGGGGGGATTGGGTGTGGCCCTCGCAGAAATGTCCTTATCCAGTGATTACGGCATGGAGGTATGGCTTGGGAATGTTCCACGTGATGGTGTTTCGAGGGATGATTACTTGCTATTTTCTGAGAGTAATGGCAGGATGCTTGTTGAGGTTAGAAGGGAATTTGAAGAAGAATTCACTAGGCTTGCGAATAAGATTGGTGTATTATATTCAAGGATAGGCTATGTCAGCCGGGGCTCAAGGCTTGTTATTCATGGTTTGAATGGGAGGACTATTGTTGATCTCGAGAACTCTGAGTTGAGGAGGGCTTGGAAGGGGGCCTTGAGGCTATGATTAGGGTGCTTGTGTTAAGGGCTCCTGGCACTAACTGTGATAAGGAGACTGCGCGGGCTATCAGGGAAGCTGGCGCGATTGCCGAGGTAGTTCATGTGAAGAGGCTCATCGAGGGTACTGTTAATCTCTTTGATTATGATGGTCTCGTGATTCCTGGAGGCTTCTCGTATGGAGATAGAGTTAGGGCGGGCGCGATATTGTCGGCGAAGATAAAGTCGAAGCTCTGGGATTGGTTTAGGGAGTTTGCCGAGGATGGAAGGCCTGTTCTCGGGATATGTAATGGCTTTCAAGTCTTAGTTGAACTTGGGCTGCTTCCAGGATTAAGTTATGGAGATGGATCAATGGCAGCCCTAGTGCCAAATACGTCAGCGAGGTTTGAGACGAGGTGGGTTTATCTAAAACATGTAAATAAGCGCAAGTGCATTTTCACGAGGAGCCTTGGGGAAAGGGTTCTCAGGATGCCCGTAGCTCACGCGGAGGGTAGATTCATGGCGGCGGACAATATCATCAGAAAAATAGTGGAGAATGATCAAGTGGTCTTTGTCTATGTGAAGCCTGATGGAAGCCCTGCAATGGGGGAGTATCCATATAACCCAAATGGATCCATTTTGGATATAGCCGGTATATGTAATGAGCATGGGAATGTTATGGGGCTCATGCCGCATCCCGAGAGAGCGGTTTATGCCTGGCAACTCCCGGAAAAAATCGGCGATGGATACGCGGATGGTTTCCCAATATTCAGGGAGATGATCGGCTACATTAAAGAGAATGTTAAGTAGCGTTTTCTAATCAAGCTTTTTCGCAGACTCCCTTCTCAGGTTTTCCCGGTATTCCTCGAGCTTCTTCTCGAGTTCGGGGTACTTTAATGCTAGGATTTCTATTGCTAGGATAGCGGCGTTCGCGGCGTTATCGAGCCCAACACATGCAACGGGCACGCCTGGAGGCATCTGTACGATTGAGAGAAGCGAGTCTAAGCCCATTAGTTTAACCTCTCTCGGAACTCCTATGACGGGTTTTATGGTTGCGGAAGCTATTGCTCCTGGAAGGGCTGCTGAGAGCCCTGCAACCGCGATGAAGACTTCGGCTCTGCTCTCTTTAACATATTTCCGGAGCTCATCTGGAGCCCTATGGGCTGAGATTACCATGTATTCAACCTCGATGCCGAAGCCCCTCAATAGATCCCTGATCTTATCTCCGATAGGCCGATCGCTCTCGCTCCCGATTATAAGTGAGACTAGAGGCATGGAGCTTGAATGGATGCATCTGCATTAATATTTATCTCTGGGATAAATCAGAGGTTATACATGAGCGAAGATTCAAAGTATCTGAGGCTTGGGGTTGATTCGAAGAAGAAAGGGGTCGAGCTATTCGAGAGGCTCATACCAAACATATTTCCAAGAGCATTCACGCCCGTGTGCCGGGATGATGAAAGAGAGAACAGGGGCTTGATACTCCACCTAGATGGAGCTGGGAGCAAGCCAATAATCTCATACTTATGCTATCGGGAATTCGGGGAGGGGGGCTGGTTTGAGGGGCTCTCACAAGATGTCTTGGCAATGAACATAGATGACGTGATCACGGTCGCAGCCCAGCCGATCCTGTTCGCGGACTACATCGCGGTGAACCCCTTCCGGATTCCAAAGGATGAGGTATTCGCGGAGCTTGCTGAGGGTTTCAGGAAGACGCTCGAGCTGCTCTCAAGCCATCAAAAGAACTTCAGGATCACACCAGCCTTCGCAGGAGGAGAAACCGCGGATCTGCCCGATCAAGTAAGGACGCTCGATGTTGTTGGCGCGCTCTTCGCCGCAGTTGAACTAGAAAAATTCCCGAAGCTTAACAACATTAGGGCTGGCGACCTGATAATAGGCCTTAGGAGCGATGGGAGAGCCATCTACGAGCATAGGGAGAATAGTGGGATAATGTGTAACGGAGTAAGCCTCGCGAGACACATCCTCCTAAAGTGGGAATATTATCAACGCTACCCAGAGATCGGGGAACAGGAGATCGCGGAGAAATATAGTGGGAGATTCACGCTCGACAGCTTCATAGACGAGCTGAACATGAGCCTCGCAGAAGCACTTCTATCTCCGACTAGAATCTACGCTCCAATCATAGCCGAGATAATCACGAGAAACCCGGAAAGAGTTAAGGCCATGTGCCATAACACCGGAGGAGGACTAACGAAGATAAAAAGAATCGGGAAAGGGATAAGATATGTCAAGGACAACCTCCCAGAGCCAAGCCCAATATTCAAGATAATCCAGAAGGAGGGCAAGATCTCGTGGAGGGAAATGTATGAGACATTCAACATGGGAATAGGATTCGAGATCATAGCCGAAAAAGGCCACGAGGACGAGATAATCCAGATAGCAGAAAAATACAAAGTAACGGCACAAGTCATCGGAAGAATAGAATCCACAAAAAATTCATTAAACGAAGTTGCAGTAAAAAGCAGACTTGGTACATTCATATACTAAAGTTTAATGGCAAAATTCTCGAAGATATAATTATGTAGTGCGTCAATATTTTTATGAGAGCTTTATCAAGCTCCGACGATGTCGTCATAAGAGTTTCAAAAGTTAAAAAATCATGAGGAATACTAGAATTAACCGGAGCGAAGAGATCCGGGCTTCTATTGAGGAATAGAATTGAGTAAGGCTACCTGGATATACTGGTGAAACTTTGAGATAAAAGAGGACTAAACCTTTCCTCCCTCTCTTTTCTTTTTTCAAGAGTTTTTAAGAAAAATTTAAGAGAATTTCAAGAGATTTCCAAGAATTATGGGGCTCTTAGAGCTTGATCCAGCTCTAAAAACTGGAGCAACTTGGCCGGGGGTTTACTTATATAGTCTAGGGTCTAAAAGTCAAAAATCAAGAATCTGGAGACTCTTGGATTTCTCTTGAACAACTCTTGAAAATTCTTGAAATTTTCGCAAACCTTCATGGACCCCTATGATTCGGGGCTGATTTTCTCTTGAAATTCTCTTGAAAAAGTTTTGAAAATTCTTGAAAGTGCTCCCTAGATGATAAGACTTATAAGCAATGATGATGGAAGGCTCTGGGAATACTTGAGAATATCTCTCGAAATTCTCTTAAACTTCTCTTGAAATCCCATGGAATTTTTGGGCTTGAGGACAAAGCTTATAAGTTATGAGAATTGAGGCTTGGAAGCTACGAAAAGCAAGTAAAGGTTACTGATTGAGTTTTACTTGTTTTCAGGAAGATATTTTATAAGTCTATGAAGGTAGCTATTTTTGCGGAGAATAATGGCTATTGAGCCATGCCCATTTTGTGGCGCGAGAATAATCCCATTAATGATCGACATCTTCAAGAAATGCCCCGTATGCGGCAGAATGTGGTATGATGCTGGACGCGGAAGAATAATCAGAAAAAGATACGGGTATGGCGGTGGAGGAGCAGGAGCCGCAGAAGCATACGCAACTACATAAGTGGGAGGCTTATTATGTGGCCCAAAGATGACTTATCATTAGAAAAGCTAAGGATCTTGGGAGAGAGCCTTCAAAGAACCACCACATATCACCAGACAATTTACCTCTCTTCACATTCACTCTTACAAAAATTTCCTCGGAATCCTTGTCATTACGACAAGCAAGGCTCATACTCAAGCTAAAAAGCTTAAATATTTTAGTATGCATGAAGAATTAGGGTAGTAAGCAGTAAGAGTTATCGTCTTCCATTTTACTGAGAAGGGTAGGTTGCCGAAACTGAGCAGAGAAGAGCTGATCAATATCCGGAATAGATTCCTCGAGGTACTTAAGGATTACCCGGATGTCCACTTCAATGGAACCTATGTTGATGAGAATGGTATTAGGCTTCTGTGATTCTTCTGTGATTGGGAGGCACCAAGCCCAGAGATCGTAAAAGAGGTTGTGAAGAAGGCTCTCGGCTCAGAGCCGGTAGACCCTGTAATCGTAGTAAAACAAGTACTGCTGTAGAGAATGGCCCTGTCATCAGGAAAATGAGTGGTGAAATTGGTTGAAATGGTATTGCTGGGCTGGGGTCATAATTGTTATCATCCTAGGGATATTTACACTTATTCCGGCGCCAGCGAGTAAGCCATCGCTTCTAGGCTACTACGCCCACTGCTCATTCACACCAATAAGCATAATAATCCTCTAAATAATAGCAGGAATAATCTATGGCTTGAAAAGAAGAAATAATAGGAAAAACAATAAAGATCATTAAAATAGACGATCATCAGACAACCGTAAAATGAAAGCTAAAAGTTCAACATAAAATTAACATCGCATTCCTTGCTTTTCCATAAGACTATTGAAGTGATTCAGGTGAAGAATTTGGATGATTGTTGAGGATGTCCTGTCAGGGGCCCATTTTACAAGCCTTAACATTTTATGCTTTTCATGTCTCTTTAATAGATGGTATGAGGCAGCACAAAGATAATGCCGGCAAAGGGATATGTATTAATCCATGGTATAAGCCCTCGCTGCCCCGCATCATAAAACCTATGCCTATATTAAAAATGCCTAGCAAGGTTCCTATGAAGAACAAACCCACGATCAAGAGAGCCACTAAGAAAATAACCCAATCATTCATCCCCCTCCTATCTGCTGGCGGGGCCACTCTTTCCCATTATGTGCAAAGCACCTCAAATAACAAAAATGAGGAATGAATGTCTCTCTTGATGGCCGGGTGAGGAGGATAGTTGAGGATTTAAGGTCTATTCTGTCTAGAGCCTTTGAGTCTCTTTTGGGCTCTAACGGTGTTAGGGTTCTCAGGTTTCATGTTGAGCGGAGGCTTAGCCGGGACATGTATGATGTCTTTTATGAAGATCCGGTCAAGTTTTATAAGGCGCTAAGCGAATTCTTCGGCGCCGGGGCTGGAGATGTTATTGATCCCCTCTGCCATTTAGGTCTTGAAAATAAATCTATGTTTATGGCCAAGATCTCCAGATTCTGGCTCCTCAACATATCCATCATTGCTTCCGGAGAATATCCTTGGAAATCGGAGGGATACGAGAGCTCAACCCCACCAATATATAAGACTTTATTCAAAAAGAGCCAGAGCATTAACACAGTAATTATTAACCGTCTAAAATCAAGAAGCTCTCATTAGCTAAGAGAGGCTCCAAGGGGATAATGAAAGGTCTTGGTGATCGTATCACTAAGGTAAATCTAATTTTTGTTGGCGTATTCTACTCTTGAATGACTATTTCTAAGCCTACTCCCCCTCCTCCATAATTATCCTTGTAGTGATTTGCGAGATAGCTTCTAACATTATCGCCGCTGCAATGTAGGGGGTGTATCTTCTCCACACCCATCTCAACAAGCTGGGATGCGACTTTCTCGATCTCCTGAGGTGGGGCTCCGCCCATATGGAACCCTCCCAGCACGATGTAGGGCTTTACACCGATATCATTCACAGCCTGCCCAGCAATATTTACAACTCCGGGATGGCTGCAGCCAACGAGGATCACAAGCCCTCTACCCGTCTTGATTGCTAAAGCCTCCTCCACCGGAGGGCCATAAAGCGGCTTAACAACATATATCCCCCTCGAAACGTCAATGGTATCATTTACCTGAATGGGTTTTAGGCCCAAACTTCTAACATAATTTACAAGGCTCCCATCAGGTGGAATATAGACCATCATCCCTGGCTTGATCAAGGCTAATAACCTCAGGCCGCCTGTATGATCCCCATGCGCATGACTTATTACG
>Ga0065719_100970_pt1 | contig 17593 bp, 16 predicted proteins | sample GBSCel85sediment_FD_59106 | JGI IMG/M metagenome (GOLD analysis project Ga0065719, IMG submission 59106) | Hot spring sediment microbial communities from Great Boiling Spring, Nevada - Cellulolytic enrichment CS 85C v3 (version 3) | ecosystem: Environmental > Aquatic > Thermal springs > Hot... | reverse complement strand
TCGAGGCCCTGCACCTCTAAACCCCCTGAAAGAAAAAGTTTTCTTTACCTGCACACACCTCAACGCTTTTTAACCCTCTCCCCTCGAGTGGATGCCTGTGGAGGCCAGCGAGTTAGTGAAGGCTGTGGAGTGCGCAGTGGAGGAGTTCAACAGGACCCATGGGAGCGAGGGGCAGGCTAGGCTGCTGGAGGTGTCCGGCGACAGGTTCAGGGTGGAGTTTAGGGGTAGCTTCTGCCTCACCTGCGGCTTCTACGACTACTTCGAGGACTTCGCCTACCTCCTCAAGGACTGCGGGGTGCGAGCGGGGGTCTCGGCTGTCGAGGAGGTTGAGGGCGGGGCTTTGGTTGAGTACAGGCTCCTGGGAGAGGGAGAGGAGTGGCGTTTCGCACCTGAGAGGGTGTTCCTCATACTCGAGTAGGCGCTGTTTACCGCGCTCTTTCTCTTTCACTCTCTGGGCGCTGTCAGAGCGTAAGGTAAAAATTTCAGCAAAGCCAGACACAATTTTGAAAAAGTGTCTGGAAAAACTGACACTATGGACGCCAGGGCTGTGAGGAGGTACCTAGAGGACTGGTACAGGTTTGAGCTGCCTGAGCTCGTGGAGCGGGAGCTCAGGGTCCAGGAGGTTCCGCGGAAGGCTGTGGTGGTTGTGGGGCCGAGGAGGGCGGGGAAGACTTTCTACCTCTTCCAGCTGCTGAGGGGGGCTAGAAGAGGGTCTCTCTACCTAGACTTCGAGGACCCCCTTCTCACGAGCGTGAGGGGGGCTGACCTCCTCGACGTGGTGAACCTCTACGCGGAGGTATCCGGCGAGGAGGTGCACAGGGTTTTCCTGGACGAGGTTCAGAACCTCGAGGGGTGGGAGAGGGCAGTGAGGGGGCTTCTGGACAGGGGCTACAGCGTCTTCCTGACGGGTTCCTCCTCGAGGCTGCTACCCCGCGAGGTTTCCACTCAGCTGAGGGGGAGGGCGCTAACCTACTACTTGCTGCCTTTCAGCTTCCGGGAGTACTTGAGGGCGCGCGGCTACAGCATGCCTGCTGTGCTGAGCCAGGGGGAGAAGGCTCTGCTGAGGCACGAGCTCCTCAGGTACATGGACTACGGCGGGTACCCTGAGGTGGTGCTCATGCCGAACCTCGCAGACCGCTTACTGCGCGAGTATGCTGAGGTGGTGTTCTACAAGGACTTCGTCGAGAGGCACGGGGCCAGGGACATCGGCCTCGCCAGGTATGTCTACTACTTCGTGCTCCAGAACTTCTCCCGCGAGCTCAGCGTGAGGAGGGTTGTCGAGTGGGCCCGGTCCCAGGGTCTGCGCTTCGACAGGAACAAGGTCTACGAGTACGTCGCCGGCCTCCAGGACACAATGGCTGTGTTCTTCGTGAGGAGGTACAGCGAGAGGGTGAGCCTCAGGGAGTCCTGGCCTAGGAAGGTCTACGCCTGCGACACCGGCCTGACGAGGCTGTTCAGGAGGGGGGAGGAGGTGGGGAGGCTCATGGAGAACGTGGTCTTCATCGAGCTTCTGAGGAGGACTAACGAGAACCCCCTTTGGGACATCTACTACTACAGGGACCAGCGCCAGAGGGAGGTGGACTTCGTGGTAAAGGAGGGCCCGCGGGTAGCTCAGCTCATCCAAGTGACGTACGCCAGCTCGCCGGACGAGCTGGACCGGAGGGAGCTGGACAGCCTGCTGAGAGCCTCTGAGGCCCTGGGCTGCGGCAGCCTCCTTGTCGTCACGTGGGACCTTGAGGACGAGATCGTGCGTGACGGGAAACGGATCACCTCGGTACCTCTCTGGCGCTGGCTCTTGAAACCCCCAGCGAGCTGAAAGGTTTAAGAGGATGTAGTGCAGCCCGCCTGCGTGCCCTGCGAGGAACTCCTGCGGGAGATATCCGCGGTGCTAGCGAACCTCGACGAGAGGCTTGTCGAGGATCTCGTGGTGAAGGCTCTGGAGGCCGGCTGCCCTCCTCTGGACGTGGTTGAGCGGGGTATGCGGCCCGGCATGGAGGAAGTGGGCAGGAGGTTTGAGAGGGGTGAGTACTTCCTCCCCGAGCTGATAACTGCTGCGGACATCTTCCAGGGGGTGCTCAGCAAGCACGTGCTACCGCTCCTGCCGCGTGAGAGCAAAGCTCTGGGGAGGGTGGTGATCGGCACGGTCAGGGGCGATATCCACGACATTGGGAAGAACCTCGTGGCGGCCATGCTGCGGGCCAGCGGCTTCGAGGTCATCGACCTGGGGGTGGACGTACCCCCTGAGAGGTTCGTCGAGGCAGTCAAGGAGTTCAGGCCGGACATCGTCGGGATGAGCGCTCTGCTAACGACGACCATGCTCGAGATGCGCAACGTGATCGACGCGCTGCGGGCGGCGGGGCTCAGGGACGAGGTGAAAGTCATCGTGGGCGGGGCGCCTGTCACCGAGGATTACGCGAGGGAGATAGGTGCTGACGCTTACGCGAGAGACGCGGTTGAAGCCGTGAGAAAGTGCGCCGAGCTTTTGAGGAGAGCTTGAATGGGCTGGAAAGCTAAGTGTTAAAAATACAGTTAACCTTACGAGATTTAAGCACGCCGAAGAGGTGGGTGTCGAGTGATGTCGGGCGCAGCTCGTTTCTCTAAGCAGTTCCAAGCTGTGTGCAAGAAGTGTGGGGAGAAGACTGTAATCTCCTTGGATAGTGAGGGGCTGCACGCATTCATTTGCCCTTACTGCGGGCAGTCGCATCTCCTCATCGTTGACGCAAACCTTGGGGTTCGGGACTTCCGCTCTGTAAGCACAGTGCCCGTGCGGAGAGTTTTTGACATGGCTAAGATAAGGATTAAGGACGAGAACTTAGTGCCAGCGCACCTAAAACCCTACGTCGACGCGCTCAAAAGGGGTATCATCGTGCCTGAGGTAGACGCTCTACTAAGAATATTAGAGGAGCTCGACCTGCTCGAGGTCGAGGGTTAGCTATGTCGTTCAGCTCCTACCTGCTCAGGAGGTTTGTCAGAAACCCCGGCGAAGCCCTACGCATAAAGAGAGCTAGCGAGGAGCTCAGTGATTACGTCGCCTGGAAGCTCTACACGCAGCTTCAGGAATCCGGGCTCTTGAGAGTCTTCGAGGAGAAACCCTGGTGGGGCTTCAGGGACAGGGATCTAGCCCGGCTTGTGCAGGACATCCTAGTAGAGGATGGCTTAGCCAAGAGGCTCGGTGACACGATCCGCGCTGTGAAAGCCCCCAGGAGACCGGAGATAACAACAAAGGAAGCGGCAGACATGCTGGCGGTTCTGGATAAAGCTCTCCAGATTCTGCCCGAGGTGATTGAGAGCGGGGAGAAGCCCGAGTACAGCAAAGTGAAAGCCCTGACTGCGAAGCTCGTGGGCAGCTTCGGCGTGAGGCTGGAGTTCGAGGCCGCCGTAGAGGTGTCTGGGCTCGATAAGCTTCCAGAGGGTGCTGTTGTTTTGGACGTGTTTCCGCGGGTAGGCACATCNACCACAACCCCTGCTCGAGCAAACCAGGGCGAACATCCTGGTAGCTGAGCCCTACCCCGAGAACCTCGAGATCCTCGAGAGCATAGTGAGGCTACAAAGAGTAGAGGACCGTGTGAGGCTGATGCTCGTCTCCCCGCTGGAGAGCTTGAAAATGCAGGAGAGAGTAGATGCAGTTTTCATGGGGGAGGTTCTCCACTGGACTCCTAGCTCACAGCTAGTCCTAAAGGCTGCGAGGAATCAATTGAAGCAGGGAGGCTTCTTGGTTTTAGCACAGACACTGTACTCGTCGCTCGGCATGAAGATGGGGTTAATCGGCTACCTCCTGGGGGCGCTGAGGCCCCCTCCTACTAGCAGCGAGCTGCGGTCCATGCTTAAGGTTGCCGGCTACAGAGTGGAGAAGTGGCTTGAGTCGATGGGCGTTGCGCTGGTGAGAGCAAGCCCAATAGTAACATTCGTCTAGTGCGGCTAGATTGGGCGCAGCACGAAAAGGACTGCGTAAGCAAGTAAGGTCGCTGCCGAGGCGAGCGCCAGGGCTCGGTCCGTTCTTCCCATGCGCAGTCTCCTGTACCACGTGTGACATTGCCTCTCACCGAAGCCCCGGAGCTCCATGGCGTCCGCGATGTCGTATATCGAGAGAGTTGCCGAAATCGTCACAGGCACCACCAGCGGAGCGAGCGACAGGATTCTGGCAAAGATATTCCTGCCCCCCCTCGGCCTATAGCCACGCGCCATCTGCGCCTCGAGAGTCTTCCTCATCTCACCCATGAACTCTGGGAGGTACCTAAGGCCCAGCTGTATCACGTAGGCTGCCTTGTAGCTAATGCCCATCTGGCCGAGTGCTGGAGCATAGAGGTTGTAGGGGGTGGTGTACACGAGAGTTATTGTTGCCGCAGCGATTGTCAAAAGCTTCACTACGGGTGTGACTACCCTCAGGAGGAGCCCCGGCTCGAGAGCTTGCTCGATGCTCAGCTGCCCGCGCTGCGGGTGGAAGAGCACGGCCACGAAGAGGTAGTTGAGCAGGGAGAGGAAGAGGATTATGAGCAGCACAAACTTCCACGTGGCCCTCACACTCTTCCAGGGAAGTCTGGCCGCGGCGTAGAAGGCTAGGGATGCGGTGAGCAGGGGTAGGACCAGGGCCAGGTGATAGGCTATGGAGGTGCAGACGATTATCGAGAGGACGAAAAAGAACTTGGTTCTGGGGTCCAGCTTGTGTACTACGCTTGTTCCCTCCACGTACCTGATGAGGTGCTCGGTCATCTAAGCTCTCCTAGCCCTGCCTCTCACTGCAGCAGCGTAGGCCGAGACCAGGATGGGTGTGAGGATCGCCCCATTAATAGCGTCCGTCACAGCAGCAGGCAGGAATAGTGCGTAGATAGCCTCCTCAAGCGTAGAGATCCCGTATCCGAAAATGTAGTCCGTGAAAGCTGCAAAGCCCATCCCAATTATCGAGGCGATAACAGCCAGGACGGCACAGGCTATGTAGCCCGTCCTGGAGAACCTTTTCTCCTCCGAGAGGAAGTACACAGCCAGGCCTGGAATCAGACCTAGGAGACCGTTGCCCACGTCCCAGTTCCACCAGAAGCCACCCCAGCTGATAGCATCGCTGATCACGTTGCCCAGAAACCCTGAGACGAAGCCNACGAAAGGCCCGAAGACGAAGCCGAAGAACATGGGGATGGCAACACTGGGTCTAAGCGCTACCAGCTGTGTGCCCGGTATCTGNAAGATGTTGAAGAACACGTTAAATGCCGCGTAAAGGGCTGTTCCAACGCCCATGGCCACGAGGCTCGTGGTGGTTAAAGCAGTTTTCCTNGGCTTGGGCTGCGACATAGCGCGTTAACCCTAACCGCCGATAATTAATGTTTAGCGGTTGTTCTCACACGTTAGTTCGCGTAGCTTGAGAACCTCCAGCCCGTCCGTAAGCTCCCTGCCTACCCTTACTAGGCTGGTCTCCCTTATCTTCCCGCGCCTTAGCACCTCGGGGTCTGCAAGAATTCTGCGCGTCGGTCCGTCGGCAATAATCCTGCCGTTCGAGAGAACCACTGTTCTGTCCGTGTACTCGATCGCTAAATCTGTGTCGTGAGTTATCAGCACCAGCGTCCTGACAACCCCCTTCAGGAAGAGCTCGTCTACGAACTCCATGAACGAAGTGTAGCTCTCGTAGTCCTGCCCAGCTGTTGGCTCGTCGAGAATCAGCACCNTGGGCTTCATCGCGAGAATCGCAGCGACGCAAATCCTCTTCTTCTCCCCGTGGCTGGAGGCAAAGGGGGAGAGCTCGAGCAGATGCTTCACGCGGCACGTTGTAGCGGCTTCTTCAACCCTCGCGGGCAGTTCATCCCTGGGAACCCCTATGTTCAGCGGCCCGAAGGAGATCTCCTCCCTGACTGTTCTGGCAAAGAGCATGGTGAAAGGGTCCTGGAAGACCAAGCCCACGACAGGAGCTAGCTCGTAAACCTCCTTGCTCCTGGTTGACATGCCGTACACGAGCACTTCCCCCCTAGTTGGCTTGAGAATCCCCAGCATCAGCTTCGCCATCGTGCTCTTGCCGGCGCCGTTATTGCCGAGAAGAGCTACCCTCTCCCCCTCTCTTATCACGAGGTTCACGCCTATGAGCGCGGGCTTCCCATCATAGCTGAACCAGACATCCCTGAACTCCACAGCTACCTCGCCTGCTAACGCCGGTGCACGCTTCTCGGGGGTGACGGCCCGCAGCTTACCGCTCTTAAACAGCACCTCCGCAGGCAGCTTGAGCTTCCCCGCGAACTTCGCGAGCGCACGGAAGTCGCGAGTGTCCTCGACCACCTCGCCTTGCTCCATGACGATCACCCTGTCAACCCCGGCCTCAAGAACCTCCTCGACTCTGTGCTCGGCGATCACGAGCGTTCTACCCTCCCTCTTCAGCTCCCTGATAAGCTGCTGGAGCAGGCTCACACCCTCGCTGTCGAGGTTCGCCAGGGGTTCATCCATCAGGATCACAGGGGGGTCCATCGCTAGTATGCCCGCGATGGCCACTCTCTGCTTCTCCCCGCCGCTGAGCTCGTTCACGTCTCTGTCCCTAAGGTGCAAAACCCCCATGCGGGCTAGCGCCTGGTCTACTCTCTGTCTCACCGTCTCCAGGTCTAGGCACTGGTTGCAGAGGCCGAATGCTACATCGTCGGAAACCACTGGTAGGACAAGCTGCTTCCCAACCTCCTGCAGGACTGTCCCCACAACCTGGGAGAGCTGCGATAGCCTCGCGTCAGCAACTCTCAACCCCTTGACGTACACCTCCCCCGAGTACTCGCCTGCGTACCTGTGGGGTATCAGCCCATTGATGCACTTCAGCAGCGTAGACTTCCCGCTTCCGCTCCTGCCCGCCAGCAGCACAGCCTCACCTTCCTCTATGCGCAGGTTGATGCCTCTAAGCGCGGGCTCGCTCCTTCCAGCATATCTGAAGTAGAGGTTCCTGATCTCGATCGCTGCCAAGGAACGAGCCACCGAGGCAGACGTCCTCGAGGCTCCCCAGATAAACCCAACGCCCACGCGCAGAGGGCTAACGGATATATTCAGAGGGCGCCTCACCCCTCCTGTGCCGTCGAAGGTGGCTTCGCTCGCGCTGCCGATAACCGTGGGGGTGCTGGCGGACTCCGTGCTCAGCCTGATCAGCCTCCTGGTTGTCTCGAGGCTCTCCACGGAGGCCGTGGCCGCTGTGGGCCTGTCCTCCTACCTCTTCTTCCTGGTCAACGCGTCCCTGACAGTCTTCGCGAGCGGGCTCAGCGTGGTTGTCTCGCAGGCGCTCGGCGCAGGCCATGAGAAGCTGGCAGCGAGAGCTGTGGGGGAGACGCTTGGTGCGGCGCTTCTCTTCTCGGTGGTGCTCGCGGCATCCTCGCCGCTGTGGCTCAGGGAGTACCTCTTCCTGACCTCGCAGGGCAACGAGGCGGTGGTTTCCGAGGGTTACCGCTACGCGCTAGCGAGGATTCTATCCCTGCCTGCTCTCTCCACCGGGGTCGCTCTCTCCTCCCTCTACAGGAGCGCTGAGCGGCCCTGGCCCACAGCCGCCAGCTCGGTGCTCAGCATGCTTGTGGGTGCCGCCCTGATCCCCGCGCTCGCCCTGCAGCCTCTCGGCCTGGGCGTGGTGGGTGCCGGGTTGGCGGCCTCGATTGCGAGCTACGCCGGCCTCATCGCCTACGCTCTGTGGAGGCCCCCGCTGGCGGTCAGCGTGTTGCCGCCCAGGGGCGTCGCTCTTAAAGTGCTCGCAGTGGGCCTACCGGTGGCAGCGGAGAGGCTCGTAGCCAGCCTAGCCCACAACGTGTACATCAACGCGGTCGCCCGCGGGGGCACGGAGGCGCTTGCTGCGCATAACATAGGCTTGACTGTCGAGAGCCTGGTCATACAGCCGAGCTTCGCGCTCAGCATGGCTGCGCTGGTCGAGGCTGGNAGGAGCGTGGGAGCTGAGAATACTCGCGAAGCCTCCGCTGTGCTGCGGGAGAGCGTTGTAGCGGGGGCCACCTGGATGACCCTCGCGGCACTGGTGCTGGCAGCTCTCTCGCCGAGGGTGGGGTACCTCTTCACCGCTGACAGTAGAGTGGCCGAGCTGACCGCGACCTACCTGCTACTTGCCGCAGCGAGCGAGCCCGGTCTCGGCGTGAGCGCAGCTCTCTTCGGGGCGATAAGGGGGATGGGTAGCGTGTGGCTCCCGCTGGTTATCAGCAGCTCCACAGTAGTCTTCCTCAGGGCTCTGCCAGCGCAGCTCCTCTCGATGAGCTACGGCGCGGTGGGGGCCTGGGCGACCCAGATCNCGGACATGTATGGCAGAGCGCTCCTCGCGCTTCTAGCCTGGAGGCTCCTGGGGGCGCACAGGCTCTCCAGGAAGCTTGTCTGAAACTGCGCCCGTGAGGTCAACTCGCTTCTTCCCAAGGCTTTTATCCTACTGTGCAGATGCTGGGGGAAAGTTTATGATTGTGATTATGATGATTGTNATCATGATGATCACAATCATAGATAGAGNGCGGGAGCTCGCATTCCTCGAGGACAGGTATCGATCCGGGAGTGCCGAGCTCATCGTGGTGTACGGGCGTAGGAGAGTTGGCAAGACTTTCCTGTTGAGGAAGTTTCTCGCGGGGAAGAGGGGTGTGTACTTCTACGTCTCGAAGCTGGGCAATATCCTCCAGGAGCTGTCGGAGGCGATCGGCGAGCAGCTGGGCGTGCACCCTCCGCTGCTGCGCAGCTATAGGGATTTCTTCGAGTTCATAGCGAGGGANGGTAGGAACGAGAGGATAGTGGTTGTGATCGACGAGTTCCAGCGCCTGGCGGAGCACGACCCCTCCTTCTTAATGGAGCTGCAGGCGTCTTGGGACTCCCTCCTCAGCGGCACTAAGGTCTTCCTAGTGCTCAGTGGCTCTTCCATCGGCGTAGTCGAGCGGGCGGCTCTTTCCTCCTCTTCCCCCATATTTGGCAGGCGCACGGGGCAGCTCAAAGTGAAGCCCTTCACGTTCGCGTGCGTCAAGGAGTTCTTCCGGGAGTGGTTATGCGAGGACAGGATCAGAGCCTATGCAGTTTTCGGCGGTATCCCAGCTTACCTGTCGCTGCTTAACACTTCCAGGAGCCTGCTCGAGAACATCAATAGCCTGATCCTGGAGCCATGGGGCCCCCTGCACGAGGAGCCTTACTTCCTCCTGGCCGCGGAGACCAGGGAGCCCCTGAGGTACATGACGATACTGGAGGCTATGGCATCGGGCGCCACAACACTCGGGGAGATAGCCTCGAGGAGCGGGCTGTCGNCGAGCGAGCTGCCCAGGTACCTGAGGACCCTCGAGGCCCTCCTGGACGTAGTGGAGAGGAGCTACCCGCTCCTGGAGGAGGGGAGGCGTGGGCGGGCTAGGTACCGCGTGAAGGACAACTTCCTCCGCTTCTGGTTCAGGTTCGTGAGGCCCAACCTGCACCTGCTGGAGCTCGGCGAGGTCGACCGCGTGGCTGCAAGGGTTGCTGAGCAGCTCGACGAGTATGTCTCCGCGGTCTTCGAGGAGGTCGCGCTTGAGCACTTCTCCCGCTCAGTGCCTGCGCTGAGAGTCGGGCGCTGGTGGCGGGGAGGGGTGGAGATCGACGGTGTGGCGGTCGACGAGAAGAACAAGGTTGCCTACTTCATGGAGGCAAAGTGGTCAAAGCACCCACTGGACAGGTCTGTGCTGCGGGAGCTGGAGAGGAAGGCCGAGGAGTTTGAGTGGGAGAGGGGGAGGCGCAGGGAGGTCTACTACCTCTACTCCAGGAGCGGCTTCACGTTCGAAGCTGAGGAGGGCGTGAAGCTGGTCAGCNTAGAGGAGCTATGCTCACAGCCCTGCACGTAGAGAAAGAGGAGGCTACTGCTACCGGGAGACGAGCCAGGGGTGCGTGTGCTCGATCGGCAGGAAGCGCGGGTTGTAGTTCTCGCGGGGCACGAGCTCGCGAGCCCCCTGGGGGCACCGGTACACGCAGAGGCCACAGCCCATGCACTTGCCCGCATCCACCGAGGACTTGCCGTCCAGGCTTGTGACAGCCCCGAAGGGGCAGATCTTCGCGCAGACTCCGCAGTTGTCCACTCCCCGGCAAAGGTCTTCCTTGACTCGCGCCACGAGAGGTCCCGGGTACACACCCTCCTTCGTCAGTATGTAGCTCCGCGTGGGTATGCAGTAGCGCGCGTCGCAGTTGCAGATGACGAAGGCCCAGCTCTTCGCCTTGAAGCACGCGAAAACCTCGTGCACCAGGTTGTGCTCCCTGAACTCCTTGAGCAGCCTCTTGGCCTCCTCCTTCGTGATGAACCTGTACTCCTCGGGGTGAGCTAGCTTGTACGCTCTGGCGCCGTACATGATCACCATGTCGGTGTAGTAGGGCTCGACCCTCGCGCCTATACCCTTCTTGCAGACACAAGGCCCTATCGCGATGTGTGAGTCCTCCGGTATCTCGTCGATCAGCCTCAGGGCAGCCTCGTGGTCGACCACGACACCGTGGGGGAGGAACCAGAGCGCCTTGCCTATAGCCGTCAGGATCGCGCGGCCCACCCTGGTCCCGCTGAGGAACCTGTTCTTCAGCAGCTTGTCGATCAGCCAGACAACACCCGGCTCGATCTTTGCGTAGAACGCGTGAAGCCACACCTGGAGGCGTGACTCCTCGCCGTAGCCGTGGTCTTTGAATATGTGGAGCGCTGCCAGAACAGGAGCCGTGACGAGGACAAGTACAGCTGCTTGCATAGCGGGGGTTCGTCCCTCGTCTCANAGAAATATTTCTTTCGTCGAATCCACCGCGAGGAGCTTACGAAAGAAAACAGATTAAACTGCCGGCATGCCGCGGAGACTCGGCAGAGGATGATCTCAGCAGACATCGCTGTGCTGGGGTGCGGCTGGGCGGGGCTCGCAGCAACCCTGGGAATCCTCGAGAGGGCGCCCGGCGCCACTGTGGTCTGCCTCGACGCCAGCGAGGAGCCCGGGGGGCTGCTCAGGAGCGAGCGGCTCTGCGACCACACCTTCGACGTGGGGGGCAGCCACATCATCTTCTCACGCGACAGGGAGCTGCTCTCCGAGATCCTAAGCCTGCTGGGGGGCGGCGTGGTGGAGCACGAGAGACAAGCCTTCATACTGCTCGGCAGCACCAGGGTCCCCTACCCACTGGAGAACGGCCTCTACGCACTGCCACCCCAGCTGAGGGCCGAGATGCTAGTGGGCTTCGTCGAAGCCCTGCTCGAGAGGGCTGCCGACGCCAGGGAGCCGGAGAGCTTCGGCGAGTGGGCCCGGATGTTCTTCGGTAGAACCATGGCGGAGAGCTACCTCCTCCCCTACAACCGGAANATCTGGAAGGTAGACCCCGACGAGATGGCTGCAGACTGGGTGCACACACCGGGCAGGCTCCCGGTGCCCGACTGGAGGGATGTCGTGAGGAGCGGTGCCGGCGTGGAGACGAGGGGGTACCTGGAGCAAGCCCGTTTCTACTACCCAGCCTCCGGGGGCATCCAGAAGCTCTTCGACGCAGCGCTCGAGCTGGCAAAGAGCAGGGGCGCCCACCTGCTCTGGGGGCACCGCGTCACTAGCGTGAGGCACAGCGGGGGTAAGTGGGTCGTGAACGGCCTGGTGGAGGCGAGGAGGATCCTCTCGACGATACCGCTCCCCGAGCTCGCCCTAGCCCTCGAAGCCCCTGAGCACGTGCTGAGAGCAGCCGGGAGGCTGAGGTACAACCGGGTGGCTGTTGTCGGCTTCGCGCTCGGCAGGGAAGCCCCCCGCGAGCACTGGGTCTACGTGCCCGACGAGAGCGTGGTCTTCCACAGGTACGCTTGGATCTCTAACTACAGCCCGGCCAACGCCCCCAAGGGCTCATCCACCCTCCAGGTTGAGGTCACGCTCAAGCCGCGCGACCCCGTCGACGAGGAGAAGCTGCTGGGCGAGGTGGTGGAGGGGCTGGAGAGGCTGGGCGTAGCCAGCTACGACCACGTGAAGCTCGCCAAGGTGTGGGTCCACGAGTACGGCTACCCTGTCTACGTGAAGGGGCACAACGAGGCGAGGGAGGAGGTGATGGCTTACCTCAGGGAGCTGGGGGTGGTGAGCGTGGGGCGGTGGGGCTCCTGGCACTACTGGAACATGGACAGAGTCTACAAGGAGGCAAAAGCAGCGGCAGCAAGCCTGCTGGCCAGGTAGCCCGCGCGCTCACGTGGGGGTGATCGGGGCGCCGACCTGCGCGTAGAGCTTGCGGAGCACCTCCTGGAGCGGGAAGCTCTCCTGCGCTCTAACCCAGGCTTCCTCGACGTAGAAGCGCGCTGCCAGCTTGACCGCCTCCGCATCTATCTCCACCACTTCCTCGTCTCTCTGGAAGTACGAGGNNAGGCTGAGCGCGGCCGCGAGCTGCAGAGCTCTGCGCTCCAGCCTCATCGAGAAGGGTAGCACGCTCGAGGGCGGCAGGTGCTCGAATATAAGCTCCCTGGCCTTCTCGATCGCCTCGATGTGCCTCTCCTTCAGCAGCACCTTCTTGGGCTTGAACTGCCTGGCGAGCGGGTGCCTGGTCTGAATCGCGTAGACGAGGGTGACATGGTCCCGGATGAGAGGCGCCTTCTCTAGCATCTTCCTCGTGGTTATGCCGAGCATGAGCCTCTTCTGGCTCTCTGCGAGCTCCCTGTACTTCTCCTTCGTCAGCCTGTGCAGCCTGCAAAGCATGCGGTCCTCGATCGCGTTGAAGTTGGGGTCGTTCACCGTGACCTCGTAGCCGCGCTCGTACACGCGGGTGTTGTAGTTCACGCTGAAGAAGGAGTCGAACTTGTACGGTCCAACCTTGTACACCTTCGTCTCGTAGGAGATCACACCCCCCTCCATCGCGAGCTTGAGCGGCTCCACCATCCCGCGGTACTTGAACCAGTCGTTGAACTCCGTCACGATGAAGTTGAACCGCCTGCCCGTGTACGCCTCTCCTATCGCGATGAACATGGCCGGGGTCATGCCGCCGCAGTACCGGTTGATCCCGGGTATGCCGTGGGGCAGCACGCCCAGCTTCTCGTTCCCGAGGATGAAGTCCTTGGTCGCGAAGGTCTTACCCGTCCCCGGCTCTCCGAAGAGAGCAAGGTTGAAGCCCGTGGACAGCGCGCGGTGCCCGTACTCGGTCACCACCTCCGTGTCNGAGAGCGAGTACTGCTGCGAGAGAGTGAGCAGCTCGTCGAAGAAGATTACCGGGCCGAACAGGTCGACCAGGTAATCGACCAGCGCAGCTGGGGAGAACTCCTCCCCGAACTCCAGCACGCTGTCGAGCCTCTCCTCCAGGAGGCTCCTCAGGTACTGCCTGAGCTCCTCCTCCCTCCTCAGCACCTCCGCGTACTCCTCCTCAGCCTGCCTGGTACTGAACCTGGGAGCACCCTGGGGGTAGTACTCCGCGAGAGCCTCCTCCACCGCGGGCCGTATCTCCTCGGGTATCGTCCACCTCCTCTCACCCTGGTCTCCAGCCTCCCAAACGAGCTCCCAGCGGTCCCTGAGCTCCGCCAGCAGCCTCGAGGGGTAGACTCGCTCGCCCACAATCTCAGTCGCCCTCGCCGCTATGTAGCTGAACGAGGCCTCCCCAGCCTCCAAGAGGCTCTTGAGAACCGCGTAGGCCTTCTTCCCGTGCTGCTCCAGCGCACTGCGCACAGCCTCCTTCACTCTATCCCAGGAGCTCTCTAGCCTTAGCTCGCCCCCCTCCACCGTGTAGTACCTACCCCTGAAGCTCATGTAGCNCCTGTAGGGGGACACCCGGATGAGCTGCACGAGCTGCTCGTCCGTCACCATGCGGGCGAGCTCCTCCAGCGTCCTCGGCTCCTCGTAGTACTTCAGCCGCAGCACCCCCTTGTACACCTTCGCCTTGACCTCGTTGGGCAGGGGCTGCTCCAGCTGGGGGAGGAACCTCCTCAGCAGCAGCACCCTCTCGCGCAGCTTACCCTCCTCGACCGCCATCACCACTCAAAGGTTGGAAAACGCNAACCCCGCTTATCAGCGTTACTCTCGTCATGCTGGCCCGAAAGGCGCTAATACTCAGGGGCGGGTCTGGGACCCGTGAGCACACCGCTAGTTTCCGCGGAGGAGGTAGCGGAGGAGCTCGCCTCCAGCTTCGCGAGGAAAAGGGGCGTGGTGGGGGTCGTCTACCTAGGGGCGCTCGCCAGAGGGTACTTCGACGAGCACTCCGACATCGACATCGTCGTGTACAAGAGGAGGGGGGTGAGGCTCGGCTGGCCGCGCGAGAAGGAGTACACGTACAAAGGCTTCACGGTGGACTTGGAGGTCAGGGACTACGAGAAGGAACTTAGGAGACCCTGGACCCCCGAGGAGCGCTGGGTGTTCCTCAACGCCAGGATCCGCTACGACCCAGAGGGCCTGGTGAGGAAGCTCTTCGAGCTGAAAGCCCGCCTCACCGAGCGCGAGAGGATCCGGCTTCTCGAAGACGAGCTGAGACGGGCAGAGTGGAGCCTCGGCGATGCACGCGCTTGGCTCCACCGGGGGAGCTTGCTGAGTGCACACTATACGGTCACGGTCGCCCTGAGGCACCTGCTCCGCTCGATAGTACTGCTCAACGGGCTACCCCCACCTCCCGATAAGTGGCTCATCCACGCAGCTATGAGCTCCGAGAAGCAGCCGCCCCAGCTCGAGAAGCTAATGCGGGACGCCCTCGAATGCCAGCGCTTGGACGCGCAGGAGCTGAAGCGCAGGGTCTCGGTAGTAGAGCTCCTGCTGGACTGGGCACGCTCCCAGAGCGCGCGCCGTAGCTGGAGGGAGCGTAAAGCGAGCCGTGGAAGCATAACTGGGGCAGGCGGTGGGGAAGAAAGTCGCAGGACTGTAGAGGAGGAATATTGAGGAAGTTGGAGCTCGGGCTGCGTGCCCTCCAAAGCTGGAGAGCTTCAGCGAGCTCAGCTTATATAACGTAATTCAGGAGAAAATATAAATTTACAAGAGGTTGTAGCCCTTCGTATGAGTAGGCGCTACAAGTGGTTCGTAGTGCTGTTCTTCTTCGCCTTCCTCACAATCCACGAGGCGGACAGGTTCATTATCTCGGCTGTGGCGCCGCAGGTTCAGGACGAGTTTGGAGCGGGCTACTCGGAGCTAGGGCTGGTGTTCTCGCTGACAGTCCTGGTCTCCGCGCTCCTGTACCCTGTGTGGGGTTACCTCTACGACCGGTACTCTAGGAAGCTCCTCGCAGGGCTGGCGGCGCTGATCTGGGGCTTCACCACGATCTTCAACGCTCTCGCCAGGACGTTCCACCAGTTCTTCGCGACCAGGCTGGCGACGGGCATCGACGACGCAGCCCCGCCGGGTATCTACAGCCTCGTGGCCGACTACTTCGAGCCGTACGAGCGCGGCAAGGCGATGGGCCTCATCAACGCCTCTGGACCCCTAGGGGCGATACTGGGTAGTGTGCTCGCGCTGAGCATCGTGGCCGCGGGCATGTCGTGGCGTAACGCCTTCTTCATCACAGGCCCCATAGGGATCGTGGTGGGCATCCTCACCCTCCTCCTAATCAGGGACGTGCCGAGGGGGAGCAGTGAGCCGGAGCTCGAAGGGCTTCTCACGAGCGACATCTACAAGGCGAGGCTCTCGGACCTCCCAAAGCTCCTCAAGAACAGATCGCTCCTCTTCCTCTACCTTCAGGGGTTCTGGGGAGTGTTCCCCTGGAACGCCATCACCTTCTGGTACGTGACGTACATGGTTCGGGAGAGAGGAATGCCTCCCGAGCTCGTCATGGTCGTGATGGTCGTAGCGCTCCTGGCGATGGTTGCCGGGAACATTGTGGCGGGCTTCATCGGCGACTGGCTCTTCAGGAGGACGAAGAGGGGTAGGGCGCTCCTCGGCGCTGTGGTGGTCTTCTTCTCGGCGGTGCTCATATACCTCACCATCAGGTCGCGGACCATGGAAGAGTTCATTGTACTCTCTGCGCTCACAGCCTTCGAGATACCGATGGCGGGTCCCAACGTATCCGCGGCGATAACCGACGTGACCGAGCCCGAGCTCAGGGCGAGCGCCACCGGCTACCTGCGCTTCTTCGAGAACATCGGCAGCGCGGTCTCCCCCTTCCTGACGGGCGTCATCGCCGAGGAGATAGGCCTGGGCGAGGCGATCATGTGGGTGAGCGTCTCCACGTGGATGCTCTGCTTCGTCTTCTTCACAGTCCTCGCGCTGATCATCCCGAGGGATATCGACAGGCTCAGGAGCTTGATGCAGGCTAGAGCCAGGGAGCTGGGGGTGAGGGGGTGACGTTCCCGAAGGGCTTCCTCTGGGGCGTGTCGCTGGCAGGCTTCCAGTTCGAGATGGGAGACCCCGAGGGCAGGGCTATCGACCCCAACACGGACTGGTTCGCCTGGGTGCACGACGAGAAGAACATCAGAAGGGGTGTGGTGAGCGGCGACCTGCCTGAGCACGGGATCGACTACTGGCACCGCTTCCGCGAGGACCACGAGCTNGCGCAGAGCCTCGGGATGAACGCATACAGGCTGAACATCGAGTGGAGCAGGGTCTTCCCCAAGCCCACGTACAGCGTCGAGGTGGGCGTCGAGAGGGAGGAGGACCTCGTGGTCAGCGTGGACATCGACGAGAGCGATCTGGCGAGGCTGGACGAGCTAGCGGACAAGGCTGCTGTGCAGCACTACCGCGAGGTGNTCGAGGACCTCCGGGCGAGGGGCTTCTACGTCATCCTCAACCTCGTNCACTTCACGCTNCCCCTGTGGCTGCACGACCCCATAGCCGCGAGGGACACCAACCTGCGAAAGGGTCCCCTGGGCTACGCGGACCCGCGCTTCCCNGTGGAGTTCGCGAAGTTCGCCGCCTACACTGCCTGGAAGTTCGGCGACCTCGTCGACACGTGGTCCACCTTTAACGAGCCCAGTGTTGTCACGGAGTCAGGCTACCTGGGCCAGGCTAGGTTCCCGCCCGGCATCGTGAACTTCAACGGCTACAAGAGGGCGATGCTGAACATCGCCCAAGCGCACGTGCTAGCCTACAACCTGATCAAGCGCTTCGACAAAGCCAAGGCGTACGCGGAGAGCCCCGAGCCTGCAAGCGTGGGGATTATCCACAACATGGTTCCCTTCCACCCGCTGAGGCCGGAGAGGGAGAAGGACGTCGCCGCGGTCAGAACGGGTGACTACCTCCACAACCGCTGGATCATCCAGGCAGTCCTCGACGGCGTGGTCAATCGGAGCTTCAACTGGAGGAAGGAGGGTGAAGTCGTCGAGAAATACAGGGGGAAGCTAGACTGGCTGGGCGTCAACTACTATTCGCGGAGCGTGGTCGCGGGCAAGACCGGGCTGCTCTCGCTAGCCTCAGGCCTCCCAGCTATACCTGTTCTTGTGGAGAACTATGGCTACCAGTGCAAGCCCCGCTCGACGAGCGCCGCCGGCAGGCCCACCTCGGACTTCGGCTGGGAGATCTACCCCGAGGGCCTCGCGGAGGTGCTTAGCATAGCCGTCGGGGCGCGCAAGCCCGTACTCGTGACCGAGAACGGAATCGCCGACGCCGAGGATAGGCTGCGCCCCCACTACATCGCACTCCACCTCAAGGTCCTCGAGGACTTCCTAGAGGAGAGGAGGGGCTCGGTCACGGGCTACCTGCACTGGGCGCTGACAGACAACTACGAGTGGGCTGACGGCTTCAGGATGAGGTTTGGCCTCTTCCACGTGGATCTCCAGACCAAGAGGAGG
>Ga0065719_101561_pt1 | contig 17682 bp, 19 predicted proteins | sample GBSCel85sediment_FD_59106 | JGI IMG/M metagenome (GOLD analysis project Ga0065719, IMG submission 59106) | Hot spring sediment microbial communities from Great Boiling Spring, Nevada - Cellulolytic enrichment CS 85C v3 (version 3) | ecosystem: Environmental > Aquatic > Thermal springs > Hot... | reverse complement strand
GTACCTGCCGCTGCTGAGCAGGTCGCTGCGCTCGCTGGAGCTGCGCGGTGTTGAGCTCGTGCTGGTCGCGGGCGACGTGGTGGCGAGGGGGGGCTGGAGGGCTTGCGGGAGNGTNGCNGNGCTGCTGGAGCGGGTGCTCCCCGGCGTCCCCGTGGTGGCNGTCTTCGGGAACGAGGACTACGCGGAGGTCAGGGGGAGGATGCGGGAGGCTTGCAGCGGATTCACCTGGCTGGACGACGAGGCTGTTGAGCTCGAGCTGCCCAGCGGCAGGGTCGTGGTTATCGGAACCACGGGCGCGCTGGACAGGCCGACGAGGTGGCAGGAGCGCCACGTGCCTGGCGTNAGGGAGCTGTACAGGGCGAGGCTGGAGAGNGTTGAGCAGCTGTTGAGGTCGCACGCAGGCAGGGGGCTGACGGTCCTCCTCACGCATTACCCGCCCCGCTGCAGGACGCTAGAGGGTGAGAGGGAGGAGTTCTGGCCCGAGATGTCCTCCTCTGGGCTGCGCAGCTTGGTGGAGCGCTACCAGCCTGACGCGGTGGTGCACGGGCACCTCCACATGAGCAAGGTGCACAGGGACTTCATCGGGTCCACGTCTGTCTACAACGTCTCGCTGCCNGCGGTGAGCGGCGCCNCACTGCTNGAGCTGCAGCNGAGAGGCCTGCTGGGCTTCCTCCAATTCTAGCGTAACAACGTTATACTCCAGCATAACATTGTTACCTTGCATCAAAACCCTGTTATACTCGGCTGTATAACGGAGTTCTACTGGAGTATAACATTGTTATGCTTCAGTAAAACNGCGTTATAGCGTCAGCTATCAGGGGTTCCTCTTCACAGCTCCGCCAGCGAGCTTTTCCTCATCNCCACGTGTAAGGGTGAGAAGCAGCGTATATACCTTGCCGCCGCATCGCTGCAAGGCTCTTGTAGCCACTCCTAGAGGCCGTCTGCCCGCGGCTGATGGGGGATGCGCCTCCGCTGGGCTTTCGGCAGCTCATCGGCACGCTTGCTGAGCCTGTCCAGCCACGCGCATGTACACGAGGGGGGAGAACGGCGCCCTCAGTGCGTCAGCAATCGAGTCCGCTTCTTCACGCTTCTCGTGCGAGCTGCTTCATCATCCACGCTCTACACCGCGGAGTGCTTTAAAAGCGTTGGCACGCCGGGGCAGGTGCAGAGTTTAAGAGCGGTGCTGGGCGGTAGCTGCTGTGAGTGTTAGGTTTTCGGTGGAGGCTTTGAAGCTGCTCACGGGGGTTGACCGGAGGGTACTGACTGCTATCGAGAGGGGGGATGATCAACCACGAGTACGTCCCTGTGGAGCTGGTCGCCTCCATCGCGAAGCTGGACTTGGAGCTGGTTGAGAGGAGGCTGAGGAGGCTGAACAAGCTCGGCCTTGTGCAGAGGTCTGTGGGGGGTGCGAGGGGGTACGTGCTGACCAGCCGGGGGTATGACTGCCTCGCTTTCTACGTGCTGGCGCGGAGGGGTGTTCTCGAGGCGCTCAGCCAGAGCCCTGTGGGGGAGGGGAAGGAGTCCCGAGGTGTACCGTGGGCGTCACGCCCGGCGGGAGGCTGGTGGCGGTCAAGGTGCACAGGGTGGGCAGAACGAGCTTCCGGGGCACGAGGAGGGTGAGGGTGTACGTCGCGGACAAGAGGCACACGTCGTGGCTCTACCAGTCGAGGCTTGCCGCGAGGAGCGAGTTCGAGGCGCTCAACATCCTCTGGAAGGCCGGGGTCGCCGTCCCGGAGCCGCTGGACTGGAACCGCCACGTGGTGGTGACCGGCTACGTGGAGGGGGTTGAGCTGTCGGAGGTTCCGGAGCTCGAGGACCCCAAGGGGGTGCTGGACCGGGTGCTCGTGGAGGTCGAGAAGGCCTTCAAGGCGGGGGTGGTGCACGGGGATCTGAGCGAGTACAACGTGCTCGTCACCGAGGGGGAGGGGGTGGTGCTCATCGACTGGCCGCAGTGGTTCTCCTCGACGCACCCCCAGGCCGAGCTGTACCTCAGGAGGGATGTAGAGAACGTTGCCTCGTTCTTCAGGCGGAAGTACGGCGTGGAGGTGGACCCCGAGGCCCTGGCGGAAGAGTTTTTAAGGAGGGTGAGGGGGTGACGCTGGGAAGGGCTCCGGTGGTATTCAGAAGAGTTCTAGGGCTCGACATACTGCCCGGGTCCTCCGCCGAGGCTGGTGAGCCTCTCTACGCCTGCGCGGTGGTCTCTGAAGGCAGGGTTGTGGAGCGCTTGGAGGTGGTGCGCTGGAGCGAGGTCGCCTCCCTGGCTGCGAGGTACGGTGTCGACGCTGTAGCGCTAGACAACGTACGCGAGCTCGGCGGCGAGAGCGAGATCGCGGCGCTGATGCGAAGCCTGCCAGCCGGTGTGAAGCTGGTGGAGGTCACCAGGGTGGCGGGGGAGCAGCTGAGCGTGGAGGCTCTCTGCGCGATCACTGGCATATGCGGAGGGAAGCCCTCGCCCCTGGAAACCGCGGAGCTCGCGGCGATCCTCGCGTACCAGGGGGTGGGCTCCGAGGTCCTGGTGTTCGAGGAGGAGACATTGATCAGGGTGGGGAGGGGTAGGGTGCCCGGCCAGGGCGGCATGAGCCGGGAGCGGTATAAGAGGGGTATCGAGCTCCTAGTGAGGAGGAAGGTGTCCGAGATCAGGGAGGCCCTCGAGAAGGCTAGGCTCGACTACGACCTCTTCTTGAGGAAGTCGGGGGAGGGGTACGCGGGGGCCACCTTCGTCGTCTACGCCCCTAGGGAAGCTCTCGCAGGCCTTGTGCACCAGGAGAGAGGGCACGACCTCTTCGTGGAGATAGAGCCTGTGAGGAGGGAGAAGCTGGAGTACAGGGCTCTCGGTACTAGGGCGAGGGAGCCTGCGAGGCCCGCGCGGAGCCTCGTGGTGGGGGTGGACCCGGGAATGACCACAGGAGTGGCGGCTCTCAACCTCAGAGGGGAGGTGGTAGCCCTCTTCTCTAGGAGGCTGCTGGGCAGGGGGCAGCTCACGAGGATCCTCTATGACCTCGGCTACCCGGCTGTCATCGCCACCGACGTCGAGCCACCGCCCTCCTACGTGAGGAAGCTCGCCGCCTCCCTGGGTGCGGTGCTCTTCGTCCCGCCGAGACCTCTCTCCGTCGAGGAGAAGCGCCGCCTGGCGGAGGAGGCTCTGAGCGGCTCCGGCTACAGGGTTAGAGATAGCCACCAGCGCGACGCCCTGGCTGCTGCGTACAAGGCGTACCTCTCGTTCAGGGAAAAGCTGGAAGAGGTAGAGCGCGAGGCGGAGAGGAGGGGGCTCCCCATCCCCCTGGAGGAGGCGAAGCTGCTGGTCATACGGGGGGAGCCCGTGGCCAGCGCGGTGGTCAAGGTTGCGCGGAGGCACTTCGGCATCGAGCCGAGAGCTGCCCAGCAGCCGCCGCCCGCCGAGCATGAGGAGAGACCAAGTGCTTCCCTCGTGCCCATCGTGGAGCGGTTGCTATCGGAGAACTACGCCCTGCGCAGGGAGCGTGAGGGAGCTCAGGGAGGAACTCGAGGAGAAGGTGTCAGCGCTGCACAGACTGCTCAGGGTCCGCGGCTCGGCGCCGAGCGGTGAGGTCGTCAAGCTCGAGGCTAAGCTGGAGAGTGCTAGCCGCGAGCTGGAGCGTGTCAAGAGAGAGTACGAGGAGCTTCAGAGGGAGTTTTCCCGCGCCGTCAACGAGCTCACAGGGCTTGTCACGGGCAGGAGGTGCGCGGCCCTGAAACTCTCGTCCGCGCTCAGGCTGCTCGACCAGGGGCTCCTCAGACCCAGCACCCTCACAGACCCCCTGGTCTACGTGGATAAGGATCTGCCGCTGGATCTGCTGCGGGACACGCTGCTGAAGCTAAAGGATCCTGCAAGGCCCATGGTTGTCCTGGTGAGGGATAGGGCAGATAGCCTCTCCCAGGTTTTGCCGCTGGGCGTTGTCCCAGTGCCCCTCAGCGGGCTCCGCTCTGCGGCCGAGTGGTGGGACTTCCTCTTCCTGGACAGGGAGGAGCTCGAGGACGTCCTGAGGAANGCCTGCCCTGCTGGCGAGGCCGAGAGAGTAAAGAAGGCCTTCGAGGAGTACAGGCGCCGCAGGGCTGCTGAGCTCTTCAGAAGAGCATGACCTCGCCTCTCAGTATCCTCTCCCAGAGCGTGTTGATCTTGTCAAGGTGGTCCACGAGCACCTCCTCGGCCTTGTGNCGCACACGTGCTATGACGTCCTCGGGGGCGTTGAGGCCTATGTACGCCAGGAGCGGCTCGTTGATCGGTCTGCCTATCTGGCTTATGATCTTCACGTAGGCTTCCTCGATCCTATCGAGCTGCACTATATCGCGAGCAGCATTGAAGGCAACCACGTTGTAGAGCTTGCCGACGTGGCTTATTGGGTTCTTCCCGGCCGTAGCCTCCATCGACATGGGCCTGAAGGGCGTGATTAGGCCGTTAGCCCTGTTACCCCTGCCGGTGGCGCCGTCGTCCCCGTGCTCAGCAGAGGTACCGGTGACCAACCAGGTACACTCCTCCCTTGTCACCCCTGGAAGGTTCATCCCCCGTGTTCACGTACACTTCAACCCTGGCGTCCGTGATCTCCTGCGACTTCTCCAGAACCAGCTTCCTTACGCTCTCTTTGACTTCAAGGTACTCGGCTGTGTTCCTCACGTGCCTGGAGACTATCGCTGCCGCTATGGTTAGCCTGATTATGTCGCCCCTCCTGACGCCCATCACCTTGATGTCCTCCCCAATCGCAGGGTAGTCCTGCTTCACCCTCTCCGANTTNAGCAGCCTCTCNGTCTCGAGGACTAATCTCTCGGTGGTGGAGAGAGGCGCATACCCGATGCCCATCGACGTGTCGTTCGCACCGGGGTATGTACCCCCTCTCGAGAAGATATCGACCAGGTCTACGGAGCCCTTCCCAATCCTGTAGTCTATCATCACGTGCTCATCGGGGTTTAGGTAGCGGAAATTAGAGGACAGCCATCTCCTCGCAGCCCTCAGGATCAGAGGACCGATGGGCACGCTTACCCTGCTGCCATCGCTCTCGATAATCTCCGTCGTAGCCCTGCCGGAGATCAAGATGTAGATGGGCTGCAGGACCTCACCTCCTCCAAACCTCGGGGCAGACTGCCCTCCGACGACTAGCACCTTGTCCAGGTTGTGGTGCAGTATGCGGCCGAACTTCTCGAGGTAGTAGCGGCACAGCTCCTGGCTAGCAGCCTCGGCTATCGCGTCGGCGATGTAGTCCGGGTGCCCTAACCCCTTCCTCTCTACTATCTCCACGGGGTACTTCTCCGGGGATGGATACCCCACTTTCTCTACTACTATCTCCCTGGGCATCGGGACAACAGCGCACAGACCTGAACTTTTATTATTTACCGCCAATTACCGAGAGTAATTGAGCGGGGTCTACTCTACCTCCTGCTCCTGGCTCTGCTTGGCTTGAGGAACTTCTTGCTGCTCGAAGAATGTGACCTTGTTGAGGTCAAGAGAGATGTAGAGGAGGTTGCTACCCCTGATGAAAACAGTTCCTATGTTGGCTAGCACCTTGTTCGTCTCGGTGATTTCCTTCGCTTCCTCCAGGATGAGGTTCATGGAGTAGTCTAGTAACTTGAGCCTGCCAATGTACTCGGATCCATCTTTCAGCTTCACCAGGATGTTTCTGCCATTAGCCCTGCGGATGTAGTCGAGAGGGGATATGCGTGGAGCTATGCCTGACCTTGAGGCCGACGTAGTCACAAGCTAGCGACCCGCCCCGCGGTTTATATGCTTTAGCCGCGCTGCGCGCCGAAACGGTTATCGGGATAGCAGCGATTGCCCCAGAGTGATGGGCGAGAAGGCTCTCCGGTGCGCTGTGTGCGGCAGCCCAGACGTCGTGGCGAAGATAGAGGGCAAGTACTACTGCTTTAAGTGCGGCACTGCGCTCATCCTAGAGAACTCCAGGAGGATGCTCAAAGAGCTGAAGAAGAAGTACCTGGACTCGAGCGCCTAGTCACCACCTTTGTGANGGGCAGCCTCGTGCCTCTTCTTCAGCAACCTCTCGCGCTGCTTCCTCTTCCACTTGTAGTGGTGCGTGTACCTGAGCTTCAGCGCTAGCAGCCCTCTCGCCCGCCGCCCAGCCATGGTCTTCCCCCTGAAAACTCTCGAAGGATCCGGCTTCACGTGCACCATCTTGGGCAGCGCAGGCTCAGGGGGCTCCGCGCCCCGCTCCAGCGCCTTCTTCAGCTCGATCAAGTATTGGCGGAGCCGCTCGATGTTCTCCTCGTGCGTGCTCTTCCGCCGCTCATCTACGTATATCCCGAGCAGCCTGGCCTCCCTGACTGTAAGACCCACTGCTTTGACTTCGCCCACGCTGAAGCCCCTTGCTTCCCGCGCGCTCCTAGGCGGCAGGCCACCCTGCGATCGCAGCACAGGAGTCTTTGCAATCGCCACCGGTGGCTCCACAGAGGAAGTAGCCTCCCCCATGGCGAACCCCCTTGGCAAACCCATTTAGGTTTAAAAGTTTCGCGGGGATGCGCGAGAGTAGGCGCGGTCCCACCGGTGCTGTACGTTGCGTGGTGTGCAAAGGCGGCGTCGGGGAGAAGATTCCCATAATCTTAATGCTCAGACGGGTAGGGGGCTAGATGCTTTTGATTAGCTTTAACGCACGGTGAGTGAGTAGGCCCACCACGACAACTCCTCCGACCGTGCCTAGCACGACTCCGAGTGTTGCCGCCGTGGACGCGGATGCGAGATCATAGTCCTCCAAGGCTCTCCTGGCAAACCACACTGCCAGAAGAGATGCCAGCGAGATTACGAGAAAGACCAAGGCTATGTACGTGTGAAGTCCTATGCCGCCGGAGAACTTCATAATGTACACCGGAGGGATGAAGACCACCACGAGGTTCACGAGCAGAGCCTTCGTCAACAGACTCGTTGCTCTGCGTACCGCTTCCTCCCTCTTCACGAACATGTATCGTCACCGGAGAGCGCGTAGCCCCTCAGGTATTTATGCCGAGCGCGTGCACACCAGTGCCTGCGTAGCACTTACACTGGAGGATGAAGGAGAGAGAATACCAGGATGAACGAGCCAGCTCCTACGCCGAAGAAGGTCGTAACCTCCTTGAGCCGCTCGAGTTTCACTTTCGCAAGCACGAGCTTCGCCAGCATGACCCCCAGCACTAGGCCCACCACGAGGAGCCTATCCCCCCCGATCACCGGCGCGTACATGGCTGCTAGAAGGAGGCCCGAAGGATGGAGGGGAACTACTCTGAGAACAGGCACTGCCGAAGCTGCGAGCCCAGCTACGGCGTACTGGTGGAGAGCCGCCAATACCGAGAGAGCAAGAGGCACAAGTACCGCTAGAGAGTTTACCTCCAACCTGGGAGCCGGCTGTGGAAGCCCTGGTCGCAGCGCAGCGTACAGCGGCAGAGCTGCGAGACCGGCTACTAGCGGTGCCAGGACGGCCAGGACTCCCAGCTCGCAGCCCCCGCTACTCCTGGAGAGCTGAAGCCAGAGCGCACGAGCTAGCGCTGCCACGTACGAAGCTGCGAGGAAGGGTGCGAGCTCCGGTACACTAGTGCCCAGCAGTGAGGACATCTCTCTCACAATCCTCAGGGAGAGAGAGTACACCAGCACTACGCTCAGGCTAGCCCCGAATCCCTCAATGACAGCTGTTGTGCCGAGAACCAGGGGTAGGAACAGCGTGTACGCTAACATGTACCATGGGAAATCTGGCCCCGCAAACGTGAAGAACACCAGGGCGAGCATAAGGGTGGCTGCGGCAACCTGCAGCAGAACACTCTCCCCAGAGGCCGACACCTGGTTTCTCTGGAGGAAGCCCACGAGGATAGTGTAGGAAGTGGAGCCCAGAGCAGCACCTAGCAGGAGGCCGTGGGAGGGTAGCGGGAGGAGGAGGTAGACAAGGAGAGAGGCCGCGGTGTGCACGGGGGATGCTAAAACGGCGGAAAGGAGCACGACGTGGACCACCCACAGCTCAGTGTATCCCAGCCTGCTTAGCGCGAGAGCTGCTGCAAACCCTAAGGCAAAGCCCAGGGAGCTCCACAGCAAGCTCGCGGAGGGCAGGGCTTCGAGCAGCCTGCTCGCTAAGTACCTCTGCTCAGCGCCTAGGAGGAGCGCCTCAGCGGGTGGGGTTGCGAAGAGCAGCAGAGCGGCGAAAAACACTGCAAGAGAGGAGAGAGCGGAGACGAGGTAGAAGGCGTCACCCAGCTTGTCGAGAAGGTCACGGGCGAACAGCGAGCCCAGAGAGCCGCTTCTCACGCTCTCCACGAGAAGACCAGACGCTACCAGGAGAGCAGGCGTTGCTGCAACTGCCGAGAGAGAGGCTCCCGCGACTGCCGACACAGGGTTCACCCTTCTAAGCTTCGCCAGCACGGCTAGGAGAGCTAGGAGCGGTAATACCGTGAGCGTAACAGGGAGCTTCAGCGCATCCTCTCCGGAGAACACTAAGGCTAAGACCCCTGCTGATAGCAGCGCAGAACCCAGATTGAGAAACTTCTCACTCCTTGTGAAGCAACCCATTAGAAGACCCCCTTCCGAAGCCGCAGCTGTTAGAGGCGAGTTTGCCTTCTAAGGCAGAGAGCACCGGACACCCTGCCCCGCCGGACTTACACCGCTGCATATACCTCTCGCTCAGCGCCCTCCAGTCCTCCGGTCCCATCAGCACGCACCTGTAACCAGCAGCAGTGAGCTTGTAGAAGATGCACTCCTGCCCCTCGGACGGCACGTTCCACACCTACGCTACCCCGGGTATTTACTCGTGTCGTTTGTATGCGGCACCCGAGCACCCCAGAGTGTTCCTGTCTCCCACCTCACTCGGTTGAGAAAGAGATACTCTCATATACCCTGACGGCTGCTTTCGAGAGCGTAATGGCTTCAGCTGGAGTGTGCCCCGGGCTCTACAGGGTTGGGAGCAGGTTCTACTGCAGGTACGCGAAGGACGCGGAGGTGGACCCGGCTTTTATGCCCTGCGTGATGGACTACTGGAACTGCGAGTTCTACAAGCGGTGGAAAGCGGAGGAGGGAAAGAGGCCGCAAGCCCTTGAGGCCGCACAGCCTCCCGTGGTGGAGGCCGCTGCTGTGGAGGTAGCTCGCCCCGAGCCTGCCCCGACTTCTCCCCCTGCTCAGCCCTCCCTACTTCCGCCCACTGAGGATGTCGAGGAGCTCATCCAGAGAGCGGCGGAGCTGGGTAAGCTGTGGGAGTCTTACGAGCGCGAAGCTAGGGCAGTGATAGACGCCTGGGAGGAGGTGAGGGCCAGGCTGCGGAGAGAGATACAGAGCCTCGAGAAGTCTATAGACGCGTACGTTGCCGAGCTGGAGAGGCTGGAGGTTAAAGCCAGGGTGGGGACGATCTCGGAGGAGGAGTTCAGGGATTTGAAGGCAAGCATAGATGCCGAGCTGGCGGAGAGAACTAGGCTGAAAGACGAGCTTGAGAAGAAGCTCAGCGACCTTGACAGGGTGGTGTTACCACACTTCAAGAGAGTCAAGGCAGCTGAGGCGAAGCCCGAGATAGCGAAGCTCAGGCTGGCCCTGGCGAAGCTAGACCAGAAGCTAAAGAGCGGTGAGATATCTAGGGACGTCTACGAGCGGCTCAGAAGCGAGCTCGAGGACAGGATAAAGCGGCTTGAGAGAATCCGGGAGGAGGTCGAGGAGTGATGTCGCTCGCAGAACGTGCAAACGGCGTGAAAGAGCTCTTTGAGCATGTGGAGAGGCTCTGGGATAGCTATGTGGCAGAAGTGAGGAGGACTCTGAGGGAGTGGGAGCGCCTGCGCCCACTGCTTGCAGAGAGATTAAGCGTGCTTAAGACTAGGATTGCATCCAACCTCGAGGAGATCCAGGAGCTAAACCTAAAGCGTGAGCTGGGCCTTGTGGACGAGGCAAAGGCTAAGCGCAGGCTAGAGGAGCTCAGCGCGGAAACACCGCAGCTTATGCGCGAGCTGGAGGAGCTCTGGGTACTCGCGGAGAGCATCATGAGGGATTCCATCGTGAACATGAAAAGAGCAGGCATACCACTCGATGTGAGCGAGGAGGACGTGCTGACCAAGGAGAAGGAGCTTGAAGAGTGCTTCAGGAACGCTATCGTATCAAAGGAGGTGTACGAGAGGCTGAAGGGGATACTCGCGGAGCAGCTAGCTGCGCTTAAGCCTTCTCCTCCTGATTAAGAGTTTTACCTTGTCGTTACCTGTCTTCTCTATCTTCAGCGTGCTGAGAGACACCCTGCCTCTCGTCTCGGCAACCCGGGCCATCCTTCTAACAAGCTGTGAGAAGTGCACCCGGCACAGCACCAGCTGCCGCCCCTGGAGTTCGAGGATCACCTCTGGCACGTTCTCACAGCCCTCCCACATGCACAGATGCACGTCGCTGAGCACGCCTCGTAGGAGTAGATGGGGGTAGAAAAGCGTACCTCGCCCACCCGAGGGGAAATTCTTTTCTACAACCTCCCTTTACAGCCACTTCTGATGAGCTCACAGGCTTCTGCTGGCTGGAGGATAGAAGTTGTAGACATGGTGATACCCCCGAAGGCGAACATCATAGTGGGGCAGACTCACTTCATAAAGTCCGTCGAGGACATAGCTGAGGCAGTTGTGAACAGCGTGCCCGGGGTGAAGTTCGGCCTTGCCTTCAACGAGGCATCAGGAGACAGACTAGTCAGGTTCGACGGTAACGACGAGGAGCTCGTAAGAGCAGCTATCGAGAACGCCCGAAGGATAGGTGCTGGGCACGTTTTCGTGCTGCTCATTAGAGACGCTTGGCCAATAAACGTGCTGAACCAGCTCAAAATGGTGCCGGAAGTCGCCCGTATCTTCTGTGCAACAGCAAATCCCCTCCAGGTGATAGTTGCAGAGACCAGCCAAGGTAGGGGTGTGCTCGGCGTGGTGGACGGATTCACGGTCGTCGGCGTCGAGAGCGAAGAGGATAAGAGGAAGCGTGTGGAGTTTCTCCGGAAGATAGGCTACAAGCGTGCTTAGTGCTCGGGCCAAAAGAAATTTTTCTTCCCTGNTAGCTCACCTGGAGAAGCGGTGCGTGTGCTTGGCCTCGCATCAACCTCTTGAGTTCAAGCAAGTGATTGTGATTAGAAGGGACCTGGACATGGGGAGGGGCAAGATGGTGGCCCAGGGAGCTCATGCCTCGCTCAGCGCTTTCCTCAAAGCTTGGAGGTCTAGAAGAGATTGGGCAGTCGAGTGGCTGCGCAGCGGGCAGAAGAAGGTCGTCGTCAGGGTGGACAGCCTTGAAGAGCTAGTGGAGGTTTATAGGAGAGCCCGCGCGCTGGAGCTCCCCGTGGCAGTGGTGAAGGACAGAGGGCTCACGCAAGTTCCTCCAGGGACTGTGACAGCGCTAGGCATAGGGCCTGCGCCCGCAGACTTGGTGGACAAAGTGACCGGGCACCTAAAGCTGCTCTGAGGGTGCGCTTCTGTGCCTAGGAGGTCTAACGTTGAGCTGGACTTGCTGCTAGGCATGGAGTACTACGGTCTGGACCTCGACGGCTGCGGCGGTGTCATCAGGAAAAATCTGGAGGACTTCCTCGTATTCGAGATAAGCATCGACGGCTCCGTGGCCTCTCCCAGCTGCCCTGAGGAGCACGGCGCGGGGGAGTACACGTGGCTAGTTCTCGAGAAGAGGAAAGTCGACACAGTGACAGCGCTAAGAATGATCGAGAGGCACTTCGGGTTGCCCCGGAGCAGCATCGGCGTGGCGGGGCTGAAGGACACCGCAGCGATCACGTACCAGTTCATCTCCATAAAGAACAATGTGTCAAGCGTGCAGTTAGAGGAGTTCAATGCAAGGCACAAGCGCGTGAAGCTGCACTGTCCTGTCCGTAGACCTTTCCACCTCCGCCCTGGTATGCTCCTAGGTAACCGCTTCGTCGTCACGGTGCGGGAGGTGAGAGACCCCGAGGTCGCAATTAGGGCTGTGAAGCTGGCTCAAGAGCTAGGGGGAGTCCCCAACTACTACGGGTACCAGAGGTTTGGCAGCATCAGGCCAGTCACGCACATAGTCGGCAAGCTCATCCTCCAGGGCGACTTCAAGAGAGCGGCCGATGAAATGTTACTGAGAGTGTTCGAGGGCGAGTCCCCACGAGCCAAGCAGGCGCGCGCCCTCCTAGCGGAGACCGGCGACTACTCACGGGTTCTCGAGATTTTTCCCAAGAGCATGCACAACGAGAGGGTTCTGATAGCCTACCTAGCAAAACACCCTGGTGACTACGTGGGAGCCTTCAGGAAGCTATCTCCGTACGTCAGGAAGCTGCTCATAGGAGCGTACCAGGCTTACCTATTCAACAAGCTGCTCAGCAGGAGGATAGAGGCAGGGCTGCCCTACACGGAGGCTGTCCCCGGGGATGTGGTGGGGGTCTACTCCGAGAGGAAAACTCACGAACCCGTGGGAGTACTTGTAGTGAACAGCGCTATAGTCGACAAGGTCAACCGCTGGATAAAACAGGGTAAGGCTACGTTGCTACTACCGATCTTCGGCTACAACACACCACTGCTCTCAGGTAAGCCTGGAGAGCTTGAGCTCGAAGTGCTGAGGGAGGAGGGGTTAGACCTAGAGGCTTTCAGGCTAAAAAGTATCCCGGAGGCCTCCTCCGCGGGCACGTACAGACCGGCAGCGCTCAAGCCTTTAGAGCTCAGCGTTAAGGTGGAAGATTCGGCAGTGCTTCTATCCTTCACTCTACGCAAAGGTATGTACGCGACCACGCTGCTTCGCGAGATAGTAAAGCCCGAAGACCCCCCTCGCCAAGGCTTCTGATGAGAGAAGTAATAAAAGGCAAGCGAGTGCACTAACCACTCTATACTGCTGACTTACTAGGAGGTGCTTGAGCTTGCCAGTGGTTCCTGAAGAGCACCTCTCGGAGGTGCGCGAAGAGCTGGTCAAGGCTAGGAGGTTAGGGCACCGTCGGCTGCTAGTCGTCATGAGTGATGACGACTCGAGGCTAGTCTCCGCAACGCTTGACTTCCTGCTGGAGGTCAGAGACCTCATCGCTGGAGACACCCTGCTCTACACCTACCACGCGTTCTACTCGGACGGAGCAATGAGGAAGGAGGTCTTCGCTAAGGGCGCTCCAAGGAACGTTGAAGTAGACTTCGTGTCCTACCACGAGCTCGACAAGATCCTCGGGAGAACCTACGGTGCTTGTGTGGCGGACTTAGTCAACAACCTGGAGCCGAACGACCTAGGGAGGATAATGGGGGTTGTGAGAGGAGGGGGTCTGTACATTCTGATGATGCCCTCCCTCAGGAGGCTTCCCGAGGTTGTCACTAGGTTTCAGCTGAACCTGGTAACCCCTGGTTACACCGTGAAGGATGTGCGGAAGCTCTTCGAGCGCCGATTCGTCGAGAAGCTGATGGTGCACGACGGCATCGCCGTGTACGACGCAGACTCCAGAGTCTTTCTCAGGAAGTTCACTCCTAGCAGAGCCCCGCCCTACGAGAGGAGGCCGCTCGTGCTGCCGGAGAAGAGCAAAATCCCCCCGAGGATCTACAAGCTGGCTTTGACTCAGGACCAGGTGGAGGTGCTGAAGATTCTCGAGAGGTTCTACGAGAAGGTTGAGGGGAGGAAGCTCGTCTTTGTGCTCACCGCCGACAGGGGGCGCGGGAAATCCTCGGCTCTGGGCATAGGAGTGGGCTGGTTGGCACATCGGCTCAGGAGGGCCAAGGGTCGTTGCAGGATCGTGCTCACTGCGCCCTCCCCTCTGAACGTGCAGGAGGTTTTCAGGTTCTCGCGGAAGGTGCTAGAGATCTACAAGCACCCCCTGGAGGTGGAGGACTCCGAAGAGGGAGTGATGATAGCTCTGCGCAGCAAGGGTATAGACATCGAGTACTTGTCCCCTGTCGAGGCCGCGAGAACACGTGCGGACATACTGGTCGTGGATGAGGCAGCTTCAATCAGCGTCCCCCTCCTCTTCAAGATAGTCGAAAAGCACGACAAGGCTATCTTCTCCTCCACGATACACGGGTATGAGGGCGCTGGGAGAGGCTTCTCGGTCAGGTTCCTCCGAAGGTTGAGGAGCGAGAAAGACTTGGAGGTGCTCGAGTACGAGATGAGCGAGCCCATCCGCTACGCCCCAAACGACCCCATCGAGGCATGGATCTTCGACACACTACTGCTAGACGCTGAGCCAGCATCACTAAGCGGGGAGGACCTTAAGTGCGTGGAGAGGTTGGATGTCGAGTACTACAAACCCGATGAGGACTTCTTCCTAAGGCGCGAGGACGAGCTCAGGCAGTTCTTCGGCATTTACATACTCTCGCACTACAGGAACAACCCCAATGACCTNGGGATGATCATGAACGCGCCGCACCACCTGGCCAGGATGCTGAAGACCCGGACGGGTAAGGTTGTCGTCTCGGTAGAACTCGCCGTAGAGGGGGGTCGTCGATTCGGAGACTGCGCGAGAGTGCGCGAAGGGCGCCTGGATTATGGGCAATATAATACCCGACAGGCTGATCAAGCACTACAAGGTGCTTGAGTTCGGGGAGCTCCGGGGCTTTAGAATCGTAAGGATAGCCACACACCCTGCAGTCGTGCGCAGGGGCCTGGGAAGCCTCGCACTTAAGATGGTAGAGGAGGAGGCGCGAGAGCTGGGGCTGGACTGGGTGGGAGCAGGCTTCGGCGTCACCGAGGAGCTGCTGAGGTTCTGGGTGAGGAACGGTTTCGTGCCCGTACACATGAGCCCCGAGAAGAACCCGGTTAGTGGGGAGTACAGCGTCCTAGTGGTGAAGCCCCTCTCCGAGCGCGCGAAGAGGTTTTGTGGAGCTTTTTCGCCAGAGAGTTCAGAGAGAAGCTTCTCGGCAGCCTGGCGACCCCCTACTTCGACCTAGAGGAAGAAACCGCGCTGGAGCTTCTCGAATCCCTACCCAAGGACGACGTCGTGCTGAACCTCAGGCTCCTGCAGAAGGCGTAGGTTCCTCATGTATGCTTGGAGTGACATGACCGCAGAGAACTGCATGGATGTTATTATAGAGCTGGCAAAGGCATTACTTCAGGTCTAGAGCAAGACCTGAGCTCACACGGCTGCAGAAGTTACTGCTCATAGCGAAGGTTCTCCAAGCTAAGAGCTGGCACATGACCTGTGAGGAGCTTAGAATAGGCATCCAGGAGGCGACTGCGGAGCTCAGGAATGTAGCCAAGCTATTCTCAGCAGCGTATCTCGGTGTATCGTCCGAGGAGGAGGCTCACAAGTACTTCTTCCTGAGCCTGGAGGACGTCATTCGGGAGCAAGTATCTGGGCGAGCCTAGCGGTTCTGCACACGGAGAGGCAGATACCGCAGAGGTCGCACCTGCTGGAGGTGGCGAAGAGATGGCCCTTCCACCCCGGTACTGCCTTCTCGAAAGCCCCTCGGGGGCAGGATTTCGCGCATCCCTCCTCTTCCGCGCTGACCACCGGGTACACCCCCTCGTTTACCTGTGCCCAGCGGAGTGGTGGTGGGCTACCGGTGCCAGGAGGTATCTGGAACAAGATGGGTACAAGGGCTGTATCGTACAGGATTACGTCGAAGGCCCGCGAGGGGTCGAGCTCGCCGAGCTCATCGGGTGGTATGTCGGAGATGTATGCGGTAGACAGGGAGAGCCCCGCTGCCAGCTGGGCCCAGGCGTAGGAAAAAACTCTGGAGAGTAGTGGTGAATGCACCCGGAAGAGCTCTTTCCCCACGGAGTAGGTGACATGCGGTGAGAATACAACCGCGTTGACTCCTGTCTCCACGACCAGGCTCACAAACTCGTCGCTCATAGGCACGCTCGGTGAAAGCTTCGCCAGTATGGGGCGGTCCGCCCTGTGCACGAGCTCTTCCAGAACATCCACAGCAAAGGCTTCGAAACCACGGCGCCTACCGTAGAGGTGGAACATTAACCCGAGGTCGACCTCGTACCCGTCAACTCTGCCTGCAAAGGCGCGGAGAAAACCCTCCAGCTTAGAGACCTTGTCTGAAGCTAGAGAGACGAACAGCTTGCACTGGGGGTACTTGCTCCTGGCTATCTTCAGCATCTCGAGTATCTCTCCAAGCTGCGCCGAGAGGGGGCGTGTAAGAGCTAGGTAATCAGAGGGGGATCTGTAGTACACGTAGTGTATCCTTGGGGCTCTTCTCGTGTAGCTGGTTGCCAGCTCGGTGTCGGGCACGGCGGGGAAAACTAGCAGCCCAAAGTCCCTGAGAGTATCTTCACGCTCGGCGATGAGTTTGTACAGCAAGACATCGTCGCTGCTTAAGCCGGCGCTGCTGGGGAGAGAGAGCCCGGCGAAGTAGCCCTTACCAGTGCTCATATGCCATTGAACGCGGAAAACCGATTTAACAGGTGTGCTCGATCTCTCCCTTGGATGATGAGGGGTACCAAAGCGGAGCTGTGATGAATTGAATTCTCGGCTGACGCTGGACGCTGAGAGCGCTAGCTGAGCATCCTTCTGAACTCCTCCGCCAGCCTCTGGTACCGCGCCACGTCCTCCTTCGTGATACTGGGCTTCACAACCTCCAACGCCTTGAGAAAGTGTCTCATGGTGACCTTCGTAGGCCTTCCGGCCTCCCTGAGAGCGGCGAGCGCGGCCTCCTTACATACGGCCGCGAGGTCCGCTCCTGTGTACCCTTCTGTGCGCTTTGCGATTTCTGCTAGGTCTACGTCTTCTGCGAGGGGCATTCTCCTCGTGTGCACCTTGAGAATCTCGAGCCTCGCCCTCTCGTCAGGTGGTGGCACGTAGATCAGCCGGTCAAACCTCCCAGGCCTCAACAGCGCGGGGTCGAGGATATCAGGCCTATTCGTCGCAGCAATCACCACCACACCCTCCAACCTCTCCAGCCCATCCATCTCCGTGAGAAGCTGGTTGACTATACGGTCCGTAACCCCCGAGTCGAACCTCTGCCCCCTTCTCGGCGCGATAGAGTCTATTTCATCGAAGAACACCACGCAGGGTGCTGCCTGCCTGGCTTTCCGGAAGATTTCGCGTATCGCTCGCTCGCTCTCACCCACCCACTTGCTGAGTATCTCGGGGCCTTTCACCCCGATGAAGTTCGCTTCGCTCTCCGTGGCTACAGCTTTGGCGAGCAGAGTCTTACCTGTGCCAGGTGGGCCGTAGAGCAGGATACCCTTCGGAGGGTCAATACCCATCTCCCTGAAGTACTCGGGGTGCNTGAGCGGCCACTCCACAGCCTCCCTCAGCTGCTGCTTCACCTCCTCCAGCCCTCCGATGTCATCCCAGTGTACTTCAGGAACCTCTATGTAGACCTCCCTGAGAGCGCTAGGCTGGATGTCCTTCAGCGCCTCAAAGAAATCAGCCCTGGTGACCTTCATCTCCTTGAGAACTTCGGCAGGAATTCTCTCACTTTCGATGTCTATCTTGGGCAGGTACCTCCTGAGAGCCCTCATGGCCGCTTCACGGCATAAGGCTGCGAGGTCGGCGCCTGTGAAGCCGTGTGTGATCTCGGCTAGCTCATCCAGGTTCACGTCCTCTGCCAAGGGCATGTTCCTTGTGTGCACCTGGAGTATCTCCCTTCTAGCCCTCCTGTCAGGCACGGGGAACGCGATCTCCCTGTCGAAGCGCCCCGGCCTGCGCAGAGCGGGGTCGATGTCGTCCGGTCTGTTCGTAGCAGCGATCACCACTACCTGACCACGCTCCTTGAGCCCGTCCATCAGTGCTAGGAGTTGGGCTACTACTCTCTTCTCTACTTCTCCTGTTACTTCTTCGCGCTTGGGCGCGATGGCGTCGATCTCGTCGATGAAGATGATCGCGGGAG